>Ga0067045_1002399_pt1 | contig 166208 bp, 135 predicted proteins | sample TerdegcTABiofilm_FD_59184 | JGI IMG/M metagenome (GOLD analysis project Ga0067045, IMG submission 59184) | Combined Assembly of (Gp0054472, Gp0054536) Wastewater bioreactor microbial communities from Singapore -Terephthalate degrading... | reverse complement strand
TGTTCTAAAGAAGGTGTGGCCTGGTGGTCAACTGATGAGAACAAGTTATACAGATGGAAGAATGGAAGGTGGGAGCTTTATTATACCCCATATATCTATCCCCATCCCCTTAGAACTATCTTAGGGGATTGAGTTACCAAAGATTAAGACCCCATGAGCGGTGTTATCTTAAAATTTATTGAATTATTATCAAAGATTAATCCACTTGTACCTTACTATCATGTTATCAGCGACGAGTATTTGCCACATATATTACACCTCTATCCATATAAAAACGTTTCTAATTTCATAAAAGATATTGAGTTCTTTTGCAGAAGATTTAATTCAATAGGGCTTGATCAAATAATTGATTTTGTTTATAGAGGTAAAAGCTTAAAAAAAAATAGTTTCATAATTACATTTGATGACGGATATTCTGAATGTTTTTATGTTATTGCCCCTATTCTATATAAAAAAGGGATTCCGGGCATTTTTTTTATATGTTCAGATTTTATCGACAATAAGAACCTTTGTTATAAGAATAAGGCGAGTTTATTAATCGCCTTATTATTAAAAAGAAAAAAGGATTTGATAACGGAGCCCATAATTCCTAAAGAATTTTCTTTGGAGGCTAAAGTTAAATTTATCCAAAATATTAGCTACAAGAATAGGGATATGCTGGACAAGATCGCGGCAATTAACGAAATCAGTTGGGACGAATATTTAAATAATAAGAAACCATATTTAACAATTCAGCAATTACAAGAAATGAAGAGGATGGGCTTTTATTTTGGAGCCCACAGTAAGGATCATCCTAATTTTGTTGAATTAAGTATTGAAGAACAAATTGAACAAACAAGAAACAGCGTATTTTTTATTAAGGAGGTTCTTGATCTGGACTATTCTTTATTTGCATTTCCATTTAATGACCGGAATATATCATTAGAATATTTTGAAAAGGCTAAAGAGTTTGTTGATATTTCTTTTGGGACGTATGGAATATTATCTGATGTAATCCAATGGAATCTTCAGAGGATAAATTTTGAAAGGTCATTAAGAGCTGCAGAAGACATTTATTTAAGGAAGTCGATAAGAAAGGCTTTGCTTCGGATGCAAGGAAAGAAATTTATAAAGAGAAAATGATTAAAGCAAAGAAACTAAGATTATGGTATTAATAATGAATCGTTATAGAATAAAATTTAATCAAAAGAAATAAAGATATGGGTAAGAAGGAGTCGATTAAAGTTGCGATTATAGGCTGCGGGAAAATTGCCGAGGCGCATGCCGAAATCATAAGAACCATAAATGACGGCAAGCTTGTGGCTACTTGCGATACGGAAATCCTGATGGCCAAGCAGTTGGCAGAACGATATGGGGCACAGGCTTTCTATGACGATATAAATGAAATGGTCAAAAAAGAAAAGCCTGATGTGGTGCATATCACTACACCGCCTCAGAGCCATTTTGAGATAGCCAAGATATGCTTCAGTGCAGGTTGTCACGTTTTCATAGAGAAACCATTTACGTTGAATGCTAAAGAAGCAAAAGAATTATTAGACTTGGCGCAAAGTAAAAATCTTAAAATCACAGTAGGGACAGACGAGCAGTTCTCTCACATAGCTATTTGGATGAGGAAGCTGGTATCCGAAGGCTGGTTGGGAGAACCCCCTTATCATATGGATTGTTATTATTGCTATGACCTGGGTGACAAGAGATTTGCGAAGGTTTTTTTGATGAATCGATCTCACTGGTTATGGAAATTACCAGGGCAACTAATTCAAAATATCATACCTCATGCGGTGATGAAAATATGCGAATTCTTAGATCCTAAAGACGTTGAGGTTTATGCGATAGGTTTTACAAGTAAGTTCCTTTTAGACCTGGGAGAATTTGAGCTTAAGGATGAATTGAGAGCAATAATTAAAGATAATACAGGGACTACAGCCTATCTTACCTTTTCTACACAAATAAGGCCGCCAATCAGGCAATTTTCCCTTTACGGAAGCAAAAATGGATTGGTTTTAGATCAGGACCACCATGCTCTTATTAAGATTAAAGGTTCAACCTATAAGAGCTATTTAGAAAAGACTTTGCCCCTTAATAATCTGGCCCGTCAGTATAGAAAAAATATGTTTGACAACATAAAGCTTTTTATGAGAAGACAATTTCAGATGAAAAGGGGATTGTATAATCTAATTAATCTTTTCTATCAATCTATTGAACGCAATTCCCTACCGCCGATTTCATACGAACAGATTTTATTAAGCTCAAGAATAATCGATTCAATAATACATCAAATTTATTCAGACACGCAGCCAAAAAAGCCACCTGCAGTTCAATGAAGACAGTCTTTCTGTTTCATGGCGGTAAAGTTCAGCATTATAGAATTGGTCTTTACAATTACCTTTATGACTATCTTAAAAAATTTGGATATTATTTGACAGTTATCTATCAAGATTATGAGCCGGGATGTGCCCATTCAATAGATTTTCCATCAATTAAATCATTATTCTCTTTGTCTTCTTTAATAAAATTAATAAAGCCCAATCGGCCCTGGGCAAACATTCTATTCATAAATCATAGAGAAAGGTATTTTTTCCCCTTTTTGCTATATCTCAGAGCCACAGGTAATAAGCCCATAACCTGGACTCATGGTATTAATTTACAGCACAAGGAGGACTTGATAAGTAGAATTGCCCATCATATTGAACATGCATTGTGCGACAGAATAATTTTATATTCTGAAGATCTGAAAAAATATCTGTTAAAAAACCACCGATCAAAATCTTTTGTCGCCAATAACACTCTTAATCTTACCGGTTATTCCCCTATGTCAGGTATTAGGAAGGAGGTTTTGCTTCGATATAATATCCATACAAAGAGGAACATAGTTTATTCAGGTAAAATTGATTTACGCAAAAGGATAGTCGATTTGCTGGAAGCTTTTGAATTAATTACCAATAAAGACTTCGGCCTGATAATAATTGGTCCTGATGTAGATGGGATATTAGAAAAAAAGTCTAAAGGTAACTCGCGGATATTTTATCTCGGGCCATTATATGGAAAAGAGGTATTGGAAGTTCTTTCTGCGTGTGATGTCTGTTGTATCCCGGGAGCTGTGGGTCTAGGAATAGTTGATTCTATGTACTGTGGTTTACCCCTTGTCACGGAAGATGTAGATCATGGTCCGGAAATTATGTATTTTAAGGATGGGGTAAACGGATTTATGGTTCCAAAAGGGGACATAGTTGCTCTGGCTGAAAAGTTATCACTGCTTTTGGCTGATGATGATCTCAGAGAAAAATTAAGTCATAATGCCCGGAAAGAAATATTAACCAGAGGGCATATTGATAATTTATGTGCAGGGTTTCTGGCCTGTTTGAAGTCTTTGGAAAATGAGACTTGAAAAATATTTAATGAGTTATGAGCAATAATTGTTATATAAGATGAGCAAGTAACGAGAAAAACAAATGGAAATAAGTAACAAAAATAGAGAATTTATAATTGGTTCGGATGACCTTATCCTTGTAACAGGTGCCGCTGGCTTTATAGGGCGGTACTTGGTGGGAGAGCTCATAAAAAAGGGGTATTCTAATATCAGGTGCTTGGCAAGGGAGACCAGCGATCTTTCTGGATTAAAATCCATAATTCATAGAGAAAAAGGACAGGATAAATGCACGATAGCACTCGGTAATCTACTGAGAGCAGATGACTGCTATGAGATTACGGAGGGAGTGAAAGTCATATATCATCTGGCGGCCGGAACGGGTACCAAGTCTTTTTCTGAAGCATATCTAAATTCGGTGGTAACTACGAAAAACTTGATAGAAGCCAGCCTGCGGCACGGCTGCCTTAAGCGGCTGGTTAATGTAAGTAGTTTCGCTGTCTACACTAACTTAAATAAAAAAACAGAAAAGATATTGGATGAAACTTGCCCCGTGGAAGCGTCCCCGGAATCCAGAGCGGAGGCCTATTGTTACGGGAAGGTCAAACAAGATGAACTTGTAATTAATTATGGTCGGGAAAAGGGGCTGCCGTATGTTATCGTCAGGCCCGGCACGGTTTATGGGCCGGGAAAGTGTTTTATACCAGGCAGGGTTGGGATAGACTCATTTGGACCTTTTCTTCATTTGGGCGGTTCTAATCCCTTGCCATTATCTTATGTGGCCAACTGTGCCGAGGCTATCATGCTATGTGGCCTGGTCCCTGAGCTGGAAGGGCAAATATTTAATATAGTTGATGATAACCTGCCCAGTAGCCGTAAGTTTTTGCGTCTTTACAAGAAGTATGTAAAAAACATAAGATCAATTTATATTCCTAAGTTTATGAGCTTGCTCTTTTGCATATTCTGGGAAAAGTTTTCAAGGTGGTCTTCCGGACAGATTCCACCTGTTTATACTTACCGGGAATGGGCAGCTTACTGGAAAAAAACCTATTATAGTAATATGAAGCTCAAGCAGCTAACTGGATGGAAACCGAGAGTTTCAACAGAAGAAGGACTTAAGACTTTTTTTGAATACTGTAGAAATCTGAAAAAGAACTGAATATTAATTTCTATCCATCTTGACCTTGCCCAATTTATGTTTTTCTGCGTCAACGATATCGCCTCCCCTTAATAACTTAATACCCAGTGAATAGAGGAGGTATCCAGGACGATTAAGAGCATATTTCCAGATATATCCTTTATATAACTTTCCTCCGAATCTTTCTTTGTACTGACTTAAACCTTCCTGCTTGGAACCCTTCTCTGGCTCAAGCCTGACGCCAACAAAATCATAATACCTGACTCCAAGTTGCTTGAAATGCCTGATGGCTTGCCAGTGAAGTAGATTTGTTGCCCCTGGTGACGGCTCCTGGGTGCTCCCTCCATATACATAATAAGCAGAATACTGACTGAACGGTATCACCAGGCAGGCTTGTATCTTGTGCTTATACTCCGCTACCGATATCATTACGTTCTTCCCTAGTCCAGATAGGTATTTTTGGAAATCTGATAATTTCATGAAACCGAGTTTTGATCGTCTGAAGGTATCTTTGATGACTTTATAGGCAGCCTCAGCGTATTCGATTCCGTTTCGGATAACGATCCCGCTCTTTTCTGCCTGCCTGATTTTACGCCTGTGACTCTCGCTCATTTCTTTCCAGATGGTTTCTTCATTTTGTGTCAGGTCGATCTTGAACGTGCCGTATGGCGCAGCTATAGCTCCATCTGGGAAGCATTTAAAAATTGTATTAGTAGTGGCAGGAATAATGATATCTGCTCCTAGCTTCTTAAGGTAGTTTATAACACCATTAAGAAAAGCCTTTTCTTCATCTAGATTTAAATCTTCTTTTAAGGGTACCGTCTCAACCCTGAATCTTACCAATTTGACGAAGGCTTTCCTAATTATGGTATATGGGAGAACACATAACAGCTGGCCTCTTTCATCAAATCCGCCCAGCCATCCATACTCATCGCTTACCGCTCGGAGAAAGTTTTCCGAGGCGAATATTGGTAAATCTTGGTGCCAATTGATCGGAATGGATTTAACTATCATGGTTACACTTTATCTATTAATTTCCTGTAAGTTTCTTCGAATGTGGCCGTTCTTATATTTTTATACCGAATGTAATCAAGGAAAGCAGAAATCATACCAATATCAGGGTTGTCTTTGGTGTGCCCGATCAGAACAATTGGCTTGTAACCTTGGTGGTATCTTCTGTCAGAAGTGACGATTTCTTCTGTTATGCTTAACAGTTCCTGTAAATTCAATCGGCAGAAATCAAATTTAAGGGGGACTTTCCACCTAAGGAAATCTCTAAGACGACGAGATATTTTATCTTTCAAACCTTCATCTGAAGGTGCCTTCTTTTCCAGATTTAGTCGTTTGCCGCGTAAAAATTGCCAGGTTGGAATCATTTTGGTAAATATCGGAATTTCTAAGAGAAGACCTGATTCAGCGGGTATATTAGCATCATCTGTGAATTTCCAATAATATAAGTCGGCAGGGGCCTTGCGATAATCAATCCCAGTAGAACGCTGAAAACCACCCTTAAAAACGGATGAATCTATCTTGATTCCCTGCCTGGCAAGTGCAGGGACAACCCTTACTGCGGGATTTATCAACCAATTGCCTGCCCTATAAGCAATAGGGGTAAAATGGTGATCTTGGACAAGGTATCTGAGGTAGGTTATTGCCCGATTCAGTAACTGCTCGATCCTGTCTTCCGAGAGAAGACACAGGTTATATTCTTGATTATTAAGTGACCATTTGCCACCTTGAAATCTGGCCTCATACCACTGTGGATGAATATGCAGGCCAATTTCGAAGCCACTTTCTTTGATAAATTTAATCTGCTTTTTTACCTCATTTATAAAAGGATCTACTCTTGCAGATTCAATAATTTCCAGTTCGGCAACTTCGATAAAAAAAACAAGCCTGGCCTTGTGCCTATTAAAAACATCTATTAATTTCAGAGCCGGCTCATAAACTAATTCTTTTAATGAGCCGTGTCCGTTTCCATAAATTTCATAATCAAGAGTAAAAATGAAATCGATCATGATAGAAATCTCAGATTTAAAATGTGCAGAATTGGGTAGAAAAAGGGCATCTAATACTCATTATCCAAAAAGCTTAATGCCAGGAGCATCCAGGCCTGCGACCATCGCATGTAGGATATACGATTCTTATATAATCTGTGAACTTGATAATAAAAATATCCTTTCTTATTCAACATATGTTTTATTGACCAGATAAGAACTGATAAAGCAAGATCGTGATTTGTATCATCAAGGTCCCTTAAAGTCTCCAGGGTAATTATACTCTGGGCCATGCAGTGTGTGTCAATCGGGTAGGGTTTGTTGTGATAATATTTTGGCGCACCGCCAGGGTGGAAAAAATTACTCTTATAAAATCTTAGCCCTTTGATTATACTAGGCTTGAACTCATCAGTAGCCGCATATTTTGAGATATCTCTTAAAGCCAGAAGATTATAGCCTGTATGAAAGTTATCAATCCATCTGGACGCGGGCGTTTCTCCATAGAACCAGGAGCCATCTTCGTTCTGGTGCTTGGCCGCGTATCTGGCTACCATCAATGCAGGTTCCTTGTAATTATTATCACCAGTTATTCGCGATAATCTGGTCAATAAGGCAGCGGCCAGCAGGTCGGCATTATAGATGTGAATTCTCAGTCCGGGTTGGGGATAACTGAATCCAGCCCGGTCGCCTTCAGACCAGTAGAGTTGATTAAATATATAGGCCCCGGCGCTCACTGCCATTTCCAGGCAAAATTCATTTTTCGTGGCTTCATAGGCATCCAGCAGAGCATCGGCAACGAACACCGTGCAGACCAGATTTGGTGAACCTCTGGGAACAAGTAGTGTTCTAGTCTGCCAGGGAAAGCTATATCCCCAGCAGTAATAGGGCAGACCAGGGGACCTGAGCTCAGCAATTCTATTTATCAGATAGGTTATTTTGTCAGTAGTGTCAATTACGCCGGCAGCTTTCACCTTTAAGGCTGCCTTCAGAAAGATTGCCAGGGCTTTTGGGTTCTGGGTCTTTGGGATTAATAACAATGGCCTCAGATTAACCGGAAGCCTTTTCAGTGACTGGGTAAGGGCCAGCCTGAAAAATCTGGTGTTAGCTCCTGGAATTATTTTTAATAACCTGCTGTTAAGGGCATCGTAGGGGTCATAGCCGGCAAAATTATTTTGTTCGCAGTATCGCCATAGTTTGATTGTAATTTCCCTGATTGCATCAGGATTTATGTCGCTTCTGTCCATGCTCTTGATCATTGAGGAAGTACTCTGCCCGATATCCCTTCTTACTGTTGCTCTTTATGCTGCTATAAGATGCTTTATTATTCTTTCGGCGGTCTTTCCGTCCCAGTACTTAGGGATAGTTCCGCGTTTTATTTTTCCTGAAATAATTTCTTCAATGTCTGATTCCAGATTATCAAGGCTGGTCAACTTGTTGGTGCCGAGTTTTATGGTAATTGGTCTTTCGGTATTCGGGCGAAGGGTCAGGCAAGGAGTCTTAAAATAAGTGGTTTCTTCTTGCAATCCTCCTGAATCTGTCAGAACCAATCTGGCATATTTAGCCAGCCAGAGCGAATCTGTATAGCCAACAGGTTCAATCAACATAAGCTGGCCATAAGACTTAGCCCGGAAATTAATTTCTTCCAACATCTTATTTGTCCTCGGATGGACGGGGAAAACGACCGGCATTCTTTTTGATATTTTGCCCAGTTTTCTCATTATCACGGATAAAATTTCAGGCCTATCCACATTTGATGGCCGGTGTAATGTTACATAAATGAATTCTCGAGGGGTAAGGTGAAGCCGCAGGGGGAGCCGGCTCTTTTCAGCCTCCGGCAGCCTGGATAGCAGGGCATCGATCATGATGTTTCCCACCAGCTTGATTTTTTTTGCAAGTATACCTTCCTTTTTCAGATTGATATTCGCATCAACAGATGGGGTAAACAATAAATCTGCCAGAGCATCGGTAACCAGCCTGTTTATCTCTTCGGGCATGGTCCGGTCGTAGCTCCTCAGGCCAGCTTCCACATGGGCCACTTTTATTCCAAGCTTGGAAGCGACGACCGAGCAGGCCAGGGTGGAATTCACGTCTCCCACCACCACCACCCAATCAGGTTTTTCCTTCAGGCAGACTGGCTCAAAGGCCAGCATAATTCGGGCCGTCTGCTCGGCGTGAGAACCAGAACCCACTCCAAGGTTGATGTCCGGTTCTGGTATGCCCAGCTCCTTAAAAAAAATGTCTGACATATTGCTGTCATAATGCTGGCCGGTGTGAACCAGGACAGCATCTATTTTGGGCTTATTATCCTTTTTTGTATTGTGAGAGCGAACGGCCTTAATCAGCGGAGCAATTTTCATAAAATTAGGCCTGGCTCCCGCCACCAGGATTAATTTTAAAGTTTTTGGCAGAATATTCTGCATGCTTTGGCCTTATTCTCTGAATTCCTCTTTGATAATAAACTCAATATTAGAGATGATCTGACCAAGCGCTGGTCTTTTCTTAAGGTGCGAAAGGGCGATCCTCTGCCGTTTTTCTATTTTTATCTTCGAGAGTTCTTCTGGTTTGGAAATAAAAGTCAAACGGCCCTCTCGCTCGAGTTGTTTGTCTATAAGGCCGATAGGACCGCGAAAGATACTGTATACCGGTACACCCAGGGCAGCGGCTTCACGGTTCATGGTGCCACCGCCGCTTATTACCAGGTCAGAAAAATAAATAAGGTTTAGACCATCTATGGCTTTATCAGGAATGATTATTTTACCGTTCGCAAACCAGATTTTCCTTTTTTTACGTATTTCTTCTGCTTGTTTTTTATTTCGAGGCAGTATAACCACTTTTGCCTCTGTATTCTTAAAAAGCCAGTCCACAGATTTATAGAACAGATCTTCTCCAGCAGGATTGTGATAGTGAGCTTCGGTGGCTGGTGGCCTGAGGGTAATAATAATGTCTTTCTCAGTTATCCCCAGATCTTGTAAAAGGCTGCTATCTGGCCGGAAATTTGGCGCATAGACATCCTCTTTAAGTCCCTGGTAGTATAAAACTCTTTTTGATATTAATTTGGCTTCTTTGATGGCCTCGGGAACAATCAACCATCTTGGATGAGAAAAAGGTGCAGGCCGACTGTGTTCATAATCTATTAAGAGTATCGTTGGGATTCCTAATAGATTGGCGGCAAATATCTGAGACCTGGAGCCATGCGATACAGCTACGTCCGGACGATGTTTGATTATGAATGGAATTAATTGAAGAGACCTGAGAAACCACCCGGCCAGCTTTTTTAATTTGTGTTTTCCATAATGGCGACCAATTGTTCTGAAGAAAAGTCCGCTTTGCTGGGCTAATTCTTTTACCTGAAAAGCATCTCGGGCGGTCAGCAAGACACGATAATTCCTTCTTTTAAGTTCTCTTTTAATTGGGATGAAAAAAGGAACATGGGGAGTATTATCCAGGTCTATCCAGATGGTCTTTTTTAAGTGGCTTAAAGCAGATTTTCGATATTTTCTGGAAAGGACAAAACGCTGGTGGCCCATTTTGTCTTTCCAGTACCGAGCTATTTCAATGGGCAGCGCGTTCCAGAACTGATTGACATATCTATTTTTTACGTAGTTGAGGAATTCTCTATAGAAGTCGGAAGGATAGGTTTCTGACCGCTGTTTTTGGCCGGCGAATTGCATATAATCCGGATGAGTATTCAAGAGAGCCATACCGCCTTTTTCAGCGATCCAATCAAGTTTTTGCTTCCAGAGATTTATGTCTTTCTCTTGAAGAATTATAAAGAGGCAATGGTCCTGGGGAAGGGTATATGGCAATTCCACATATGACCTTGTCTGACTGCTATTAACTATTATTAAGGGAAATATAGTTTCAATATCGTTGGCTTGAGGTTCAAATGGATCGGTATCAAAGGTTGAACAATCACAGGCAATGTTTAGCTGAGAAATCCAGTCCAGGTTTCCAAGCATTGATGGGGATGAAAATACTTCTGTTGACCAATCGGCCAGATATTTGTTTATCTTAGGAATTGCTTTTTCAAATTTTCTCCGGTTCTGAAAAACTCTACCTTCATGAGTAAGGCCATGAACCCCTAAGCCAAATCCCTGAGACTTAATAAATTCTCTCAGCGCAGGTTCAATTTTATATCCTTCCGGGACGAGGTTAAAAGAGGATTTAAATCCAATCTCTTTTTCCAGGTTTATCAGGTTTAGGATATTTTTGTATCCCGGTGCTGTGTCTACATCGTGCATGAGAACCAGAGCAAATTTTTTTCCATCAGGCCAGCCAACCCAGCCTTCAGGCAGTTCTCCTGCTTCTGGATGGATGGGCCAGGCTTCACTATAGAGTTTTCTCTTATAAAGGGAAATCTTTCTCCTTAAAGCTATTTGAGCCCGGCGTGGAATAATAGGTTTTAAGTAATAATAAAAATTAGAAATATCCATTTGATATTCTACTAATCTATATAAAAAGAATAATTTTTTCAAGCGGACATATATTCGGTCAATTATCAATGTTGGAGCTATTTAGAACTGTTTGGGATCTTATTATTCGATATCTTCTTGACCGAGGTGAAATTATGACACATGAAGTTTTGTGAGGCTAAGCGTTGACTTATGAAAACTGCAGATATTAGAATAATATCAAGAAGGCATTATGTCTGTTGAGATTATGAATGAAGTACCTGAGAAGTGGTGGGATGAATTCGTTTTCAGAAAAAAAGAAGGTAATATTTTCCATACCAAAGAAATGTATTGTGTTTATTTACGGACAAAAAATTTTAGGCCCGAATTGTGGGCCGCAGTAGAAAATGGCCGGATATTGGCTCTATTTATACCTGTATTTATAAGTTTATTTCCATCTCCGATATTAAATAGACTGACAACCCGAGCAGTCAGTTTTGGCAGCGTTCTGGTTGAGGATGGACCCGATGGGAATAAGGCCATATCCGCCTTGATATCGGCTTATTCCAAACTTGTTAAGAAAAAAGCAATTTTTACGGAGATGCGAAATCTATGTGATATGGGCCGCCTAAAATGTTTGATGAAAGAATTAAAGTTCTATTATGAGAATCATATGAATTTTTTAGTAAGGCTTGATGATAATCCCGAAACTGTTTTTTGTCGGATTGGAGCTCGTACTAGAAAGAACATAAAAAGGACTATTAAGAAAGGACTCGTTAAAATAGAAGAAATTAAAGAACTAGATATGATAGATGAATGTTATAGCCTCCTTTTAGCTACATATAAAAGGGCTGCAGTGCCCTTGGCAGATATTTCATTATTCAAGGCTGCTTATGAAATATTATTTCCCAAAGGAATGCTAAAGATTACACTGGCTCGAGTAGATGGCCAACCCGCTGCAGTTTCTTTTGACCTTTTATTTAAAAATAATATGTACGGTTGGTATGGTGGTGTGGATCGGAGGTATCGGAGCTTTCTGCCCAACGAATTACTGACTTGGAAATTGCTTGAATGGGGTTGCCTTAATGGCTATAAAATTTATGACTTTGGAGGGGCGGGTCGGCCTGGTCAAAAATATGGCGTCCGCGATTTCAAAGCCAAATTTGGTGGAGAAGAAGTAAATTATGGACGTTTCAAAAATATTCATTCTAAATTATTATATTATCCGAGTGTTTTTTTATATGATTTAATAAGGCCTATGTTATTCCGCAAATTGTAGATTAATCAGGGGGGTTAAATGATAATTGATGCTGTCGAAATTGAAGAGGGTAGGCTTAAAGGCATAGAAAAAATAGAGGATTATCCCTGGTTTAAGGAAAGACACAGAGTTTTCCCCGCCGTATTTGAGAATCGTGGGCACAAAAAAATTATTGATTTGTCGGCAGGTGTAGGATGTGCTGCCCGGAGGATAAAAGACCTATATGGCGCGGAGATAATTTGTAATGATATTACTCCAACGTGCCTTAATATTTTGAAACAACAAGATCTAAAGACAGTGTCATTTGATATAGATGATACGAAGAATCCTTTTCCTTTTGAAGATGCCAGTTTTGATGCGGCGATTTCCCTGGCTACCATCGAGCACCTAATTCATCCTGATCATTTTTTACGTGAAACTAATAGAATACTTGAACCTGGTGGGTACTTTTATATCTGTGCACCTAATTATGCAGCTCCTGAATATTTAATAAAGCCATTGTTTTGGGGAAGATCATTCCATGAGCCCCTTGGCTCTGAAGAAGAAAAGTATGAATTCTATGCTCACGTCCGTTATTATACATACAAAACATTGAGGGATTTTGTGTCAACGTTTGAATTTTGTCTCGATACGGTTTATATAGCTATGCCTGGAGGAAGCAGCCGATATCGAAAACTTTATGAACGATCAAGAATAAAAGCTTTAGCCTATAGGAACATAATGAGGTTGCGTCACAAGGTTCTTCCCGCCAGTCGGGCCTCGGAACCAATACTCTGTTTCAGAAAGGGAAGGGTGGATCGAAGAAGAAAAATAAGAAAGGTCGTGCTTTAGTGATAAAAAAACTTCCTGAATCCCTAAACGATGGGAAAAAGAGATGGGAACTTTATGACGATGTTGAATACGATGCTTTTTGGAAGGACTGGGATCAAAAGATCCAGGATAAACTCGAAAAATATCTTATCTCAAGAATGCTGCCCAAAAGAGGTTTAAGAGTTATAGACGTTGGGTGCGGACACGGTCGATTATTTAACTGTTATAAGGATAGATTTCATACGGTTATCCTCTTTGATGGTTCTATCAACCTTTTAAAAAAAGCATTAAATGAATATGGAAAATCACGCGACAACGTCTTTTTTGTTGCAGGAGATGTAAACTTCCTTCCTTTTAAAGAGGCCTCGTTTGATTGCGTTTTGATGATCAGAGTGCTGCAGCACCTTTTTGATGTGGAAATTAGCTTTCGCGAAATACATAGAGTAATGTCAAGGGCTGGCGAGTTTATTTTTTCTTACCATAATAAGCAGAATGCACACCGTATTTTGAATTGGTTTTTAGGAAAAGAAACCGACAATCCATTTTCCAAAAAATCAAAAGAAGTAAGCCCAGCTCTTATATCTCATCATCCAACTTACATTAAGAAGGAATTATATGAAGCTGGTTTTCAACATCCGTATTACTTGGGAGCAGTGTTTATAAAACAAATAGCCAAGTTGAGTGAAAATATTTCGGGGAGAAGTATCCCGGGAAGTCACTGGGCAAGATTTATGGGTAAGTTAAGGCTGGCTCCATGGATGATAGGAAAGACAAGTGCTATAAAGAGATTGCAATTGATACCCGGACTAAAATTAACGGATATCCTGGTATGCCCTACCTGTAGAGTTTCAGTTCACTACATCCCGGGTACCTATTTATGTCCCTCATGTGATAGAAAGTTTTATACCCGGGAGGGCATTCTTGATTTTAGGCCCTATTAACTAAATGAGAGCAAGGAAAGAAAATAATCACATGGCTGAGAAATCAACTGCTGTGATCTCCCCGGTTGATGATCATATGGGGTTGGATATCGCCAGGATATTAGCTCCTAGAGGTATTTCTGTATTTGGTATTGATCATAACTATGATATTCCGGGTAGATTTTCCAAATATATAAAGTATATATACTCTCCATATTCAGATAAAGACGAAAAGGCTTTTATCGAATTCTTGTTAAGATTCGGGGAATCGCTCGGCCAAAAAGCTGTTCTATATCCATTAAGCGATGATCATGTATTTCTTTTTTCTAATTATAGAAATGAATTAAATAAATACTATGCTTTTCTTATTCCGGATCATCAACTTGTAGAAAAGTTGATTAATAAGGATGGTCTCTATTATTTAGCCTGTAAATATTCTATTCCTGCTCCCAAGACGTTTTTTGTGAATAACAAGTCTAGTTTGGATTTAATATCTAGTGAAATTATTTTTCCAGCCATAATTAAGCCTGAAGAAAGTTCTTTTTGGTATTCAGAAAGGGCATCGCAGATACTAGTAAAAGGACTATTTTCTGGAAGGCCTAAAGTAGTCTATTGTAGGAATTGGAAAGAACTTATAAACAATTATGAGAGAATTTCTAAGATTGATAATAGGGTGGTGATTCAGGAAGTAATTCCAGGCAAAGATAATAACCTTGTTTATGTTGCTTTTTATTGTAATCGTGATTCAGAAATTCTTGGTTATTTCTCAGGCAAAAAGCATAGAGTTATACCAAAAGGATTCGGTTCAGCGAGTTATGTGAAAAGCTTTGATGACCTAAATCTTAGGCCTGTTGTAACAAAGTTTCTGAAAGATATCGGCTATAAAGGGTTGGGGGGAATTGAATTTAAGAAGGACATTAGAGATGGAGTTTACAAGATTATAGAGTTTAATCCAAGATTTGGTATGTGGGATGGACTGGGAGCACACTGTGGGGTAAATCTTCCGTATATTGCTTATTGCGATGCAAAGGAGATACCGGTAAAAAGGCAACTAAAATTTCGCGAGGAAGTGATCTGGGTTGATTGGCAACGTGACATAAGGGCCTTTCTTGAATACCGAAATGCGGGCCAGCTAAATTTCTGGCAATGGGTGAAATCCTTAAGGGGTGAGAAAGTATTTCCGATTTATTCATGTTCGGATTGGAAACCAGGTGCTTATTTCACTATTAGTCTATTTAATAAGCTCTGGCATCGTCTCCTAAGAGAGGTAAAATTAATATAAATATTTGGAAAATTGTATAAATTTTAATTAACAATAACATTTTTATAATTAATTTTGCATATTGGTTTTTTCCACCTATGATGCATTGATATCCTCTCATTAAAATTTAAAAAATAATTGTCTTCCAAACAAGAATAAGCTTAGCATAATTATTAAGATTGGGCAGCAGAGGGCGGCGCCGGCTGTCGCCAAACCCAGGTTCGCCCTGCCATGAATGTATTCGGAGAATGGCTCTGCTATCTTCAGGAACCATTCAGGACCGCCAAATCGGTATAAAGAGGGGATTTGTGCCAAAACTTTGGCTGATAAGAAATGGAAAACGATATCTTTGGATATAAATAATCAAAGAGTAAAAAACATGGATTAAACGGCTGAAACCTAAGCTAATAATTATATATTATGTTTTTTCATGAATTCTTTCTGATAGATTAATAAAAATTAAAATGGGATTTAAATCAGTTTTATTTGCCAGGTATCTTTCTCTTGGCTAAATCTATCGGATGCCCATAACATCAGGCTAAGTAGTTGGCTGAACCGCGATTAAATAATTAATATCTAACTCTGATGGTTATTTTGGCTTTCTCTTAATTCTTCTTTCTCCAGTGACCACAAAATCAAACCCATGATAATCAAAACAATAGTAAACATCCCATAGCCGACCGACCTGTGGATAAACCCGGGCTCCATGAATCTTTCATCAATGAAGTAAGAAATTAGATAGAGCACTACAATTCGCATACCGTTCTTGATTATGATCATGGGTATGGCCAGGGCGACCAGCAAGAGCTTATTCCCGAATTTTTTAAGAAAAAGATGCCCGGCCAATATACTGATTATCAAGATGGATATGCTGGAGCGCCAACCAGCGCATTCAGGTCCAACTACCAGAATGTATCCCGGCAGATAAATCTCGATTCCCTTACGGATATAAGGAATACCTATAAGGTTAAAGAGAAGATCAGTGACGTGGACCGAGTTGCGTGCAATTTCAATCACGACCTTTTCCATAATAGATTCGGGCACTGGTACGGCAAAAAGTAAAAAAGCAATGGGAAAGAAAGCCTTCTTGAAAGATTTTAATCCGTACAGGGTAATCAATACGCCTGCGAATAATAGGATTGCTGAAAATACTGCCACAGCTATTGAATATTCAGTTTTAGATATTGAGAACCTGGCCAATATGTATAGGAAAACGCCTGTAATAGTTATGGTCATACCCGGAAAGATGGATGGGGTACTATCTGCGAAAAAAATCTTTCTCTTTCTTATCAGCAGAAAAGCACTGATAAGGGGAATAAGAGGGATATGGGTATAATATAGGTCAATTCTTGGATCGGAAAGAATTAATCTCAAGGGCTGAGAAGCCAGAAAAGCTGCCAAAAGATAGGAAAAGCAAAGCAGAATAAAAAATAACCGCCCTCTTTTAGACTCCAACATCTACTGGAAAAAATCTTTAATTGACCTGGCCCCGCTCAGGTGATTATGAGATCTCAGCTCTTCTTGCGCTTCTTGATGGCATAGATGCCCAGCCCGGCCAGTCCAAGTCCAACCATGGTAATGGCCACAGGTTCAGCAACACCACGTTTTCCGCTATGACCTTTTCCTTTATTTCCCTTTGGACCGTAACTTTCGCTCCAGGCATAAGAGATCGAAGTAACAATCATAATTAGCAGTAGCAGCGCGACCAGCATAACGAAACCTTTTTTCATAGCCTTTAGCCCCTTTCTTTTAGGTTTGCAGTTTTGATTATCAGCATTTTTTAAATTTTGTCAAGCACTTTTTGTTGACAGTTTTAACAATTTTATGATAGAAGAATATGGAATTTTGCCCGGGAGCTAACTAACCAGCGGGGAGCAGCGAGTGAAGGTTTTTCAACGTATCCTGAGGAGAATAGCCTATTTTATTCCGGGTGGCTCATCTCTTCGCCCGGGTCTTAACAGGCTGCGCGGCGTTAAGGTTGGCAAGAATGTCTGGATCAGCCAGTATGTGTACATCGATGAGCTGCACCCGGAAGCCATAGAAATAGGGGATAACGTCACGGTAGGCATAGGAACGGCCATCATATCACATCTTTACTGGACCAAATCAAAAGAAACGGTAGTTAAACCAGTGGTTATTGAGCCCGACGTCTTTATCGGGCCGCATTGTGTCATTCTTCCCGGCGTTCGTATTGGCAGGGGTTCTGTTATTCATGCCGGCACGGTGGTTTCTCATAACGTTCCGCCCGGAGTCTTTTTTGGGTATGCTCCGGCCACGGTTCTGGGTAAGGTTACCGTTCCCCTGACGCCGGATCATTCTTACCAGGAATTTGTGCATGGATTGAGGCCATTCAGAAAAAGAGGCGAGGCCGATGATCAAAGATGAAGTGAGAAAGTTCATACTGGAAAAATTTTTGTTTAACTGCGGAGACCAACTCGATGATGAAATGTCGCTAATTGACACTAACACGGTTGATTCCGTTGGCATTCTGGAAATCGTCGGATTTATAGAAAATCGCTTCAGGATTAAAGTGGAAGACGAAGAATTAACCGCCGAAAACCTGGACAGCATTAATAAAATTACCAGGTTTGTTGAAAGAAAGCTAGGGGCACAGGGTTAAAGGGTTAAATAGATGCAATTTGACCCGGTTCTGGTCCACGATTGGCTATCCCGGACCGCCCGCCGCCAGCCTGATAAAATAGCTCTCATCTCCAGGGACCAGCGTCTGAGCTACCGTGAAGTCGAGGAAAAATCAGCCAACCTGGCCGCGGCCCTGGTCCTCATGGGATTAAAGCGGGGAGAGCGGGTGATCATCTGCCTGGATAATTCGCCAGAAGCGGTCATCTCAATTTACGGCGTTCTTAAAGCCGGCGGAGTTTTTATCATCCTTGAACCCAAAAGCCCCTGGCCGGTCATAAATTCCATAATTGAAGACTCGGGTGCTCGCATCATTATCACCTACAGGCGCAAACTTTTTCAGAAAGAAGCTTTCGAACCGCCCTCAGAAGACCTGCAGATCATCATTGTCGATGGCAGCCAGTCTCCGCCGCGGACCTTCCCAAAGGCCCTGAATTTTGCCGGTCTGACTGAAAAGCTTTCCGTCGACGCCCATCTCCCGCGGCTCCTTGAAAACGACCTGGCCTGCCTGATTTATACCTCGGGTTCAACAGGAAAGCCCAAGGGCATAATCTGCACCCATCACAACGTGGTTACTGCCGCCCGGAGCATCATTCAGTACCTGGGAAATACCAGCGATGATATCATCCTGGATGTCCTGCCACTTTCCTTCGATTACGGGCTTTACCAGGTCTTGATGTGCTTCATGTTCGGCGGGACGGTCGTTCTGGAGCCGTCCTTCGGTTACATTCAGGACATACTGGCCGCCATCGAGAAAGAAAAGGTCACCGGCTTTCCGATAATTCCGTCGATTTCGGCCATGCTCCTCAAGCTGAAAAAGTTCCCCGATAAGCAACTCAGGTCCCTGCGCTACATAACCAACACCGGAGCGGCCTGGCCGGTTTCTCATATCCGCCAGTTGAGGCAGTTATTGCCCGACGTCAGGCTCTTTTCCATGTATGGCCTCAGCGAATGCAAGCGGGTCAGCTACCTCCCGCCTGACCTGATCGATAAATACCCGGACTCGGTGGGTATTCCCATGCCAAATCTTGAAGTGATGGTTGTCGACCGCCGCGGCCAACCGGTTCCGCCCGGGAAACCCGGCCAGCTCCTGGTCAGGGGCCCCACAGTCATGCAGGGTTATTGGCGCGACAGAAAACTGACCAAGAGAGTTTTCAGACGGGGCCGTTATCCGGAAGATCGCTGGCTCCATACCGGTGACCTGTTCCGCCAGGATGAAAATGGCCTGCTCTATTTTTTGGGACGTCGCGACCGCCAGATCAAGTCCTATGGCCATCGGATTAACCTGGCCGAGGTGGAAAAGGTCATTGCCGCGCTGGATGGAATAGTGGAAGCGGCCGCGGTGCCCATCCCCGATGAAATCGGCGGGGTGGTCATCGGCATTTTTGTTGCTGGCAGGAAGGGGACAAAGCTGGATGAGAACCTGATCAGACAGCATTGCCAGCAGAACCTCGAGCCCTATAAGATGCCGCGCCATATCTGGTTGATGGATTCCCTGCCAAAAACCCCCAACGGCAAAATTAATTATAAAAAATTGATGGCTTCTCTTAAGAAGGATAAGCCGGGAAAGAAGTCAATACCTCAGGAATAAAGGCGAGGGTCGAGTGAAGATGAAGTTGCGTTTCATAGAGGCTCGTGAAGGTGAAAGATGAGGAAGTTTCCACCCGAAGTCCATGCACGTGCCTTGGTAAGAAAGTTATTTATTAGAAGCCGCAACCAGGAAATAAAGCTTCTTTGGAAGGGAGCTTTTCTAAGTTGAACATAATCTTTTCATTAAGCTCAGATATTCATGGGATGATAAAAACCCCGGATATGATGCGGCGTGTGTTTCGGGAGATTATAAATCTATAGGGACAGACCTTCATGGCAAGGAGGCAGACCAATGGGGAATAAAGAATGTATGAATGAATTTTCATATGACGTGCTGAAGCTTGATTATGAAAAGGAAACAGCACGGCTGACCGCCTTTATTTCTGACGCCGTTGCCCGCCGCCTCCGTAAACATGGTGCGGTGGTTGGAATTTCAGGCGGCATTGACAGCTCGGTGACGGCGGCCCTCTGTGTCAGGGCCCTTGGCCCGGATAAAGTTGTGGGCCTGCTTATGCCTGAAAAAGATTCTCATCCCGATACCCTGAAGCTCAGCCGGCTGGTGGGCGAAAGCCTCGGCATCAGAACGGTACACCGTGAAATAACCCCGATTCTGGCAGGCCTCGGCTTCTATGACGAAATCACTTCCTGCATTCAGGAGTTAATTCCCGAATACGCAGACGGTTGGAAATGGAAAATCTCTGCCTCAGATGTATCCGAGGAACGCATCTTTTCCTTTTTCTGGCTGGTGTTACAATCGCCCCGGGGCGAGATCATCCGGAAGCGGCTGCCCGCCGACAGGTTGCTTCACATAATTGCCCTGAGCAACTTCAAGCAGCGGACCCGCAAGATGCTGGAGTATCACTATGCCGACAGGTTCAATTATGCCGTGGCCGGTACCTCTAATCTCTTAGAAAGCGACCAGGGCTTCTTTGTCAAACTGGGGGATGGGGCCGGCGATTTTAAGCCAATTGCCCATCTCTATAAGATGCAGATATACCAGCTCGGGCACTATCTGGGCCTGCCCGAGGCCATCACTCAACGCAAGCCCACGGCGGATATCCATCCGCTATCCCAGGGGCAGGACGAATTCTTCTTCGGCCTGCCCTATGAACAGCTTGATGCCTGCCTTTACGGCGAAAAGAACGGTATCCCGGCGGAATCAGTGGCCCGGGTTATCGGGCTGGACGCCGACCGGGTCAGCCTGATTTACAGGCAATTAGCCCGCCGCCGCATCACCAACGAATACCTCAGCCTCCCACCGCTTTATCCTGAAAGGTAGGGGAGCCGGGGTATAATGCCGAAAATCCTGGCCTAAGGTCTAAAGTTCTAACCGGTGCGATATAGAAATCAGCGTATAGCAATATTTATAGAACTCAAATAGAAAAACAATTAAATTTTCCGCTGTGGAACATGTATACCTCAATAAGCGCATCTTTTAGAGATAAGAGGCGTCAGGATCCACAAAATTTATAACTGGATCCCCAAAAATAGTAATAAGTAGTGGGGTTTCTTATTTCTCAGTATTAATATCTCAGTATTAATATCACAGATTTAATATCACAAATTTTTCTTGCTATCTTACTATTTTCCAATTCCCCCGGGCCTAATCTATTTAAGCTGATACCTGACAGTATATCCTGTTTCAACTAAGTCTGCTCCTTAGCCAACTCAGGTTGGCCGAGGTGATTACATCAGATTCATTTCTTACTGATGGAAGGCAAATCGCCCGTATGGTAAACTAAAAATCAAGTTTATTGGCGAGGTAAGATATGCCACAAAATGATAAAAGCAAACAGGCCATAATTCACCCCGAATCATTTATCGCTGATAAAGCAATTCTAATCGGCCGCGTCATCATCAAAAAAGGGGCCAGCGTCTGGTTTAACGCCGTGCTCCGGGCCGATATCGCCGACATCGTCATCGGCGAGTATTCCAACATCCAGGACAACTGTGTCGTCCACGTGGACTACGATACCCCGACCATCGTCGGCGACTACGTCACGGTCGGCCACGGGGCCATCCTCCACGCCTGCAAAATCGGCAACAACACGCTCATTGGTATGGGGGCAGTCGTCCTGGACCGGGTCATAATCCCCGATAACTGCCTGGTGGCAGCCGGGGCCCTGGTCCCGCCCGGAAAGACCTTCCCCGAGGGCACCCTCATTCTCGGCAACCCGGCCAAAGTGGCCCGCACCCTTACCCCGGAAGAGATCAAGCACCTCCGCGAGCACGCCATCGGCTATCATGACCTCTGGCAGAAGAATTACCGTTGATAACAGTCAGTTCGGGTTTTGATTTTCTTGTCGCCGAAATATATCTGGATCACCGGGCGCCCCGAGATAATTAAATTAACCGTTTCGCACTCCTTGTCTTCAAGGTTCATAAAAATTTGCTCTTCGACTGTCTGCGCTGTAAAAAATAAGCGCCTGGCCAGACCGGAATTTCTTTTAAACTGCTCAAGGATACCTTCAAAAGGTTATAAAAATACAAAATTCAATTGTTGTTTATGTCTTCCGATTCCTCTCTCTTAACCTCAGGCAAAGGTTAAATTTAAACTTGACAATATCTTAACGAATTGTTAATTATAGGGCGGAAGGTTCGCCGGGGAGATCAAAATGAACGAACTTTTCGCCGCCCGCCTTAAGAAACTGCGCGAGGAGTCCGGCCTGACCCAGGAAGAGCTGGGCGAAGCCGTCGGCCTCTCGTCTGAATACATTTCGCTCCTTGAAGCCGGAAAGCGCACCCCCTCCATCATCGCCCTTAACCGCATCTCGAAATATTTCCAGAAAAATGTCTCATATTTCCTCGAAACTCGCGAGAACCCCTTCGCCGTCCTCCAGGCAGACGAGCGCCTGAACTCGGCCACCAAGAAAATCCTGGCCAGGTTCCAGAAAATCTGCGATGAATACCTGGAGCTGGAGCGCCTGACCGGCCGCCACTGCCAGTTAGCCCCGCTTTATTCTGGAAGCCTTTCCCCACAGAACATGGCCGAAGAGGAACGCCGCCGCCTGGGCCTGGGCAACGAGCCTATCCGCGACATTTTTCGCCTGGGTGAGACCAACGGCTGCCGATATTTCCGGGTCAGCCTGCCCGAGGAAGCCCGCATTTCAGGAATTTTCATCTACCTTGAAGAGAGGGATGCCGCCTTTGCCCTGATTAATTCCAACCTGTCGCCCGGAAAGCAGGTGGTGGCCGCCGCCCACCTTTACTGCCATTATCTCAGGGACCGCCACGAATCGCCCATCATAGATAACCTCGATGTCATCGTGGATGAATACGTCACACTCTATTCGCCCCGCGAGCAATTCGCCCAGTCGTTCGCGGCTCGCTTCCTGATTCCACCGTCCAAGGTGCGGGAGCTGGTGGAGCGCGACATCAAGACCCGCCGCCTGACCTATCCCGAGGTTATCTTCCTCAAGAGGTACTTTGGCGTCAGCACCCCGGCCATGCTCCGGACGCTTCGCCTGATGAATTACCTCAGCCGTTCCCAGTTTGAGAACTATTTCAAGCTGGACCACGAGGCCGAGGAACGGGCCATTTTCGGCGATGTCTCGGTGGAAGAAATTGAAACCTCCGAGCCCGGTCCCGACCTGGTGCTCCCGGAACGTTTTTATCTCCTTAAAAAAGAAGCCGAGCTGGTTGAGGAAGCAGAGGAAGAGGAAGCGAAGGAAAAAGTTAAGTCCAAGGAGAACCCGGCCGCAGGCAAGGAAGGCCCCGGCGGCGAGGGCGAGGAGAACTGAGACAGGTTGGTCCTTTCTGTGCTCTGGACGAGGAAGGTTGCCAGATTCAGGTCGTCCGGTGCTGACGGCGTCGCAAAGCTCTTCAGGATAATAAATTCGATGAAAATCTGCTCTGTGCGCGGAAATTTATTTTATGGCTGGATTTCCTTCTATGATCAAGAATGATTTAAGTGACGAAATATCAAAGCCGCGGAGAATACTCCATGAATGATGCCCCTGTCATTTACGAAGAAAGGCAGAAGCTGAACCTGGGCCTGCTCTGGTTGCCGATCCTGGCCCCGATGCTGATGATGTGGTACGGCTTTTACCAGCAGATCATCAAGGGAAGGCCGGTTGGCACCAGGCCGGCGCCCGATGTCATTCTGATTGTTCTCTTTGTAATCTTCGGGCTGCTTTTTCCTTACTTCATGCTCAAAACCGCCCTGATCCTGCAGGTTAGGCCGGATGGCTTTTACTTCCGCTATTATCCTTTCCACCTCCGCTTCCACAAGGTTTCCTGGCTGGACATCAAGGAGGCGGAGCTCATCACTTTTTCCCCGGTCAGGGACTTCGGAGGGTACGGGATAAAGTATGCCAAAGGCGCCAAAATCTATGTAGCCAAGGGGAAAAAAGGCCTAAAAATAACGCTGGCGACCGGCCGGCAGCTCATCTTTAGCAGCGATAACCCGGAAATGCTGCTCGGCTACATGGGCGGCCACTGGCACCGCACCACCTGAGCAACAAAAAAATTCGCGTGGAATAAAGAGCAGGGTTTTTCTTTTTCTGAAAAATAGGGCCGCGAGATAATAAATAATTAATGATTCGGCCTGGAAGTCATTCTAAATTTGGCTTCGAATCTTCGGATCGGAGCAAATTGTCAGGTGTCAGGCTTGATGCCAAGGATGAAGAATTAGATTGTTGCCCCGGGAGCCATTTGTTAGAATCAAGTTTCAGAATCCTGAAGCGAATGAAAGAATCCAGTCAAAGGAGTTTGTGATGGATAAATTAATTCAGAGAATTGCTGGTCAGAAATCTCAGGCATTAATTTTCGGTATGGCAATTTTTATTGTTTTGCTGCTATTAACCGCAGGTCTCAGTTTGACTTATGGATCAACCGCCTCTGATTCAGAGCGAGTAAGGCAGCGCGCATCGTCCCCGGCAGAATTGGCTCAGAACCAAGAACATCATAGCAACACAGGGCAGCAGGCTTCAGGTCAGAACCAGCCTGACCAGAGCCAGACCCAGGCCACCAGCTCCGGGCCGCAGGCTCTTCGCCCGATTGAAATCAAAGATATCCTTGCCTGGAAGAACATTTCCTACGCCCAGGTCTCTGCTGACGGCCGCTGGTTTGTCTACGCGCTGGCCCCTAACGAGGGCGACAGCGAGCTGGTTGTTAAAGAAATTGACGGGAAAAAAGAATACCGCTTTCCGCTTGGTGAGGCTCCCCGCAATCTCTATGAGTCCATAATCATCTCCGACGATTCCCGCTGGGTAGGTTTCCTGTCCTATCCGACTTCAGAGGAAATGAAGAAACTGCGCAAGGAAAGAAAGAGGGTGGAACCGAAGGCCTACCTCCTGGACCTCAGAAATGGTGAAAAAACCGAGTGGACACGTGTCCGAAAAATCGCCTTCTCGGGCGAAAGCTCGGCCTACCTGGCGGTTCACCGCCTGGCTCCCGAGGCCCAGGAAAAAGAAAAAGATAAGTGGACCGGCTCCGACCTGGTCCTGAAAAACCTGGTTACCGGCCAGGAAATTGGCCTGGGCAACGTTTCCGAGTTTGCCTTCAGCAAGTCAGGCCAGCGGCTGGCCTTCCTGGTTGATGCCCACGATAAAAATGGAAATGGCCTTATCCTCCAGAATCTAAAGAACGGGGAGATCCAGTCTCTTGATTCCGGCCGGTTCTGGTATAAGAACCTGCGCTGGGATGAGAAAGGCCAGGCTCTCTCCGTGCTCAGGGGCCAGGAAGACAAGAAATTCGAGGATAAAGTTTATAGCCTGGTGGCTGTGAAGTTTGACCCGGCCACCGGAAAGCCTGAGAAAGTAGAATACGAACCGGCGAAAGATAGCTCTTTCCCGGATGGATTCGGCTTGAGCCCGGATTTTACTCCTTACTGGCTTGAGGATTATGAAGCCGTGGCCTTTGGTATCAAGCAGCTCAAGGCCAAACCTGGTGCCGATAAAGATAAGGAAAAAGAGGCCGCTGAAAAAGAGAAAAAGGAATCCGGCGAGAAACCGGCCGCCCCGCCCGCGCGGGTTGACGAACCTGACGAGGAAGAAATACCCGACCTCATTCTCTGGCACTGGAAAGACCCCAGGCTGCAATCGCAGCAGCAGGTGGAAGAGAGGCGTGATGCCTCCTTCAGCTACCTTTCGTTCTACCGGGTTAAGGATAAAAAGTTTGTCCGGCTGGCCGATGACGAGCTGCGGGAGGTTGAGCTCGGCCGGAAATCAGACCTGGCCATAGGCTACGACAGCTCCCTTTATGAACTTGAAGGCAGCCTGAGCGGCCAGAGGTTCCAGGATGTCTACGTGGTTGACCTAAAAACCGGCGAGCGCAAGCTGGCCCTCAAGCAGAACCGCTGGTCCTACGACCTTTCGCCCGACGGCCGCTACTTTCTCTATTACAACGACGGCCACTTCTTCAGCTATGAGCTGGCCACTGGCCGGAGTTACAACCTGACTGCCAAGTTGCCGGCTTCTTTTGTTGATGAAGATGATGACCACAACGTGAAAAATCCCCCTGACCGTCCCTTTGGCTGGTCAAAGGATGGCCGCTATGTGCTGCTGTCCGATGGCTGGGACGTCTGGATGGTGGAAGCAAGGGGTCAGCAAGGATTCAACCTGACCGGAAACGGACTTAAAGACCAGGTGCGCTACACCAGGCGTTTTGTCCTGGACCCGGAAGAAAAGGGAATTGACCTGGCCCAGCCGCAGTATTTTCAGGCCTACGGCGAATGGACCAAAAAGCAGGGGATTTCTCTCATTGATGCTACGAGGAGAACCACGAAAATGCTTCTCTGGGAGGATGCCCAGTTCAACCGCCTGCTTAAAGCCAGAAAGTCCGGCCGCTATCTCTACACCAGGGAGACACACCGAGATTTTCCTGATTATTACGCTTCCGACGCCCTGCTGGGAAAGGCGCTCAGGATTACCGAAGCCAACCCGCAGCAGAAAGAATTCCTGTGGTCGGCCGGGGCCCGGCTGGTGGACTATGTCAGCGATAAGGGCCAGAGGCTTCAGGCTGCCCTTTTCCTTCCGGCCGGTTACCAGGAGGGCAAAAAATATCCGACCATCGTCTATATCTACGAAAAGCTCTCCAATAACCTGAACCGCTATTTCCTGCCGACCGCCAACGGTTTTAACAAGTCCTATTACACCAGCCAGGGCTATGCCGTGCTGATGCCCGACATCACCTATACCATCAACGACCCCGGAATGTCGGCGGTCTGGTGCGTGCTGCCGGCGCTGAAGGCGGCCATTGAGACCGGCGTGGTCGACCCGGAGCGGGTCGGGCTTCAGGGTCATTCCTGGGGTGGTTACCAGACGGCGTTCCTGATTACCCAGACCGAGGCCTTTGCCGCAGCCGCGGCCGGGGCGCCTTTGACCAACATGATTTCCATGTACAGCTCGATTTACTGGAACACCGGTTCGGCCAACCAGCCAATTTTTGAGAGCAGCCAGGGGCGGTTTACCGGCGGCTACTGGGAAAACCTGGAAGCTTATACCCGCAATTCGCCGGTTTACTACGCCACCAGGGTCAAGACTCCGCTCCTGCTCCTGCACAATGACAAGGATGGGGCCGTGGTCTTCAACCAGGGAGTTGAGTATTACAACACCCTGCGGCGGCTTAAGAAACCGGTGGTCATGCTGGAATACGTCGGCGAAAACCACGGGCTGCAGAAACCGGCCAATCGCAAGGACTATACCGTCAGGATGAAGGAGTTTTTTGACCACCACCTGAAGGGACAGCCGGCGCCCGACTGGTGGGAAAAGGGGATCCCGTATCTGAAACTGAAGGAACACCTCAAGGAACGGGTGAAGACGCTAAAGGCTGCGGCGGCCCAAGAAAAATCCGCGCCAAAAAAGAAAGAAAGCTTGCCCTGACAATAATAAATATTGAAAATATTTTTATGAAAAATTTGTGGAAAGGGGGCGTACAGGATGAATTATTCTAACTCTAAGCTGTCAACCTACGAGACCTGTCCCTTGAAGTTCAAGCTGGCCTACATTGACGGGATCAGGGCTGAAGAGGAAGGCATTGAGGCTTTCCTGGGAAGCAGGTTCCACGAAGCCATGGAAAAGCTCTATGGAGAATTGAAATTCAAGACGATGACCCTGGACGAGGTCAAAGCCTATTATGAAGAGCAGTGGAAGAAAAATTTTCATGAAAAGGTGGTCATCATGGCCGAGGGCCGGACGGCTGATGATTATTTCCGGCTCGGGCTTAAATTCATCGAGGATTATTACCGCCATTACTATCCCTTCAACCAGAACCGGCTGCTGGGCCTGGAGCAATTCATAGAGATAGAGCTTGAAGGCAAGCGCCGCTACATTATCCAGGGGTATGTGGACAGGATCGACCTGACACCAGATGGGGTCATTGAAATCCACGATTACAAAACGGGCGGGTCACTGCCGGAACAGGCCCAGGCCGATGCCGACCGGCAGTTGGCCCTTTACCAGCTTGGAGTCAAGAAAAAATGGCCCTGGGCTGAAAAATTCAGGCTGGTCTGGCATTACGTGGCCTTTGACCTTGAGATTTCATCCACCAGGACGCCCGAAAACCTGGAGGAACTGAAGCGGCAGGTAGTGGAGCTGATTGAGAAAATCGAAGAGGACCGGGAGTTCGCGCCGAGGGAAAGCACTCTCTGCAACTGGTGCGCTTTCTGGAATTACTGCCCGTTGAAGAAGCATGAAGCCAAGCTGGAGGAATTGCCCGCTAATGAATACCTTAATGAGGAAGGTGTCGTCCTGGTCAATAAATATATCGAGTACCTGAACCAGAAGAAGGAAGCCGAAGCCGAACTGGAGAAGTTGAAAGAGGCCATAATCGTTTATGCCGAGAAAAATAACCTTTCAAGAGTAATGGGCAGCGAGTTTCACCTGACCCTGAGCAAGCAGGAGAGAATTAAAATTCCCAATGCCGGCGATGAGAAGCGGGTCTTGCTGGAAAACCTGATAAGGCAGGCCGGGCTGTGGGAAAGGTTGTCGTCACTGGACCGCTTTGCCCTGGAAAAGGCCATTAAGTCCAGGCAGCTCGATCCCGGGTTACTGGAGAAATTAAAAGAGCTAGTGACCAGGGAAATTCAGATCAGCCTTTTTCCCGGTCAAAACAAAGGTCCATCGGATTGAAGGTGAAGAGCAGACCTTCGACCCGGCGCTTTAATTTAGGCCTGGAGAGTAATTGGCAGATCGATGGGTTCAATATAAAAATTGGGATAAAAACGGGCAATAGAGGGTATAAAGGGAAAAATTGAAATTCTTACTGCTCGAATATCAAAGGCAGCAGGTCGTAAGGTGTCTTGAGCAGGACCTGGGCGCCACTCCGCAGGAGCTCCTCGGCGTCGCGGAAGCCCCACAGGGCTCCGGCGGCCAGGATCCCGGCGGCCCGGGCCGTTTCCATGTCCACGCAGGTATCGCCGACATAGACCACTTCTGCGGGCTGGAGCCCGAGCTCCTGAAGGACCTGGTGCAGGGGAGCCGGGTCAGGCTTAACCGGGGTCCCGGGCCTGGCTCCAAGGATGACGTCGAATTCAAAGGGCAGGAGCTCCCGGGTCATGCGGACGGTAAATTCATGCGATTTATTGGACAGAACCGCCAGTTTCAGGCCGGCTTCCTTCAACCTGGCCAGGACTTCGAGGATGCCGTCGTAGGGACGGGAGTTCTGCTTATAGGTTAGGGCGTATTCCCGGCGGTATTCCTGGATAAGGTCGCTGATGGCCCGGTCGTCATCGGCGATTTCTGGAACGGCCCGCTTGACCAGGACTTCCATCCCGTCGCCGACCATCATCTTGCATTCATCTTCGGAATACTGCCTGAAGCCGCGACGGGCCAGCACCAGGTTCAGGGTGTAGGTGATGTCCTTGATGGTGTCGAGGAGAGTCCCGTCTAAATCGAAGATAACGCCCTTGAATTTCATGAGCAGTAATTTTACAGGCAGGACCGGGTGCCGTCAACGCCCATGAAAATCCGGGATAAAGGTTCAGGGAGTGCCGAGGAGGTTTAGAGAAAGAGGCCCAAGAAGATGTATCAGGTCGGGCTCAATTCAGCCTGCAAAATATAGTTCAAAAAATCTTGCCGATAATGTCTTATCAAACGATTGGGGCCCGGGGGGCATCATATCTTATAACTTGTCATGCAATGATGTTTTCTATTTTAAAAATTTTTTGGAAGCCTGGTTCTCTGGGGGATCTAAAGCAAAAAGTTCATCAGCAAAAAATCTGATGGGAATAAAGAAATAACATTATGCCGATGATGAAATCTTGCTACTTATAAGCTTATAAGGGGTATCTGGACGTTTTTGAATCGTAATCAGCGGCTGGAATCATCTACCAAATAAATCTGTTTAGGTAATTGATCCGTCAGCTCCTGATGAGAGAGGTAAACCAGGTTGGCTTCATCAAGTCCATCACGCAACACTTACAATCTGATGGTTCCCGAGGTTCTTTTATCGGGCTATCAGGAGTCTTCCACAATCTTTAAGTCCAGGATGCGATCCAGGCGGAAGTGGCGCTCCTCGTCCCGCAGGAAGCAGTGAGCCACCAGGGCTTCGAAAGTCCGGCCGCGGTATTCCATCGTTCCCATTGATACCGGCCGCACCTTGCGCCGGCTCTTGGTGTCGTCGGGCTTGAGGTAGGTGATCTCCAGGAGCTTTTTCTTCTTGATGGCTTCCTTGATTCTCTGCCTCTTGATTTCGACCGGGATTTGCTCCTCGGCCTTGCGGTACTGGAACTGTGTCAGGAAGCGAACCACCCGGTAATCCATCATTATGTGGCCCTTCTTGATGGGCTTCTTGAGCACCAGGCCCTCAAAGCTGGTGCAGCGGCTCAGGGCCACGTAGACCTGGCCGGGGGCGAAGGTCCCGCGCCCGATATCCACCACCACCCGGTCAAAGGTCTTGCCCTGGCTCTTGTGAATGGTCACGGCCCAGGCCAGGCGCAGTGGATACTGAGTGAAGGTTCCGGTGACGCGGCTGATGATCTTGTTCTTCTTGCGGTCGTACTCGTATTCAAAAATTTCCCACTCGTGGGGAAGGACATCGACCAGCGACCCATCGAGCAGCCTGACCATGATCACGTCGGGCTTGTCCTCGGCCTCGATGATTTCTTCCACCCGGCCGATGCTGCCGTTAACCCAGCGGTCGTAGGCATCGTTGTTTAAGAGCATGACCTGGGCCCCTTCCTTCAGGGCCAGGATTTTGGAGGCGGGCAGGCTGTCGGGGTCAAACTCGCCCGCCAGAACACCCATGTAGCGGCGCCCGGCTCCGGGCAGCCTTTCCAGCTTTTCCTGGTTGATGCGGTCGGCGGCCTCGTTGGTGCTGGTCAGCGTGATGTAAAAACGGTCTTCCGGCGGGATGAAATCGGGCTGGCAGCGGGCATTAAGCCGGGCCAGTTGCTCCTCGGTTATGGACCGGTTGCGGATGGCGTTCAGCAATTCCAGGAAAGCAGCCTCTTTCTGGCGAAAGACTTTTTCCAGTTCGACGAATTCCAGCTCGAAATTCGGGTCGTTAAACGCCCGGGCCGAGAAAAAGTAAGGCGAATCGTAATGGAGGCTAAAGGCCGGCTTTTCGCTGCTGGTTACCACCGGCGGAAGCTGGTATAGATCGCCGATTAAAATCATCTGCAGCCCGCCGAAGGGCAGGTCGGGAAATTCTCGGTTTATCCGCAGGGCTTTATCCACGCAGTCCAGCAGGTCGGCCCGGACCATGGATATTTCATCGATGATCATGGCGTCTAAGTTCTTGATGAGGGCCCGCTTCATGGCCGAAAGTTTTTTGACCCGGTCCAGGGTGATGTCCGGGCGGAAACCGAAGAAGGAATGAATTGTCTGGCCGCCGACATTGAGGGCAGCCACACCGGTGGGGGCCAGGACGACGACCTTCTTGTTGGTGTTATTTCGGAAGTAATCAAGCAGGGTTGATTTCCCGGTGCCGGCCCGCCCGGTGATGAAAACTGACTTATTGGTGTTCTCAAGAAGGTCCAGGGTCCGTTGAAATTCCGGGGTGAATTCCAGGCTGGGTTTCTCCGGGACTTTCTGGCGGCGGCTCATTTCTTATATTTTTATCACAAAAATTGACCGGGCTGTATATCCGAATCAAATCTTAATCAGAGGAGTATAGATTTCTATTAAAAGACATGATTTTTGCCTAGGATTTCTCACCAGGCTTTTGCCGATGGGTTTATGCCGTGATGTCGTCGCCGACCCCAAAAACCAGTCCCTTCGGTTCCCCCAATAGCCCCCTTCCAAAACTTTCTTTTGGCAATGCTGTCAACCGCTCCTTTTAAAATTAAGACCTAATCCTACTTGATACCGTGTGGCCATTGGGCCCCCCTCCACTATGGGGTCGGGAGCACCATCCCTGTACGCGGTTGCCAAGATCGAGATAAAAAATTAAAAAAGAATTGCAGTCTCGAATTATGTGAAATACAGCCTGATAAATGGTTGAATAAAGAAGTATTCAGTCAGATTTGCGCACTTTTCATCTATTGGTGAAATTAAAGCGACTGGTTTCCGAGGGCAGGTCAAACTGCACTTTTATTAATCTCCGGGTTGGGCATTTAGGAATAAAAGGGTGGCTTAAAACTTTTGAATTATAAGGCCAGAACGCCGGCGCGAAAGGAAAATCATCACCGGGTCCGGGCCCATGTCATCAACCGGGCCTTACTCCGCGAGCGTTTGTCTTTGCCCTGCATTTCAACTATACTGGAAGCACAGATTCGCATTTATTAAGGAGAAATCCATGGAACTCAAGCTAAACAAGGAGCAGTATGAGAAGCTGCTGGAGCTGGTCTATCTCGGAAACTGGATGGTCAATGCCTATCGCACCGACGACTACCTGGAAGAATATTCCGACGTGGTTTCGCATATATTCTCCCAGGCCGAAGCCGCCGGCCTGGAGGGCAAAGCGGTCAAGGACGAGACCGAGGGCAAGTACCTGCCGTCCTACGATTTTGAAGAAAGCATGCACGATTTCATCAGCGATTACGACGGCTTCTGCTTCTGGGAAGAGCTGATCAACCGACTGGCTGAACGCGATGCCCTGAAGGAATATGGCAGCACCCCTTTGGACAAGATTGACCTGGAAGAATACCTGAACAAGAAGTCCGTCTACCTGCGCAAGTACGAGCGGGAAGTGGAGGAGAACGGCATCCTGAACTTTGAGTTCATCAAGAATTCCTGAGCCAGTCTTATTTCTGCACGGCGTCCTTGACGCAGCGGAAGCCGACTGTAGCGTTGCGATCCAGGCCCGGCGAGATAAGAAGCAGTGTCTGCTGGCGGGCCACCGGCAGCGGGCCGCTTTTAGGGTACCAGATACTGGCTTCCGGCGAATAATAGCTTCCGCCCTTTATCATCACGTAAGAATAAACTCCGTTGTCATAGACGTCGGCCGTCAGCTGCCAGACGTTGCCCACCAGATCCTCCACGCCGAAGGGACTGGCTCCGGCGGGGTGAGCATCCACGGCTGTGGTCTGACCTGACTTGTTGTTGCAGCGGGCCGGGTCCAGCTCGTTACCCCAGGGATACTGGCGACCGTCGGTGCCCTGGGCAGCATACTGCCATTCGGCTTCGGTCGGCAGGCGCTTTCCGGCCCAGCGGGCATAGGCTTCGGCATCTTCCAGGCTGACCCAGACCACCGGGTGGTTTTCCTGGCCGGCCGGCGGCCTGCCATTTACCCAGTGTTTGAGGAAATTGGTCGGGTCTTTTGGGCGGTAGCCGGATTTTTTCAGGAACAGGGCAAACTGGGCATTGGTCACCGGGTACCTGTCCATGAAAAAGCGCGGCATCAGCAGTTCTTCCCGGTCGGCCTTTTCAGGATAGGGGATGACCGGGTTGGCGTCGTCCGGGTTGCCCAAGGTGGTGTATAAGTACTTTCCGGCCGGGATTTCCACCATGCCTTCTGGCGCCCGGTCGGCCAGCGGGGTGGGTCTTACCGGGGTGACCAGCCGCGGCAGGGCCACGGGCAGGGGGATAATGGCCTCGTCCAGCAATTCACCCCCGGCCGAGAAAAGCTGGATGACCACCTTTTCCCCCTTCCCCTGGAAGAGCTCCCAGAGGGAAAATTCCATGTCAGAGGCCGGAAAAACGGCCGATCTGGCCTGGTAAGACACATTGCCGGGGGTAATCACCAATCGCCCGTCTGCGGGCTTTACAGCCAGTTTTACGGCAATTTTGTCCCGGTATCTCCGGGCCAGGATGATTTCCGGCAGGGCAGCCAGGCAGTCTATTGCCCCCTCTAGGCGGGTGTCCAGGTGGTACTGGCTGAAGGCCTCGAGCTCGGCCGGGAGGTAGAGTCGGTCCCCGACCTTTTCCGGCTTGAGCTCTTCGTGCCGCCAGAGGCTTACATAGTGATAGCCGGGTTTTTCTCGGATCGGGATGAGTGGCCCGCGGTAACCCTCGGGCTTCAGGCTGAAGACGGTGAAGATGACCTTGTTTTCAGCCGGCCAGCAGTTGGCCCAGAGGCCGTCTTCAAGCACCGGGTAGAGTGGAATCCAGTCCGGGCTGATGAAGGCCGAGTGGTTCTCGCGCAGGATCTTCAGGGTCCGGCCCAGGTAGAGCAGGTCTTCTTCGACGGTTTCGGGGCGGCCCGGGCGCATGGTGTTTATTTCACTTCCGTAGCCGTTAAAGAAGGCCACCGAGGCCTCGCGCCGGAAACGGCCTTCACCGAGCTGAATCACCCGGAAGATGGCGTTATCGGGCTTGATGAACTTGTTGCTGTTGAGCGGCGGCGGGAGATACAGGGCGTCGTGGACCCTTCCGGTGACTATTCCCTGCATGTCCCGGGGTACGGCCATGCCCTCGCTGTACATAATGATACCGGGCTTGACCCGGTCAGCCATGGCCTGGAATTCGCGGCTGGATTCGCCCCAGGTGTCCAGGATGACACCATCGGCGTTGAGATCACGCAGTATGCCTTCCATCGCCTCAAGATGCTCTTCTCGGCGGGTGCTTTCATCCCACGGGTTGTAGGAGATGAAATATTTCTTACCCTTCTGGTGGACGTAAGCCACCTGCTTTTTAAGCTCGGCCAGGCCGCCGGGCAGGTCGCGGTACATATCCCACTGGTTGCGCTGGTCCAGTCCCAGGCGTGGCCAGGTGGGCCAGAGCGAGTAAATATCCACGTTGCCGATGAGCCGGTCCCAGGCTAACAGGTTTTCGTAAAAGGTGTATTTTTGAGCCTGCCGGTCGTAATAGGTGTGGTCCCAGGCGAACTGCAGGAGCATGAAGTAGGCTTTCCTGACCCAGGCCAGGTCCTGGCGCTGGTAGAGGCTGTTGTCAAATTTTTCTACGTCGTAGAGATAGCGCTGCTGGAACATCATTTGCAGGCCGCCGAACCAGGGCTCGGGCGGAAAGAGAAGCTCGGAGGCCAGGCCGGAGTAGGGCGCAGTCTGAGCCGGATGCACATCAAGGTACAGGTTGTATTCCAGCGAACCGCCGGGTTCCAGGGTGGCGGCCCAGCGGCGGATTTCGGTTTTTTCGCTGCGGTCGCGGCGGGCCAGGGCGGTGAGGTTCAGGCCCGGAGCCACTTCCAGGTCGCAGAAGCCGAGGTGCCAGGCGTTATCGGGGAGCAGGATGCCCAGGGGCTTTTTGCCCGGGCGATAGAGGAGAGTTCGGCTGAGGTAGTGGGGCCATTTGTTGGGCAGCCCGGCGGTGATATAGACGCGGTCGGGGCCTTCGGAGAGCGGCACCAGGTTTTCAACTTTTACCTTTTCCTGGCTGACATTTTCCAGCCTCAGGACCAGGTTGAGTCCGGGGTAGGCTGAAGTTTTCGTGGTGAGCCGGGCTTTAAGCCTGCCATCGAGGTTGAACTCGAGGAATTCCTGAGTGGAAGAAATGCCGGGGGTTGCTGTTATATCTGAGGAAAAGGTTATGGAAGTTTCCCGCCCGGCTTCTGGCTTTATGCCGGCTGCGGAAAATAATTTTTCCGAAAGGAGAAGGCTGAAAAGTGGCAGGGGAGAGGCGAGGGTGATTTCCCGGCCGTCCGCCAGCGTGAGGCTTTTTATGGTCAACCCGTTTTTTGGGTTGATGGTCACGGTTATCTTTTTTAATTCGGGCTGAGAGGGAGCTTGGCTGGAAGCAGAGGGCGCAGAGGATAGAAAGATTAGAAGGATGAAAAGGAAAGCCGTCAATTTAATAATAGGGCCTGGCCAGGACCGTCCATGATGGATGTTTCTGGTGGTTGTTTTTGGCCTGGCTTCAGAACGGTAGAGGCTTCCGGTGACGGCAGCTTTTTGTTTAGTTCGAGGCAGATAAGCAGGACCATTTTGCTCGAGGGAACTAACCAGGTTAATTATTTCGCCTTTATTTTTATCTGTGCGTTGAGCGGGTGCTTCAGCCTTCTTAAAAAAATTGCAAGAAAAAAGAGATAAAGACAAGAGCATCTCTGCTTGTTTTCCAAGAAGAAATGATGATTTCAAGCTCTTTTTCGGCGAGGACAGTTCGGTTAAAGTCAGGTCTGAATAATTAAATCTGTTCATGGCACACCTCGTTCGCCTTAATTTTCCTTGATTTTGGGTCGAATGACAATAATTAGAGGAGGAAAGAAGGTAAAAGAGGTGAAAGCTTAATGCCTGGCGCACCAGGGCGCCGGTCGGTTAGATCAAAATATATTTGGCCAGAGAGTAAGCCTAAGTGAAGGCAGGCATAAGTAAAGGCGAAAATATGAAATTAGAAAGCCAGGCCGCCGGTCGGATAGATTGTTCATCATTTTAATTACCTTAAAATTGTTATCATCTTGTCCACGGGGCTAACATAAAGACAAGGTTCTGAAAAACCAGGCTGCCGGGCATAAAGCCTGTGATATATGAATACTCATTCATATATTGGTCCTTGGCGAGCGGTTTCCCATTAAGAGAGTTCGCCCAGACTGAGTGCAGAGAGAGTTTTATAAGAGGCCACAATTAGGAAACCTGATAGACGGGCGATGAGAAGCCAAATGTAAAAAATGGAAAATCGCAGATCAAACCCGGCTTCAAGCCAGCAGGTCCAAATAAAATAGCCTGTTCCTGGCATCGTCTGGATCCCGAAGGTTTCTCTTGTTTAGGGCAGGGGCTTCCTGGGCTTTTTAGACCGGGTTAATGAAAAAACGTGGAGTTACATCCTGCAGCCTGGTTAACCCGAAATAAAAAATTAATAAAATTTGCCGAAAACATAAGGGCTTCAGATCTAAGTGGCTGATAAGAAGGCTGCTTATACCTGGGCCGTTAATACTTGAAAAAATTGTTTTTGGAAATACGTTGGGTAGCTCGCTGGTTGACGGTTTGAAGCCGGCAGGGGATAATAGAGAGAAATAAGAGTGGAGGCAGAGATGGTTAAGAACATAAAAACAGATGTGTTGATAATAGGGGCCGGTCCGGCCGGCCTGACCGCTGCCCTGTACGTAGCCCGGGCCGGGAAGAAAGCCCTGGTTCTGGAAGGGCGAAATCCTTCGCGGATGGCCATCGGCTACGAGATTGAAAACTATCCCGGTTTTCTCAGCATAAACAGCCAGGAGCTTCTTAATAAGTTCCTGGAACAGGCTAAACATCACGGTGCCGAGATACTCAAGGAAGATGCCCTGGCCTTGGCCCTCGAAGCCCAGCCCAAGTACGTAACCACCAAGAGCGCCTTTATTGAAGCCAGGGCCGTCATCATTGCCACCGGAAAGCCGTTCAGCAAGGAAAGAATGATTCCCGGGGAGGAAGAGCTGACCGGGCGCGGGGTCAGCTACTGTGCCACCTGCGACGGGCCGCTTTACCGCGGCCGGGAGGTTCTGGCCTACGGGCTTTCGGAAGAGGCCGTGGACGAGGTCCTGGAGCTCGACCAGATGGGCTGCAAAGTTAAGCTTGTAACCGGGAGAAAAGTAAAGCCCGAACATGAACCCGAGCTGGAAAAGCTCAGAGCCAAAGGTATCACTGTCCTCGCGAATTATGAACTCAAAGCTATAGTCGGCGAAAAGAGGGTGGAAAAGGTGGTGGTGGAAAAGGACGGGCAGCAGGAAGAAATTCCTGTCTCGGCCGTATTTGTTTTCCGCGAGATTCCGAGCACATCTCTTTTCACCAAGGCCGGGCTGCAGCTCGACCAGAAGCAGTGCCTGCTCGTTGACCGCCACCAGAAAACCAACCTGGAAGGGGTCTATGCTGCCGGCGATGTAACCTGCGGCAGCCTGCAGGTGGCTTCGGCCGTGGGCGAGGGCTGTGTGGCGGCCATGCAGGCCCTGGCCTACCTGCGGAAGTGAGAAGCAACGAATTTTTTTCCGCGATAAGACGCTAAGCTTGGAATTCTTTATACAGAATAACTTGATCAAATTTTCTTAAAAGTTTCATCTCAAGTCTTGTGGCCGGCGTCTGGTTTTATTCTAACTATCGGTTACATAATATCTATGTTTTACTAAGTTCTGGCCATCGATAACTTCTCAAACCGCGGCTACTATAGGGGCCATGTCAAGATTTATTTGCAACTTGGCCACCGTAATCTCTACATTTTAAGCCTCAGCTGGCGGCCTGAGCTGACGAACTTTCTAATACCTGCCGGAACCGCTCTGGCTTGATGTGGGCATAATCATTAGCCCAGTTTTTTTTGTATTCTGTAAGGTACGAAGCGATGAGCCTCAGGTATCTCACCGAAGGAAACATTGACTCCGCAGTGTTCACAAAAATATTTTTTATTTTCGCAAATAGATTTTTAATTAATGCGGTCAAATGGCACTCGATAAACTTAGCAAATCTAGAATTAGACGTAGGACAAAATTATTTCTATCGATGACTTAATATCTGTGTTCTCCAAAGCTACGGGCACCGAAAACTCTCCAGGCCAAGGTTACGATAGTTCAGCCTGGTGCTTGTTCTAACCATTTGATTATAAATATATTAACTCCTATCTGAGGGGTGTCAGAGGCCTGCTTTTTTAACGTCTATTAAAGCCAGGCCTAATACAAGTGGATGATTCACAGCCCGCGCAGTGCTTAAACTTTACGGCCGTTCTTTCGCGGGCGATGCAGACGGAAGGTGATGTTCTTGTAACGGTCGATGACCACGTGCCCGCCGATAGGCACGGCCATCAGGTCGTCGGGAATGTTGTGTCCGAAGTTGGAAACGGCCAGGATGGGCAGGGGATTTCCCCGCAGCTCCCTTTTCCTGATGATGTCCCGCAGGTAATTCCTGATAAACCGAAGGTGTTCCCTCTGGATCATCCGGTAATTGCCGTTCTTGCTGTAGTAGGCCAGCGAACCTATGACCAGACCACGGATTTCGTTGAAGACCTTGTGCCGGCGCAGGGCGGCCAGCAGGCGGTGGAGGTCCTCGACATCAATCTGGACATCTTCAAAAAACAGGACGTATCTTTTCCAGTTGTACTTGGGCGGGTTCTTGCGGTTGAGGTAATTAACGAAAGTTGACAGGTTCCCGCCGAGCGGCACTCCGGACAGCCTCCTTTTCGGCGGGCGGGTCAGCCAGAGCATGCCGTGGTAAGTGACCGGCTCGTCGAAAAGCAGGGAAGCCATCTTTTTAAAGTTGCCGGGGCCCAGGCGCAGGGTGGGGAAGTAGACCGCCGGGATGCGGGTGTGGTAATGGATGTCGTTGAGCAGGAAGGTGAAGTCGGAAAAACCCATGAAAATGGGCTTCCGCTTTTTAATCACCTGGTAGTCCTTCTGATCTATCTTGAATAGAATATCCTCGGCCCCGGTGCCGCCGGCCACGGACATGATCAGGTCTGATTCCCGGATGGCTTTCTTGAAGACTTCGGCCCGGGCGTCGATGGGTGCGGTGACATGGTCGATGAGCTGGTCGCTCGAGAAAAGATGAGGGCTCAGCTCGATGTCAACCGGGCCCAGGATTTTCTTAAGGCGGCGGATAGTCTTGTTGACCAGGCCCTTCTCGCACAGGGGCAGACAGGTGGATGGGGCGATAAAACTGACCTTCCTTATCTGAACCCCGTTCATTGTGGGAAATATCCTTACCTGGCGTTTGGTTAATAAAGACTAACAAAAATGAAATCCTTTGGCAAGATGCCCGGGAAAAAATCCCGAGATTTGCGGGCCGGCGGTTAAGACATTGATAATAAATAAATTACGAGGCCTGGAAGGAGGCCAGCAGGGGACCAAGCTCCGACTGGCGGATCTTCTTCAGGGCCCGCAGTTCAATCTGCCTGATACGCTCCCTGGTCAGCTTGAAATGATGGCCGATTTCTTCCAGGGTGTACTCCCGCCCCTCCTCCAGCCCGTATCTCATGCTCAGGATGGCTTTTTCCCGTTCTGACAGCAGCTCGAAGGCCTTTTTCAACTGGTCCTTGAGGCTCTGCAGGATGCAGGCTTCGGCCGGGTCCTTGGTCTTGCCATCTTCCAGGAAATCGCCGAGCAATGTATCGCCGGAATCGTTGACCGGGGTCTCCAGGGAGACCTGGTCCTGGGCGAAGGTGACCATCTCCAGGATTTTACTGGCCGGGAGGTTCATTTTTCGGGCCAGCTCTTTCTCATCCGGCTCCTTTCCTTTGGCCTGGTATAACTGCTGGGCCGTCTTCTTCATCCGCTGGATGGTTTCGACCAGGTGAACCGGCATCCTGACCGTGCGGGCCTGGTCGGCAATGGCCCTGGTGATGGACTGTTTTATCCACCAGGTGGCGTAGGTGGAAAACTTGTGCCCGCGGCGGTAATCGAATTTTTCGGCGGCCCGGATCAGTCCCAGGTTTCCTTCCTGGATCAGGTCAAGCAGGCTCAGGCCCTGGTGCTGAAATTTCTTGGCGATGGAGACCACCAGGCGCAGGTTGGCCGCCACCAGGTCGTTCTTGGCCTGTTTCTTGAGCTCCTGGGCCCGTTCGATCCGTTCGTAAAGGTCCAGTAATTTCTGTTTCCGGGATTCGGGGCCGCGGGCGGCTTCAGATAGAATTCTCTGCTTGATGCGTTCAATTAATTCATACTTCTGGTCCCAGCGGAGGTCGAGGTCCATGGCCAGATGCATCATCCGCAGGGCCAGGCGGGCTCTTTTGAAGCGGTACTTACGGTTGGCCGGAAGCCGGTTCAAGCGGGCGGCCAGGTGCTTGATTTCTTCCAGCTGGGCCATGGCCCGGCGGTGAACCTTCTTCAGGTTCCTGGGGTTAAAATCATTTTCTGGAAGGTTGAACCAGCGGGCAATCAGCTCGGGCTGGTTTTTCAATAGCCGGTGAAGCTGTTTTAATTCCTCCAGGGCCAGGGGAGTCTGCAGGAAGGCCTTGACGGTTTCCCGGTCGCCCTTCTCCATTTTTCGGGCCAGCTCCAGCTCGCCCTCGCGGGAAAGAAGAACGTAGCTTCCCATGTCATGCAGGTAAATTTTTACCAGGTCGACCGGCATACGGCCGTCAGCGGCCAGGAGTTCAGCCGCCGAGCCGGGCTGAAAACTCTGGACCGCATCCTCGAGCAGGGTCGGGTAATCGTCGCCCTCACCCGGAGTGACGGTCTTGAGCCTCAGCAGTGAACGCAGTTGCTTGTCTCTCGATTCCAGGTTATCTATGTTATCCATCGTTGAAATCCTCCTAATTCCTATAATTCCTATCGGAATACTATAAATATAGGCATCTTTTCCGGAAAATCAAGTAAAATTTATTAATTCTTGGTTAAAACCCTGATTTGGCCGGAATAGTTGCGGGCCGGGTTGGATGGCAGGTTCAGTCCGGGGCGAAAATTCTGCCAGCCACGAAGTCAAACGGCATATTATAGGGGGCTGGGAAAAGAGGACAACTTATTGATAATTAATAAATTGAAAGCACAGGCCTTAAAACCATGACCGGAACATAATTTTTAACCATACCGGGCAAGGCATTTTTTATTTATATACTAAATTTCGAGGCATATACTAAAGTAATTGTTTATAAAGCACTCCGGGCCGGTCATTTTTCGATTGTTACCCATATTCACAGGTTATAGGGCACATCGGCCCGGGACTATCTTGTTGATGGAGTCGTCCCCGATCAAAATTATGCCCGAACCGGCGGGCTCTCCCGCTGCCAGCTATTTTTGAACCAGTTTCAGCTTCTGTGTCAGCTGGTGGGCCCGTCTGAGTGGTTCGGGCACACGATAGCCCTTCAGGCAACACCGGACCAGGTTCAGGGCGTCCCGGTGATTTACCAGGTGGCCGGGCGAGACGAAAATCGGCCTCACTGCCGTCCGGCTGCGCAACACATAGCCGACCAGCTCGCCGCGGTGAGTGAGCTCGCTGTAACTGCCTGCGGCCCGGCCGGGTGGCTTGAAATCCCCGACCAGGTGCGACTTGGCGCAGCCGACGCTGGGCGTCTTCAGAATTATCCCGAGGAAGGTGGCGATTCCCAGCCGGCGGGGGTGGGCAATGCCCTGGCCGTCGATGAGCAGCAGGTCGGGCTTTCGCCCCAGCTTAAGCAGGGTCCGGTAGATGGCCGGTCCTTCCCGGAATGATAGGAAACCGGGAATGTAGGGAAACTTCACCGGCTCCACTCCGGTTTGCTCTTCCAGGAGCTCCAGCTCTGGAAAGGAAAAAAGGCAGACCGCGGCCAGGACCAGCTCGTCGGTAAAGGCGGCATCGACCGCAGCCAGGAAGCGTGGTTGTTTTCGCAGCGGAACCAGTTTTAATTTTTTCAGAAGTTGAACCTGGACCTGGCGGGCCCGGTCGACGTTTCCCGGGTATAGCAATTGCTCGAGTTTCATCTTGCCTAAAGCCTTTTCTTATTATAACCTTTTTCTGCCTGCCGGGCGCAGTTTTTGGGCCAGGGTTTGAAAAAATCGCCAACCGAAATATTTTTTATCCGGGTTAGGCGCTGGCCGGGAAGAGGAGAAAATGTTAGCCTGCTTTGACGTTGACGGCGTGCTGGTGGAAGTAGGCCAGAGTTATTACCGGGCTCTGTCTGAAACCGTATCAGCTTTTATCCAGTCCCCGGTTGACTCCGAACTTTTGCTCAGGCTGAAATTCGGGTTGAACCTGAATAACGACTGGGATGCCACCCTGGCCGGTATTCTTTTTTACCGAAGCCATCTGAACTATGAGGACTTTGTGGGCCGGCTTTCATCCGGGCCGCCCGACTTCCGAAAAATCTATGCCCTGGCTGCCGACCTCGGAATAGAGCTTCCTGATTACGGGCTGCTCGTAGATAAATTCGAGGCGCTGTACCGGCAGTTTCGTCCCCTGGAGAAGCTGAACATCTCTCCGGAGACCCTGGCTGAAATAAGATCCCTGGCCAGCGTCATGGCCGTGATCACCGGGCGGACGAGGGAAGACCTGGATTACACCTTTAAAAAATATTCGCTCTACGGGTTTTTTGATTTTATCATTGCCGAGGATGACCTGCCCTCGATCGAGACCCGAAAACCGTCGCCCTATCCGTTACAGCTCCTCCTGGAGAAATGCGGTCATTCCAGCCCGGCCTTTTACCTCGGCGATACCCTGGCCGACAGTCAGATGGTGCAGAATTTCAACCGTGAAAATAACCGTAAAGTCCTGTTCATCCTTTACCGAAACGCCCACAACCGGGGGGTAAGGGCCGATTTTTATGTCCGGGATGAAAGAGAGCTCTTGGCAATTGTCAGAAAATTAACTCGAAGCAAAGATTTCAGTTGACACCGCCGAAATCTGTAAACTATAATCAAATTGCTGGCTGGAGAGGGATCCTCCTTAGCCCCGCTTCCTTTTCCTTAAAAACCTTGGCTCCTCACCAGCCAGCCTGTTAGACTAAGGGCCCGGCGGTTTTAATAAATAGGTTCTCCTGCCTGTCTTGGTGATTTCGTCCGCTGACCAATCAAAAAATAATTTTGTCTGGGAAAAATGAATTCACCATTTTTTCGGGATGGTTGAGTTTGGTAATTTCCGCCGGGTTGATAATTTGCGATTGGGTTTTATTTTTTCTCTTTCCGTCCGCAGCTAAAAACTCGATATTGAGCTACCTACCACTTGAGTTCTGAGCCAAACAACGAATGGGGGATGAGATAGATGAGCAGGGTAATGATGGAGGCGGCCAGCACCCAGCCTCTTTTCGGCTGGCTCCTTCGCCCGGAGGCCAGGGCCGCAATCCAGGCCAGCATGGCCACCAGGGTCTTGGTATCGGTGAGGTCGGTGCCCAGCGGAAAACCGCTCCAGAAAACGCCGAAGGCCATTTTTTGAACTATGGCTCCCAGGATGAAACCGCCGATAAAGAACAGCACCGCGGTCCACTTGGTGAGACGGGTCGGGTCTTCCTTCTTATTAAGGGCGGCCAGGCCGGAACGGACGGCCAGCAGCATGGCCAGGAACATGACGATGACGTGGGCGATGAGAATGCCCGGGGCCACCCGGCCCTTGAACCTGATGATGACCGGTTTTTCCCCGGTGAGCGAGATTTCCTGCGAGCCACTCACCAGGTGCACTAAGTATTCCAGCTTCCCGGCCGGCGGCTGCTTGGGCAGAAAGCCCACCAGCCTTTTATCTTCCTGTTTCATGGCCAGGATGTTCCAGGGGGTGTCGCTTTTATGCCGCCTGAACTGGAGAAAGCCCTGGACCTGCCCGGCCAGGTTTTCGGGCAGGTGGATTACAACCTGGCAGTTACCGGTAGCCTCGGCACTGCGGGGCAATTTGTATTTTATTTCCTGTCCGAGAAAAACGGTCTTTCCCCGGAAGGGATAGGTCGGCCCGGTCATACGCTGGTAAACTGCCGAACTCAGGGTGATGATGATGGCCAGCAACCACAGCAGCACTTTCCTCATCTCGCCTCTCCTCGGTTAATTGGAATTCAGCTCTTGCTCCTGGCCCGCGGCTTGAACATTATCCACAGGCCCAGGGCCATGAGCAGCACCGGCCAGAGGTAGCGCCAGATATGCCTGTCGATAATATGAAATTTAAGCAGAAGGAGGAAGACTCCAAAGATGATCATGAACAGGGCCTCGTTGGATCGCTTGAAGCCGTTGCCGATGAAAATGGACAGTCCGATCAAAATGAAAATGGCCGGCCAGTAGGTGGAAATGATGCGGCCGATGTCCAGGTACCCCAGTTGCTCCAGGAAAAAGAGCAAGCCGATGATTACCAGGAACAGGCCCCAGAAAATTCGCCCGTCACCGCTTTTTGAGCTCATCCATGCTCCTTTCTCGGTCGGTGTTTACAGCAGTTTTATACCATAAAAGCGGCCGGCCGGGCTAATGAAAATTTTCCGACGGAAAAACTTGCTCAGGAAACCTCAGTCGGCGGTCAGGATCATGAAGGGCTTCTTGTAAAAATTCTTGTAGAGCGGCCGCAGCCGGTCCCGGTCGTAGTACTTGTCGACGTCGATGCGTTTCTTGTAGCTGGTGACCACATCCAGCGGGACATGGTCGTACTCGCCATTGCGGAGGCAGACCATGCGCCCGGTCCGGTTTTCCAGCACCAGGTCCAGGGCCAGGTTGCCGTAGGCCATCGGCACCAGCGAGTCCATGGCGTCCGGGTCTCCGCAGCGCACCAGATAGCCGAGCTTCTGGTTAATGACATTAATCCGGCGGCCGTGGTTGTACTTGGGCGAGACTTCCTTGAGCATGCTGGACACCCGGTCGCCGATGCCGCCCAGCTTTTTGTGGCCGTACATGTCGGCTTCATCGCTTTCAAAGATCATGTCTTCGCCCTCGAAGGCGGCTCCTTCCGAAACCAGGACCACCGAGTAATGGCTGGGGTTGTTGGCCCGGTCCTCGCTCATCAACTCGCACAGCCTTTCGATGTTGAACTTGTATTCGGGGATGACGCAGCGGTCGGCGGCTCCGGCCATGGCCGGCAGCAGGGCGGTGTAGCCCGCGTATCGGCCGAAGACTTCAATCACCAGGAACCGCTCGTGTGAACCGGCCGTGGTCCGCAGGGAATGGGTCAGGCTGATGGTCCGGGTGACACAGGTGGAAAAGCCGATGCAGTAGTCGGTGCCCGGGACGTCGTTGTCCATGGTCTTGGGTATGGCGATGACCTTGACTCCCAGCTTGTGCAGCTGGACGGCATAACTCAGGGTGTCGTCGCCGCCGATGGGGATGAGGTAGTTGATTCCGAGGAATTCCAGGTTTTTCAGGACTTCCTCGGTCAGGTCATTGACTTTCTGGTTGTACTTATCGCGAAGGTGGGCCGGGACGTTAACCGCCGGGATGTTGCTGGGGCGGGTACGGGAAGTATGAAGGAAGGTGCCGCCGGTGCGTCCAGCCTTGTTGACCACCTCTTCGGTCAGCTCGGTATAGAACTCGTGGTTAGGAGCATCATTGTCCCTTATCATTTCCACCAGGCCGGCCCAGCCACGGCGGATACCGATCACCCGGTAACCTTCCTTGATGGCCCTGATGGTCACGGCCCTGATGGCCGGGTTGAGGCCGGGGACATCGCCGCCTCCGGTCAGGATGCCGATCACGCCTTTAGCCGGCCGGTTCATTTCTCTGGCCATGGCAGTTCTCCTTCCTTAGGTTTTACCAGAAATTTCAACCAGATATAATAATGCAGAATGAGCGAAGGTCAAGCCTTCGGCCGGAAAAATTATGAGACCCTCCTGGATTATAGGACAAAAATCGGTGTCGGGCAAACCGGGGTTTCGCTCGGGCTGCCCCCGTGTAAAATTGTTTCTATTTTGATCCCGGTTCGGGTATAATCTAGACAGATTGAGATTTTTCTCAGGAGAGGCCAGGATGAAAAAGAAGACGATCTTTCCCGCATTGTGTTTACTGATGCTCGGCCTGTTCATTTCGGCTGCGGCCCAGGAGGCGGCCTATAAGAGCCAGGCCGTGACCGAGCCCAAGCAGATCGACGGTCAGCCAGTTGACTGGGAAGGGGCCAATTTTGTCAACTTCAAAAAAGCCGGGGTTGATTATGCCGTGGCCCATGATAGCGGGCACCTGTACCTGATACTGGTTTTTAATACCGAGGAGGGCCTGAGCACGGCTGACCAGGGCGGTGTTTTCATCTACCTGAGCCAGGGCGGGAAGAAAAGCAAGGATGTTGGTTTTCATTTTATAAAAAAAGTGATCACGGCCGAAGAAGCCATTGCCCGGATGGAAGCTCTCGGAGATAAGTTGACCGAGGAAAGAAAAGCCCAGATAAAAGAAAGAAAAATGTACAACCTCTATGAGGGCGAGCCGGTCGGAAAGAAATTCAAGGCGGACCTGCAGAAGGTAAAAGGCCAGAGGTTCGAGCCGGCCATTTTCCGCGGCCGGGTTGAACGGGCCAGAGGAGGTCCCGCTGCCCCGGGCCAGGCTGGATTTCAGAAAGCGGTTTTTGAATTCAAGATTCCGCTTCAGCCTTCTCCCGGGCTGCCGCCCCTGGTGGAGCCGGGTAAACCCATCAACCTGGGTATTGAGTGGGGTGGGTTGACCGAGGAAATGAAGAAAGAACTCATGACCAGGAGGGCGGAGGCCGCCACCAGGGCTACGGGTACTGATTCCAGGATGGTTGTGTCCGGGGATGAACCTTCGGAAGGCGGCTTTGACCGCGGCGGCGGCGAACTCGACCGGAAAACCCTGCCCAAGAAGTTCAATTTCTGGTTTGGCCTGTTGCTGGGTGGACAGTAAGAACTGCCCGGAATAGAGTTTCAGAATAGAGTTTCAGTTAATTTGATCTCGGGCCAGAGGACATTTCTCAGCCCGGTCCATTAAATTTTAATTCAGGCCTTCCGATTTATTTGGTAAATTTGCGGGTATCTTTTTGTTGTTTGCGATTTGGATAATAACCTGAGAGGCAGGGAAGAATTACCCGAGGCGATGAAAAATTGCCGCTTGCCATCTGGCCTGGCGGTGGAAATTGCCTGCCATAGCGAGGGATAAGGGCTTCCGGGTATAACAGGCAAATCAATGATTAGTTCTTGTCCTCATTTCTCACTATAAGAATTTTGCTAAGATAGCAATTTCTGGGAGTAGAAAGCACATGATTTTAAAAGGTGGAAGATTCTGGTTTCTCTGGCACCTGTGGGGCAGAAAGTTTCTTCTTCATCTCAGGTCCATCAAGCTGGAGAGAGCATCAAGGCAAGTACTCAGAAAGACCGTACCTCTCTGGAATTACCCGGTTGATATGAACAACCATGGCCTGAATCAGAAGGTGGCCAGGAAGGCACCGGCAAAAGCCAGGGCCACGGCCAGGACTCTCCAGGTGGTGGCCCTTTCTTTAAGGAAAACGGTGGCTAGGATGAAGATGAAAATGGTGCTGAGCTGGTTGAGGGCCGAGGCCACCGAGGCAAAGGTATATTTCATCCCGCCAATCCAGAACATCAGCGACAGGTAGGTTCCGAGAAAGGAAGCCGGGGCCAGGACTTTCCAGGTTGATAGCTTGAGAAGCGGACGGAAATCCTGGCGCCGGGCCGGGGCCAGGGGTATAAAAATCAGGGGCAGGGTCCCGCCCACCAGGCGGACCCCCGTGGCCCAGACCACCGGGACGTCTTTCAGGATGGGCTTGATGATGACAATGCCCACGGCCACAAAGGCCATGGCCGTTATCCCGAGGATGATGCCCAGGACGAGGTTCTTCCTGGTAAGCGGGCCGCGGCCGTTATCGGTATCGCTGGCAGAAATGGTGACCACGGCGGAAACTATCATCACCACTCCCAGGAGCTGGACCCAGGTTAACCTTTCACCCAGGAACAGGTAGGACAGCCCGATAACAAAGGGGGCATAGACACAGTCGACGATGGCCGTCAGGCTGGCCCCGATGAGTCTCAGGGTCCACAGGAAAAGGGTGTCGGAAACGGCGATGCCCAGGAAGCCGCTGAGCAGCAGGAGCAGGGTGGGCTTCAACCCGGCCTGGGGGCAGAAGCCGGCCCCGGTTATCATGGTTGTCAGGAAAATCAGGACCAGGGCAAACAAGTTCTTGCCGAGGTTAATGCCCAGGGGATGCAGGCGGAAGCCGCTTATCCTGAAAAGGATGACGGCCACGGCCCAGACCACGGCCGAGGCCAGGGCCAGCCATTCTCCTGAATATATAATGTTTTCCATCAGCAGTCCCGGATTTTTTAACCAGCAGAAATCAGGTTTCCCGCGGGAAACTTAAAAGGCTTTATACCAGAAGACCGGCCCTCCGTCAAACGCCGGGTCTTTGGCGAAGGGCGATGGTTGACGGCTTGAGAGGCTTTCCAGGAAGCCGAAGGTTTTTATGGTTGGCTGGCAGGGCGCTGGACTCAGGAAGGAAGACGATTATCCTGATATACAGACTGAATGGGGGCTTCGTCAGGGGCTGTCGGGAGTTGGTGGCGGGTAATAATTCCAGCAAGAAGCGACTTGGAGTTCAATAATTGAAAGCGGGGAAGAGAGGCAGGACATGAATCAATAAGAAAGTTGCGGCGGGTTTCGATTCCAGAAAAGGGCCGCAGAGTCAGGATTCAGCCAGACATTGCTCCGGCATTCCTTATATTAGGCAACGGAAAAATTACAAGATACAGGGGCAGAATAGCCTGACCTTATATTAATGCCAGGGGCAGAATCGAGGACCCGTGTCACTATGGGAGTCTGGAATGGGGGGTCTAATTTATAGGTCGGAGGAAAATCGGGTTGAATATTCTGGCAGAAATGAAGTATCTTAATTGGCTATTAATATCTGCGGAGGTTCTGATGTACAAAAGATCCATACGATTTCTAATCATCATGACTATCGCGATTTCTTTAGCCTGGTCCCTGGCCTGCAAGCAGCAGAGGCCTGAAGCCGACCAGGCTAAGCCAGCTGTGATTCAAATCGGGGACAAAGAAATTCAGGCCAGAGATGAAGCCATCTACAAGACCAGGGAATACAATGGCCGAAAATATGAATACCTTTCCCTGGATTTCAGCCGCATCGAGCGGCCGGCCTCGCTGGATGAATTTCAGAAAATATTCCACCTGCCGCCCATCCGGCAGTACAACACCGGCACCTGCTGGTCTTTTTCCACCACTTCCTTCCTGGAATCGGAACTGAAGCGCCTCGGCCGGGGCGAGTTCAAGCTGTCCGAGCTCTACACCGTTTACTGGGAGTACGTGGAAAAGGCCCGCCGCTTCATCCGGGAGAAAGGGAATTCATTCCTGGGGGAGGGGTCGGAACACAACGCCGTTTTCCTGCGGATGAAGCAATACGGCGCGGTCCCGGCCAGCGTCTACACCGGCCTGCTGCCCGGGAAAACCGAGCATGACCACTCGGCCCTGTTCCGGGAGATCAGGGATTACCTGGATTTCTGCCAGAAGAACCAGTACTGGGATGAAGAGAAGGCCACTGCCTACGTCAGGCTTATACTGAATAAACACCTGGGAGAACCACCGGTGGAGTTCGAATACAACGGCCAGAAAATGACTCCAAAAGAATTCCTGGACAGGGTGCTTCAGCTGCCACTTGACGATTATGTGAGCTTCGTGTCATTCAAGTACCTTCCGTTTTACACCAGGGGAGAATTCAAGGTGCCGGATAACTGGTGGCATTCCCAGGACTATTACAATGTTCCGCTGGATGAGTTTTACCAGGCAATAGTGAAGGCCCTGGGGGACGGTTATTCCGTGGCCCTGAGCAGCGATGTCTCTGAACCGGGCATCAGCGGAGACGAGGGGCTGGCCATTGTTCCTTCCTTCGATATCCTGCCAGCCCTGGTTGACCAGGACAGCCGCGAATTCAGGTTTTACAACCGGACCTCCGAGGATGACCATGCCATTCACTGTGTCGGCCTGGCCCGGAAAGGCGACCATACCTGGTTCCTGATCAAGGATTCGGGCGCCGGGGCCCACCGTGGACCGTATAAAGGTTACATCCTGTACCGCGACGATTTTGTCAGGCTGAAAGTCCTGGCCTTTACCGTGCATAAGGAGGCGGTGACGGACCTGCTGAAGAAGTTTGAACAGAAGTAACAGGGTTTGAGGTTCCCCTTTTTGAGGGGAAACGGGCGGCGGCAGGCTCTAAAAATGGCCGTGGACTGGCGACAGGTCCGGCGGCGAGCCCATTGTTTTTCTTTGAGATATCTTGCTTTTTGATTCAGGTATAATTAAGAAAAGAGAAATCGATAGATGAGCAAGCCGCGATGCCTGACCTCTTTCAGCCTGTCGGAGCTGGAAGAATATTTTAAGTCGGCCGGAGAACCCGCCTACCGGGCCAGGCAGGTTTTTCAGGGAGTTTATCAACGGGGTTTATCTGATTTTTCTGCCTTCACCGACCTCCCGCTGCCGCTCCGAGAAAAACTGGCCGGGGAGTTCGTCATCAATCCCCTGGAACTGGAACAGACGGCCAGTTCCACCGACGGCACGGTTAAATACCTGTTCCGGCTGCCGGACGGTTTCTTCGTGGAAACGGTGCTTATTCCATCTGGCGACCGGAAGACCGCCTGCCTGTCCACCCAGGTCGGCTGCAAGTTTCGCTGCGCCTTCTGCGCCAGCGGGCTTAACGGTTTCAAGAGAAATCTGGCCGCCGGGGAAATTGTCAGCCAGGTGCTCAGCCTGAAATTTCGTTTGGGACACAACCTGACCAACCTGGTCTTTATGGGCATGGGCGAGCCCCTGGATAACCTGGAGAACGTGCTTAAGTCCATAAGAATTCTCAACGATGAGCACGGGCTTAACTTCGGGGCCAGGCGGATGACCGTTTCCACGGCCGGGGTGATTCCCGGGATAAAGAAGCTCAAAGATTTTGAACTCCAGATAAACCTTTCAATTTCCATTCACAGCGCCACCGACCAGCTTAGAAGCCGGTTGATGCCCATCAACAAAAAGTATCCACTCCCGGAGCTGGTAGAAGCGGCCGAAGATTACATCCGTTCCGGCGGCCGGCAACTGACCCTGGAATATATCCTGATAAAGGACCTCAACGACAGCCTGTATGAAGCCGAGGGGCTGGCGGCCATTGCCCGGAGGCTGAAGGCCAAGGTCAACCTGATCGCCTACAGCCCGGTTCCGCAGCTTCCTTACCGCCGGCCGGAAGAAACCGAGGTGGCCCGGTTCCAGCGCTGGCTGGAAGAGAGGAAAGTCAAGGTGACTATCCGGCAGTCTAAAGGCGTGGACATCGCCGCGGCCTGCGGCCAGTTGGCCGGGAAATTTCAGTGAGCCCGGGGCCTGGCCCGGAGCACGGCCAGCGTTTCTATGTGGGGTGTCCTGGGGAAAAAATCGAAGCCGGTTATTTCCAGGAGCTCGTAGGCGGCCAGAAATTTCTTGAGGTCCCGGGCCAGGGTGGTCGGGTTGCAGGACAGGTAAAATATTAATTCTGCGGGGTGTGTATTCAGGGCTTCGACCAGCTCCTCGGCCATTCCCCGGCGGGGCGGGTCGATGACCATGGCTCCGGCCCCGAACTCCAGGATGTCCTCTATCCAGTCTTCACTCCGCCCCTCGGCCACGGCCAGGTGCTGGACCCGGTTGAGTCGCATGTTCTTTTTTAGAAAGAAGATATTACCAGGGTCAGATTCTATGGCCAGGATTTCCGAGGCCGAGCCGGCCAGCAGCAGGCCGAAAGTCCCCAGGCCGGCGTAGAGGTCGACGAGCCTGAACGGGGCCCGGGGCTCAAGGTGTTGGCGGATCCTTTCCACCACACTTTCCAGCATGGGCGGGTTGACCTGGAAAAAACTCCCGGCCCCGTACCGAAAAACGGTCTGGCCGATTTTCTCTTCAAGATAGTCGCGCCCGTAAAGCTTCAGGAATATCCTTCGCCGTCCTTCCAGCACCACACCCACCGCCCCGGCCAGGTGAGAATCAAGGGCCAGGGCTGGCACCCAGAGCTCGGCTGCCCTTTCCAGGCTGTCCTGGTCTTCTGACTCGAGCACCAGGAGAAGCTCACCGGCCCAGAAACTCTCCCTGATTTCCAGGTGACTTATGGCCGGCAGCGGCTCACCCTTGAGCAAGACCTGGAACCGTGAAATCACGGCGTTTACCCGGTCGCTGACCAGGTCGCAGGCTTCTACCGGCAGGAAGCTGACCATGGAGCCTGGCTCGTGGTAGGCCAGGAAGGGCGGCTGCGACTGCCAGTTGAATCGCAAGCGGATCTTGTTCCGGTAGCCCTGAATGGCGGGCGAGGGGACGAACTCTATTTTTTCCAGGTTATAACCGGGAAGATATGAGAATATTTCCAGGAGCTGGGCCTGCTTGATTTTTTTCTCCAGCTCGTAACTCATGACCTGGTATGGCGAGCAGGCCTGGTAATGATTGCAGACGGGAACCTGTCTTTCGGGGGAGGCTTCTAATACCCGGAGGGTCCGGGCTTCGGCATAGTTCTTTTTATCCTTTAAGAATTCAACTTCGACCAGTTCTCCGGGCAATCCCTCGTCGGTGAAAACTATCTTGCCTCCGGCCCGGGCCAGGGACCGGCCTGGATAGACTATCTTCTCGATGCGGAGCTGCATGAGTTCCTTGTAAACGCCGGGCGGCGATTTGTCAAGCCGGTTTTAGGCCGAGGCCCCTATCTGGCCAGGCTGTTGAGCATCCTGGCCGGCAGGGTCAGGATGGCCTTCAGCAGGTCAAAAACTGCGGTCACTGTAATTCCAATGAGTCGGAAGGGCAGAGATAGAAGCCAGACCAGGGGATAGAGAATCAGGGCCAGCAGGGCCAGCGGCCAGCAGAGGATAAATAAAATCAACCACAGCAAAAATTTTATCATCGCTCAGGCCTTTCCAATCTTTGGCATCTTCATATTAAAGAATACGAAAAATCAGCAGAAAAGGATCACCGTCGCTGGCGATTTTTATTGCTGCCCGCAGAAAACCTTAAAAGAGCACCACTGGCATTGGTCGTTGTCCAGGCCATCGGGGGTAAAGGGAACTGTCGGGTCAATTATTTCCTTGAGCAACTCATCAATGATCTCTTTTATTAAGAAGAATTTTTCTTTTCTCATTTCCCAGGCCGCATCGGTTTCGTTGAGGGGATAGATCGTGGATTTCTGTTTTTCTTGCTCCGATTTATCCGTGCTCTTTTCGGCCAGCGGAGAAAATTCAATGGATAGATCAAGATAATTCTTTCCCAGCAAGAGCAGTCCCGAGTAGATGTCCTCGGGTGGCACCCGGAACTCCGGAGCGGCCAGGAGCTGGTAAAATGGTAGCTGCAGGCTGCCGATGGCTCCGGCCCAGGTTGACCTGTCCTGTGGATCCAGCTTCTTGAACTTGATGGCCTGGTAATCTTCTTTTGAAGAAGTCTTGTAATCCAGAAGGCAGAGCTGGGAACCTCGCTTTTCTATCCGGTCGATCTTGCCCTTGAGCCTGAAGGTTCTGCGATTGACAGTGTAATCCAGCCGGTATTTTTTCTCCAGGCCGAGGATGACCAGCCGCTTCTTGGCTTCCTTCAGTTTTAAGACTGCCGGTTTCTGGTAGCTTTCCAGGAATTCCAGGAGATGCTTCTTAACTTGCTCTTTAATCAGGAGAGAAAGTCCCGAATCCGGGTCGGAGAATTTCTGGCCAAAGCTCTGGTCTATGATCTGAAGCAGGCGGTCTGCATCGGGCTCGGCCGGCAGGGGCCGCTTCAGATAGCTCTGGAAATATTCCTGGAGTATGGAATGAACCAGGGTGCCGATTTCAGCCCGTTCCGGCGTGTCCGACAGCTCTTCTCTTTCGGCCAGCCCGAGAACGTGGGCATAGAAAAACTGTAGAGGACATCTCAGGTAAGAGTCGAGCTGGGTGGCTGAAATTTCCATTGCTTCGAGGGCCCGGACCATCGCTGGGGTCTTGGCCACAGGTTGGACCGCGGGCATTCTCAGGTCAATCCGGTAGCTGGCCGGCTGGATGTAACCGGAGGTTTCCAGTTTTCCTTCCTTTTTCTGTTTTTTCCAGAGAAGCTCTTCCACAAACCGGCTCTTTTCCTTCTCGCTGTTTTCCACGAAGAATACATTGACTTTCTTGGCCCCGGACACCAGCTGGTGGAAGTAATACCTGTATCTTTTTTCCAGGTCCCGGTAGGTCGGGAGTTTGAGGGCCTGCCTGACCAGTTGCGGCAGGAGAGAGTCAACCCTGGATGTTCCCGGAATTACCTCTTCGTTCATGTCCAGCAGGTAAACCTCGTCAAACTGCAGGCAGCGGGTTTCCCAGAAGCCCAGCACCTGGAGGCCATGAAGCGGGGTCCCGGGGAAGCTGACCCTGGCCTCGGAGATGAGCTTGCGGAAAAGGTTGAAGTAGCTGTTGCGGTGCTCGAAGGAATGGCGGGCCAGCAGGGAGCCCTTCAGTTTTTCGAACTGCTCGAAAAAGGCCTCGGCGTAAGGCTGGAAGAAAAGATGGAGCGGGGCGGTGCTCTGGTTGGCCAGGTAGTGCAGCAGGTCGATCAGCTTGCCGGCAAAATCCTCGAGGCTGTTTATTTTAAGGAAAGGCTCTATGGTCCGCTGGTGAATTGACCTCAGATGCTTCAGGAATTCCGGGGCCCTGGGCGTGCCGGCCGTTTCCGAATAGTCATCAAGCATCTGGCTCAGGTCCCGGTCGGAGGCGATTTCTTCCAGCGACCAGAACAACCGGCCCTTGTTCCGGGTGAAGATTTCCTGGATGGTGTGAAAGAGAATCCTGGTTAGCTCGGCACTCCGCTCAGGCCCTTCAAAATAGATGTTCTTGGTGTAAGGATGCAGGACAAAATCCAGGTAATAACTGGCATAAAATCGGTTCCGGTCATCGGCGGTCTGAATTAAATTGAACAGGCAATCAAAAAAGTTATAGAGGGGAGTTCTGGTCAGGGGATACCCGAGGGAAATGTTGTAGGTCTCTTCCGGGATGGCGGTCAGGGTCTGCTGGTGAAGAGGGATAAGGCTCTCCAGGGCTGGCAGGACGATGACCTGTTTTTCATTGAGCAAGGCCGGGTTTTGAAACCTGTCCTCCATCAGCTTGTTCAGGATGAAAAGCTGGCCGTGGGAGTCGGGACTCTGGTAGAACTGAAGTTCTGGTTCCCGGGCCTTTCCTGGTTCGTCGCTTATGGTTTCAGCCTCTTTCAGGTCAAGTCCCAGTCCCTGAACCATGTCCTCAAGGCCCGGGCCCTCCAGGAGATAAAAGGTAACCCGGTCCGATTCCAGGAGCCTTTTGACCAGCTCCATCTCGCCCCGGTTGAGCAGGAAAAATCCGGCCAGGATGGTTTGTTCAAAGCAGTCCAGGTGTTCTGGTTTCAGAGCCTCCAGAACCTTGATCAGCCTGGTGGCCGGGGTGGAAAGCCCTTCCTCGGCCAGGCTCTTGTAAAAATTCTCAAAGAAAAAGGATACTTTCTGCAGCCTGTTCCTGGTCCGGTCGGGGAGTTTCTGTCCGGACAGGGAGTCAATCATCAGGAAATTTTCCCTGGAGACCAGCCCGGCTTTCAGCTCTTCCAGGTCCTGGTAGAGTTTTGTTCCCAGGGGGAAAAATTCGTCCAGGGACAGGAAGGCTTGCCCTCCAAGTGGTTCCGGATGTTTTCGATGGAGCTCGTAAAGTATGGAAACCGCGTCTATCGGCTCGGCCGGCCGGTCCGGGTCCTGGTTGATTTCCAGGTAAAGGTTGTCCACCAGTTCGTCGAAGGACAGGATGGCCGGTGGCAGGAAGCTTCGGCCGAGCCGGCGGGCCAGGGCTTTCCGGAGGTAATGGCCGGGACGTTTTTCCGGGAAAATCACCTGGATGCGGGTCAGGTCCTGGCCGGATTCCAGCAGCCTAGAAGCCAGGAGCTCTGGCAGGTCGTGTCCGGGAGAAACCAGCACCAGGGACATCAGGTCATCTCCACTTTCTTAAGGTCGGGGTACATCAGGACGCCGCTCACTTTCTTTCCGGGAAAGATGTCGGACAGCATGGACATGTATCCTTTAAGCTGCCCATGATAGGCCTGGACCAGTTCCGGTTCTTCGGACCGGCCGGTCTTGAAGTCGATCACAGTGACGGCCTCGCGGTCCACCACCACCCGGTCGGCCCGGTAAAGTCGGCCCTGGCGGTCGGCCAGTTCAATTTCACGGTGGATGGTTCTCCCGGGACAGGGCTTGAACCAGGTGGCCACTTCGGGCCGGGCCAGGAATTCCTGCAGGGTTCGTTTGACATCATCCAACGCGGCGGGTGTCAATTCTCCGGGGCCGACCTGGCTCAGGACTTCAGAAATAATAGTTTCCGGGTCGCCTTCGAGGTATTCAATTGAGGCCAGGAGCCGGTGCATCAGCTCGCCGCGCTTTTTCTCGTAATAATTGAGACGGGCCCGGGTGGAGACCTCCGGGAATTTTCCGGCCTGGATTATCTTAAGACTTGCTTTTCCTGGTCCCTGACCGCCGTTTTTGGTTTTCTTTTTCTTGAAGGTGGGCCTGCTTTCAGCGGAGGCGTCACGGTCGTTGATTTTAAGGTCGAGGATGGACTCCAGCAGGGGAAAGGGGTATTCATTCCTCTTCTTGACGCCGATCACATAGAGCTCTTCTCTGGCCCTGGTCAGGGCCACGTACAGGGTGTTCAATTTGTTGACCCTATCCCGTTTCCGGTATCGCTCGTAGGTCCTTTGCAGGTAAGAGCAGGACTCTCCTGCTTTTGAACTCATTTTCAGCACACGGACCGGTTGGTAACCATCCCAGTCGGGAAAGATATTCTTTGGAAAGTCCATGAGGTAAAAATCCTCACCTTTCCATTGCTCTCTGTAAAGGAGGAGAATGACCACCGGGAAGCCGAGCCCCTTGGCCTTATGAATGGTCATAATTTTGACGGCTTCCAGGTTTTCCGGAACGTCAATAGTCCAGACGTTTTTATCATCGGTGGCTTCGGCTGAAAACTTGATGAAATCGCGCAGGTTGCTCTTACCCTGTCCCTCGAAATTCTTGATGACCTCAAGGAGTTTGACCAAAGAACCTTCTTCCTGGGGGAAAAGTTCCAGTGGCCTGAATACCCCGTAGACCTGGGTGACCAGGTCATAAAGGGGCAGGTAGCCGGTTGTCCTGAAAAAGCCTTCAAAATATGAGTTCCAGATTTCGGAGAAGTTCTCCCTGATTGAGGTGTAGAGCGGGCCCTCCTTTCTCTGCCTGTTTTCCAGGATGAATTCTCTGAGAACTTCAGTTTGAAGAGAAAGGCCGTCTGCCCGTAACCTGTTCTGGAACAGATGTCCGAACAGGAAGGCAGCCAGGTTGAAGTCGTCCAGGGGGTAATCCAGAAATTGCAGGAAGGACAGGATTTCCCTGATTATCGGCCGGCTCCTGATGTCCAGGGCCGAGTAGGGGATGAAGGGAATACCTTTCTCGTTGAGCCAGGTGGCAACTTGCTTGACCTTTTCATTTTCATAGGCCAGGATGGCCAGGTCCGAATGACGGTAGCCGCGATCCAGAAGTTCCTGGATGAGATTCTGGACTTCGGCCTTTTCCGGGGAGTCCAGCTCTTCGCCGTTTTCTTCTCCGTGTCCATTTTCCGGGTTATAACCGTCCTGGTTTTTCTTGTCTTTCGGCCTTATTAATTTGAGTTCAGCATAACCCGGCGCTGATTTGTCAGGGGTTGTGGACCGGCATTCAAAATTATCCAGGAGGCTCGCGGCGGCGGCCTCCTGCCAGGGCCCGGCGTTTTCCCAGTCGATTTTTTTCTGGAAACCGTAGGGGAATATCTTATTCACCCATTCAAGGAGCTCCTTCCGGCTGCGCCAGTTGAGGCTGAGCTCGGCTACCCTGGGATGAACCGAGGCGAAACCTTCCTGGCCATTGATCAGGTTGACCATTATCTGGTAGTCGGCCTCGCGAAAGCCGTAGATGGCCTGCTTGGTGTCGCCGACTATGAACAGGCTGCCGCCCTGGGCCAGGGCGTTTTCTATCAGGGGATAGAGATTCTGCCACTGAAGGGGAGAGGTGTCCTGGAACTCGTCAATCAGATAGTGGTAGATTTCTGTGCCCAGGCTGAAGTAGATGTCTGGGACAATGCCCGTTTCCAGGTAGCGGGCCAGCCGTGAATGGACGTCTTCCAAAAAGACCAACCCCCGTTCCTTCCGGGTTCGTTCCAGAACTTCCAGGAACAGGTTATAGACCTTTATATGCGGCTGGTAGAAAATGCCGGCCTGGAGTTCCTGGTATTTTTCAATTATTCCTTTCAGTTTGAGCAGCTCCCGGGCGAGGGTGTCGGGCAGTATCACCCCCTTTTCTTGCAGGATATGAAAATCGTATTCCTCCCAGTCGCTCAGCCTGTTCTTGGGCAAGAATTTCAGGAGCTTTGAGCCTTTTCGGCAGCCGCCCCAGTCAGTCACGAGCTTAGCCACCCTTTCCCGGACCACCTGGAATTGTTTTTCCAGCGAGGTCAGTTCTTCCCGGGTTTTGGCAAGGTCCATCTGTACGGGCCGGCGGTTGGCCCCGGCCAGCTTCCTGTTCAGTTTGATAAAAACGGTTTCCAGCTCGTGAGCCGGGTCCCAGGCAAAAGCACTGGACGAGCCCCGCATTTCCTTGAGGTGATAGCAGATTTCCAAGAACTGGTTGAATTCTTGTGAACCGGGGCGGATGTTATTAAGCAGGCGGGAGAAGGCATAGGAAACGACCGGCCCGGAGTCTATGGCAATTTCCGTGTCCGGACTGACTCCCAGTTCCACCGCCGCTGCCTTGAAGACGCTGGACATGAAGCTATCGATGGTGGTTACCTGGAAATCGCTGTAATTTTTCAGGATCTTATCCAGGATTTCTTCGGCCCTGGACCGGAGCTGGTTCCGGTCAATGGTAACCAGGCTTATGATCTCTTCCAGGTCGCGGTCTGGCTGGCTGTCGGCAGACAGGAAATAACATTTCTTCAACCAGCCAATAATTCTCTCCTTCATCTCCTTGGTGGCATTTCTGGTAAAGGCGATGGCCAGAATCTGGTTGGGGTCATTATGCCGGATATGTCTGGATAGCAGGAACTGGGTGAAGCGTAGGGTCAGGGCCCTGGTCTTTCCGGTCCCGGCCGAGGCTTTGAGGATAACAAATTCGGGGAAACTGATATCCCTGTCCCTGGTTAAGATTTCTTCCTTCTGCATCCGCTATTATTTTACTCAAAAAAGTGGCCGGGGGAAGACTATTCAGGAAAGCTGATACTGAAAGCTGTTAGGCTTGTCTTACTTTCCGGTCAGAACCTTGAAAAAGGTGAACAGGGAGAAACAGACCAGCATAATGCCCAGCACCCAGAGCAGCTTCTTAAAGGTGTTTTCCTGGATTTTTGCCTGGTAATGGGAAACGATCCGCACCAGGAAGAAATACCAGACCATGGCTCCCAGCCCGCAGGACAGGGCAAAGAACACCGCCGGCCAGAAACCTTCCCGCAGCAGGCCGTGGGCAGTGACGAAGCCGGCCACGGCAATCCAGAAGGCATACAGCGAGGGATTGGAAATATACAGGAGGAAAACACCCAGCAGCGGTCTCGGGCTCTTGATTATGACCGCGTCTTTGTCCCTGACCCTGAACTTGAAGACCCTGGCGTCGTGGAAAAGTTTTAAGCCGAGAAATAACAGAACCACTCCGGCCGCTATCTTGAGCCAGTAGCCGTAGTTGGCAATGTTGACGGAGATATGGAAAAAACCGACCAGGGCCACCAGGCAATAGGTCAGGTCCAGCAGGGCCGTGGTCAGCCCGGCCAGCATTCCGTGGAAGAAGTCCCTTTTCAGGGTCTGGGAGATGATATAGATATTAACCGGTCCTACCGGCACGGCTGCCATGAAACCTATCAGGAAACCGATCAGAATAAACATCCAGTTACCAGGGCTGTAAAATAGGCTAATAAAATACCTGAAAACGGGATGCCATTCAAGAGAAAAGAATGGAAAACCGGGGTTTCTCCCTGATTTCCGTCCTGCTTGGTTCCCTTATGCTACCGAGACAGTTGAGGCCCTGGCCAGGTTGCTATCTGATCCCGACTGTTACATCTTGGGGATGGTGGTATCCGCCGACTCTTCTTCCAGGTCGCTTTCGATACCCAGCAACTTGGCGATTCCTTCGTAGACCATCTTCAGCGACTTTTTCTGTTCCTGGAGCTGAGCCAGGGTCTGTCTGACTCTCTGCAGCTCCTTCTCCACCTCACCGTCGATAGCCGCCAGTTGGGCCCGAACATCCTCCAGAGTCTTCTTGTAAAGTTCCTCTTGTTCTTTGGAGATGCTCATCTTCTTGACTCCTTTTTTACCCTCTTTATTTATTCAGGCCGAAGCCGATAGTCACTGGCTTCCAGACCTTTACTTTAACACCATTTTTCTCGGCTGGCAAGAATTTCCATTTTTTGACAGCGTTGATGGCTTCCTTTTCCAGGGCCACTGAGCCCCTGATGCCCCTGATCACGGCCGCCTCCAGGACATCTCCGTTTTCCGAGATCAGGACGTTGAGCAGGACCTGGCCTTTAATGCCCATCCTGCGGTCGGCTTCGGGGTAAACCGGTTCGACGGTCTTGACCACCTTCGGCTCCACGTCAACCGTATTGAGTGGCACCAGGTCGCCTGGCTTGACCTGTTGGGCGGGAATAATCACCTGGGGTTCGGAGACAGCCTGATTCTGGTCGGCGGCCTTCTCTTCAGTTCCACTGGCTGTTTCGGTCCCGGCAGTCTGGGTGGCCGTTTCAGACTGGGCTGGTGCGGCGGGGCTGGATTGCTCGGCCGGCTGGGGGTTGTTCATGGTGGCCAGGCTGGTCTTTTGCTCCGGGATGTAAGGTGCGACCGGGGCCGCTTCAGCATTTCTTGAGGTCTGCCTGCCGCCACCCTGAGTCTGTCTGTTCTGGGTCCTGGTGTCGCCCTGAGTTTTCTGAGCCCGGTAGGCTTCCATCTGCTTTTCTATCTCTTGCTGTATCTCTGTTTCCGAGGGCTGGTTACTGACGGGCCCGGTGCTGCCGGTCTGGAGGGCGGCCACCTGGTTGCTGGTCTGTCCGCTGAAGGCCGGGGCCTCCTTCTTCTTGAGGGTTAAAAAGGCCACCGCGCCGGCTATGGCCAGGATGGCCGCGGCCAGGCCTATGTATTTTCCGGTTCCGCTTCGGGACTTTTCTTTTTTCTTATCCTCTTTTTCTTCTTCAATGAAGCCCTTGAAAGGCGTGACAACTGGAGCTGAAGTTTTGGGCCTGGTTTCGGACGGCGGGGGAGTCGAAACCTGCCTGGTTTCTTTCCTGGATTCTCTTACGGGTTCCGGTTTGGTTTCAGGCCTGGGTCTGGGGGCAGGCTGGGGCTTGCTTTCGACCGGGGTCGGTTCAACTTTGGCCGGCCTGGGCGCGGCCGGGGCCGCCGCAGGTTTTTTTATAAGTTCATCCAGCAGGCTATCAGGAGTAGGCGCAGCCGTTTTCTTCGTTTCAACCGGCCGGGCTGCGGGTTTTTCTTTTTCAGGTTTGGTGACCGGCCGGGGGGCAGGTTGAGGTTCCGGCTTGGAGTTTTCTATCATCAGGTCTTTTAACTTTGACTTGAGGATTAAGTCGACTTCGTCATCCTTGCTCAGGGACGGTTCTCTGGTCGGGGCCGGCCTGGGTGCAGGCTTTTCAACCGGCCTGGGCTTTTCTACCGGTTTTACTTTCGGCTCGGGCTTCTTTTCTTCCATGTCCATGGACAGGGCTTCTTTCAGTAGCTGGTCCAGCTCTTTGTCGGCAGGCCTGGGCGGGGCGGGAGCCTTCTTTGGCTCCGGACGGCCAACCAGTTCATATATCTTGTTCAGCAGTTCTTCCAGGTTGAGAGGTTTTTCGAAAAAGGCCGAAGCGCCCAGGCTTCTCAGGGCTTCGGTCTTGTACACCGAATCTTTATATATTCCGGTGACGATTATGACCGGAGCTTTCTTGGTCGGGTGGGAAGTGATGCGGGAACAGAGTTCGAAGCCATGAAATTTGGGAAGCATGGCTTCCATGATGACCAGGTCGGGATGGGCCTCGGAAAATCTTTCAAATCCGGCCAGGCCATCGGTTGCCGTAATGATGTCGAAGCCCTCATCGGACAGGGCCCCGGCTAAAAATTTAAGGAATTCCTGGTCAAAATCGATCAGCAAAAGTTTTTTCTTAGCCATTTTTTTACCCTTTTCATAAATTTAACCCAACCCGGGGTTATGGCCAACGCACCCTATCTATCTCACGAAGGGAAATCCTCTTCAATCACCCTTAGGGGTGAAAATCTGGATGAAATTTCCCCTTACCTGATAGTCATATTTTTCAACGCCCGGGATGAGACCGAGTTCAGCTCCAGGAAGCTGTTTTTCACCCGATTGCTGACTCCTCCGGGTCAGGCCCTTTTACCCTGTTATCCTGAAATGAAGTTCGGGGCTGGAGGTCTGCCAGAAACTGGAGCCATGATAGTTAAGGGGCTCCGCGGTCAAAGGGCAGTAATAGTGAGCAGAAAATTAGAAGGGGAAGACTCCGGCCCGGGGTCATCAGGAATCACCCCCGCCCTGCTTTCCGGGCATATTTTATATTGGGCTCTGTCTCCCTGATTTTCAGGTCCGGCTGGCCGGCGAGTGGTTTCGAGACCGGTTTTCCACCAGGATTTGCAGAATCTCCAGTTCCTGGTCCTCGAACCAGATCCGCTGGCAGGGATAGCACTTGTAAACTGGCATCAGGTAGTGGTAACTGAAGGGCCTCAGGGTAAACTGCAGGCCGCATTCAGGGCAGATGGAAGGAGGCTTGTCCTTGAGGACCGGTGGCTTGAGGTTGGGATCGAGCAGCGCTTCCCGGTAGGCCATGGCCTTTTGCTTCAGCCATTCAGGGAAGGCCAGTTCTCTCCGGGCAAAGATTTTTTCCAGGTCAGCCATGGCCACCAGTTTGCCCTGGCAGGCCTGGCATTTCTTGAGCCTGACCCCTTCATAAAAAGCTTCGGTCAGTTCCGTCCAGCAGGTCGGGCATTTATTTTGTGAGGCCGGGTCCAGGGGCTGTTTTTTAAGCTGCCGGTACAGGGCGAAGCGAACCTGGGGAAAATTACGGGCCGGTCCCTCCAGGTTTTCCTTGATGTTTTTAATTCTGGTGGCCGGCGTAAAATAAGGAAGAGTTACCAGCGAGCCCAGGGCCAGGGGCCCGTCCCATTGACCGCGGGCGTTCCTGGCCAGCCAGATGCTATTTTTTTCCAGATCCTCTCTGGCCCGCTGCTGCAACTCCCGGAGCTTCTCCTGGTAATCAGGACTGCTGTCTTCGAGCGAACTGTAAAGAAGGCGGGATTTTTCTCGCTGTTCTTCCTGGGCCCGGACTTCTTCCATGACTTCCTTTACGGTCTTATGAGCCATGTCAGCCAGGGTTTTGAGCCGGAGCCCGACCGGGGGATGGGTATTGAACAGTTTATCCCGGGTCGTTTCCTGGATGTCGCGGGAATCGGGCGGGACCAGGAAGAGCGGGGTGAAAAGACTGCTGTCACCGAGAAAGGAATTGGCCACATGAGCTTTGTAAATGACCCGGGCCAGGGCCATCGGGTCTCGGCTTAGCTCCACGGCCGTGGCGTCGGCCAGAAGTTCCCTTTTCTGGCTGATCAGGGCCACGAAGAAATTGAACAGCAGGTAGGAGAAAAAGCTGACCAGGTAAATCAGCGGCTGGGCCGGCCCTCTGCTCTTACCGCGCTGTTTCAGGTCGGCCTGGCTTAAATCCCTCTCCTCATCCAGGGAGTCTATAAGCTGCTGGTAAAAGGCGACTATGGAGCAGCATAGGGTCAGGAAGAAAGTGTCGCCCTTGAGAATGTGGGCAGTCTCATGGGCTACCACGGCCTGGAGTTCGTCGCGGCTGGCTTCGGCCAGCAATCCTTCGGTCACAACGATGGCCGGAAGGCCGTCCTGGCCGATGAGCGACAGGGAGTTGAGGTTCACCGTGGGGATGATGTAGCCGCGCAGCCCGGGAAGTCCGGAAGATATTTTCATCTCTTCCAGGATATTGAGAAAACTCAGGTGGTAGCGGTCTCCCGGGTCCGGGGAACAGGCCCTGAGGTTTTTGAGTATGTAGCTGGCCCCGCTTTTCCTGGCCTGGATGAAGTTTATGATGGTCAGGACCAGGGCTATGCCGAAGACAAAGGCCGTGTATTTATAAAAGAAAGAGCTGGCAAAAAAAGTGAAGGAGGCCAGAAAAGCGCCGGCTGTCATCAGGATGGCTGCGGAAACCAGGCCGATGGTCAGGAAGTAAAAAACAAAGAGCATCAGGAACAAAAAGAGAGAAGCCCGCTGCTGTTTTTTCTGGATTTCCCAGAAAGAGGGAGGAGCCGTTTCTTTTCTTTCTGCCATTTCTTTTAATAGGAATTTTACACTTTGTGCCGGTAAAATTAAAGAATAATATCCCGGTTGGCGTCGGTTGAGTCCTGGCCGGGCAGGTACTGGATGATATTTTTTAGCCACCCGGGCGTCCGGATAACAGAATGACCAGCGGGCCTTTCAGAACCAAGCTTCTCAATAAGTCCGGAATGATTGAATCGGATGGAGGTTAGCCAGGAATGACCTGACGATTAAATTTATTAACTTTCCCCGCGAGGAGTCTTGAAGGTCGTGGCGGTCATGGCTAGCCCTTAGCTTAAATATCCAAGTTAGATGGGCCTAAGATATTTTCGATAAAAAAATGACCGCAACCTGCATTGTCTATCAGCCGGCTGTTTCCTTATCGGAAATGAAATAAAAAAAGGGGAGGCGGAAATCCGCCTCCCCTCAGTCTTTCTGCGATAATCAGAAGGAATACCTGGCGCCCAGTCTGAAAATCCTGGGGTCGGTCAGGCTGGTCAGTTCTCCGAAGGAAACGCGCTTGCCGGAAACGGTGGTTGTGCTGCTGGAAATGGAATGAACACCGGTGGGAATGGCCACGTTGGTCACGTTGAAGATGTCGCAGAAAACACCAAACTGTCCGAACCGGCCCGGCAGCCTGAAATTCTTCTCAACCCTGAGGTCGAGTATGGTCAGGGGCGGCAGGCTCCTGGAACCGCGGGGTTCAGCGTTAATGGTAACTGTACCCTGGGGCAGGGTTACGCCCAGGTCCGTGCTTCTGACCCTTCTGGTCCAGCGCTGGCCGTCGAGCAGGCGATAATAGCCGCTGATCATGATACCCCAGGGACCCTGCCACATGGCCTGGACCTTGAACTGGTTACGCCGTTCGTAGCCGAAGTTGCCCATGGCATAAACATGGACGTTGGGGTCGTTGAAGTAGGACTGCCCGGACCAGCTGTCGTCAAAATCCGTCCCGATCAGGCCGCGGGATTTCTGCCAGACGTAGGAAGCCATGGCCGACCAGCGGTGAGAGAACCTCTTGTTCAGGGTGACTTCCACGCCATCGTAATCTCTCTTGGCTCCCGGCGGATTGGTAACAAAAGTCCTGGTCGGGGTGGTCAGCCCGGGGTCTGTTCTTCTCCAGAAGGTTACGGTCTGGTTGTTCCAGGGGTCGGTAGCCGTGACCGGGGCATAGATGTACCAGCAGCTCGGGTCAAAAATGGCGTCGTGACCTTTTACGGAGTAGAGGGCTTTATAGAAATTGAGGTTCAGGCGGTTGAGGTCCACGTCTTCGATCAGGTTCCGGTCCCACTTGTGGATGTATCTTACGCCGAAACGGGTATCGGCCAGGATTTCCCTTTCGATCCCGATTATGAATTCGTCCAGGTAGGGAGACTTCAGGTTGGGATCCATGGTGGCCGAGGCGGTGGCGCTAAAGTTATACATCAACCGGTTGGGGTTGGGCCGCAGCCTGGTCAGGGGGTCGTTGGGGTCTATCGGGTAATTCGGGTCGGTCCCGTCGTTGATGATGTAGTGAGTCCTCCAGGAGATGAAGCTGTTGGGATTGACCGTGACAAACCACTGCATGATGTTGGCGATGTAGTAGCGACAGAAGCTGACCTTCAGGGCTGTCTTGGCATCGCCGGTCAGGTCGAAGGAAGCGCCGAGTCTCGGGGCCAGGGTATTCCAGATCAGGGGCTTGAGCTGTTCATTAACCCTGGGGTCGTAGATGATCCCGCTTCCCGGGGGATATTCCACCGGCGTTCTGTCCTGGCCCTGGACCGGCAGGATGCCCTCCTGGCGGTCAAAACGGAAACCGATGTTCAGGGTCAATCTCTTGAAGGGCGACCAGGTGTCCTGGACAAAGCCGCCAATAACAATCTTGCGATCTTTACGGGTGAAGTCCTGATAATGCACCATGTAGGGGTAGGTTCCGGTGGGGGAGATACCGGCGGCAATGATCCGGTCGATCAGCGAGGCCAGGTCCTTGGGGATCTGGTCCGGGGTGAGACCGGCTGGTAGCTGCACGTAGAAGAATGGTCCGTTGCCCCAGGCATCGTGGTTGTGCCGGCGGTAACGGCTATCCCAGGAATATTCAAACTCGGCTCCAGCCTTAATTTCATGGCGGCCCAGAAAATCGTCAAGAAAGTAGGTGGCGTCGGTCAGAGCCTGGAAGCGGTTCCGGCTGTAAATATCATCGTAGCCATAGCTGGCGTAGTTGTAGTAATAACGCGCATCGTAGACCCAGACCTTGTCGTTCTTGGCCATCAGGTTCAGGGCATAGTCCATGTAGCCGGCTTTCAGGTTCATGTAGAGGTTGGGATTGAAGAAGTGGGTTAACTGGAAGTTATAGGTGTAGATGGGAGTGGTCTGCTTCCAGGTGGTATCCACCGTCTGGTAGGAAGAGGCGCCACGGTGATTTCTGATATAGTCTGAAAAGTTGAACGACAGCACCACCCGGTCTTTCTTGGTGGCCTGGATGGTCAGCTTGACGAAGGGCATGGGCCGCTTGTAGTCCAGGGGAACCTGGTTGGGCTGATCGTAAGGATAACCCAGGGAGAACTCCTGGGTTCTCTGCAGGGCGAAAGTGGTGAAGAACCAGATGCGGTCCTTGATGATTGGCCCGCCGAGGTTGGCCGATGGTTCGTAGTCGTAGTCGAAACCGCCGGTCTGGCCCTCAAATATTGTTCCCTTGGTGTTGGTGCTCTGCATGTCCTTGTTTCTGTAGAAGAAGCTGATCCCGCCGCTGAACCGGTTTCCGCCAGACCTGGTGACCACGTTGACCACGCCACCGCGGACGCTGCCGTATTCAGCCGGCAGGCCGCCTGTCTGCACCGACAGCTCTTCCATGACATCCATGCCGAACTGGCCGGCCTGGGTGCCGGTCACCGGGTCGGTCACGTTAACGCCGTCGATGTTATAAGTATTGTCCCTTTCCGAACTGCCATGGACCGTGGTTGAGGTGACACCCGGAGCCATGTTGAAGAAAGCCCCCAGGTTCCTGGCAGCCGGCAGGCTCTGGATGATGTCCCGGGTGATGCTGGCCGTCATCGAAGTCCGCTGGATATCAACCGTGGGAGAAACGCCCGTAACGGTGATACTCTCTTCTATGGCCGACTGTTCCAGGGTTACATCCAGGGTGGTGTTAACACCGACGTTGACCTTGATGCCTTCCCTGATAAGCGTCCTGAACCCCTGCAGCTTAAAGGTCACCGTGTAGTCGCCCGGGGGAAGGGCCGGGAACCGCCAGTGGCCGTGTTCATTGGTCACAGTTTCCAGCGTGGGTGAAATCAGGGCCGGCGACTTGATGGAAACGCTGACTCCTGGCAGTGGTTGCTTATCCTGATCATAGACGGTGCCGTTCAGGGTGCCCGTCTGGGTAATCTGAGCCAAGGCAGGGAAGGCGAGAAGCATAACTAACAGGATTGATAAGAAAGTCCTTTTCACATGTCCCTCCTTTGCACAAAAGTCTTAACCTGTTTCCAATGCCCCATAAATTCTTAGAGCCATGCTTCTCTTTTGATGATCACCTCCTTCCGAAAAATATTAAATTCCTTCCTTCATTTCCTCTGTTTTTTCCCCTGACGGCAAGCAAATTTTGTGCCAGGTATGATTATTATTTAAGTAATAGAAAATAAATAATATAGGTTATCAATCAGCCGGTTTTTGTTCGGTCTGTTGAATTTAAATCCAAATATTTGAACGGATTTTGGGCCATATTCAGGAGTCTATTTTGTTAATTTTAATATTGAATTTTTGCAATTTCTTAAGCCCGGTCCGGCTACCCTGACGCGATATCCGGTCTTCGGGGATTCAAAAAAGAAAGTTCTTCAGGTGTTTACAAATGAATAAGGGCATTGTGCCCGGGCCACTTCCTTGCGGTACCCGGTATCCTGGGTTAATATAACGGGGTGCGCCCGTAGCTCAGCTGGATAGAGCGAAGGACTTCGAATCCTGAGGTCGGGAGTTCGAATCTCCCCGGGCGCGATTTCTTTTTATGGTGATTTGGCTCGTTTGCCGGGCAGAACAGGAATAGGGTTGACAAACCTGGATTTGAGCCATAAATTCTTATCAGGAGGGGACATTGGAAAATATCAGGGCCGAGAAATATTTTCTTTCCCCCGTATCCAGGAAGCTGGTGGAAATAATTGAAAAGAGCGCCCCGGAGCTCACCCAGGCCTATTTGCTGGATATCAAAAAACATCCGAACATGCCGACCTACCAGTCTTTTCCTGAAAAAGAGGTCTACGACCGGGCCTACCTGGTCTTCAGCCAGCTCGGCCGCTGGATCTCCTACGAGCTGGATTCGGACGAGATGAAGAAATACTGGATAGAACTGGGTAAGAAAAGGCGGCAGGAAGGCTTTGCCCTGCCCGAGATTTTCCTTTCACTCTGCCTGATAAGAAAGGAACTCTGGACCAAGATTCAGGCCGAAGGCCTTCTGGATAACGCCCTCGACCTTTACCAGGCCCTGGAGCTGTATAACAGAATTGTCACCTTTTTTGACCGGGCTCTTTATTATGCTATCATAGGCTATCACAGTTAACCTGCCCCGAGGTCAACCAGACTGTTTTTGAAGATGGACGCAGACTATAACCTTATCGTCCGGCGCCTGAGTGAAGCCAGCCAGAAGGCAGAAACCGGGTTTTACATTCACTATCCTTTCTGTCGTCAAAAGTGTTCTTACTGTCATTTTTCAAGCTCCGTCTATGAGCGGGAGCTTCACCTGAAGTGGCTGGCGGCCATAAAAGAGGAAATCAGGAGAGCGGCCGCTCTTTTTTCCGATTATCTGATCATAGATACGGTTTATTTTGGCGGCGGAACGCCGTCCCTGCTGACCCCGGGCGAAGTTAAATGCCTGCTGGACTCTGTTCAAAAGAACTTCGAGGTCCGACTCCAGGAAGCAACCATTGAGGTCAACCCCGCTGCTGAAGCTGGAAGAATCGGGGGCTGGCTTCGGGCCGGGATTAACAGGCTGAGTGTCGGAGCCCAGTCCTTTGACCCGGAAGTTCTTAGAGTTTTAGGACGGAATTATGATCCTGATAACACCGTCAGGCTGGTGGAAGAGGCCAAGAAAGCGGGAGCAAGCAACATCGGATTGGACCTGATGGTTGGAGTTCCCGGGGAGTCATTAAGGACTATTGAGGTTAACCTGAAGGCCCTGGCTGAACTCCAGCCGGAACACGTTTCGGTCTATCTGCTGGAAGAACTGGAAAAAGTCCCTTTCCAGAGAGTCTGGGAAAAATCCCCGGTTTCAGAAGAGGCCGCAGCCGAAACCTATGAGAGATATCGATTGAGCTTGGAAGCGGCAGGCTGGCTTCAGTATGAAATTGCCAATTTTTCCCGGCCCGGGTACCGTTGCCGGCATAACCTCAAGTACTGGAAGTATCAGCCTTTTCTGGGTCTTGGACCTTCTGCCTCCTCTCATCTTGCCAATTTTCGCTGGACCAACCCGTCCGGCCTGGAAGACTGGTTATCTGCCCTTGGTTCCGGGAAGCCCGGCTTTGACGAATTCATTGAACTCCGTCCCGGGGAGGAAGTCCGGGAGTTCCTGGCTTCTGGCCTGAGGTTGAGGGAGGGAATTTCCCTTGAAGAGCTGACCTCCCGGTTTCCCGGAGTTGATTTGTCCGGATATGAGACCAGGCTAACCAGGTTAAAAGATTACGGCTTATTACAGGTTTCAGACGGGCTGGTCAGGATTCCGCCCGAAAGATTTCTGATTAGCAACTATATTATCTCCGAGCTTCTTTTATAAATTTTTATAATAATTGGCCTTGGCTCTCAGCTTCAGGATCTGAAGCCATAAGCCGGCCTGCAGTTGCCCCGAAATATCCTGGGCTGACAAAATAAGAAGTAACTCAGCTCCAGCCCGGTCCCTCAAGTTGTTATTAAACCTGTATTAAATCTAATTTCTCTGCTCCGAAATAACCCCCGGCTTCAGGGTTTTGATTTTTACCGGCCCGGCCTTTGATTTTTTTCGTGTTTATGCTAAAAATTTATAAAAATTATTGAGCGACGATGGGCGACAGAAAGATCAAGGTCAGTTGTTTTCAGTGCGGGCAGACCAATTACTATCCGGAAGAGGCTGGCCACAAGACCGTGGTCTGTGGCCGCTGCCGCAATCCTTTGCCCAGGCCGGGTGACGTGGTCAGCGTCAATTCGGCCCAGGCCGTGAACCTGATCAGCCGCTCCAGCCTGCCGGTCCTGGTGGACTTTTATTCTGATTCCTGCGGGCCCTGTTTGCTGATGGCCCCGATCCTGGACAGGCTGGCCCGGCGGCGGGCCGGTGAGCTCATGGTCATCAAGGTGGATGTAGAAAGACATCAGGACCTGGCCGCCCAACTGGGGATTACAGCTGTTCCCACTTTTATCGTTTTCCACAAGAATGCCGAACGGGGCCGGGTGTCCGGGGCCATGGGCGAAATGGATTTTTCTCTCTGGGTGGCCAGGCTGACCTGAAGAGCCCTGGCTTATTCAGAAAAGTCTGAAAGGAAATACCCCAGCCGGTGCCTGACCTGGTAGTCCCGGCCGCTCTTGAGGTTAACCTGAACCTGCCTGAAACCGGACTGTTCGGGCTGCCGTTCAGACCGGTAGAAGATTAAATAATATCCAGAAGCATTTTCGGCTGATTTCTTGAGTCCTTCCACCGGGTTGGAGGTGTTGTCGGAGATTCCACCGGTGGCTCTGGCCGCCTCGGTCAGGGCCTCAAAGACATCTTCCGATTGCTCGTTCATCACCACCCCGCTGATGCGGACCGGTTTTTTATCCAGGTAAACAAAATTGAAAAGCGCCCCGGAGTCGGCCATGGCCTGGCTGATGGCTTCCTTGTCCAGACTGGTTTCCCGGCGGTAGAACTGGAAGAGTTCCATCAGGTTGTTGATGATGTGAGGATAGTCCTGGTAGCTGGACATCATCTGGTCCAGGACTCTTGAGCTGAGTTCGGGGCGGAACTCTCGCTGATAGAAAAAGATGACCGTTTTCTGTCCCGGGGTCTTTTTAAGTGAATGGGCAAAGGACAGGAACTTGTCCTGGTCGGCCAGCCTTAGCCCGTCCAGCTTGATAAGGGTGTCCTGGTAGCGGGAGAGCATGTATTCAATGCCGAAATTAGAAGTGGTTGAATCCGACTCGTTCTCCACGTCCGGGTCAGCCCCGACAGACTCGCCGCCGAAGGTGGCCAGGGTGCGGGTAATCTTTTTCAGGTCCCGCAGGACCGTGTTGTATTCGCGACTGCCCTGGATGATGTCGGCCCTCATCAGGTTCTGGATTTCCCGGCTGACCTGGGACCTGGGCTTGCCTCTAAGGGTTTCGGGGTTGAAGCGATAGATTTTGAGGGGGGTAATCAGGGTCAGGGTATCGCCCGGTTGAAAATAATTATTGACCAGCAGGCTGACCGCATCGCCCAGTCTCTTGTCGTATTCGCTGGCCTGGACGATGAGGAAGTAATTATTGTTCAGGCTGACGGGGTAGGGCTGTTCTTCCCAGACCCGGGTCAGTTTGTTGTTTTCCACCAGGTAAATTGCTTCGATTTTCCGAACCTGGCCGTCTTCCAGGACTTCAAAGTCCTGCGGGCCGAGATTGCGAACAAAATTGCTTTTCTGAAGCACCCTGACCGCCACCGAAGAATAGTGGTCTGAGCCGGACTGAATCCCGGCCTGAACATCAAGATTTACTGAGATGGTGGCCAGGAACGCGGTCAATATAAAAATAAAAAAAAGCCTGGATGCTGGCTTCATTGATTTCCCTCCGTTCTTGTTGAGTGTTCTTTCTGTCAAATATTATAACCGGTAAGAAGAATGCCGAAGAGGGGACTCGAACCCCTACTCCCATTTTTGCGGGAACTAGCCCCTCAAGCTAGCGTGTCTTCCAATTCCACCACTTCGGCATTCCCACATTTTTTATTTCTTGCCTGTATCTTCAGACTTCTTCTCGGTGTTCTCGGCGCTGGCCGGTGGAGTCTGTGATTTCTGCTCCTGGGTGGCAGGCTGGGCCTGGGTGGCCGCCGGTGTTTCCTTGGTGGGCACGTTTCTGACCACCGAGGAGGTTTTCCCGGATATCAACCAGAGTCCGAGCGAGGTCACCATGAACAGAATGGCGCAAATGGTGGTCACCTTGCCGAGCAGGGTCTGGGCCCCCCTGGGGCCAAAGGCTGTCTGGCTGCCGGCTCCGCCGAAAGCCCCGGCCAGGTCAGCTGCCTTGCCGGATTGTAGCAGAACGGCCAGAATCAAGACGATACAGATAATAACGTGAACCGTAACCAGTAAAGCTGTCACTTTAATCCCTCACTGCGCGGAGAGCCTCTCTGGCTATGGCCAGGAACGACTCAGCTTCGAGAGAAGCTCCGCCCACTAAAAATCCATCAACGTCCTTTTCCCTGGCTAAGGACAGGGCGTTGCTCGGTTTCACTGAACCGCCGTATAGAATTATAGCATAATCAGCCACGCTTTTGCCATACCTGGAAGCCACCAGGCTTCTGATAAAGGCCTGAACTTCTTCTGCCTGTTCCGGGGTGGCATTGCGGCCGGTGCCTATGGCCCAGATTGGCTCATAAGCCAGGACTACCCGACTAAAAGCCGGGCTGTCAAGGGTAAAAAGGCTCTGTTCAAGCTGGGTCCGGATTCGGTCCAGGGTCCGGCCGCTTTCTCTTTCCTCGAGGGTCTCTCCGATGCAGACGATGGGCGTTAGTTCATAATTCAGGGCGGCCAGGGTCTTTTTCCGCACGGTCTCGTCGGTTTCGCCAAAGTACTGCCTTCTTTCGGAGTGGCCGATGACCACAAAATCGCAGCCGGCTTCCTTGAGTTGCAGGGGGGAAATTTCTCCGGTGAAGGCGCCCTTTTCCTCCCAGAAGACGTCCTGGGCGCCGACGGCGATTGCTGTTCCGGAAACCGTTCTTTTGACTTCCTGGATGGCCGTGAAGGGTGGAATAAGAATTAGAGTGGCTGCCCCGAAAGAATTATCAAGACCTCTGACCACGGCTTCAGCCAGTTCCCTGGCTTCGGCGATGGTCTTGTACATTTTCCAGTTCCCGGCAATAACCGGTTTTCTTAAGGCCGCCATGTTAGTTCCCTCTTTATTTTATCTATTTTTAATTTTAATGAAGCCGCTGACCGTCAGAAATAATTTATAAACAGCTTTTTCTGCGGTGATAGAAAAGCTTCTCCGCTGATAAAAAGTTATTTCTGACCGCAGCCGTTTCTTATTCCAGGGCCTCAATTCCGGGCAGGGTTCCGTAAGCTACAAACTCCAGAGAAGCTCCGCCGCCGGTTGAAATGTGGCTAATTTTACCGGCCAGGCCGGCCTTCTGGATGGCGGCTATGGAATCACCACCGCCGACCACTGACAAGGCTCCGGACCCGGCCACGGCTGCAGCAATTTCCATGGTTCCCCGGGCGAAGGCCTCCACCTCGAACACACCCAGCGGGCCGTTCCAGAAAATGGTCCTGGCTGATTTAATCAGCTTCCCGTATTCGGCTATGGTCCTGGGCCCGATGTCCACTCCCATCAGGTCTTCCGGCAGGGGATAGCTGTCAGCCACGGCGGCCGCTTCCCGGCTGTCTATGGAAACGGCCAGGACATGGTCCAGCGGGAGGAGGAGCTTGACCCTGTTATCTTCGGCCTTTTTCATTATCTGGGCAGCGATTTCCAGCTTATCCTCTTCCACCAGGGATTTGCCGACGGCCAGCCCGCGGGCTTTAAGAAAAGTATAGGCCATGGCCCCGCCGATGAGCAGGGCATCGGCCTTGGTCACCAGGCTTTCCAGGACTGGAATCTTGTCCTCAATTTTAGCCCCGCCCAGAATGGCCACAAAGGGTTTCTGGGGGTTATCGGTGATTTTTTTCAGGTAATCCACTTCCTTTTTCAGCAGGTAGCCGGCTGCTTTCTCGGGAATAAAGGAAGCTATACCCACCACCGAGGCATGGGCCCGGTGGCAGGAGCCGAAAGCGTCGTTGACAAAAACCTGGCAGCCTTCAGCCAGTTTCCGGGAGAACTCCGGGTCGTTATCGGTTTCCTGCTTGTAAAAGCGAACGTTTTCCAGGAGCAGCAGTTCACCCTCTTTCAGCCCGGCCTTGAGGCTATTCACCTCGGGACCGATGACGTCTGGAGCCATGATACTATTCGTTCCGGGGAGAAGCTGGCCGAGTCGCCCGGCCACGGGCTTCAGGCTCATCTTGGGGTTGAACTGGCCCTTGGGCCGGCCCAGGTGAGAGGCCACCACCAGCCTGGCTCCCTTCTGCAGCAGGTATTTTATGGTTGGCAGCGAGGCCTGAATCCTGGTGTCGTCCCGGATGTTCAGGTTTTCATCCAGGGGAACGTTAAAGTCCACCCGCAAAAAGACAGTCTTGCCTTTGACTTCAATTTCTTCCACGAATTTCATTTTTTCCCCTCCCGGGGTTTATTTCTTCATTATGTACTTGACCAGGTCCACCAGCCGGCAGGAATAACCCCACTCGTTATCGTACCAGGCCATGACCTTGACCAGGTTCTTTTCGATGACCTTGGTCGACAGGGCATCGACTATGGCCGAGTGGGGGTTGGACATGAAGTCCACCGAGACCAGAGGTTCTTCGGTGTATTCAATTATTCCCTTGAGTTTTCCTTCGGCCGCCGCTTTCAGCGCCGCGTTGACCTCTTCGGCTGTGGTTTCTTTCCTGACCACGGCCACCAGGTCGACCAGCGAAACGTTGGGAGTCGGGACCCTGATGGCGATGCCATCAATTTTACCCTTGAGTTCGGGCAGGACCAGTCCCACGGCCTTGGCCGCCCCGGTGGTGGTGGGAATCTGGGAGATGGCTGCGGCCCGGGCCCTTCTCAGGTCTTTGTGGGGGGCATCCAGGATTTTCTGGTCATTGGTGTAGGCGTGAATGGTGGTCATGAAACCCTTTTCGATCCCAAAATTTTCATGAATGACCTTGGCCACCGGGGCCAGGCAGTTGGTGGTGCAGGAGGCATTGGAAATCAGGTGGTGCTTGGCCGGGTCATAGGCTCCTTCGTTGACGCCGATGACGATGGTGATATCAGGGTCGGTGGCCGGGGCCGAGACTATTACTTTCTTGGCTCCGCCGATTTCAATATGCTTGAGGCAATCGGGTCTCTTGGTGTATTTGCCGGTGGACTCGATGACCACGTCCACACCCAGGTCTTTCCATTTCAGGCCGGAAATATCCTTTTCCGCCAGGACCTTGATGGGCTTGCCGTTGAGCAGGATGGAGTCCTCGGTGGCCCTGATGTCTTCTTTAAGCGGGCCGAGCACCGAGTCGTACTTCAGCAGGTGGGCCAGGGTCTTGGCGTCGGTAATGTCGTTGACCGCAACGTATTCCAGCTCCGGGTCTTTGTAGGAAGCCCTGAGCATGTTGCGACCTATCCGCCCGAATCCGTTTATGCCTATCCTTATAGCCATAGAAAACCTCCTTTCTAATTTTTCTGATAATAAATTTGAGTTTATAAAAATTTATCATAGATGGCTGTTTTTAGCAATCAAATCCGGCCCGGCTGAGCAGGCTTCGGGTAAGACTGTCCACTTCTTCAAAAAATGGGCCAGGCATCAGGGGCAATCCCTAAGTCCGGTGAGTGCCACCTTTGGCTTTCTACGGGCTCATTTTTTATGATAATATTCTTTAAGATTGAGGTGACAGATGAAAATCCTGACCGCTACCCAGATGAGAGAGATTGACCGGATAACCATCGAAGAAATTGGAATCCCCGGCCCGGTCCTGATGGAAAATGCTGGCCTTCAGGTCGCGGCCGTCCTAAGGAATGAACTGGGCGTGGAGGCCGGGATGAGAGTGGTGGTGGTGGCCGGAAAGGGCAACAACGGCGGCGACGGCCTGGTGGTGGCCCGGCATCTCCACAACCAGGGTGTCGACTGCCCGGTCTTGCTTATCGGTAGAATCTCCGAGGTCCGGGGAGATGCCGCCTTGAACCTGGAGATTGCCCGGAAGATTGGCCTGCAGGTTATCGAGGTCGGGGACGAGGCCGCCTGGAAGAAAGCCAGGAAAATTCTTTCGGAAACGCCGATAATCGTTGATGCCCTGTTTGGAACCGGTCTGGCCAGCCCGCTCCAGGGTTTATATGCCAGGGTGGTCCAGGACATAAATGATTCGGGAGCCTTTGTGGTCTCAATTGACATTCCATCGGGCCTGTCCTCCGACACCTTTGAACTCATCGGGCCCTGCGTCCGGGCTGACCTGACCGTCACCCTGGGGGCGCCCAAGGTGGCCCATTTCTTTCCGCCAGCCGAAGACTATGTCGGCGAGCTGGTGGTGGCCGACATCAGCCTGCCACCCTTTTTATTCGAACGTCCGGGATTGAACCTGGAACTGGTGGAGCTGGAGTCCCTGGTCCCATACTTTCAGCCCAGGAAGCGCGATACTCACAAAGGCACCTATGGCCATCTGCTGGTCATTGCCGGGTCGCGCGGCAAGACCGGGGCAGCGGCCATGGCCGGCCGGGCCGCCCTGAAAATGGGGGCGGGGCTGGTCACCGTGGCCACGGCCGGGAGCTGTTTGCCCGTGGTGGCCAGGAGCATGCCAGAGTTGATGACCGAGCCCCTCGCCGAAACAGACTCGGGCAGTATCTCGGAAGAAGCCCTGGGACGGGTGCTGGAATTAATTAAGGGCAAGGATGCCCTGCTGGTCGGGCCGGGTCTCTCCACCCATCCTTCAACCTCAGCCTTTATCCTGAAGTTGCTAAGCAAGCTGAAGAACTACAGGAATCCGCTGGTGGTCGATGCCGACGGCTTGAATATCATTGCCGCCAAACCGGAAGCATTGTCTTTGCTTCCCGAAAAAACAATTCTGACCCCTCACCCGGGCGAGTTTTCCAGGCTCAGTGGCCTGGGTACTGCTGAAATCCTGAGAAGACGCCTGGAAATAGTCGCGGAGTTTGCCAGGAAGCATCAATTGCACCTCGTCTTGAAGGGATACCGGACCCTGATCGCTTCTCCGAAGGGGAAGGTCATGGTCAACCCGACCGGAAACCCGGGAATGGCTTCTGGCGGAACCGGAGACGTCCTGGCCGGTCTTCTGGCTTCGGAAGCCATGCAGGTTAAAGACCTGCTTCAGGCGGCGGTCAATGCCGTTTTTATTCACGGGTTGAGCGGGGACCTGGCTGCGGAAAAAGTAGGAGAAAAAAGCCTGACCGCCACCGACCTGATTAGATTCCTGCCGGTAGCCATCAGGTTCGTGGCCAGCGGTGGAGAAGATGACTCAGAAATCAGTTGAGCTGGAAATCAGGACCCATTCAGAACAGGAGACCTTCCAGCTGGCAGAAAATCTGGCCCGCGAGCTCCGGGGTGATGAACTGGTCCTGATCACCGGGGAACTGGGAGCCGGGAAGACGGTTTTTGTCAAGGGACTGGCTTCTGGCCTCGGGGTTAAGGCGGTCGATTCGGTCTGCAGCCCGTCTTTTACCCTGGTTAATATTTACAGCGGGCGGGTGGACCTCGTTCACGTCGACCTGTACCGGCTGGAAGACCCGGAGGAGATTGCCGACCTGGGGCTCGAGGATTACCTGGAAAACGGGGTCGTGGCCGTGGAATGGGCTGAAAGGCTGCCCGCGGATTTCCGGTCCGGAAGAATGATAGAAATTTCCATCGCCGTTGATGCCGATGACAGCAGGTTGATTAAAATCAAGACTTCGGAGGTTTACCTCAGCCTTTAGAATCAATAAAATTAATTAACTGGAGAAAATGCCTGGAAGAAAGGAAACGTTCATGAAGGACCTGAAAGCTCTCATCTTTGATGTGCCGGATTTCCCAAAACCGGGAATTGTGTTCAAGGATATAACCCCGGTTATTCAGGACGCCGAAGCCTTTAACCTGGTTATCGACCTGATGGCGGAAGTGGCCAGGAGGTATTCGCCGGACAGGGTGGCAGCCATTGAATCCCGGGGATTCATTTTCGGGGCGGCCCTGGCCAGGGAGCTGCGCACCGGGTTCAGCCTGATCAGGAAGAAAGGTAAGTTGCCCCGGCCGACGCTGAGCCTCAGGGCGCCAAATGAATATGCCGTGGAATATTTCGAGGCCCACCTGGACAGCATTCAGCCCGGGGAAAGGGTGATCATAGTCGATGACCTGATTGCCACCGGTTCTTCGGCCATAAGCGCCATTGAACTGGTCCAGAAACTCGGAGGCCGGCCGGTGGCCTTCGTGGCTCTGGTGGAGCTGACCTTCCTGGAAGGAGTTAAGAAAATAACCGAGGCTCATGCCGAAGTTCCGGTATTTACCCTGGTCAAGTTTTGAGGTCGGTCGCCTGGCCGGAACGACTTATCTTTATAGATTTCCGAGAATGTTGCTAATTTGTTCTGGCGATAGGCCGGCCGGGAGCTGCCCTGCCGGCTGGAGGATGTAGAAGTTGAGGCGAAAAAGGAGGGGCGATGACTGAGACCATGGAAAAGATTTTTCAGCTTCAGGCCAACCAGACCAATCTCAGGAAAGAACTGCTGGGCGGGCTGACCACCTTCATGACCATGTCCTACATCATTTTTGTTCAGCCGGCCATCCTGGGCCAGACGGGCATGGATAAAGGGGCAGTCATGGTGGCCACCTGCCTGGCCAGCGCCCTGGCCACTCTTCTGACCGGCCTGCTGGCCAACTATCCGGTAGCCCAGGCCCCGGCCATGGGGCACAACGTTTTCTTTGCCGTCACCGTCTGCGGACTGATGGGTTATTCCTGGCAGGTGGCCCTCGGAGCCAATTTTATTTCCGGGATAATCTTCACCATCCTGGCCCTGTTTGGGGTGGCCGGGAAGCTGGTGGAAATAATCCCGGACAGCTTGAAAAACGCCATCGCCGCTGGAATCGGTTTGTTGATTGCCCTGATCGGCCTGGAGTATGCGGGGATAGTGGTTTCCACTCCGGGCGTGCTGGTGGGGCTGGGGGACCTGGGCAGCAAGCCGGTCATCCTGGCCTTCATCGGGCTCCTGGTAATCTCGGTCCTGATGGCCTGGAAGGTGCCCGGGGCTCTTCTGTGGGGAATACTCGTGACCACGGCTGTTGGCCTGCCCCTTGGCGTGGTCAAATACCAGGGAGTGCTGGCTGCCCCGCCCTCTATTGAGCCGACCATGTTTCAGCTGGACATTGTTGGAGCGCTCAGGAGCGGGTTGATACCGATAATATTCGTCTTCTTCTTTCTCGATGTTTTTGATACGGTCGGAACCCTGGTCGGGGTCTGCGGCCCGGCCGGATTCTTCAAGAACGGGAAACTGCCCAGGGCCAACCAGGCCATGCTGGCCGATGCCATGGGGACAGTGGTCGGCACCCTTCTGGGTACCTCCACGGTAACCAGCTACATCGAGAGCTCAACCGGCATTGCCCAGGGAGCCAGGACCGGCCTGGCCAATCTGGCCACTTCGGTGCTCTTTCTGGGGGCTCTTTTTCTTAGTCCCCTGGCGGCCATGGTGGGCGGTAGCTTTGTCTATAAGGACCAGGTGCTCCACCCGGTCATAGCTCCTCCGCTCGTTATCGTCGGTTTCCTGATGATGAAATCCGTGGCCCGGATAGACTGGGAGGATATCAGCGAAGCCATTCCAGCTTTTCTGACGGTGGTGGTGATGCCGCTGGCCGTCAGCATCACTGACGGAATGGCCTTCGGATTTATTAGCTATTCCCTGATCAAGCTGGCCAGGGGAGAAGGACGGAAAGTGCACTGGCTGGTTTATTTGATATCTTTCCTGCTGGTAATCAGGTATTTTATCAGGTATGTTAGCTGATCGGGCCTGGCCGGTCGGGGAATTACAAAGTCAGGAAGATGAAGCCTAATATCTGCTTCGGTAAGATAACAGGCCAGGAAAGTTTTTTTGAAATCAAGGCTGGAGAAGAATCATGAAAAGGCAGAAGAGCTGGAAGTGGCTAATTCCTACTATTTTAGTAGGATTTATGCTGGGCTGCGCGGCCGGGGTTAAGGTCCAGGATGAAACCGCTCGTTTACCCGGCGACCGGAACTGGGTGGAAAAGACCATCAGAAAGATGACCCTGGATGAAAAGATAGGTCAGCTGGTGGTGGCCCGTTATACCGGTGAATTTTTCAATTACGACAGCCCCTACCTTAAGAACCTGGAAGAACTGGTCGGAAAGTATCACCTGGGCGGTTTGATTCTATTCGGCGGAGAAGCCCTGGAGACCGCCTATTTTACCAACCATTTTCAGAAACTGGCTAAAGTTCCCCTGCTCATTGCTTCGGACCTGGAAAGGGGAGCGGGCAACCAGGTGACCGGGGCCACTCTTTTCCCGCCGCTGATGGCCCTGGGAGCGGCCGATTCAGAAGAACTGGCTTACGAAATGGGCCGGATAACGGCCATAGAAGGCCGGGCCCTGGGAATCCACATGACCTATGCCCCGGTGGTCGATGTCAACATCAATCCGGATAATCCAATCATCAACACCCGCTCGGTCGGGGAAGACCCGGAGCAGGTGGCCAGGATTACCCGGGCCTTCATCCGGGGTTGCCAGGGCCACGGGATGATGGCCACGGCCAAGCATTTTCCCGGTCATGGCGATACCGACCAGGATTCACACAGCCTGCTTCCGGTGATCAAAGCCGACCAGGAAAGGTTGAAGAGAGTCGAGTTATATCCCTTCCAGGCAGCGATCGAGGCCGGGGTGGAGTCCATCATGACCGCCCATCTTTACATCCCGGCTCTCGAACCCGAAGAGGGGCTACCGGCCACCCTGTCCCCGCGGATCATGACCGACCTGCTCAGAAAGCAGATGGGATTCAAGGGGTTGATTGTCACCGATGCCCTGGAAATGCGGGGTATCACCGGCTATTTTGGCGATGAAGAAGCTGCACTTCGGGCCCTGAAAGCCGGGGGGGACCTGCTCCTTCTTCCCCTGGACCCGGTCAAGGTCATCGAGCGCCTGAAGCAGGCCGTGAGGAGCGGGGAATTGCCCCTGAGCCGGGTGGAGGAATCCCTGAGGCGGGTTCTTCTGGCCAAGACCAGGCTGGGGCTTCATCGCCAGCGCTATGTCAGCCTGGAGCGCCTACCCCTGGTCCTGGGAAAACAGGAATTCAGGGAAATAGCCAGAAAGACATTTTCTTCGGCCATTACCCTGGTTAAGAATGAGGGCAACCTGCTGCCGGTGAGAAAAGATAAAAAGGTTGTGCTCGTTTCACTCAGCAGCGACCCCGGTGATTACTATGCCGGGCGAAGGCTGGCGACCGAACTGGCCGGCCGCCTTCCCGGTCTCCGGGTTTTCTATGCCGACGGCGATACCGGCCGGGAGAGACTGGATGAAGCGCTGTCAGCAGCCTCGCAGGCTGACCTGGTGGTGGCTGCCCTTTTCTCCAGCCTCAGGTCGGGCAAGGGCACGGTTGACCTGGAGCCGGTTCAGGTGGAATTTATCAGGCAGCTAAATGTGGCCGGGATCAAGGTAGTAGCTCTTTCCTTCGGCAGTCCTTATTTTTTAAGGCATTTTCCCGAGGTTGATGGCTATCTTTGCCTGTACCGCAACACGCCCGAAACCCAGGAGCTGGCGGCCATGGCCCTGACCGGCGAAATCAGGCTTTCCGGCCGGTTGCCGGTGTCACTGCCCGGGCTGTATCCGCGCGGACACGGACTGGTCCTGGAAAAAATCGAGGAGGCAAAATGAAATACAAGAATCTCGGTCAGACCGGAATTAAAGTTTCAGAACTCTGTTTTGGAACCATGTCCTTTGGAGCCGAGGCCGACGAGAAGACCTCGGCTGCCATGTTTGCTTACTGCCGGGAAAAAGGGATCAACATCTTCGATTGCGCCGACCTTTATGCCAAGGGCCGGTCCGAAGAAATCCTGGGCCGGCTTATCAAGGACTGCCGGGAAGAGGTCATCATCACCAGCAAGGTCTATTTTCCAACCGGGCCCGATATAAACGCCATGGGGGCCAACCGCCGGCACATTATGTACGCGGTCGAAGGCAGCCTGCGGCGCCTGGGGACGGATCGAATCGACATTTACTTCATTCACCGCTTCGACGATATTACCCCGCTGGAGGAGACGCTGAGAGCCCTGGATGACCTGGTGCACCAGGGAAAGATTCTCTACATCGGCCTGAGCAACTTCAGTGCCTGGCAGGTGGAGAAAGCCATCGGCCTGGCCGCCCTCCATGGGCTGGCCCCGGTGGCCTGCATCCAGCCCATGTATAACCTGGTCAAGCGCCAGGCCGAGGTGGAGATTCTGCCCATGGCCGAGGCCGAAAAGCTGGGAGTTCTGGCTTACAGTCCGCTGGCGGCCGGCTTGCTTTCCGGAAAATACGGCCGGGATAAAAAACCGGCTTCGGGACGGCTGGTGGAAAACAGGATTTACCAGGTCCGCTACGGCCAGGACTGGACTTTTGAAGTGGCCGAGAAATTCACAGAATTTGCCAGGGCGCATGGTTACCACCCGGTCAGCCTGGCCATCGCCTGGGTGGGCAGCCATCCGGCCGTTACCGCGCCGATCATCGGCGCCAGGAATGTTGACCAGCTCAAGGACGCCGTGGCCGCAGCCGAGATTGAAATGACCGAAGAACTGCGGCTCGAAATTTCCAGACTGTCCCCGGAGCCGCCCCCGGCCACCGACCGCTCCGAGGAAAAAACCGAGACCCATTTCCCGATTCGCCGCTAAGACGTAAGGAATCGGGCTTTTCGGACCCCGGGCCGGCTGCGAACTCTAACCTGTCAGGGGTTGGAGCAGGTAGGTGCGGTTTTCATAGCCGGACAATTAACTTTCTTATAAAGCGGCCAGCTGTCTTATAAACCTGTAAAACAAAGAGAACTGAGCCTGACATATTTTTAAATGGGCATCCTACCTTGGGCCCCGGAACGATGAAATTTGGCCGACCAACCCGTGAGATGAAGCTTCCAGGAGTCCAGCCTGATAAAACTGAGCCCGGCCAGGCCGAGGCAGAGGGATTAGGTGCCCATGCCTAAATAGTTTGCAATCTTCAGCCCGCTTTAATAGCATAATCCTGTCCGGCCTGAGAGCTCCCAGAACGCAAGAAATTCTGGACTGTATCAGTTGCCTGAAGCCGGGTTAAATGAAATCGGTCCAATAGAGGTTTGGCGAGATGAAAAAGTTTTCTACTTATTCTCCAGTCTTTTTTTGTCTTCTCCTGCTTATGCTGGTTTCCGGCTGCCGGGAAGAAAAAGTTTCCGGCCCCGAAAAGGAAACTGTCGGGGTTGATTTTTCCGGTCGGATGGTGGTGCCGGTTAACCAGGTGGTAGAACCTTACGGCCTCCAGGTTCAGCTGCCCGGCCTTCGCCCCCAGGGCCTGGCCCTCTCGCCTGATGGGAAGCTGGTAGCCGTGTCGGGAAAGAATAATGAGCTGGTCATAATTGACCCGGTTGACCTGCGGATCAAGCAGAAAGTACCGCTTCCCCCGGAGAGCCAGAACGAGCCGCTGCCCGAGACCGTTTCCGAAAACATCCTCGAACCAGACACCAAGGGCCAGCTCAGTTACAACGGGCTGGTTTTCTCACCGGACGGAAGCCACATATATCTAAGCAACGTCAACGGCAGCCTCAAGGTCTTCACGGTCCATTCTGACGGCCAGGTCAGGCCCTCTCACACCATTCTTCTGCCACCGGCCAGGGCACCAAGGAGAGAGGAAGAAATCCCATCCGGCCTGGCTTTCAGCCAGGACGGGAAAAGACTCTATGTCTGCGGCAACCTGTCCAACCAGCTCCTGGAGATTGAAGCGGCCACCGGTCAGGTGTTAAGAGTTTTTCCGGTCGGGGTTGCCCCGTTTGAAGTGTTGATTAAGGGAAATAAAGCCTACGTCAGCAACTGGGGCGGCCGCCGTCCCGGCCCGGATGACCTGGTCGGCCCGGCCGGTCGGGGAACTGTGGTCAGGGTTGACCCGGAAAAGTTTATTGCCAGCGAGGGTTCGGTTACCGTTATCGACCTCGATTCGGGAAAAGTAATCAAAGATATCATGGTTCACCTGCATTCCTCGGCCCTGGCCCTTTCGCCTTCCGGACGGTACCTGGTCTGCGCCAATGCTGCTTCAGATAACCTCAGTGTCATCGACACGGAAAAAGACGAGGTGGTTGAAACCATCTGGGTCAAGCGCAGCCCGGCCGACCTGTTCGGGGCTTCACCCAACGCCCTGTGCTTCCTGCCCGACGGCAACACACTGCTGGTGGCCAACGGTACCCAGAACGCCGTGGCCGTGGTCGACTTCCGGCCCAAAAAGAAAAAATCGCAGCTTAAAGGACTAATCCCGGCCGGCTGGTTTCCCGGAGTCCTGGCCTGGGATGAGAACCTCAACCGGCTGTGGGTGGCCAACATTAAAGGACTGCCAGACCGTCCGCGAACCGAAGACTCCACCGGGCGGACCGGTTTTAATACCCATCAATACTACGGGTCCCTTTCGGTCTTCAATCTGCCGGCAAAAAAAGAGCTGGCCCGGCTGACGGAAAAAGTCCTGGCCAATTTCCACCGGGAAAGAATCAGCGCGGCCCTGAAAAAACCGAGGGCCGGGGCCCGGCCCAGGCCGGTGCCAGAAAGAATTGGCGAGCCGTCGCTCATCAAGCACGTGGTCTATATCATCAAGGAAAACCGCACCTATGACCAGATCCTGGGCGATGTGCCCGAGGGCAACGGCAACCCCTCGCTCTGCATCTTTGGAGAAGAGGTCACCCCCAACCAGCACCGACTGGTCAGGGAATTCGTCCTGCTGGACAACACCTACTGCAGCGGCATCCTCAGTGCCGACGGCCACCAGTGGTCGACCACCGCTTTCGGCACAGATTACCTGGAAAAATCGTTTGCCGGCTGGCCCCGGAGTTACCCCGACGGCATGGGCCCGGACGAGGTTGACGCCCTGGCCTATGCTCCCAGCGGTTTCCTCTGGGATAACTGCCTGAAACATGGGGTCAGTCTCTGGAATTTCGGCGAATTTGCCATGCCCGACTGCGGCTGGGCTGACCCCAAGCGCCCGGGCGAACCGGGCTGGCTGGATTTCTGGCACGAGTACCTGCACGGAAAAGGCGAGGTCCGGATTGGCAGTAAGCCGGGCATTCCTTCCATCGCCTCCTTCACCTCGACCGGCTATGTCGGCTGGAACATGGATGTCCCGGACGTCTGGCGGGCCCGTTTTATAAAGAACAAAATCAAGGAATGGGAAGAGAAAGGAGAAATGCCGCAACTGGTCCTGGTCTGCCTGCCGGTGGACCACACCAGCGGGACCAGGGCTGGAATGCCAACGCCCCGGGCGGCCGTGGCCGATAATGACCTGGCCTTCGGCCAGATCGTCGAGGCCCTGAGCCACAGCAGTTTCTGGAAAGAGATGGTGATAATAGCCATCGAGGATGACCCCCAGAACGGCTTTGACCATGTCAGCGGCTACCGGACCACGGCCTACATGGCGGGGCCCTACGTGAAAAGGGGAGCGGTCATAAGCACCCATTACAATACCACCAGTGTCTTGCGGACCATAGAGCAGATCCTGGGCCTGCCACCAATGAACCAGTTTGACGCCACGGCCACCCCGATGTTCGATTGCTTCACCGAGGAACCGGATTTCAGGCCCTATACAGCGATGCCCAACCGCATTCCCCTTGACGAGTTGAACCCCGAGCCGAAACAGATCAGTGATAAACTTCTTAAAAAGAACGCTATAATCTCAGCCAGGCTTAATTTCCGCAGGATTGATGCCTGCCCGGAAACTGTGCTCAACAAGATTATCTGGCATTCAGTCCGGGGCCCGGCCGAACCCTACCCGGACTGGGCCGTGAGCGTGGTCCAGGACGATGACGACTGAGGACGGGATATGGCCCTGGATAGTAGGGAATGGCCCTCCCACCACGATTAAATAAATTAAGGGCCGGGCTGAAGGGCAGGCAGAATTATCAGAATGAATAGTTTCTCATTTCTCTTTATTGAGTCTGGTAAGCCGGGTTAAAATTTTTTCTGGCTTCTTGAAATCTGCCTTTTTCTAAGATTCGGGCTTTATTTCCCTCGTTTGATGGTGCGATTTATTTGGTCAATACTTTGGTCGCATCTCCTGTCAGCGGATAAAGGTGTTGAACAGAAGCTTGAACGTCCCGTGGGTCTGGGCCCGGTGCTGAGCCCGGAGTCCGATTAAGATGACCTGGCCCTGCCCGTAAGCCGCTTCCACCATGGCTGCCTTCTTGCTCAAGTATTGTTCGCCGATCAGCCAGCCGCTCTGGAGAAGCTCCCGCTCGGCATAACGGACAACCACCCGGTATTTTTCGCTATCGTTTCCGGGCAGGATTTCGTAAGCCGGGCTGCTGAAAAACAGGACCAGGGCTTTTTCCGGGAGCCCGTAGGCCAGGGGGTTAAGGTTGTCGATGGATGCTTTGAGAGTTGAGCCCGGACAGAAGAATTCTTTGGGATCAAGCTCGGCCACCACGTTTCTCAGGCGAAGGCCGAGCTTGGCCAGGGCAAAATCGCCGGCTGCTCCCAGGCAGACCAGGACGCCACCACGGTTGATGAATTCTTTCAGCCTGTCCAAACCATCCTGGCCCAGGCCGCTGCGGTACTCGGGCGGGTAATTGGCCCGGCGCCTTGAGGAACTGTCCTGTCCTTCGCCCATGATCATGGCCGTCGAATCGGCCGGGAGGATGAGCAGGTCAATTTTTTTGGCCAGCTGACCGCTCTTGATGTCGGCATCCATGATGGTGACATAAGGAAGATCGAATTTTTCCAGGAGCAACCTGGTCCAGCCTTCTTCCATGTTCCCGGTGTAGTAGCGCTGGTAAAGGCCCACCCGGAGACGGCGAACCCGGTGGGTGCCTTCTGCCGGCAGCGAGTTAAGCGGTTCGAAATCGACCCCGGTTCTGGCGGCAATGGACTCAAGCACCTGAGCAGGGGCCTGGGCAATCAGAAAATCCCCCGGGTTGAGTTCTTCTGTCTTCAGGTCAGCCCTCAGCACCTGGATCTTGTTATCCAGGAGCAGACTGACAGCGGTGAAAGAATCGTTAAGGCGGCCGTCCAGCCGGTACCCGGCCGCTCCGGCCCGGACCTTACCGCTGACTTTGACCGGTCCGCTCACAAGCTCCAGCCTGGCTTCTGGCAGGTCATCCAGCGGGTCAACCCTGACCCCCATGAACTCGGCCATGGTATGGGTGGCCAGGTCGTATGGGCGCTGCGGATTGCCGTCACGGGAACGGGTCCAGTAATTATCAGGATATAATGTCCGGCCCAGCAGGTTCAGGATCAGGCCTCTCTTGGGCTGGGCCAGGGAGACCAGGAAGGAGCCGGCCGGGTAGATAACCCCATCAACCTGGAGTTCTGAAGCCAGGCGATGGATTTCTATTCCGCTCTGGAGCAGGGTGTTGACCAGCTTGACCGCGGTCAGGCGGTCGTGCTGTTCGGCCGGGATGAGGAAAGCCCGGGGTTTTTCGCTGGCCCCGCGCTCGGTCTGCCTGGCTGCCTTCAGGTAAGCGTTATAAAGAAGGGTTTCCCGGTGGCGGGCGGCCAGGTCCAGGACGGCCCAGGCCGAGATTTTTTGCTGCTCGACAATATCCCGCAGGCGCCACCAGCCGCCCTCCCAGGGATGGGGGAAGTTGCTCTGGGCTTCGTAGGCCGGAAACTGCAGGGACTCGGCCCGGAGCTGGTCGGGCTGGATGAAAAGCGGGCTGGCGATGCGGGCGCTGGCCGATTCGGTCAGCATGCCGACGATATTATGAAAGGGAGTTATCCAGTGCCAGCCAAAGTGGCCCCAGCCCGGGAACATGGCATCGTTGATGATCCCGGTTTTCCCGGCTTCTTCCAGCCGGTAGGCGATGTGGCCGCCGAACCAGGACAGCTCGCGCCACAGGAGCGGGTCGGCGTAGGGACGAATCGGGTCACAGTAGGGAGGAACGTAAAGCCGGGCACCATAGCTTCCCATGTGGTGGTGGTCAACGTAGGCCTGCGGCTTCCATTCCTGGTAGAGTATGCGGGCGGCGTAGATTGATTCCTGGAGGTTGAGAAAGTCGCCGTCGCGGTTGTTATCATGGCCCGCATACTTGTGGTAGAGGTGGGGCGGGGAAGTGCCTTCGTACTCGGTGCCCAGGGTCTTATAGTACCAGTCGGTAACCATTATCTGCCCGTCCGGGTTGAAACTGGGGATGAGCAGGAAGACAACGTTTTCCAGGATCCTCAGGGTTTCGGCATCGTTCCTGGAAAGAAGGTCGTAAGCCAGTTCCGGAGACATCTGGGTGCCGCCGATTTCGTCGGCGTGAAGGCTCATCGACTGGCAGACTATGGCCTTGCCCTGGCTGATGAGGAGCGGAATCTCTTCGGGCGGAACCTGCCTGGGGTCGGAGATTTTACGGTTGATTTCCTTTATTCTTTCCAGGTCGGCCAGGTTTTCAGGCGAGGAAATGATGACCAGCAGGAAGGGGTGGCCCATGGTGGTCGGGCCCATGTTGATGACCTTGATCCTGGGGCTTTCTTTTTCCAAAAGGTTGAAGTATTCGACGATTTTATCCCAGCGGGCGATTTTCCGGTCGCTTCCGAGCTGGAAGCCGAAGAAAGCTTCCGGTGCAGTTATTTTTTCCTGGCCCGTGTCGGCGGCAACGGGTGCGACCGAAACAGCCCAGATAGTTAAGAGTAGGATAAGTAGGCTGAACAGATTTTTAATATCCCGACAACGAAAGGACTTTCTGGTCTTCTGCCCTGGCTTTAAGTTCATATCCATCCTCCTCTGAACTTCTATCTAATTTTTATTTCAGGTTTCAGGCTTCTTCGACTATCTTTAATCCCAGCAGGCTGCTGACCACTTCCAGTTTTTTCTTCAGGTCGCCGTAGACGGTTACCCGGTGCCAGCCGAAGCGGTCCCACTCGCCCAGGAGCCGGTTGAGATTGCCCACCGGCTCGGCTGCCAGTTTGGTCCGGCAGGCTTTATCTTCTTCCACGTTACCGGTGGTTACCGCCTGGTGAAGCACGATTTCCCCGGTTTCAGAGTTGAGCTCGAAGGAGGTGACCACTTCTCCGGCCGGAAGGATGGATTGGATGGCCGCTCCTTTTCGGTCCTCCGAATGGTTCCTGATGCGGTAGGGATTGGAGGGACCAGCCGGGCCAAAGACCCTGGTGGGGGCAACGCAGTGAGCGTAAATGATTTTATTCTGGGAAGTATCTATGACCGGGTCAGAAATATAGCCGGGCCGGCCGGCCAGGTAGCCGGCCAGGAGCATCATGGTGGTGGACGGAACATCACCCTCGCAGGCCCCGACCAGGCCGTCGTCGTTGAGCTGGCAGAACCCGAGACAGGGATAGGCCGGGAGTTTCCCGGTGTAAAAAAGATTCAGGCAATCGACGGTTATGGCCCGGGCCCGGTGGGCGCGCATCAGGTCCTGCATGGCCACGTACATCAGGCCCGATTTCTTGATTTCTTCTTCTGAAGGTTCTACCACCTTCTCGGCATTCTTTATCCAGGTCCGGGCCCACCTTTCGGCCTGGGCCCGGTCAGCCCGGCGGTAGGCCTCGTTGATTTCAGTCGAGCCAATTTTGATGACCTCGGTACCAAAAAATTCTTTTATCTTCTGCGGGTTGCCCCAGAAGCCGGGGCTGTCGGTCACGTCCAGGATCCGGCTCTGCTGCATTTTCTTGATGGCCGAAAAACAGCCGATGGCTTCGACCGCGTCTTCGAACCTGGACGAGGTCACCCCGGCCACCCGGTGTCCGGCCCGCCTGGAGGCTGCGTATTGAATCAGGAACTCGCCGGAGCCGGCATACAGGTCATCCACCAGGATGGTCGGTCGACCCGAGGCGGCAATTACCCCGGCCGCCCCGGTCCAGATGCCTACCAGGTAGACGACATATCCATCAATCCCGCGGTCGTTTGCCAGCAGGTTTTCGGCTTCTTTCTGGGACTGGACGGTTACCGGGAGAAATTCTATGTCGGGCAGGGCTTTCATCAACCTGGTCGTTAGTTCCTTCTTACGGCCTTCATAATCGTAGCCGATATTGGGCCAGGTGGGCTTATCGGGCTGGATGTGAGAGAAAACCAGCCTGACTCTGGGCCGGCCGGCAGGTTCAGTCTCAGCCCCGGCGGCCCGGTTCAGGCTGGCCACCAGCTTCTTATTAAGCAGGAAAACCGAGGCCGATCCAGCCAGGCAGGTTCCGAGGAATTGCCGCCGGCTGAAGAATGAAGGTTTACCGGGAAAGTTCTGGCAAGAATCTTTCATGGCTCTCTCCTTTCTCTGTGTTCTTTTCATACCACCCGGCCGGCTGGCGGTCAAGCCATAATTTCTTTTTGCTCAGAGGAAGAATTCGGGTCCCGAGACACCAGTCGCAACTTTGCAGCTTACTTTGAGGGCAGAGTCATTTTGGCGCAATAGTGAACCCTGAATTTTTGTCTTCCGGATACTATCCGCATTTATCAGACAGGATTTTTCCTGGAGTCAACTCTTTGGCCGGCGTGGATTTTCCGCAAAAAACAGAATTTTCTGTTGCCGGGCAGGCGAATAAAATAAAATAATCCTGGTCGGAGAGGAGGAGAGCATGCTCGTAGACTCAAACCTGATGAAAATTCGTCTTGTGACTTCTGTTGTTCTGTCTTTCCTTGTCTTGTCCATACCGGCCGGGGCCGGTCCGATTTCAGGCCCGGGGCCGGGCCCGGTTTTTAACGTAAGGGATTATGGGGCCACCGGGGAAAAAGCTCAGAATGCCCGCCAGGCTATCCAGAAGGCCATTGAGGCCTGCGCCACGGCCGGGGGCGGCCTGGTGTATTTTCCGCCGGGAGATTACAGCACCGGCACCATCCACCTGAGAAGCCAGGTCAGGATTTTCATCGAAGCCGGTGCCACTGTTTATTCTATCAAGGATAAATCTGCTTTTGACCGCGATGCCCTTTTTTACGGTGAAGACCTGGTCAATGTGACCCTGGAAGGGCGGGGCGTGGTTGACGGCCAGGCCGGCTACGAGTGGCGGGAGAAGGGCGATTTTCACGACGACTTTATCTACTCCAACCAGCTGGAGATGGAAAAGGTCGGTCGGCCCCTGGTCCGCTCCTTTCCCAGGAACGACCAGTACGGGAAGCTGGTCCTGCTGCTCAGGTGCCGCGATGTCCTCATCAGGGGCCTATCGTTCATAGATTCGCCGAGCTGGACCATTCATCCCTACGGTTGCGAACGGCTGACCATCGACGGGGTTTACATCCGTTCCAGCCTCAAGGAGGGAGTCTGGGCCGACGGGATAGACCCTGACGGCTGCCGGGATGTCCGCATTGCCAATTCCACGATCGAGACCGGTGATGATGCCCTGGTTTTTTATTCTATGAACTGGTTTGGCCCGGCCCTGCCCTGCGAGAACATCACCGTGACCAACTGCCGGTTGTCCTCGGCCTCCAGCGCCATCAAGTTCTGCGACGGCAACATGAATGCCATCAGGAAAGTGACCATCAGCAACTGTGTTATTACCGATTCCAACCGCGGCCTGTCCTTCATGGTCTTTGATGGCGGGGTGGTGGAGGATGTGGTCATCTCCAACCTGGTCATAGAGACCAGGCGGCATGACTGGTTCTGGTGGGGAGACGGGGAGCCGATTCACTTTAACGTTAAAAAAAGGAGCGAGGTCCATAGAAACTGGAAAAAGGAAGACGACCGCCCGGCGGGAAAAATTCGCAGGGTATTGATAAGTAACGTGTTGGCCAGGGGCCAGGGCTCAAGCCAGATTACCGGCCACCCGGAAAGTCCGCTGGAAGAGGTGACCATCGAAAACCTCAGGCTGGCCATTTCCCATAATCCCGAGGCTCCATATGATAAGGCGGTCAATGCCCTGGAAGTCAGGCAGGCCAGAAATTTTCGCCTCAGAAACGTGGAGATAACCTGGGAAAAGCCGGAATACCAGAGATGGGAGAACGCGGTTTTGGTGGAAAATGTCCAGGACCTGGAGGTGGAAAACCTCAGGGCGCGTCAGGCGAAGATAAATGACCGGTCCGGGGCAGCCCTGGTTCTTAACCAGGTGCAGAGAGCCTGGGTCAGGAGTTGCCGGGCGTTACCCGGGACTTCGATATTCTTGAAGATTGAGGGCCGGGACACCCGGGACATTTTGCTCGACGGAAATGATCTCAGCCTGGCCAGGAAGCCAGTCGAGTTTTCGGGGGAAGTCGCCGATAAGAGTATTAAGAAACCTAAAGATTGATTTTTGGCCTAATTTCTGGACTGAGTTTCTAACCGGATTTGGGTTGGGAAGCTGGCTGACTCTCCCTGATTCCGGGTCCTCAAGGCATTCTGTAAAACAATGTTGATGAAGGGCTGTGCCGGGTTATGATATAATAGCCCCAGAATTAAGGAGGGTTTCCTTGAGAAAGTTACTGCCGGCTTTTCTTCTCATGCTTATCATTTTATCGTACAGTCAGGCCCAAGCCGGACGGATTTCGTTCGGGGTCAAGGGAGGATTAAACCTGGCCAACATCTCGGTTGCACCCAAGCCGATTGACGTGGCTGAATTTAAGACACTGCGGGGCCTGACTGGGGGCATATTTTTTTCAATTAACTTCGGGCCGATAGCCATCCAGCCGGAATTCATGTATGCCAGGCGCGGAACCCAGTATGAAGCTTACATAGATGACGGCTTCTACAACGTTCAGTGGCATCATGACTACCTGGAAGCCGTTCTTCTGTTGAAGTGGTCTATTATCAGGTTAGGCCCAGCCCGGCCTTTCATTTTTGCCGGACCGTCCTATGGCTACCTGAGCCGGGCCAGCACGGTCATTTATGATACCGAGGGGGCGGAAGTGGCCCGGGTTGATTCCCGGGACTATTTCAAAAAGGGCGAACTGGCGGCTGTCTTTGGCGGAGGGTTTGAATTCAGGGTGGGCCTGGCCAAATTCTGCCTGGAGGGACGCTATCACCTGGGCCTGTCCAGCGTGGCCCTGTCCGGTTTTGAAGTGGACTATATAAAAAACAACAGCCTTACCGTACTGGCTGGCGTTTCATTTTAAGGGGAAATGGGGTGAGTGAGGGGATTCGAACCCCCAACCACCGGATCCACAGTCCGGTGCTCTAACCCTTGAGCTACACTCACCGCGAGGGGATTAGAATTTTCTCATCAAATACCCGGCTTGTCAACCGGCCGGACAGGCACTCTGTGCTTCCAGATGTATTATCTGGGTCGGGTCCGGGGCTAATTTCGTCAAGTGTTTTTCGATACAGGGTAAGACCGCGGGTTCAGAGCTCAAGAGGCAAGGAACACAGAGATTTTAGAATCTTGGGATTGATGCTGATTTCTCGAGCTATGGTGGCCAGGCTTAACCCTTCTGTTCTTCGATCAGGTCGAGAATTTCTTCGGAATCCCGCCACTTTTCCCGGACCCGGACGCTCAGTTCCAGGAAGACCTGGCTCTCCAGGATTTCTTCCATCTCCTTCCGGGCTTCGCTGCCAATGGTCTTGATCAAGCTACCCTTGCGGCCAATTATTATGCCCTTGTGGTTTTCCTTTTCCACCAGGATTTCAGCCTGGACCCGGACCAGGGGGCGGGCCGGTTTGCCCGGCCGGTGTCCGCTGGCCGGTTTTTCCGGCAGCTCGGTCCTCTCCATGGAGCGGATAACCACGGCCGTGGTGTAGGGGAGCTCTTCCTCCACGTGGTTGAGGAGTTTTTCGCGGATTATTTCCGACAGCAGGAATTTTTCGGACTGGTCGGTGACCTCGTCCTCGTCATAAATTTTTTCGGCCACCGGGAGGTAGTCGTAGATCAGGTTTTCCAGCCGGTCTAGATTATCACCCTTGAGGGCGGAGATGGGCACGATTTCTTTAAAGGGCAGCAGGTCCTTGTAGCTGTCTATGATCAGCAGTATGTTTTCCTTCTTGACCAGGTCCACCTTGTTGATCAGCAGGAAGATTGGCCGGGTGACGTTTTTCAGGATATCTAGGACATACTGGTCGCCGTGCCCGAACTTCTTGCTGGCATCGATCATCAACAGCAGCAGGTCGGCCGTTTCCAGCGAGGAATGGACGTAATTCATCATTCTTCGGTTCATCAGGTGCAGGGGCTTGTGCACCCCGGGATTGTCGACGAAGACAATCTGGCCGCGGTCGGTGGTCTTGATGCCCAATAGGCTGACCCGGGTGGTCTGCGGTTTATCGGAGACGATGGCTATCTTCTGGCCGATCAGGTTGTTGACCAGGGTGGACTTGCCCACGTTGGGCCGGCCAATCAGGGCCACGTAACCGGCCCGGTAGGTTTTCTTTTTTCCGGTCTGTTTTCTGGTGGCCAACTCACTCTCCCTTTTCAGTTTGGTGGTCCGCTCGCTTCCAGGTTACCCTGACCTTCCTGATGCTCTTGTCGTCAACTTCCAGAATTTCAAAGCTGAGTCCGGCCAGCTCCAGCTTCTCGCCGGGGCGGGGCAGCCGGCCCAGGTGTTGCTGGAGCAACCCGTTTATGGTCAGCAGGTTCTCGTCTGACAGCTCGCTGCCCAGCAGCTCTTCCAGATCTTCCACCTCGGTTTCGCCCTGGACCAGGTAAGTATCCGGCTTTTCGGCCACTATCTGCGGTTCCTCGGTGTCGTATTCATCCTGGATTTCTCCGACTATCTCCTCCAGCAGGTCTTCCATGGTTACCAGGCCGGAAACTCCGCCGTACTCGTCGACCACGATGGCCAGTTTCTGCTTGACCTTTTTGAATTCCTTGAGGAGTCTATTGACAGCCATGGTCTCCGGGACAAACATCACCGGCCTTACCAGGAAGTCTATCTTCCTCCCGGCCTGCTCCGGGTCGCTGAATTCCAGCAGGTCCTTGGCCATGACCATGCCCTGGATATTGTCCAGGCGCTCGCGGTAAACCGGAATTCTTGAGTATTTCTCCCGGACAAAGACTTCCACCAGCTGGCCCACGGTGGTTTCGATGTCCACGGCCACCACCCGGCTCCGCGGAGTCATGATTTCCCGGACCATCTGGTCGCCGAATTCCACCACTCCCCTCAGCAGTTCATTCTGGTCCTTTTCTATGATGCCTTCTTCGGTGGCCTCGTCGATGAAGGTTTCAATTTCTTCCTGGGTGGTTTCGTGCGTTCTCCAGCTTGCCTGGCGCTGTTCCTCCTTTCTCAGGAAATTCCTGGGGAGAAGCAGCAGGGGAGCCAGGATGAACTTGACCGGGAATAGAATCGGCAGGAAAAATCTAAGGTGCTTTTCCCCGAGGGCCAGCAGGAGCAACCTGGGAAGGTAATCGAAAAAGAGCAGGTACAGTGCCAGAAACAGCAGGAAAGCCCAGAAGGGCCAGCCGGCCAGGCCGGGGAAAACCAGGCAGATGTAAATCACCACCGCCAGCAGGAAGGCAATCCGTCCGTAGTCTATGGCAATTTTGAGCTCGTCGTAGTGCTCGAGGATTTCATCTTTCAGGGGGCTATTTTCTTCAAGTATCCGGGAGAAGCCTATTCTGGAATAGGTAGAAAAGACCACGTTCAGAAAAGATAGAATAAAAGTCAGCAAAAAACTCAGTATCAGTCCGATCAGCAGGAAGTCCGACTGGCTCATGGTCTCAGCTCTTATCCGCCAGGTAATTTTTAAGCAGGCGGGGGCGCACCCTGGCTTCCTCTTCTTCCATCCCTTTAAAATGCTCATACCCAAGGAGATGCAGGAAGCCGTGAATGGTCAGGATTTCAATTTCCCGCAGCAGCGAGTGACCCTGTTTATTGGCCTGTTTTCGGGCCACCTCCGGACAGATGATGATGTCCCCCAGGTATAATTTTCCGTCCGGCCCCTTTTCCTTCAGTGAAAAGCTCAGGACATCTGTCGGTCGGTCCTGGTGCCGGTATTTCCGGTTCAGGGAACGGATGGCCCGGGGCCCGACCAGGGTCAGAACCACCTCGGCTCCGCTTACCCGGTAGCGACGGCCGAGCTGCTGCAGCAGGCTCTTAAGCCTTGTCAGGGGGACCGGGTTTTTCTTCAGTTTGCTTATTATTACGACCATTGTTTTTTTTAGTTTCCTCTTTCTTGTCTATCTTTTTCTCAAAATCGAAACCGGGATACTTGGGCCGCGGATGATAGATGGCGTCCAGGGTGACCAGGAAGGAATTGGCGATGACCCGCAGGTCCTTGAGGGAAAAGCCGCAATCGTCGAGCTGCCCGTCCTGGAGGTGGGTGTTAAAGATTTCGGTAATGACCCGCTTGAGGTTCTGCCTGGTGGGAGAACGCAGGCTGCGGGCGGCCGCTTCCACCGAATCGGCCAGCAGAATCAAACCGGCTTCCTTGCTCTTGGGGGTCGGCCCCTGGTAGCGGTAATCCTCGGCCTCTATCTTGTGGAGCTCCGGGTCGTATTTCTCCTTGGCTTTCTGGAAGAAATAACGGACGATGGAGGTCCCGTGGTGCTGGGCAATCAGGTCGGTCAACTGGCGTGGCAGTTTCAATTTTCGGGCCAGGTCAATGCCGTCCTTGACGTGGTTGACGATGACCAGGGTGCTCAGCGAGGGAGTTAGCTCCCGGTGAACATCGAAGGGAGAGGTCTGGTTCTCGCTGAAATATTCAGGTCTCTTAACCTTGCCGATATCATGGTAAAGCCCGCCGGCCTTGACCAGCATGGCGTTGGCATTGATCTTTTCTGCGGCTTTTTCGGCCAGGGTGGCCACGATCAGTGAGTGATGGTAGGTTCCCGGCGCTTCCAGGGCCAGCTGCCGGAAAATCGGCAGGTCGGAGTTGGTCAGCTCGTGCAGCTTAGTGGCCGTGATGAACCCGAAGATGGTTTCAAAAACGGGGACGAGGACAAAGGCGATGGCGGCGCTCACCAGGCCACCGAAGATGGCGCTGAACAGTTCGGTGGCCAGGCCAGTCAGGTCGGAGAAAGTCTGCCTGACCAGGTGAAAGATCAGGACCATGATGACCTGGAAGGGGGCCAGGACCATCAACCCGGTCTTGAGGATCGAGCTGCGGCTGGAAGCCAGATAATACCTGAGGCCGTAGATGGCGGCGATCCCCCCCAACAAGACAAAGAGCACCAGGAAATAGTCGCCGCTGAGCAGGTACCCGGCCAGCAGGCTGTTTATCACGCAGTAGATGACCGCGATTTCACTCCTGGTCAGCAGGGCAAAGATAAAGGTTCCGAACTGGAAGGGAAAGCCGAAGACCAGGGCCTCTTTATCGACATTGATGACCGAGACCGAGGCCCCCAGGGCCTCGGCGATGAACAGGCTGGACTTGTAGGCCACAAAACCCAGGAACAGGGTCAGCCCCATCATCTGCAGCAGGCGGAGTTGCTTTTCATCCCCGGTGACGTAGACGATGAAGTTCCAGATGAAGAAGAAGATGATGGAGTACAGGACCAGCAGCCCGGCAAAATTTATTAGCCAGTGAGGCTGGCTGCTTATTTTTTGATTGATTATGGCGATTTGCCGGATGACCTCGGGAGTGGCTTCGTCTCCCTTCCTGATAATAACCTTTCCTTTTTTGATGGTGTAATAAACCGGTTCCACCTGGTTTCTGGCTTTGAGGCGGCGGATTTCTGTTTCCGGGGCGTCATAATTTATGGTCGGCGCCAGAAAGGCTGGGGCCAGGGTCTTCAACAGGTTCCGGGTGCGGACCGGAAGTTCCAGGGCGTTTATCTCCGAAACCAGCTGGGTCCTGGCCTCCCTCAGTTCCAGGATTTCGGCTGCCTTGAGCAGTTTTTCTTCCTTTCCCCGGACCACCAGCAGGCCTTTTTCCGGCTCACCGTGGCTGAGCAGGCTGCGTGACAGAATTATTTCCTTTGACAGGACCGGGGCCAGGGTTTCGGCCAGCAACTGTTCCAGTTCCTGGGGGAAGCGCAACCTGGCCAGGTTGTTCAGGGTGGCCTCGTCTATGTCCAGGCCCAGGTTTTCAGACAGGTTCTTCTGCAGGTCTTTCAGGCTGAGGGCCGGAGTTGAGCTCTGCCAGGCCCGGCCGGTTTCAAAAAACTGCCTGATTTTTTCCCGGGTTACCACGACTATCTTCTGGTTATAAAAATAAACGGGAGGAATGGTGGACTCGGCCTGTTCGCGGCGACGGTCGGTGGCCTGGCTGTCCTCCACCGTTATCTCCAGCGGAGAGATTATATCCTTGCTGGCAATTTCTCCGGGCTTGATGGAGGGCAGGGGTCGGGCCGGGAAATAGGAGATTAAAAACGAGATTATGGCCGCGAAAATAATTATGTAAAAGATGGGACTCTCGATTATCTTTTTATACCAGGCAACCTTCTCCTGGGGGCCGGATTCCTTTTTCTTCCGTGGCGGAAAGATTTCCTCGCTCTTAAATAGCCGGAACTTGCGGAACTGGATGGTTTTCATCTGGAATTAAACCGTTCGGGATTCAGCCCGGGCATAAGCCTTGATTATCTTGCCCACCAGGGGATGGCGGACCACGTCCTTCTCGGTGAAATAGACAAAGGCTATCTCTTTTATCGAGGACAGGATTTTGATGGCCTGGAGGACTCCGGATTTCCGTGGCTGGGGCAGGTCAATCTGGGTGATGTCGGCGGTCACCACCAGCTTGGAGTCAAAGCCCATCCGGGTGAGGATCATTTTCATCTGTTCCCGGGTGGTATTCTGGGCCTCGTCCAGGATGATGAAGGCGCTGTTCAGGGTGCGGCCTCGCATGTAGGCCAGGGGCGCGATTTCGATGACGCCCCTTTCTACTAGGCGGTTGGCCTGCTCGTAGGGAGTCAGGTCAAACAGGGCGTCGTACAGAGGCCTGAGATAGGGATTGATTTTCTGGAACATGTCACCGGGCAGAAAACCCAGGCGTTCCCCGGCTTCCACCGCCGGCCTGGTCAGGATAATGCGGTTGACCTGCTTGCTCTGCAGGTAGGAGAGGGCCATGGCCATGGCCAGGTAGGTCTTGCCGGTTCCGGCCGGGCCTATCCCGAAGACCAGGTCATAGTCCTTGATGGCCTGCATGTAGGCCTGCTGGTTGAGGCTCTTGGGGGCCACCGATTTACGCTGCAGGTAGATGGGCTCGGCCGGGGCATATTCTTCCAGCCGGCCCGGGTTTTCTTCCAGCAGGTCCAGGGCGATGTGAAAATCTTCCTCTTTCAGGGTGTATCCCTTGTCTTCAAGTTCCTGGATTTTTTCAAAATACCGCCGGGCAAACTTGACCTTGTCGGGCTCGCCGTCCAGGATGAGCTGGTCGCCGCGGACGGCCAGGCTGACGCCCAGGCGGTTTTCCAGTTTCTTCAGGTTTTTGTCGAGAACTCCGAAGAAAGAGATCCGGCGGGTATAGGGGTGGGAGACTTTTTCCATTTTATGGGATGGCTTGACCTCTGTCCATTCTGGAGTACATATCAGCTCTTCAGGTATCAAAATTAAACCACGTGCGGTTTTTTTTGTCAAGACAACCCTTTTTTCCGCTTAGACCTGCCATTTAATAGATAGGTTGACAGGAGGGGCCTTTTTCAATTTTTCCTCCTTTCAAAAAGACCAATCTTATTACCGGTGGCCGGGTAGCGGTTAGGAGATGCTTTCCGAGGCAATAATTCTGAGCTTGTTTCCTAAGCTTGAATAATTTGGCCCGGGCCTCGGCCAGTTAGCGCAGGGATGATGTCCGGGCAGAGGGGAGGACCTGGGAGCGGTCAGGTGGTAGTTTGAGCGTTAAATATTATGACCGAGGATAGAGGTGGCCTGGACCTTGAACGATCGTTATATCCCGGCTTGTTTATGAATTTGAAAAATGAGCAAGGGAGCCAAGATTTCGTCTTCGGGCAGAGAGTCAAATTGTTTTTGTGGGGGAATCAGATCAAGGTCGGAAGGAAAGACAAGGTTGAGTTAAGAACTTATTTCTCAAATTATGAACACTTTTTGAGACTGATTGCCCGGGTATTTGGAAGCCAAAAAAGAACTTAGCTTATGGAGCAAATCTAAACAGCAAGATTTATTTGGCAGTCATAATGGGCTCAATACTGTGGAGGATAGAGACATTCTCCCGAGCAGCAGCTTAATTGTATGAATCCTTGGGTTGAATGTTCGTGGTAGCAGGCCCCACAACATCCAGCTCCATGGGCGAACACGTTACCATAGCACCAGCAGCCGCCCAGACAATTTTCAGAGCACTGAAATTCCCAGGCCATGGCCACCGAGAACAAAATGGCCGCCAGTATGAGACCAATCAACCACTTAACTTGATTTTTCATGCTCTTGCTCCTTATGGTTAAAAATGTCTATTTTTTGAGATTCAAGATTCAGGACATAAAACTCGATTCTTTCTCCTTCTCTTCTCAGGAGAAAATCGAGACTTGAATAGGATAGGTCTTCACTCCAGTAATAGATCGCACTGATGTTTCCGTTTAGGTCAAGGGCCATGATTTCCAGGCAGGGGTGAGTTCGCAAAATGTAAATATTATTTTCGAAACTTCTTATGGCGTTTATTACAATGATGCGAACCTGTGCTCTCTGGTTGGTGAGTAGAACCTCTCCTTTTCTATTGGCTGCAGCCTGACGATTCATGATCGGATGATCAATATGAAATTCTGTGAGAAGCTCGCCCCTTTTTGAATATCTGCGTATGATCGGATAATGCTTAAAGGCCACCCAGAGGTCCCCGGCATCACTGACAGAGATAACAATAGAGTTATCCAGATTAAAGTTCTTGTTGTCTGAGCTATTAAGGCAGTCTCCAAAAGTTGCCAGAAGTTCTCCTTTGTCTGTTAACAAATCTACTAGCCCAGTTGACGTCTGGTGAAAGGCAGGGGCACCAAAGAAGAATCCGTCATTTGTGCGTTCCATTGATGTGTAGAGCCTAAATAACCTGAAGCTATTAAGATGGTTACCGTTTTCATCGAACGATTGAATACGCATGTTTCCAAGTTCCAGCACCTGAATCAGTCCATCGCCGGAGAAGGCCTTTATGGGCTGCATCAGCTCGCCAGGCCCCTGACCCGGCTTGCCAACTTTTCGGGTGATGTTTCCATGACGATCCATAATATAGATAAAATTTAGAATTGAATCGGGCAATATCAAATGTCCACTTGTACTCCAAGAAAGAGTTGTTACGCCCTTAAATAATATTTCTGGTGACTTGGATGCTGACTCCAGGGGAATGGTTCTGTTCAGATATAGAGGCTTACATTTATCAGGGTAGTTTTTTTCCATCCAGACCTTCAACTCTTTAAGTATTTTTTTTCTTTCATTTACGAAGTGTTCTTGGCCTTGGAAGGGGGTCAGACTAAGACCTGCAAGGAGAAGACAAATAAATAATGGTGGAACGAGATGTGGTCTGATTTTCTTCATGTTTATCTTTCTCGCTCAAGGACTGAATTAATGAAGGCACGCAACTCGCTTATTTGCTGCATCTCGGGTCCCCACGATCTTAAAATAACTCCCCGGCTGTCGAGCATTACAGTCAATTCATTAAGTTCACTCTCTGAATATCTAGTTGCCAGCATATCCCATCGAGCTCTTAATTCAGGGGGAGCAAAGAGCACCGGAAATGGGATGTTGGCTTGTGTAACAAGGTTCCTTAAATCCTGGCCATTCATCCTATCCTTAAGGACCATAAAACAGCTTATATGATCGGGGTACTTATCCAATATTTCTTTAAATAAAGCCAGTATTTGCCCTCCCAGACATGAATCACAAAAATTTATGAAAAGAGCGCCAAGGAAATATCTTTTTGTTGAGCCAGCAATGCATTCTATATTCTTGAATTCCAAATCTCCTTTCAAACTATGGCCGGGAGGCAATAATTCGTGAACCTCGAACTTAATATTTTTAATGATTGATAAATTTCTTGAGATGGGTTTCATATCTGTTGCCAATGAGACCCCTATAAAGGAGATTCCCCTTGTTGGAAAAGATATAAAAAGAACTTTGATACTGGGGAGCCCCAAATTTTCTTATAATTTTATCATAGGGGCCTGCTAAGAAATACAGGGCTGAAGCGAATTTCTGGGCGAGCACGGTTTCGATCTTATCTGCGGATACGACGACAGCGACTTTCAGGTCATTAAGATCATTTAAGACCTTTTCCAAGATACCCATATTGCTTTCCACATCGGGATCTAAAAATAATATAAGAATGGGCCTGTCCCTAAAGTCTCTTTTCAATGAATACGTCCGGCCAGAGATGTCGCTCACTCGAAGGCCGGGCAGCTTTGTGGGGAGTATCTTGTCCTTTGAGGTTCCAGTAGACTCAGGTTTACAGGTAAATAGGGATAAAGAGAGAATGGTTATAAATAAAAACAGCCACCCTCTTGAGCCCATATTTGGGAACCCTTTTAATTTTCTCTTAGCACTTTTTTTTTTTATGTCAAGCCCATGTGCCCGGCTCAAGGCAAAGGATAGGTTTCCGGCTAACGGAATGGGCTTATAAGTTTGTCCGGCCATCCTCATTACTATACTATCCTGAAACTGGAAAGATGACATTCATCTGGCCAGGATTGACCTGGCCTTAAAGGTTGAAAAACCAGCGGTTCTGTTATATAAAATCATCTCAGGAGGAATGATGGAAAAAGAGTTTACCCCGGTCTCCATACCAACCTCTCTCTATAAAAAAATAGAAGAAAAAATCAAGGGAACCGAATTCAGCTCGGTCTCCAGCTACGTGACCAAGGTGCTCAGGGAAAGCCTGGCCAAGAACGAGGAAAACAAGGAAGTTTTCAGCGCCGAGGAAGAGGAAAAAATCAAGGAGAGGCTAAAAGCCCTGGGTTACATCGATTGACGGGCTGAATGGTTCTCGAATCCCCGACCCAAAGGAGTACCCGATGATACCACCGCATGGCGGCCAACTGGTAAATCGCCTGGCCGAACCTGGCCGAAAGGCTGAAATCCTGTCCAGGACGGACGAGCTGGTTTCAATAGTTATCGACCCCGACTTGGTCTCCGACCTGGAAAATATTGCTACCGGTGTCTATTCGCCGCTGACCGGGTTCCTGAACCGGGCTGATTTCCGCAGCGTCCTCAACCAGATGAGGCTATCGAACGACCTACCCTGGACCATTCCGATAGTCATCGATGTGGACAGGGAACTGGCTGGCAAAATCAAGCCGGGCCAGCAGGTCTTGCTGAAGACAGAAGAAATGAAGCCGGTCGGCCTGCTGACGGTTGAAGACAGGTATGAATACGACCGGGAGGAATTCAGCCAGAAGGTCTACGGCACCACCGATCCCAGGCATCCTGGCGTCGGCCGGGTCCTGGCCATGAAGGAAGTTCTCCTGGGAGGACCGGTGGAATTGCTGGAACTGGAGCCAACTCCCTATGACCGTTACCGGCTGTCCCCGAAGGAAACCAGGATTCTGTTCAGGGAAAAAGGCTGGAAGACGGTGGTAGGGTTTCAGACCCGCAACACCCCCCATCTCGGCCATGAATACGTGCAGAAGGCGGCCCTGACCTTTACCGACGGGCTGTTCATCAACCCGGTCATCGGCCGGAAGAAAAAGGGTGATTTCCGGGACGAGGTGATACTGGCTTCCTACGAGGAACTCATCAAACATTATTACCTCAAGGAGCGGGCAGTCATGGCCATACTGAAGATGGAGATGCGCTATGCCGGGCCGCGGGAAGCCATCCATCATGCCATCATCAGGAAGAATTTCGGTTGCACCCACATCATCATCGGCCGTGACCATGCCGGGGTAGGGAATTATTACCATCCCTATGCTGCCCAGGAAATCTTTGAGGAGTTTCCGGACCTGGGCATAGTACCGCTCTTTTTCAAGTCATTCTTCTTCTGCAAGAAATGCGGTTCCATCGAAAATGAAAAGACCTGTCCCCACGATTCCTCGTCCCATATCCAGTTTTCCGGGACGAGAATCCGGGACCTACTGGTCAAGGGCGAAATCCCGCCGCCGGAACTGATGCGGCCGGAAGTGGCCAGAATCATCCTGTCTTTTGACAACCCGTTTAATGATTAGAGCCGGGAGAGACTTCGAACAGAAAGGTGAATTAGCCTAATGAAAAAGCGACTTCTGGTGATAGGTCTTGATTGCGCGGCCCCGGCCCTGGTTTTCGACCGGGCGGCCGGGCTCCCCAACCTGAAAAAACTCATGGATGCTGGCCTACATGGAAAACTCAGAAGCTGCGACCCGCCCATCACCATCCCGGCCTGGATGGTCATGGCCACCGGGCGGGACCCCGGGCAGCTCGGACTCTACGGCTTCAGGCATCGCCGCGGCTATGAATACAACAAGATGTGGATTGCCAACTCCACCGCGGTTAAAGAAAAAACTGTCTGGGATTATCTCGGAGAGCAGGGCCGGGAGAGCGTGCTGGTTAGCGTCCCGCCCAGTTATCCGCCGAAGCCGGTCCGGGGAAAGCTGATTTCCTGCTTTATCACTCCCTCCAGCGAACAGGCCTATACCTACCCGGCCGAGCTCCGCCAGGAAATTGAAGAGCGGTTCGGGCCATTCAGGTTTGACGTCACCTTCAGGACGGAAGACCGGTCCCAGGTGCTGTCAGAAATCTATCAAATGACCGAAAATCATTTCCAGGTGATAGATTATCTTCTCCAGGATAAAAACTGGTCGCTGTTCTGGTTTGTGGAAATTGGCGTCGACCGGGTCCACCATGCCTTCTGGAAGTTCATGGACCGGGACCATCATCTCTACGAACCCGGTAATCCCTACGAAACGGTCATACCCGATTACTACCGTTTCCTGGATGAGAAAATCGGACAGCTGCTGGAGAAAGTTGATGACCGGACGGCGGTGCTGGTGGTCTCCGACCACGGGGCCAAGAGAATGAAGGGCGCCTTCTGTGTCAACGACTGGCTGATTGAGCAGGGTGACCTGGTGGTCACCGAGCCGCCGCAGCGCGGGCAGAGCGTGGACAATTTGAAGATCGACTGGACCAGGACCAGGGCCTGGGGCTGGGGCGGTTATTACGCCAGGATTTTCCTCAACGTGGAGGGAAGAGAGCCCCAGGGAATAATAAGGCCGGAAGATTATGAAGCGGCCCGGGACGAGCTGGCCGAAAGGCTCCGGGCCATTCGGGGTCCCCGGGGAGAAGAATGGAAAACCGTGGTCATCAAGCCCCAGGAACATTACCCGGAGCTGAACGGGGAATATCCAGACCTGATGGTCTATTTTGACGACCTTTACTGGCGATCGGCCGGGACCCTGGGTTACGGCACCATGTACCTTGAGGAGAACGACACCGGGCCCGATGATGCCGTTCATGATTATGATGGAATATATATACTCTATGACCCGGAGAAAAAAGGCGGCCTCAAAAAAGACGCCAACATCCTGGATATAGCCCCGACCATTCTCAGGTTGCTTGAAGGCCCTGAGGTCCCCGGGCTCAGGGGAAAAGTGATAGAATGATAGCCAGGCCTTAACTGGCCTTAAACCAGGATTCCTGGTGAATTTATAAAAAGTAATAATAAGGAGTTCATAGATGTGTCAGGAACAGAAAGGATTTACCCTGTGGTTTACCGGGTTGCCCTGCTCCGGAAAATCAGCCGTGGCCGACCGGGTGGCCGAGATTTTGCGCGCCCATAACCTGAAGGTGGAAAGGCTGGACGGTGACGTGGTCCGCAAGAGCCTGTGCCGCGACCTGGGCTTTTCCAAGAAGGACCGCGATGAAAATATCCGCCGGGTGGCCTTCGTGGCCAAGCTGTTGACCAGGAACGGGGTAGCCGTTCTGACTTCATTCATTTCTCCCTACCGCGAGATCAGGGATGAAGCCCGGAGGGAGATAGGGGAATTTATTGAGGTCTATGTCAAGTGTCCGCTCGAGGTCTGCATGAGCCGGGATGTTAAGGGAATGTACCAGAAAGCCATCCGCGGCGAGATCAAGGAATTTACCGGCATCTCCGACCCCTACGAGGAGCCGGTCAACCCGGAGCTGGTGCTGGAAACCGACCGGGAGACACTGGACGAGAGTGCCCGGAAGGTCCTGGATTACCTGAAGAAATCTGGTTATCTTGATGACCATGTTCATCTGTGAGGCAGCCTGATGCTCAAGCACAGTCGCTATCTGGTGACCGGCGGAGCCGGTTTTATCGGCTCCCACCTGGTGGAAAGACTGGTCAGCCTGGGCTGCCAGGTCCGGGTGCTGGATGATTTTTCTACTGGCAAAGAGGAAAACCTTTCTCACCTGGCCGGCCGGGTGGAAATCATCCGCGGCGACATCAGAGATAGAGAGCTCTGCCAGAAGGCCGCCGAAGGCATGGAAGTGGTCCTGCACCAGGCTGCCCTGGCCTCGGTGCCCAGGTCGGTTTCAGAACCGCTCCTGGCCCATGAAATCAACCTGACCGGAACCCTGAACCTGCTGCTGGCGGCTGCTCGAAAAGGCATCCGCAGCTTTGTTTTTGCCTCGTCTTCGGCCGTCTACGGCGACGACCAGACCTTTCCCAAGAAGGAAGGCCTGGAAGGGAAAGCCCTATCGCCCTACGGCGCCCAGAAATTGGCCTCTGAGAAGTACTGCCAGGTTTTCAGCCAGCTTTACAACTTCAATGCCGTCAGCCTGCGTTACTTCAACGTCTTCGGGCCCAGGCAGGACCCTGGTTCCCAGTATGCCGCGGTTATTCCGATCTTCATCACCAGGATGCTGCGGGGCCAGCCGCCGATAATCTATGGCGATGGCCACCAGAGTCGCGATTTTATCTACGTGGAGAACGTGGTCCAGGCCAATTTGCTGGCCGCCAATGCTACCGATTTCCGCGGCGAGGTCTTTAATATCGGAATGGCTTCCAGAATTACGGTTAAGGAACTGGCTGCAATTCTGAATTCGTTGCTCGGGGTCAAGATGTCGCCGGTTTATGCCGACCCCCGCCCCGGGGACATCATGGAATCATATGCCGATATCAGCCGGGCCGAGCGTCACCTCGGTTTCAGGCCAGAAGTTGATTTTGAAAAGGGATTGAAGCTGACCATAGACTGGTATAAATCCAGGATGGGCTGAGGTTGTCAGCAAATCCTTGGCAGGAGTTCCGAGGTCAGGGGTTCCAGGAGCCGCAGGCCACCGCTTGAAGTCCGGAGCAGGGCTTCGCCCTTCCGCCCGATTTTATCCTGGACTTCTCCGATGATGGCTGCCTCGCGGGAAGCGGCCTGCCTTTTAAGGAAATTCAGGACCCGTTTAGCTTCAGATTCTTTAACCACCATGAGGGCCCGGCCCTCGCAGGCCAGGTAAAGCGGGTCAATCCCGAGGATTTCCACCGCTCCTCGAAGGGCCCGGGAAAAAGGGATACTTTCTTCTTCCACCAGCAGGGGATAGCCGACCTTCTCAGCCAGTTCGGATAGCACCGTGGCCAGTCCTCCCCGGGTGATATCCCGCATCCAGAGTACGCCTTTTTTCCAGAGGGGAAGGAGAAAAAGCAGCGGTCCGCAATCGCTCCTGACCCGCGAAGACAGCCTGAAATTGTTCCTGGCCAGCATGATGGCCAGGCCATGTTCGCCCACCGGTCCAGTCACCAGTATCTTGTCGCCCGGCCTGACCTTCTCAGGCTCCGGGCATCCAACCAGGTGTCCGACTCCGGCGGTATTGATGTAAATCCTGTCAGCCTGGCCGCGGGGGACCACCTTGGTATCGCCGGTGACGATACTCACCCGGTTCCTGGAAGCAGTCTTCCGGATGGAAAGCAGGATTTTTTCCAGGGTGGCCAGTTCCAGGCCTTCTTCTATGATCAGGGCCAGGGACAGGTATTCGGGCCTGGCACCGGACACCACCAGGTCGTTCACCGTTCCGTTGACGCACAGCGTCCCGATATCGCCTCCCGGAAAGAAGATCGGGTCGACCGTGTAGGAATCAGTGGTCAGGGCCAGGCCGCCCGGCAGCAGGGCCGAATCATGAAGAGCATTAAGATACCGGTTCTTGAATACGGGCAGCAGCTTTTCTTTGATAAATTCCTGCATCAGGCGACCGCCGCTGCCCATTTCCAGGCTGACCTGTTTCATTGCTTTCTGCCTCCGGATGAATATTTATATTCGATCAGGCAGGCGCCTTCGTAAGACACCATACATGGACCCCGGGGATGTTCGGGATCACAGGACCGGCCAAAGAGCGGGCAATCCACCGGCTCAATCAGGCCCTTTAACACTTCTCCACACCGGCAGCCCAGCTTGAGAGGCTTGGCCGGTCGGAGCTGCAGGTTAAATTTCCGGACCGCATCCAGTTCCAGGAAGCGGGGTTTAAGGCGCAGACCGCTTCTCTTGATACGGCCCAGGCCGCGCCAGTCAGCCTCGTAAGGCTCCAGCATTTCTTCCATCAGGGCCAGGGCCCTGGGGTTACCCTCGGCCTGGACCACCCGGCGGTATTCGTTGGCCACTTCAGGGCGTCCCAGCCGGATTTGCCTGGCCACGGACAGAATACCCAGAAGCACATCGGCCGGCTCAAAGCCGGCTATGGCTCCCGGCACCCCGAATTTTTCGGGCACGAAGCGGTAGGCCTTCTGGCCGATGATGACGCTGACATGCCCCGGGTAGATAAAACCGTCTATGGCCACTTCCCCCGATTCCAGGATGGCCTGGAGGGCCGGGGGAATCAACCACAGGGCGGCCAGCAGGGAAAAATTCTTCAGGTTCTCAGCGGCAGCCCTCTTGACGGTGAAGGCGATGGCCGGAATGGTGGTTTCGAACCCGGCTCCAAAGAAAATGACTTCCTTTTCCGGGTTTTTGACGGCCAGCTCCAGGGCCTCTTCCGGCGAATAGACAATTCTTATTTCCGAGCCCGGCGCGGGAACCGTGGTCTGGAGAGAACCACGGGCCGTGGGCACCCTGGTCATGTCGCCGAAGGTGCCCACCAGGATGTTCTTCCTGGAGGTGACCAGGTCGATTATGGCTTCGTGGTAGTAATCGGGAGTTATGCAGACCGGGCAGCCTGGCCCGGAGACCATCGCCACTCCAGCTTCCCGCAGCAGGGGTTTCAAGCCCGAACGGTGCAGGGTCATGGTATGGGTGCCGCAGACTTCCATGATTCTCAAGGGACGGCCTATGGTCCCGGTTTCGACGGATATGGCTTTGAGCAGGCTCCTGATGGTTGGACCAGAGCGCCAGTCAGATAATAATTCCCGGGAAGGTTTTTTGCGGGCCATGGCTCAGTCGGCCGGGCTGATTTTTTCCAGCTCTTTGAAAAGTTTCAGGGTGCGGCGGGCTTCCTTCTGGTCAAGCCTGGAGATGGCAAAACCGGCATGCACTATTACCCAGTCGCCCACCTTGACCTCGGGGAGGAGGGAGAGGTTGGCCAGTACGGTCGTGCCCAGGTAATCAACTTTACCGGTACCATTGCCTTCCAGACTGACCACTTTTCCGGGCACGGCCAGACACATCTTTTCCTCCAGCCTGTAAGATACCAGAAAGGGCATACTCTGTCCATGCCCGCCGGGCCGCCTTTTTGACAATTCGGCAGGCCCTCCTTATAATGTTTTTCATGTTTGATACCCTGGAAGGCTACATCAAGCCCGGAACCGTTGAAGCTGAGCTGGTTAAACAGATAGATTTTTCCCGTCTCCCGGTTCACGTGGCCATAATCATGGATGGAAACGGCCGCTGGGCCCGCCAGAGAAACCTGCCCAGAACGGAGGGCCATAAAGCCGGGAGCGAATCGGTGAAAGAAGCGGTGGAAGCGGCGGCCCGGCTGGGAATCAAGTACCTGACTCTATACGCTTTTTCCCGGGAAAACTGGAAAAGGCCGGAAGACGAGGTCAATACTCTATGGGGTTTGCTCAGGAAATACCTGGCCGAAGAAAGCCGGGTTCTCGCGGAAAATGACCTGAGGCTCAAAGTAATCGGGGAAAGAAATGGCATTCCCTACCTGGTCAGACGGGAGCTGGCCCGCGTGGAAAGGCAAACCAGGAATAACCGCCGGATGACGGTGGTGCTGGCCCTGAATTATGGCGGCCGCCAGGAAATAATCAGGGCCATAAAGAAGATGGTCAGGAGAAAGAGCCGCCTGGAAGAAATCGATGAGAATCTGTTCTCGAGGTACCTCGACACCGCCGGAATACCCGACCCGGACCTGCTGATCAGGACCAGCGGTGAAATGCGACTGAGCAATTTTCTTCTCTGGCAGTCGGCCTACACCGAACTGTGGGTGACTCCGGTTCTCTGGCCTGATTTCCGGAAAAAGGACCTGTTACAGGCGGTGGTGGATTACCAGAAACGAGAGAGGAGGTTTGGCGGGGTGGAACCGGTTCAGAAGAAAGGCAGGACATAGCATGGGACTCTGGCAGAGAACCAAGACGGCCATCATCATACTCGGGGTTTTATTTGTCGTAATTCAGTTCGCGCCACCCTGGGTTTTTTTCCTGGCCCTGCAGCTGACCATCATCGGTGGCCTGCTGGAATTTTACAGCCTGAGCAACAGGCGTAAGTTTTATCCGAAGAAACTTTTGGGCTGCCTGTTTGCCCTGATCATCGGGGCCACCTTTTATTTTGACAGTTTTCCTTTCCTGCTGGGCTTCACGGTCATGACCCTGATCACCTTTGTGTATTATGTGATAGATACCAATACCCTGGAGAAGCTGGCCCTGTTTCCCGGTTCCTTCAGCCTGACCCTGGCCGGCCTGGTCTACGTCAGCCTGACCATGAATTTTCTCTACTGGGTCAGGCGTGACTTCGGCGTGCTCTGGCTTTATCTTCTGTTTACAGTCATTTCACTGGGAGATACCGGGGCCTTCCTGCTGGGCAAGACTTTTGGACGGAGAAAGATGACTCCCATTGCCAGCCCCAACAAGACCTGGGAAGGAGCCCTGGGTGGCCTGCTCTGGGCGGCAGGCGGTGGCTGGCTGGCCAGGACCGTCCTTCTGCCCCGGTTTCCGCTGCTGGAGATCATCGTTTTGAGCGTCGTGGTTCATGCCGCAGCCCAGGTGGCCGACCCCCTGGAGTCCTTATTCAAACGGGCCGCCGGAGTCAAGGATTCTTCCAACCTGGTTCCGGGGCACGGTGGAATCCTGGACAGGATAGATAGCTTTACCCTGGCTGCTCCCGTCTTTTATTATTTGATGAAACTGCTGATCATGAAATAAACCGAAACCTGGACCTAATGAAAAAAAGTAAAAAACGCCTGGTCATTCTCGGCAGCACCGGTTCCATCGGACAGAGCACCCTGGATGTGGTCCGGCGCTTCAGGGACAGGTACGGGGTGGTCGGGCTGGCTGCCGGACGAAACTCAGGGCTGCTGGCCAGGCAGGTAGAAGAGTTTCAACCTGAAGTCGTGGCCGTAGAAAGTGAGAAGCAGGCCGGGGAACTCAGAAGAAAGCTGGGACGTTCCAGGGTGAGGATTCTTTGCGGAGAGGCCGGCTACGAAGAAATTGCTTCTGTGGCCAAGGCAGATATGGTGGTTTCGGCCATCACCGGAATAGCCGGGCTGAAACCAACCCTGGCTGCCCTCCAGAAGGGAAAGGACCTGGCCCTGGCCAACAAGGAATCCATGGTGGTGGCCGGGGCCCTGATCAGGAAAATCGCCGCCCGCACCGGCAGCCGGATCATTCCGGTCGACAGCGAGCATTCCGGTGTCTTCCAGTGCCTTCGTGGCCGGGACAAGAAATTTATCAAGAAGGTCTACCTGACCGCCTCGGGCGGGCCCTTTCTGTGGGTGCCGCTCGAGGAACTGTCCACCAAGACCCTGGCCGAGGCCCTGAAACACCCCCGCTGGAAGATGGGCCGGAAGGTGACCATCGATTCCGCCACCATGATGAACAAGGGGCTGGAACTTATTGAAGCCCGGTGGTTGTTCAACCTCCGGTCGGAGCAGCTCGGGGTGCTGGTCCACCCCCAGAGCATCGTCCATGCCCTGGTCGAATTCCTGGACGGTTCGGTCCTGGCCCAGTTGAGCCAAACGGATATGAGAATCCCTATCCAGTATGCCCTGAGCTATCCGGAACGGCTGGAATCTCCGCTGCCCACCCTGGACCTGGCCGAAGTCAGATCCCTGGAATTTTTTCCGGTGGATGAACAGAGGTTTCCGCTGTTCGGGCTGGCCCGCAAGGCCCTGGCCGCCGGCCTGAGCTTCCCGGTGGTGCTGAACGCGGCCAACGAGGTGGCTGTCCAGGCTTTTCTGGAAGAAAGGATTTCTTTCGGCCAGATCTTTGAGATAGTAAACTATTGTCTCAATCACCACCGGCCCCGGGCTCTGGCTGAACTGGATGATATCCTGGCTGTTGACCGGGAGAGCAGGGAACAGGCCCAGCTATACCTAAAAAAGATGAAAGGGAATATAACATGACCATACTGGGCACCATAGTGGCTTTTTTGATTGTTTTTGGAATCCTGGTATTCGTCCATGAGTTCGGTCACTTTTTCATGGCCAAGCTGGTGGGCGTCAAGGTGGAAGTCTTCTCCTTCGGTTATGGCAAAAGGCTCTTCGGCGTCAAGAAGGGAGATACTGATTACCGGGTCAGCCTGATTCCCATGGGGGGCTATGTCAAGCTGCTGGGAGAGGGTATGTTTGAGAAGGACCGGCCCATTTCTCCCGATGATTTCATGGCCAAGAACCGCTTTGAGAGATTTCTCATCCTGGTCATGGGTTCGGTCATGAACATCCTGCTGGCCATAGTCCTGGTGTCCATCCTCAACATGGTCGGGGTAACCGTTCCCGAGTACCAGGAGCAGGCTCCGGTGATCGGCTGGGTTGACCCGGGTTCCCCGGCTGAGAGAGCCGGCCTGCTGGTTGGAGACGAAATCCTGGAAATCAACGGCCGGGCGGTGAAGACCTGGAGCGATGTGGAAATTGCTGTCGGCTCCAAGCCAGAAAAAGATATCCTGGTAACCATCAGAAGGGCAGGGGAGAGGCTGCAGGTTCCTCTGAAGACGGACAAGATCACCAGGTACGAGATGGGATATGCCGGGTTCCGGGCCCATATCCTGACCCAGATCATGATGGTCAACCCCGGCTCGCCGGCGGAAAAAGCCGGGCTGCAGCCGGGTGATGTGATCCTGGCGGTAAACGGCGAGCCGGTCTTTTTCTACAATTTTGTTAAGAGAATCGAAGAAAGCCCGGAAAAGCCCCTGGTGCTGACAGTGGAAAGACAGGGCCAGAAGCTCGACCTGACAGTCGTTCCAAGGAAGGAAGGGAACGTGGGCAAAATCGGAGTTCTGCAGGGAGCCAAGTCGGTCACCCGCAAATATCCCTTTTTTGCCGCCCTGGGCCAGAGCCTCAGGGAAAATGCCCGCAATACCTTCCTGGTCTTCAACTTCCTGAAAGACCTGTTTACAGGGCAGGCTTCGACCCGACAGCTGGGCGGGCCGATTGAAATTGCCAGCCTGTCCCACGCGGCCATGAAGATGGGCCTGCTGGCCATGATGAGCTGGATTGCCATCATCAGCCTGCAGCTGGGCATTCTTAACCTGTTGCCCATTCCGGTATTTGACGGAGGACAGATTTTTGTCCTGATGATCGAGGGACTGATCAGAAGGGACCTCAGCCCGAAGATGCGTGAAATCTGGATGCAGATTGGCTTCGTTATTTTCGTCTTCATAATCGTCTTTGTCATCCTGAACGATATTGTCAAAAGATTACCCAGCGGCTGGAAGAGCCTGGTTCCATTCTAATTGGAAAACCCATGAGCAAGAGTCCTGAACTTTACCCGAGGCGCCGGACCAGGGCCATCAGGGTCGGGTCGGTGGTAATCGGGGGCGGAGCGCCGATCGTGGTTCAGTCCATGACCAAGACCAGGACGGCCGATGTCCGGGCCACGGTGGCCCAGATTAAAAGGCTGGAGCGAGCTGGCTGCCGGCTGGTCAGGGTGGCTGTTCCCGGGAAGGATGACGCCCTGGCCATCAGGGAAATAAAAAAGAGAATATCAATTCCGCTCATTGCCGATATCCATTTCAACCCCCGGCTGGCCATCCTGGCCCTGGAGGCCGGGGCCGATGGGTTGAGAATCAACCCGGGCACCATCGGTTCCAGGGAAAAATTAAAAGAGGTGGTTCGCCTGGCAGCCGAACGGAAGGCGGCCATCCGGGTTGGAGTAAATTCCGGTTCCCTGGAAAAAGACCTGCTGGCCAGGTACGGACAGGTAACGGCCGAGGCCCTGGTGGAAAGTGCCCTGGGCCAGGTCAGGCAGCTTGAAGACCTGGGCTTCCATGAAATAAAGATTTCGCTCAAGGCCTCGGATATTCACCGGACGGTGGAAGCTTACCGGCTCCTGGCCGACCGGGTTGATTACCCGTTTCATGCCGGTATTACCGAGGCAGGTACCCTGCTTCGTGGGAGCATCAAGTCGGCGGCCGGGCTGGCCCTGCTCCTCAGCCAGGGTTTGGCTGATACCATCCGAGTCTCGCTGACCGCGCCGCCCGAAAGGGAAGTTGAGGTGGCCTATGAAATACTTAGAAGCCTGGGCCTGGAAAGCCGGGGAATAAATTTTATATCCTGCCCGGGCTGCGGGCGAACCGAAGTCGACCTGCGAAAAATCGCGACCGAAGTTGAGAAGAAGCTGGCAGGGATAACCGCCGGGCTGACCGTAGCTGTCATGGGTTGCCCGGTCAACGGTCCGGGTGAAGCCAGGGAAGCTGATATTGGAGTGGCCTGCGGCCGGGAGGCCGGGGTAATCTTCAAGCGCGGCCGGGTGTTTAAGAGGGTACCTGAGCCGGAGATCGTGGCCGCCCTGGTCCGGGAAGTTGAGGCCATGGCCAGGGAGCTGGAGAAAATGGGTTCTGAAGTTACGGAAGACAGAAGGAGTAGCAGGTAGTTGAGGCGAACGGAAGAAAAAAAACGTGGCTTGAATAAGAACCTGGATACAAAAAAGGCTCTGGCCAAGTATCAGCGCCTGGTTGAAATATTGAAATCATTTGACGGCCTGCTGGTGGCTTTTTCCGGGGGAGTGGATAGCAGTCTGCTGCTAAAGGCGGCGGCCGATTCCGGGGTCAAGGTCCTGGCCGTCACCGTGGATTCACCCATCTACCACCGCCAGGAGATAAATAACGCCCTGAAGATAGCCAGAAAACTCGGGGTTCCTTTCCGCCTGGTTAAGTCGGACGATTACCTCAGGGAGGATTTTAAGAAAAACGACCTCCTGCGCTGTTACCACTGCAAGCTGGCCATTTTTTCAAGGCTCAAGGAAATTGCCAGGAAAGAAGGACTGTCCGCGGTGGTCGAGGGATCCAACCTGGATGATGAGCGCGATTACCGTCCGGGCAGGAGGGCCCTGGCCGAGCTGGGCATCCGTTCTCCCCTTAAAGAAGCCGGGCTGGGCAAGTCGGAAATCCGGTTTCTGGCTAAGTCCTTTGGCCTGCCTAACTGGGACCAGCCGGCCAATGCCTGCCTGGCCACCAGGATACCTTATGGCCAGCCGGTGGAACTAAAATGGCTGGAAAGAATTGCCGCCGGAGAAAACTTTCTGAGGAAAATGGGCTTTTCCCAGGTCCGGCTGCGCCACCATGGTGAGCTGGCCAGGATTGAGGTCTGGCCGGAGGAGCTGTCCCTGGTCATCAGTCAACCCAACCGGGAGAAGATAGTACGCCGGTTGAAGCAGCTTGGCTGGAAATATGTAGCTTTCGACCTGGAAGGTTATCGCACCGGGAGCCTGAACCCGGGCGGTTTGAAAACCTAAAATTTACCAAACTCAGGCCTTGTCTGCCGGCTCCACCAGGTTGGCCGGCCTTTCTCCTCTCAATCCCCGGAGCAGGTTCTCGACCGCCATGAAACACATCTTCCGCCTGGTTTCCCGGGTGGCGCTGCCGATATGGGGCAGCAGGACCACGTTATCCAGACTCAGCAGTTCCGGCTCTATGGCCGGTTCATTTTCATAGACATCGAGGCCGGCTCCCCAGAGCTGTCCCGTCTTCAGGGCTTCAACCAGCGCTTTTTCATCGACTATGGGGCCACGGGCCACGTTGACCAGGACGGCTGTATTCTTCATCAATTTGAGCCGCTCGGCAGAAATGAGGTGGTGCGATTCCGGAGTCAGTGAAGCATGGATGGAGATAATGTCGGCCTCCCTGAGCAGGTCATCCAGTGATCGAAATTCCACTCCCAGCTCTTTTTCCAGGGAGGCTTCCAGCCGTTTGGGGTCGTGGTAAATTATCCGCAGGTTGAAGGCCCTGGCCCTTCTGGCCACGGCCCGCCCTATGCGTCCGAAACCTATCAGGCCCAGGGTCTTGCCCGAAAGTTCCAGGCCCAGGAACAGGTCAATCTTCCAGCCGCGGAACCTGCCTTCCCGGCAGAAACGGTCGGCCTCGACCAGGCGCCTGGTGGTGGCCAGAATCAGGCCCAGGGTCAGGTCAGCCGTGGCCTCGGTCAGAACGTCCGGGGTATTGGTGACCAGCAGGCCCCGGCTCCAGGCATACTTGAGGTCGATGTTATTAACCCCGACAGCACAATTGGAAATGATTTTCAGGTTCGGGGCCCGGTCCATAACCTCGCGGTCAATGGTGTCAGTCAGGAAACAGAGCAGTCCCTGCTTGTCCGCTATCCTGGCCAGGAGCTCTTTTCGGGGAAGGATCATCTCTTCCGTGGCCAGCTCCAGGTCCACCTGGCTGGCCAGGTAATCCATGGCTTCGGGAAGCAGCGGGTGAGTTAACAGTACTCTTGGTTTCATGCCGGAGCTCCCTTCAGGAGTCAAATATTAAAGGATAAAAATACTTAGCCGTGGCCGCCATAACTTCCGGGCCGTGGCTGCCGTTTTTCCAGCGTCCACTGAATAGCTCGTCAGATACGATAAACAGGCCGGCTGCTCTCAGACGGTAAAAAGCGGCGAACGACAGGACGGCCGAGATTTCCATGTCCACGGCCATGATTTTTTTACGCTGCAAACTTTTCATCCAGCTGGCCGTTTCCCGGTAGGGGGCGTCGGTGGAGACGATGGCTCCTTCGGTCCAGGTGAGGTTACTCTCAGATAGAAACAGCCTAAGTTCCTTAAGTGCCCCTGGCGAGGGAAAATAAAAGCCGTTGCTGGCCCGGGAGTAATGGCGGGAGGTCCCTTCCCGGCTCAGGGCTTTAACCGGGAGGAAGGCCTGACCGATCACCAGCTCTGGAGAAAGAGAACCGCAATAGCTCAGCAGCAGGATTTCTCTTAGGCCGAGCTGCCTTGTCTTTTCCAGGGCCATGATACCGGCCGGGGCACCCAGGCCACCCAGCAGCACGGCCGCCTGGCCCAGGTAGAAAAGTCGGCCTGGACCGACAGTTAAACTGGCCGAGGAAGACCGGGATAAACGGCCTGGAAGCTCGCTGCCAGGAAAGAACGGAAAATAAATCAATCGGCCTTCGGGCAGGGGCGGACCCGATAATTCCGGCCTGGTAATGGAAGGCTCTTTTCTCATTTTTCTCTCTGAAATTACCAGAAAAATGACGTGGAGGCAATTCCCGGTTGAAGGCCTTTGGTTTTACAAAGGTTCAGAGCTGGATTAAAATTCTGGGAAAAGGACGTTATGGTTTTTCGAATCGTAAAGCTCAGCGACCTCAACCTGGAAGACAGGCGATTCCGTTTCACCCTGAATTCGGCCGATTCCCGGCTGCTGCGCTCCATCAGGGCAGTTGGGGTGCTGCAACCGGTGATCGTCACGGCCCGGCAGGACCGTCAGGTGCTGGTTGACGGCTGGAGGCGGATTGAGGCCGCCCGATCCTGCGGACTGGAAGAGCTTCCGGCGCTGGAAATAGCAGAAAAGATTGGCGACCCGGCCGTCTTCCTGGTGGCTTTTTTTGAAAATTATGGTCAGCGGCCATTCAGCCTGGCCGAGAAATCTCTGGCCATAAGGAAATTTTATGACTTCCGGCTGAGGGCGAATGAGATCATCGAGCGGATCCTGCCTCTCCTGGAACTGCCCCCAGAGCGCCGGATGCTGGAACTTATGCTGGAGGTCTCTGTCCTGGAAGAAAGGTTTCTTCAGGTAATCCACCGCCGGGATTGGAAGCCTGTTACCGCCGAACAGTTGCTGAGTTTTCCCCCGGAAGAAAGAGCCTGGCTCTTATCGTTGATTGAAAAATTAACTCACAACCAGCAGCGCGAGGTGATAGAAAGTTTCTATTCACTCAAAAGAAAGACCGGGAAAAGCCTGGAAGACCTGGTCAGAAAGGAAAAACTGGCCGGCCCGACAGAGCGCCTTTTAAAAGGAGAAATTTCGGCTGCTGACCGCCTGCTGGCCGCCCTGAGGGAGGAAAAATCTCCGCTGTTATCTGGGTTGCGCCAGGCAATTGAGGCCGAGGTCAGGAATCTCGGGCTCCCGGAAAAGGTCCGGCTTGATTACGACCGCAACCTGGAAAAACCAGTGTTGCGAATCGGCCTTGAGGCCGGGGAGGTCACAGAACTGAAAGAAGCTCTGCAGTCTTTATCAGCGAGCCTGGAAAACCCGGAGTGGAGGCGGTTATTCCAGCTTCTGCATTATGAAGGGGAGTGATGGCTGGACTCCGGATTAAAAAGGTCTGGGTGGACCGCAGGGTTGAAACGAACGGACTGACCCGACAGCTGCTGGACAGGCTGGCTGGCCAGCCGGTAGAAATAGTGGACAGCGTCGAAGCCGTCAGGCGGTTCATCCGGCTGCACCCCGACCCGGTGGGGGAGGGCAAGCAACATCTATTCATTACCTCCCAGCCATCCTTCATCCGTCCCTGTCCCTGCACCCCCGGCTGCCTGGGCTGCGGCTACTGGACGATAGACCTGGACCTTAACTGTCCCTTTGATTGCAGTTACTGCATACTTCAGGATTATCTTAACCTCCAGCCTTTGACGGTGGCCGTTAACCGGGATGAGCTGTGTTCGGAACTGGAAGTATTTTTCAGGCAAAAGCCATCCGGGATAATCAGAATAGGAACCGGGGAACTGGCCGATTCCCTGGCCCTGGACCAGCTGACCGGGAATTCTGTTTTCCTGATGGAGATATTCAGGGATCGGCCAGGATGCTGGCTGGAACTTAAGAGCAAGGCCGGCCTGCCGCCAGCCCTGTTGCAGGTCCGCCCGGCCGATAACCTGGTCCTGGCCTGGTCGCTCAACCCGCAGGTAGTAATCGACTCAGAAGAAAAAGGGACGGCCGGGCTGGAAGAAAGGTTGGCGGCCGCGGCCTGGGCTGTTACCCATGGCTACCGGGTGGGCTTCCATTTTGACCCCATCCTCCATTACCCGGGCTGGCGCCTGGATTATGAGAGAGTGGTGGAATCAATTTTCCGGCTGGTTCCGGTTGAGGCCATAGCCTGGGTCAGCCTGGGCAGCCTGCGCTTCCCCCCGGGCCTGCTACCCCTGGCCAGGAGGCGTTTTCCACAGAGCCGGATCTATGAGCATGAGTTCACCAGGTCGGCGGAAGGGAAATACAGGTACCCGCGGCCGCTGCGGCAGTGGTTGTACAACCAGCTGGCCGACATGTTTGCCGGATTCGGGGCAGAAGACCGGCTTTACCTGTGCATGGAAACGGTTGAAGTCTGGCAGGAGTTTTCAGCGAAAATAAAAAGGGGAAGGCGAAATTTCACCTTCCCCTTTCCCTGGCAATGCTAAGGAAGTTACGGGGTCTTATTCACCCTCAGTCGCTTTCCTCTCTGTGATTATTCCGACGAGTTCAATCCCGGCTTCGCGGATCATGTCGATGACATCGATCATTTTGCCAAATTCCAGGTTGGCATCAGCTCTGATGTAGAGTTTCTTCTCAGCGGCCTGCAGGAAGGCTTCTTCCAGGGCCATGGTCAATCCTTCCAGGGTCACTCTCTGTTCTTTCAGGAAAAGCGTCCCGTCGGCTTTAATCGACAGGACCACATCGGGATTATCTGGCATCTGGGTGGTATTCAGAGCCGAAGGCAGCTGGACATCAACTCCCTTCTGAACCAGCGGGGTGACCACCATGAAGATGATCAGAAGGACCAGGAGAACGTCACAAAGAGGAACAACATTGGGTTCAGATTTTACGGTTTCTTTTTCACCCATTGATACTGTGAAACCCATTGTTTTCCTCTCTCAGTAAATTTCCAGCATCCGGGTCTTACTTGCCGGAGGTGCGGATAAAATAGTCAACAATCTGAGAGGTGGTGTTTTCCATCTCAGTATTGTAGACCTCGATCTTGGTGTTCAGAGAGTTGAAGGTCCAGAGGGCGATAACGGCCACGGCGATACCGAAAGCTGTGGTGACCAGAGCTTCGGCGATACCGGCAGCCACCGCTCCGATTCCACCGGAACCGGTCATGACCATTCCGCGGAAAGCGTTGATGATTCCGAAAATGGTTCCGAACAGTCCGATGAAGGGAGAGGAGGTGGCGATGGTCGCCATGACGCTCAAGCCTCTCTTCAGCTCCTGAGTGAAGAGGGAACGGGCTCTCTCGCAGCCTCTCTGGGCGGATTCAATCTGTTCTTCCACGGTCAGGTTGGAATCCTTGGCGCCCAGGAATTCTTCGATACCGGCAGCGGTAACTCTGGCCAGATGGCTGACTTTATTTTCCTTCTTGGAAGCCAGAGCCATTGCTTCTTTGAGCTGTCCGTTCTTCATCAGTTCAGCCAGCTTGGGGGCCACGGCCAGAGATTTTTTCCTGGCCCGGGCGAAAACCAGCTGACGTTCGATGAACAGATAGATGGTGATAACCGACAGGAGAATCAGGATGATGGCAACTGTTTTTGCCACAACTCCCATGGCCTGCCACATTTCAATCAAACCGAATTGCATGACTAAAACCTCCTTTTAAATATCGAAAGCCATTGTTAGCTTTTCTTACTTTAACTTAAAGGTCACCGTAACGGTGAAGATAACCCCGCGGGGACGGCCGTTGATGATCATCGGCTCGTACACCCACTGTTTGACCGCGTCGATAGCAGCCTGGTCGAGCAGGGGAACGGACCTCAGGACCTTAACCGACTGAACCCGGCCGTAGATATCGGTTATGGCTTCCAGGATGACAATACCCTCAACCCGAGCCTGGCGGGCGATTTCGGGGTAAACCGGGTCGACTTTGTGGATGAGCTTGGGAGGCTTGATTTCGCCTATGGCTCTGACCGGTTCCTCGACTTCACCCACGACGCCGCCCAGGACTCCTCCGACCACGCCACCCAGGACGCCGCCGATGACTCCGCCTTCAACTCCACCTTCGACTCCGCCTTCAACACCAATGTCAGACACCGCTTCCTGAGCTATCTGGTCTGGAATGTCAACCGGGGCTACCAGCCGGCCCGGTTCGACCGAAGTGGTGGCCTGAACAGCCTTGATGGTTCTGGTAGAGGTGGCTTTTCTCTTGGCTGGCGGTGGCGGTGGCGGTGGCGGTGGCGGCGGGGGCGCCAGGAAGGCGCTGTAAACTTCAACCTTCGGGAGCTGATCGGTGGACAGGAGAGGAATAACGATTACCGCGGCAACAAAGACAGCGTGGAGGATGAGAGCGATGGGCAGGGCTAAGGCTTTTCTCTTAATCCCCGACTCGGCCTTAAAAAAGGAATCTTTGAAGAGGTTTGGTATCTCTTCTCCCTGTTTAGGCCTTTTTGCTTCTGGCATGTTAAACCTCACGCTATGGAATAGGTTAGATTAAAGTATAAATTAAATTCCTCTATTTTACAAGTAAAATTTAATTATTTATGCAATTTTTTCTTCTTCAAATACTGGTTCCAGAACAGGACCACCGGGCAGGAAAGGAAGATGGTGGAGTAGACGCCCTCGATGGTCCCGATGAGCATCAGGAAAGCAAAGTCGTTGATGACCTGGCCCCCGAAAATATAGAGGGAAAGAACTGTCAGGAAAACCGTTCCGGAGGTGATCAGTGTTCGCGACAGGTTCAGGTTGAGGGACAGGTTCATGATGTTTTCAAGTTTCTCTCTCCGCATGGTCCTCTGGAGCTCCCTGATTCGGTCGAAGATGACTATGGTATCGTTGATGGAAAAACCGACTATGGTCAAGAGGCCGGCTATGATCGGCAGGTTGATTTCTCTTGGCGTGAAGGAGTAGATGCTCATGGTGATCAGGACGTCCTGGGCCAGGGTGAAGATGGCGGCCGCGCCGTATTCGACCCCCTTGAACCTGAAGGCAATGTAGACCAGCATGCCGATCAGCGACCAGATGATGGCCTGGGTGGCCTTCTTTCTCAAGTCTTTTCCGACCTGGGGGCCGACGGTTTCCCGGCTGAGGACCGTCATCTTGCCCAGGAAGGTTCTGCTTTCGAGGTAGCTGGTTACTTCCTGGGGCAGGTTAAGAGGGGCTCTTTTCAATTCATCCCAGCTGGCGATGATTCCTTTTTCGGTTCGATAATCAACTATTTTGTTGGCCAGGTTCTCGGCCTCGTCCGGGGCCACACTTCTCAACAGGTTGGTCAGGCTGGACCGGTCAATACTGTTCAGGTCCAGCAGTCCCTGGGCCAGTTTTTGCCTGTCCTCTTCTCCCTGCAGGGCTTGGATTACCCGGTCGGCCAGGATCTGGTGACTTTCGATTTCCTGGTCCTGGGTGGTGGTCCTTTTTTCCATGGTCCGGATCTGGAATTCCCGGCTTTCTTTTCCGGCTTCCTGGATGATGCTGTCGCCCAGTCCGACTTCAGACAGGAGTTTTCTGACCTCGGACACGGAAACGGGTTCTTTGAACATAACCCTGATCAGGGTTCCTTCTCCGAAATCGACGCCCAGCTTGAGTCCCTTTCCGGCCAGGATGTTGATCAGGCCGGCCACCACGATGATCAGGGTCACGGCCAGGGCAATCCACTTGTATTTTAAGAACGGAATGTTTGGGGTTTTTTTGAAGATTTGCATTTTAGATACTCAACCTCTTGGCGTTAGTTGGTACAAAGGCATCGAAGATAAACCTGGAAACGAAGACCGCGGTGAACAGGTTGGCCACCAGGCTGCAGATCAGCGTTACCGCGTAACCTTTAATAGGGCCCGTTCCGAACTGGAAAAGGAAGACGGCCGAAATGATGGTGGTCAGGTTGGAGTCGAAGATGGCCGAAAAGGCCCGGGAAAAACCGGTGGCGATGGAGCTGGTAATATTCTTCCCGACCGCTATTTCTTCCTTTATTCTCTCAAAGATAAGAACGTTGGCATCCACGGCCATGCCGATGCCCAGGATGATACCGGCAATGCCGGGCAGGGTTAGAGTCGCCTTGAAATAGCCCATGGCTCCGAAGATTATGATTTCATTCAGGATAAGGGCGGTAATGGCATTCAGGCCCGAGAGGCGGTAGTAGAAGATCATGAAGACCATGACGGCAAAAATGGCCACCAGCCCGGCCATCAGGCCCTGTCGGACCGAGTCCGAGCCCAGGGATGGCCCCACGGTTCTTTCTTCCAGGTACTTGATGCCGGCCGGCAGCGCTCCGGCCTTGAGGATAACCACCAGGTCATCGGCTTCTTCGGGGGTGAACCTTCCCTGAATGATCCCTGAATCGGAAATCCTGGCTTCTATGACCGGCGCCGATTGCAGGCGACCATCCAGGATGATGGCCAGCTGCTTGCCGATGTTGGCTCCGGTGACCTGTTCAAACCTCTTGGCCCCGTCCGGGTTAAGGGTAAAATGCACGGCCGGGTTATTCCATTCGTCAACTCCCCGCCTGACGGTTCTGAGGTCCTTGCCGGTTACCGTGGCCACCTTGCTGACCAGGTAATAGCCCTGGGTCCCACGCTTGGGGTCGGACCTGACCACCTCGGCATCTTCCGGCACCTTACCCCCGAAGTCCCGGAGCAGGGTTTCCTCGTCCGGGGCCGGGCCGGCCTTGACCAGCTTGAATTCCAGGACGGCGGTCACCTTGATCAGGTTCTTGACGCGGTCCGGGTCTTCAATGCCCGGGAGTTCCACCACTATTCGGTCCGAGCCCTGCCTCTGGATGACCGGCTCGGCCACGCCGAACTGGTCAATTCTGTTCCGGATGGTCTCCAGGGTCTGGGTCACGGCCAGGTCCCTGAGGTACTGGGCGGCCACCATCTTCAGGTTGAAAGTCAACCGGTCGCCGCTGAAGGAGTAATCCCAGTCCCTGGTATACTGGTCGATGAGGTCCCTGACTTTTCCTTCCTGGTCAACCGGTATGCCCCTGAAATAAAAACGGCCGGGCTTTTCCTTGTTGGCCTCCAGGTAGGTAATGTTGTTTTTCTTGAAGACTTCCTCGAACCGTGATAGCTGCTGGTCGGTTTCAACGTTGACCGCATCTTCGGTCAGGACCTGGAGAACCAGGTGGGTTCCGCCCTTGAGGTCCAGGCCCAGCTTGATCTTATCTTTCGGGGGGTAGATCAGAAAGAGGCAAAGCCCGATAACCACGACGATGATAGCCAGTTTCCATTGAAGGTTCTTTTTCATCTTGACCTATCTCTCTGCTGGATTTGTTAAGAAAAAATCAGGTGGATTCCTTGGTCTCGGTTTTTTCCTTGTCGGTCAGAATGATGGCCACGGCGCTCTTGAGGATGTCAACCTTGACGTTGGCCGCAATCTTGAGCTCGATCCGGTCCGGGTGAACGTCCATGACCGTGCCGAAAATGCCGCCGCTGGTGATGATGCGGTCACCAGGCTTCAGGTTGGCCACCATCTGCTGGTGCTGTTTCTGTTTTTTCCTCTGGGGCATGATGATCAGGAGGTAGAAAATGACAAAGACCAGGATGAAGGGCAGAAGCCCCACCAGCATGTTGCCCTGGCCGGCGGGAGCGGATTGCTGCCCGGAAACACTTAATAAGGTTAAAAAACTCATTTCTGTATCCTATTCACTCAAAATTTTTTCAATGATTGCTTTTTTGAATGACCGGAATGAATTAGACTGAATACTTTGCCTTATTTTCTTGAACATGTCAAGATAATAATACAAATTGTGGATGGTATTGAGGATGGCCGAACTGATCTCATTCCTTTCATATAAATGCCTCAGGTAGGCCCGGGAGAAATTCCGGCAGGTGTAGCAACCACAGTTTTCATCCGGCGGTCGGGGGTCGTCGGCGTACTTCTGGTTCTTGATGACAATCCGGCCCTGGCTGGTGAACAGGGTGCCGTTCCGGGCATTTCTGGTGGGCAGGACGCAATCGAAGAAGTCCACCCCCCGCTCCACGGCTTCCAGAATATCTTCTATGTAGCCCATACCCATCAGGTACCGGGGCCGGTCCTGGGGCAGGAGGCGGTTGGACTTTTCCAGGATTTCATAGAGCTGGGATTTGGGTTCGCCGATGCCCAGCCCGCCCAGGGCATAGCCGTGGAAGTCGCAGCTTACAATTTCTTCGATGCTTTTCTCCCTGTGAGGCCAGAAAACTCCCCCCTGGGTAATTCCCCAGAGCTGGGTCCCCGGCTGGAGATGGTCGTATTCTTCCCGGCAGCGGCGGGCCCAGCGCCCGGTCAGCCCCACGGAATAGGCCACCTGCTCTTCGGTGTAGGGGAAAGAAGGAAAATAATCCAGGCACATCATGATATCGGTGCCCAGGCCGGCCTGGATCCGGACCGCTTCTTCCGGGGTCAGGAAAATTTTTTTCCCATCGAGATGGGAGGAAAACTGCACTCCCTCTTCGCTTATTTTAACCAGGGGTGACAGGCTGTAGACCTGGAAACCGCCGCTATCCGACAGAATGGCTTTGGGCCAGGAGATGAACCGGTGCAAGCCGCCCATCTTCCTGATCAACTCCACTCCCGGGCGGAGGAATAGGTGATAAGAGTTAACCAGGATGACCTGGCAATCCAGCTGGTTGAGGATATCGTGGGTCAGGGCCTTGACCGTGCCCTGGCTGGCTACCGGCATAAAGACCGGGGTCTCTATCTGGCCGTGCAGTGTCTCCAGGATTCCAGTCCTGGCCTGACAGGAAGAATCGCGGGCGGTGATGATGAAGCTGTTGCTCATTGGGCAAACCTGAAGTAGATGACGTCTCCATCCTGGACCGGGTAATCTTTGCCTTCCAGTCTCAGAAGTCCGGCTTCCCTGGCTTTCTGCCAGGAGCCCTGCTTGACCAGTTCCTCCAGCGGGATGATCTCGGCCCGGATGAATCCTTTCTCTATGTCGGTGTGAATCTCACCGGCGGCTTTAACGGCCACGGTGTTTTTCTTTATGGCCCAGGCCCGGACCTCGTCCTTGCCTATGGTATAAAAATTTATCAGTTCCATAACTTCATACAGCTTGCGGAAAAAACGACCCGGCGTGGTTTCAACCAGGCCGTAGCTGCCCATGAACAGCCGGCGTTCCTCTTCATCCAGCTCCAGCAACTCCTTTTCTATCCGCCCGCAGAAAGCCAGCACCGGAGTTTCGGCGGGCAGGCCCGGCAGGATCAGCTCCGGGTTCTGCAGGCTGGGCAGGTCCTGCTCATCCAGGTTGATCATATGGAGGATGGGTTTCAAAGATAGAAAACAGAAACCCCTGAGCATTTTCTCTTCCGAGGCGGCCAGGGGAAAATCCTTGATAGGTTTGCCCTGTTCCAGGAGAGGCCTTAACTTTTCCAGCAGCTCTCTTTCTTTCTGGGCCTCCGGGTCCTTCATCTTGCGCAGGTCCTTTTCCAGTTTTTCCAGGCGGCCGTTGACCATGAGGAGGTCCGAGAGAATGAGTTCTTCGGTCAGGCACCTGATGTCATCTACCGGGTTGATCTTGCCGCGGGGATGAACGATGGCCGGGTCCCTGAAACCGCGGACGACATGGACCAGGCCATCAGCCTTTCTAAGCTGGGCCAGGTACTGGCTGGTGGAAATGTCGCCAGAAGCCAGCCCGGGAAAGTCTTCAATTTCCAGGTGGATCTGGACTTTTTTTCTTTCGGGATAAAGCGAAGACAGGAGATCCAGCCTGGGATCGGCTACCTGGCAGACGGCCCGGGGAATTTCGTGTCGCTGGCCGGAGGCGGCCTGATGGGCCTCACTCTTCCTCTGGCTGAGGATTTCGAACAGGCTGGTTTTGCCTGATTTATGGTAGCCAAAAATTGAAATAATCATGTTTTAAGTAAAAACCTTATCCGGCAGTCTGTCAAGCCGATTTGGAGCTGATATTCCTTTATATTATATAAGCCTTAATCGTCTTCGCTCTCTTACCGGGGGTCGGCCCGGGGGAGTCGTTGCCGGTTGAACGGCGACCGGATTTAGAGTATATTAACAGAAAATTAAGGAAGAATGCGATGGTAATGCTTGGTAAAAAGTTCGACCGCGAAGTGGAAGAAATCAAGGAACAGGAAAAAAAGCCGAAAAGAGATAAAAGCCTGTTCCGCGAGTATTTCGAACTGATCGCCGAAACGGCCGTTTTCGTGTTCTTCGTCATGACCTACGTGGTCCAGGCCTTCCAGATTCCCACCGGCTCGATGGAACCCACCCTGCTCGTCGGGGACTTTCTCCTGGTCAACAAGTTTGTCTATGCCCGACCCCAGGGAGCTCTGGAAGCTTTTGTCCTTCCTTCCAAGAAGCTGGAACGTCAGGACATCGTGGTCTTCAAATGGCCCAGAGACCTGAGCAAGGATTTTGTCAAGCGGGTCATTGCCCTGGAAGGGGAAAAGGTCGAGATCAAAGACAAGGAAGTTTTCATCAACGACCGGCCACTGGAAGAGCGGTACAAGGTCCATAATGATTCCCAGATATTTCAGAAGGGCAATTTTTACCAGTATGACGATGTCATCCGGGATAATTACGGACCGGTGGTGGTGCCGCCCGGCCATGTCTTTGTCATGGGCGATAACCGTGATAATAGCCTGGACAGTCGCTACTGGAGCTTCCTGCCAACTTCCTACATCAAGGGCCGCCCCTGGCTAATCTATTTTTCCTACGAAGCGGAAAAAGACGCTTACCAGAAAAACGGGGTTAAGGACCGGGTCAGGAAATTCTTCCGCTTCATCTTCAAGACCCGCTGGAAACGGATGCTCAAGGTTATCTTCTGAGCGCGATTGTCAACCGGAAAAATATTGACCCCTCCCGGCTTCTGCAATAAGATTATTCCGACCGGAACTTGAAAGCGAATGGGCAAGAGCTGTATCGCGCTGCTGACCGATTTTGGCACGCGGGATTATTTTGTCGCCTCTCTTAAGGGAGTCATACTCTCCATAAACCCGGATTGCACCATCATCGATATCTGCCATGAAGTCCCCGAATATGACCTGAAGGCAGCAGCCTTCATCCTCTGGGCCTGCTACCGGTTCTTTCCGGGCGGCACTATTTTCCTGTCCGTGGTCGACCCTGAAGTGGGCAGCGAACGTCGCCTCCTGCTGGCCAGAAGCCAGCGCTATTCTTTTATCGCCCCCGATAACGGGGTCCTGTCGCTGGTCTTGAGACAGGAGAATCCTGAAATATTTGAACTCAGAGACCGGGAACACTTCCTAACCGACCGCAGGTCCAGCTTCGAAGGCCGGGACAAGATGGCCCCGGTGGCCGCCTGGCTGAGCCTGGGGGTTCCCGCTTCCGAGCTGGGCCAGCCGGTCAGAAATCCCCGGAAGCTGGAACTGCCGGAGCCGCAGCCTGGAAACCGGGAAATCCAGGGACAGATTCTTTACCGTGACCGGTTCGGGAACCTGATCACCAATCTCAGCCGGGAATTAATAGCCCAATTTCTGACTAAAAACCGCGGGGCCAACCTCCTCCTCCTGGCCGGGAAAAAGAAAATATCTGAAATGGCTGCTGCCTATTCTTCGGCCGGTTCGGACCGGCCGTTTTTCATCATCAATAGCCTGGGACTGCTGGAAATTGCGTTATACAAGAAGCCGGCAGCCGAGCTGCTGGGACTGGAGCCGGGTGACCCGGTCGTGCTCAAAGCGGAATAGGATTAAAGGGCGGAGTGTCTTAAAACTCATGGAATGCCTGGAAGGAACGGTAGAACAGATAATTTTCTATAACCCGGAGAACGGTTATACCGTTTTCAGGATAAAGACCGAAAGCGAAGAGATCACAGTGGTCGGCAACTTCCCGCCGCTTTCGCCCGGTGAGTGTTTGAAGCTGACCGGCCGCCGCGAAAAGAATGCCCGTTTTGGCCTTCAGTTCCAGATGGAATCGTTCAGCCTGACCCTGCCCTCCTCGGTCCGGGGAGTGGAAAGGTTTCTGGCTTCCGGTTTGATCAGGGGGGTCGGGCCGGTACTGGCCCAGAGAATTGTTAAGAAGTTCGGGGAGCGGACGGTCGATATCTTAAACGAAACGCCGGAAAAATTAAAACAGGTGGAAGGGATCGGGGAAAAGAAATTCTCCGAAATATTAAAATCCTGGGAAGAACACAAGGAAATCAGGGACCTGATCATCTTCCTCCAGGCCCATAATATCTCGACCACCCTGGCTTACAAGATTTACCGCACCTACGGCCAGGCCGCGTTTGAGGTCCTGCGCCGCAACCCCTACCAGCTCTGCCTGGACATCTGGGGGGTGGGCTTCAAGACCGCTGACCAGATCGCCCTCAAGCTTGGTCTGCCTGCTGATTCTCCGGAAAGGGTCAAGGCCTTCATTCTCTACCTCCTGGAGAAAGACAATGAACAGGGACATGTTTTCTCGGATGAATCTGAAATAAAAGAGAAGTGCTGCCAGGAACTGGAGGTTGAACCGCAGAAGGTGGACCAGGCCCTGAATGACCTGCTGGACGGTGGGTCACTGATCAGGGAGGTTGTCAATGGGCAGTCGGCCCTGTACCTGCCATTTTTCTTCCAGGCCCAGGAAGAGGTGGCCCGGATTATTTCCCGGATGGCTGCCCAGCCAGCAACCGCTCCTGACTTTGACCCTGAAGACCGAATAGCCGAAGTCGAGAAGAAAAGCGGGCTGAAATTTTCCGACCAGCAGAAAAAAGCTATCGTCAGCAGCCTGCAGAAAAAGATCATCATCATCACCGGTGGACCCGGGACCGGTAAGACCACTATCGTCCGGGCCATGGTTGAGATTTTCGAGAGCTGGCAGAAAAAGATTCTTCTGGCGGCTCCAACCGGGCGGGCGGCCAAGCGCCTGGCCGAAACCACCGGCCGGGAAGCCAAGACCATCCACCGGCTGCTGGAGTTCCAGCCCAAGGAAGGCCGGTTCAAGAGAGGGCCGAACCATCCGCTGCGGGGCGAAGCGCTCATCGTTGATGAAGTCTCCATGATTGACCTGCCTCTGATGTACCACCTGCTGCGAGCTGTCCCGCCGGAGATGCGGTTGATACTGGTTGGGGATAAAGACCAGTTACCGCCGGTCGGCCCGGGTAACCTGCTCCGGGATTTGATCGATTCCGGGCTGGTGGAAGTCATCCGGCTCGATGAGATCTTCCGCCAGGCCGGGGAAAGCCTGATCGTGGTCAATGCCCACCGGGTCAACCAGGGGCAGTCTCTTGTCTATCCGCGGCGCAACGACCCGGAATCCGATTTCTATTTCTTTCACCAGGAAGACGAGGAGAAAGTTTTCAAGCTGATCCTGAAGCTCTGCCAGCACAACATTCCCAGGAGGCTTAATCTCAGTCCCCTCTCCACCCAGATTCAGGTCATCACCCCGATGTACCGGGGCCTGGCCGGGGTGGATAACCTCAACCTGGAGCTGCAGAGGATCCTCAACCCCGGGACGGCCGGGCTGAAGGTCGGCCAGAAGGAATTCCGCGTCCGGGACAAGGTCATGCAGATCCGGAACGATTATGACAAGGAAGTTTTCAACGGTGACTTGGGAACCGTGGTCCAGGTGGACCCGGAGCGTTTCGGCCTGCTGGTGGATTTTGATGGCCGGCTGATTTTTTACGAGAAGGACGAGCTGGCCGACCTGGTGCTGGCCTACGCCATCTCTGTCCACAAGGCCCAGGGCAACGAATACCAGGCCGTGGTCATGCCCCTGCTGACCCAGCACTACATAATGCTGCAGAGAAACCTGTTCTACACGGCCCTGACCAGGGCCCGCAAGTTGAGCGTCATCATAGGTTCCTACCGGGCCCTGCACATCGCCATCAAGAACGACAGGCCGGTTCAGAGAAACTGCCGGCTGAAGGAAAAGCTGCTGGAAATCGCCGGTGGCCGGGAACCAACTTTCCGGTTGTTTTAATTCTATTGTGGTTTATAATAAGGAATCATTGAAAGGAGGCCAGACAATCATGGAAAAATGGGAATGCACTGCCTGCGGCTACATCTACGACCCGGAACTCGGAGACCCGGACAACAACATCCCGCCCGGCACGCTCTTCGAGTCTTTACCCGATGACTGGGTCTGCCCGCAATGCGGGGTGGGTAAGGAATTTTTTCAGAAAATGAGCTGAAGCCCGGAAGGCTAAGGCCCGGCTGGATGCTATCAGATGAGAGTGGTCATACTGGGTAACGGCCTGAGCGGGACCATCTGCGGGAAGACTATCAGGGAGCTGGATTCGACCGCCGAAATCATCATCGTCGGAGAAGAAAAGCATCCTTATTACCCCCGGCCCAACCTGATCGATTTCCTGGCCGGGCTGATCCCGCTGGAAAAAGTCTTTGCTTTTACCGAGGGCTGGGCCGAGAGGCAGAAACTGCAGGTCAGGCTTGGAGTGAAGGCGGTCAGCCTTGACCCCGAAAAACCGGCCGTGAAATTTGAGGATGGAAGCAGCCTGGAGGCCGACCGGCTGGTACTGGCCACCGGGGCCTGTCCCTTCGTCCCGCCCCTTCCGGGTTCTGACCGGGAAGGAGTTTTTACCATCAGGACTCTGGACGATGTTTTGGAATTGCTGGATTTTATCCGCTCCGGGCCAGAAATCGTTATCCTCGGCGGGGGACTGCTCGGCCTGGAAATAGCCCGGGCTTTGAATCTCAGGGGACTGAAGCAGATCACCGTGGTTGAAGTCTTCAGTCGCCTGCTTCCGAGGCAGCTGGATGAAACCGGGGCCGGCTTGCTGCGGTTGCACCTGGCGGGTCTCGGCATCAATCTCATCACCGGCCGGGAAGCGGTCGAGATTCTCGGCGACGGCCGGGTGAGCGGGATCCGTTTTAAGGATGGGGAGGTCATTTCAGCCGGAGCAGTCATCATCGCCTCTGGGGTCAAGCCCAGGCTGGACCTGGCCAGGGAGGCCGGCCTGGATTGCGGGCGCGGCCTGCTGGTTGATGACTACTTAAGAACCAGCTGCGACCGGGTCTATGCCGCCGGCGACGTGACCGAGCACCGGGGAAAAGTCTATGGCCTTATCCCGGCAGCTTTTGACCAGGCCCGGACCCTGGCCTACAACCTCTGCGGCCAGGCCAAGAAATACGAGGGCACCATCCCGGCCAGCACCCTCAAGGTCATGGGTATCTACCTGACCTCCATCGGGCTGGTTAACCCGGAGACTGATGGCTATGAAATTCTGACCAGTTATAAACCCGAGGCCGGTCTGTACAAGAAACTGGTGCTGAAGGAAGATTCGGTGGTTGGGGCCATCTGGTTCGGAACCAAGAAGGGAACCCAGGAAGTCAGCCGGTTGATCCAGTCGGGCAGGAAAATCGGGGAATACAAGAACGTTATCCTGGAAGAGGAATTTGATTTTTCCCGGATTTTTCGGGATTCGTGAATAAATAAAAAATAAAGAAGTATCATAACCGGATGAACAGGAGTGAATCATGTCCAGGCGGAAAGTTGTAGCTCTGCTGGCCTGTTTTTTCTGGCTGTCAGCCAGCCTGGCCGCCCAGGTTAAGGCCGGCGGCTATTTTTCTTTTGAGTACCTGAAAAGTCAGCCGGAAGGTCTCTATTCAAAGGGAACCTTTGCCAATTTCAACGGCGGGCTGGCTGTCTCGGGAGTCATTTATGGCAGCCTCAGTTTCCTGGCCGAGGGACGGCTGGCCTCCCATGAGAATTTCCAGTTAGCCCAGGCCTACATCAACTTCCAGGGAAGCCAGCTGATCAGTCTGAAGGCGGGACTGTTTGAGATTCCCTTCGGACGTTTCAACCGCTCGGCCCGGCCCCACGAAAACCCCACGGTTTTCAGGCCCCTGGTCTTCCACTTTTTTCCATACCACTGGAATGACCTGGGAATCTGCCTGCAGGGCAACTATGCTATTTTTTATTACTCAGCCTACATAATAAACGGTCTATCGGCCGACAGCCAGGGCTACCTGGAAACAAAGTTCACAGATCCCAATAAGGACAAAGCCATGGGCGGCCGCCTGGGCCTGCGTTTCGGTGAAGGGATTGAGCTCGGAGGGTCGATTTACAACGGAAAGTACGACCCGGACGGAACCAAGGATGTTCAGTTCCGGGGCCTGGACCTGCTCTGGCTGACCCCGGAGTGGGAGGTAAGGGGCGAGTTTATCCAGGCGGCCTATGACCATCCCACCCTGAATCAGAAGCTTAATTTTGAAGGCTATTACCTGACGGTCAGCATGCTGTTCAAGAGTTTTCGCCTCTATTATAGTTTCCAGAGGTCGGACCTGCCCCAGAACCTGGTTGACGACCATGGGGCTCCTCCGCTGAATATCTTTCTCGATACCATGGTCAAGAAAACCAGGTCGGCCGTTGGTTTGAAGTGGGATGCGGCTTCTAACTTTTACGCCAAGCTGGAATACGACTGGAATAAAGAAAAAGATGTGAAGCTGAAGGACAACGTGCTTCTGGTTCAGGTCGGCCTGGCCTTCTGAAAGCTTTATGATCGTTCGGAAATCTGATAGAATAGCGCGGGTTTTTCGGCGGGCTTAATTTTGAGGATTAATTATTGAGGATAGAGACATGGCCAATCTTCTGGTTCTCGGGACCCAGTGGGGTGATGAAGGCAAGGGCAAGATAGTCGATTTCCTGGCCCCGGCCTTTGAAATCATCGCCCGCTACCAGGGCGGACACAATGCCGGCCACACTGTTTATCTTCGCGGTCAAAAGATTGTCCTTCACCTGATTCCCTCCGGTATACTTCACCCGGATAAGGTCTGCGTCATTGGCAATGGCCTGGTGGTAAGTCCCCAGGCTTTTTTCAAAGAAATTGATGACCTGAAATCTCTGGGAGTGGAGGTCAGGCCCGAGCGGTTGCTGATCAGCCGGTCGGCCCAGGTCATCATGCCCTACCATCCTCTGCTGGAAAAAATCGCCGAGCAGAGCCGCGGCGATAAAATGATCGGTACCACCTGCCGGGGCATTGGCCCCTGCTACGAGGACAAGGCCGCCCGCTGGGGAATAAGGGTGGCCGACCTGCTGGAGCCGGAGGTCCTTAAGGAAAAAATCGAGGACAGCCTGGCCCTGAAGAACAGGATTTTTGAAGCCTTTGGCTTTCCTTCACTGGCAGTGGGGCCAATTCTTGATGAGTATAAGGCCCTGGGTGAAAAACTGGCGCCCTACGTGGTTGATGTTTCGGCGTATCTGGCCAAGCAAATCAGGGCCGGAAAATCAGTGCTGTTTGAAGGGGCCCAGGGTACATTGCTGGACCTCGACCACGGGACCTATCCCTTTGTCACTTCTTCCAGCTGCACCGCCGGCGGAGTCTGTACCGGGCTGGGTTTGAGCCCGAAGGAAGTTAACGCCGTTCTGGGAATAACCAAGGCTTACACCACCAGGGTGGGCAGCGGACCGTTTCCAACCGAGCTCAAGGATGAAACCGGGGCCCGCATTGCCCGCAAGGGTGATGAGTTCGGGGCCACCACCGGCCGCCCCAGGAGGTGTGGCTGGTTTGATGCCGTGGCCGTTCGTTATGCCTGCCGGCTCAACGGGGTGGACCTGATTGCCCTGACCAAGCCCGATGTCCTGGAAGAGCTGACTGAAATCAGGGCCTGCCAGGCCTACCGTTACAAGGGATCGGTCATGAAGGACTTCCCTTCAGAACCCTGGATTCTGGAAAAAGTTGAACCTGAATACCGCACCTTCCCGGTCTGGGACCGGTCCATTCACCGGGCCCGGGATTTTTCCGCGCTCCCGGCCGGATTCCTGGACTACCTGAAGTGGCTGGAAGACACCCTGGAAACCCGGGTGGGGCTGATTTCCACTGGCGTTGACCGGGAGGACATCATTTGCCGGCGCGATGAATTCAAGAAGATTCTGGGAGAAAAAGCCAAGGTTCTGGACTGAAGTTTCAGGAGAACACTACCGTGGCCAGAGTCAAAACCGAGAAATTCCCGGTTCAGTGGGTGGAAATAAATCGCCAGGCCTTTTTTCACAATGTCCAGGAGTTCAAGAACAGGCTGGGGCAGGCCGGGTTGCTGGCGGTGGTCAAGGCCAATGCCTACGGTCATGGCCTGCTGGAGATTGCCGGTCTGGCCGCCGAGTGCGGAATCGATTGGTTCGGAGTGCACAGCCTGGAGGAGGGCCTGTGCCTGCGCCAGCAGGGTTTCAAACAGAAAATTCTCATCCTGGGGTATCTGCCTCTTTCCGGTGCGGAGGAAGCAGTCCGGGCTGAACTCAGGTCGACAGTTTATAACCTGGAAACACTGAAGGTGCTGGCGGCCGCAGCTAAGAAACAGAACAAGCCGGCTCTGGTTCATCTAAAAATTGAGACCGGAACCAACCGCCAGGGAATCGCACTCAATAAGCTGGGCAGCTTTCTGAACCTGATCAAAAAAAACCCGGAGCTGGTGCTGGAAGGCATTTCTTCCCACTTCGCCAATATCGAGGATACCACCGATGATTACTATCCCCGCTACCAGCTCGAGAACTTCAAGCAGGCTGTAGAATTTTTGGAGAGTAATGGTTTCAAGGTTCCAATAAGGCACATGTCCTGCTCGGCCGCGGCCATCCTTTTTCCGGAAACTTATTTTAACCTGGCCCGGGTGGGCATCGGTCTTTACGGTCTCTGGCCGTCTAAGGAGACCCTGGTCTCCTGCCGTCTTCGTGGCCAGTCGCCACTGAAGTTAAAACCGGTGCTGAGCTGGAGGGCCAGGGTGGCCCAGATCAAGACCGTCCCCCGCGGGGCCTACATCGGCTACGGCTGCACCTACCGGACAACCAGGCCCACCAGGCTGGCCATTGTTCCGGTTGGTTATTACGACGGCTACGACCGCGGGCTCTCCAACTCGGCTTATGTCCTGGTAAAAGGAAAGAGGGCTCAGGTCAGGGGCCGGGTCTGCATGGATTTCATCATGGTCGATATTACCGATATTCCCGGGGTCAAGCTGGAAGACCCGGTGACGCTCATAGGAGCCGAGGGCCGGGAGAAAATCACCGCCGACCAGCTGGCCTCCCTGGCCGGAACCATCAATTATGAAATGGTGACCAGAATCAATCCCCTGATTCCCAGATTCATCGTTTGAGCCCGCAAAAAAAAAAATCAGCTGTTATCGGTCGTGCTGAGCCGGTCTCATCAGTTCGCCGGGGGACAACTTCTGACTTAAGCATGATCACTGCCCGGGAAAGACGCAGGTCAATGGGATAGATAACTGAAGATTTAAGATCGGGTGGAGTATAAGGTCATATTAAGAGTTCGAGCCCATGTTCCCGGAAATCATTTAGGTTGAATCAGCTGACAAACTCCACTTATAATTCAGTTGATGGAAAAAGCAAGTAACGGGCAAAAAAGAAAAAAGGGCAAATTATTAAGAATAGTCTCCTGGACGCTGTTTGGCCTGGTTCTGTTTCTGGTCCTGGTCGGTCTGCTGCTTCAGACCCCCTGGGGCGGGAAACTGGTCTTGAAAAAGGCGGGGGACCTAGTCAAATCAAAAACTGGTCTGACCCTGCAGGCCGAGCAGTTGAGGCTTAATATTTTCAGGCTTAAAGCGACCATCACCGGGGTAAAGTTAACCGGGTCTCTAAAGAGCCAGCTCCCGGTGGAATCGATTTCCTGCGACCGACTCACCTTTCAGAGCGGCTGGTCGACCATTACCGGCGGCGAACTGCGGGTAAAAAACCTGGAAATAATCAAACCGGTCGTAAAGTTGAAATCGTCGGCCGCCGGACCGGAAACCGGGGAAACCACTCCGGCCACTGAATCAGGAGCAGGCGGGTCTTCGGGCCTGTCTTTTCGGATCGATAATTTCCGATTGGAGCAGGGAGCCTTTTCTTTCGAAGAGCCGGCCACCCCGTTATCGCTGAGCCTGAACGGGCTCGTGGCTTCCGTCCGTTTCGATGAAACGAGCAATTTCCATCAGGCTTCTATAACCGGTCAGTCCGGTTCTCTCTCTCTGGGGAGGGGGATAGCTAAAATCACCGGGCTGGAGGTCAGGACCACTCTCAACCAGGAAAAGATTAAGCTGGAAAAGCTTTCCCTGTCCACTGAGCAGACGGCGCTGGAAATTTCCGGGGCCTTAGAAAATTATCTTGAGACTCCACGGCTGAACCTGAAAGCCGCAGGTCACCTTGGCCTGTGGGAACTATCTTCGCTTCTGGAGCTGGGCGATAAATATGCTGGCGACCTGAACTGGGACCTGGCCATCACCGGAACCACGGCCAGGCCGGAAATCACCGGAAAGATTACAGGTGGTGGGCTCAAAATTTATGGTCTGACCCCGGTCGACCTGGCCCTCAATATCGTCCCGGCCGGGGAAGCCGCTCACCTGGTGAAGGCCGAGGTCGGATACCGAGGTGGCCAGATTTCTCTGGAAAGCAAAGTGCCGCCCGGATTTAGGGGAGACTTACAGGCTTCAGCAAGCCTGCGGCAGCTTGACCTCCGGCTGCTCCAGGCCTTTATTCCTGATTTCCCTGTGGCACTGGCCTCGGAGATAAGTGGCCGTTTGGAATTGCGGGCCCCGCAATTATCAGCCGAGGCCATCGAAGGCCAGGCTGAACTGAAGCTGAGGCCTTATTTCCAGGCAGAGATGGCAACAAGGCGACCGGCAGTTCCAGTTTCCGGGGACCTCGATCTCAGTTATGCCGCCGGGTTGCTTAACGTCAATAAGCTGAATCTCAACCTGCTGAGTTCTCAGCTGGAGCTTCGCGGGAAGCTCGAACAGCTGGAAAATATATCAGGCCAGTTGCGCTGGCGACTGGATGACCTGAAATCAGTCATTCAGTCCATTCAATCCAGCGGTCTGCCTGAAATTGCTGCCGGCCTGGAACAGCAGCTATCAGCCCTGGATAGCCTCAACGGTTCAGTTCACCTGGACCTGCGACTTTCGGGACAGCTGAGCCGGCCGCAATTCAACCTGGTTCTTAACGGGGAGAACCTGGGGTTCCACCAGGTGAACCTGCCCGTCCTGGAAATTAAAGCTGATGGCAGCCTTAAGAATATTAACTTGGGCCGGCTTCTGGCCCGGTTTGATCGCGGTCAGATAGAAGCCACCGGCACTCTCCGGCAACTGGCTGCTGCCCGGGAAATGGGTTTTCAGCTCGGTGGCCAGCTGGAAATATCAGACCTGGATATAACCCAGTTTTCCGGATTGGTGGATGAAGAGAGCAGACAGTACCTGAACGGCCTGCTGTCCGGGAAGGCGATACTGGCCGGCACCACCGCCCGGCCCGGGGCCAATTTTCAGCTCGCGGTTACCGGAACCAAGGCTGGTAACCTACATCTGGAAAAGCTGGAAGTTTCGGGCGAGTACAGCCCCGCGGGACTGAAACTTCAGAAAATTGACCTCCGCCTTGGAGAGGATGGACAGCTTCAGGGCCAGCTAAGTTTCAACCCGCACTCGGGAGAAATCGGGGCCGAGCTGACCGGAAATAAGTTAAGAGCAGGTCTGTTCCAGGCCTGGCTGCCGGCTCTTAACGCCGGACTGTTGGACCTGCGCCTGACGGCCAGTGGCCCCTGGAGAAATCCGGTGGCTGACCTGAAAATAACGGGCCAGGGTTTCATGATCGACCGGGTCTGGTTTCCATACTTTGAATTGAAGGCAACTTCCGACGGCCGGCTGGCCCGGGCCACCTTTAACGTGCCCAGGTTTAACCTGAACCTGGAATCCGAGCTGGAGTTAAAGGAGCCCTATCTTCTTTCCGGGTTGATACTGGTTAAAGACCTGCCGCTATCATCGCTGGCCGGGCTGCTGCCGGAAGTCGAGGAAACCAGCCCCCTGGTGGCCTTGAGTGCCACCACCAGGTTTTCCGTGCCCCTGAACAGGCCGGAAAAACTGGAAGCCGATTTTAAGTTTGAAAATTTTGACTTTGCCGGACTGGCCGTCTTGATGCCTTCGCTTCAGAGCCTCAAACCCGGGGGCCGGGCAGACGGCCGGGTTGAGCTGAAGGGTTTTTCCCCGGACCTGGAAGGCATGGAGCTCAGGCTGGAGATACCATCCCTCAACCTGCAACTGGGCGGCAACGAAATTAAAAATGAGGGTCCTTTGACCGTGCAGCTTAAAGAGGGAAGGCTCCAGGTTAGCAGTTTTAGCCTGAACTCTGGACGGTCAAGATTCAGTCTGGGGGGAGGAGCAGAACTTAAAGACCCGAAGAATCCGGTCCTGGACTTTTCTCTGAACGGAGACCTTGACCTGTCTGATTTCGGGGCCTGGTTGTCAGGGATGCAGGTAGGAGGGAAGTTACAACTTCAGGCTGCGGTCAGGGGAAACCTGGAGGAGCCCCTGATCGAAGGTTCCGGGTCGATGAATGAGGTTTTCCTGAGAATGCAGGACCTGCCGCTAATCCTCAGCAACACCACGGCCCGGTTCAGGGTTGACAACTCCCAGCTGGTCCTGGACAGATTGGAGGGGCAGGCCAATTCCGGAAGCTTTTCCGGCGCTGGCCGGGCCCTGTTCGGCCAGAATTTTTCCCTGACCTCGGCCAGGCTTGATTTTAACCTTCGCGATTTTGATTTCAATTATCCGCAGGGATTTAACAGCCTGTCCGGAGCCAGCCTGGTGCTGAGCAAGGATAGAAGGGGCTGGTCACTGTCAGGTGATCTTTCCATTCTGAATGCCAGCTATCGGCAGGATTTCTACCCGAGCACCCAGGGACTGAGAATGGCCCTGAGCAAGGTTTCTCCCGTGGGAACGGAGTACCCGGCTTTTCTCTATGACCTGCCGCTCGATATCAATATCAGGACTGTCGAGAACATCATCGTCAAGAATAATCTGGCCGACCTGGAACTCAAGGCCAACCTGAACCTCAAGGGTACCATTCCCGCCCCCATTCTTTCCGGCCGGGCTGAAAACGCCTACAGTGGAGAGCTGGTTATCGGCGAGCGAAAGTATACGGTGGAAAGGCTGCGGGTCGACTTTCTCGGCCGGGAAAATCTCGAGCCCAACCTGGATATCTTTCTCAAGAGCACGGTCTATGACGGGGAAGAAGAGATTGAGGTCAGCCTGGTGATGTCGGGCACCCCTTCGGACCTGAAATTTTCGCTGACCTCGGTTCCCTCCAGGTCGCAGGAAGACCTGGCCTCGTTGCTGCTGACCGGAAAAAGCCTGCGCGAGGTTCAGGGCTCAGCCCTGAATACCATCAGCAGCCAGCTGGTCCAGCATTTTTCCAGCCCGCTGGCCTCGCCCGTGACCAGGACTTTAAAAAAATGGCTGAGGGCAGAAGATGTGATTCTGGAACCACTCAATATCGCCACCCTGCAGGACCCCGGGGCCCGGTTGACCATCAGGAAAAGAATGACCCGGGACTTTGCCGTCACTTACTCTATCGATCTGACCAACAGCCAGTATCAAACCTGGATTCTGGACTACCGCTTAAAAAGGAATTTTTCGACCCGGGGATTCCGACGTGACGACGGGGTGGTCGGCCTGACCCTCAGGCACAGGATTAATTTCGGACAGATGGCTGAAACCGGGAGCCGGGACAAAATAATCAAGAAAAGGTTGAGCGGAATTGAAATAAGCGGAGAGGCCGTTTTTACCGAAGAAGAAGTGAGCCGGGCCCTGAAACTCAAGTCTGGACGCAACTATCGGACCGCTGCTTTCAGGCAGGCCCGAAACCGACTGGAAGCATTCTACCGGAAGCGGGGCTACTTAAATGCCAGGATAGAAGACAGGCTGGTGGAAACCGGTCAAGACAGCCTGGCCTTACAGCTTAATATTAAGGCCGGCCAGCCAGTCAGCTTTAAATTCACCGGAGACAAGATCCCGGCCAGGGCCCGGAAAAAAGCCCTGAACTCCTGGGTGGGACGATTGCCAGAAGAAGCCAACATTTACCAGCTTAAAGCCGTCCTTCTAAACGAGCTCAACCGGCGCGGTTATTACCAGGCAGAGGTTGAACTGGTCAAAAAGCCCGAGCCAGGACAGACCGTCTACGAGGTTTCCACCAGGCTGAACGGGAAATGGAAAATCGGGAGCTTCCGTCTGACCGGAGACCCGGTTTTCAAGGAGTCCGTGATCAAAGCCATAGTTTCCGACTATTTTGGAGCCAAAGCCCGTGGTCTCTGGAACCTCATCTACGACCGCAGGATAGCCCTGGAGCTCATTGAATATTACTATCAGGAAAACGGCTATCTGAACCCGAAAATTGAACCCCCGGTCATAGAGGCCAACACAACAAAACGGTTGCTGGACATGACCCTGAAGATTGAGGCCGGGCCCCAAAGCCAGGTCAATTCTCTGGAATTGAAGGGAAATACCAGGTTCCAGACAGCCGAGCTTGAGGCTATTCTCAATCTTAAACCCGGCCAGACCTTCAGCTGGCCTGCCCTGAACGAGGACCGGACGGTGCTGCTAAACCGCTACCGCAGCGCCGGCTTCAAGGATGCCAGGGTGGAGATAGAAGCCCGGCCGGTAGATGGAGGAACTGATTATGATGTCAGAATAAATATAGAAGAAGGTCCGGTTTATACCATCTCCAGAATTGATATTGAGGGAGCCAGGCGCAGCAAAGCCTCCTTCGTCCTGAAGGAAAGTGGCCTGAAGCCAGGGGAACCGGTCAGCCTGGAACGTCTGGCCCAGGCTCAGAAAAATCTTTATGATGCCGCCACCTTCCAGGCGGTCAATGTTTCCTCAGAAGCGGAAAATACCCCGGAACATCAGGAAAAAGTCCTGGTCCAGGTCCGGGAAATGCCCTGGCTCAGCCTGACCTACGGTCTTCAGTACAACACCGATACCAAATTTGAAGGATTTGCCCAGCTTGATTTCAACAACCTCTTCGGTCGTGGCTGGAACAGCCTGCTCTACTTCCGGGCCAACCAGAGACAGCAGGATGCCCGGGCCACGCTGAGGATACCCTATATTTTCTCCCGCAAGATGGAATCGCTTCTTTCTGTCTACTATCGCAAGGATATCAGAGACCTGTTCATAACCGAGGAGGTGGGGGCCAGCTTCCAGCAAAAGATAATGATCGTCAGGGGCTTTGACCTGAGCTGGGTCTACCGGCTGAGCCGGATCCATGATTATGAGAAAGAACCATCCTGGCCATTTCCCTATGATATCCGGGTGACCAGCTCCGAGCTTTCGCTGTTGCTCAGCCGGGACACCCGGGACGACCGCTTCGACCCAAAACACGGTACGCTTCTGACCAGCAGCTTGAGCTATGCTCCACGCTACCTCGGTTCCGACCTGAATTATGTTCGTTCTTTTACCCAGTTCACCATGTATAAATCACTGCTGCCGGGGGTGGTCTGGGCCTCCTGCTACCGGCTGGGGCTGGCCAGTGCTTTCGGCGAAATCCTGATACCCAGCAAACGCTTTTTTGCCGGCGGCGGCACCAGCATCCGGGGCTTCAAGCTCGATGCCGTCGGGCCGATCGATATCTGGACCGGTCTGCCGGAAGGCGGAGAAGCCATGCTGGTTACCAACCAGGAATTAAGGTTTCCGATTTATAAAATTTTCAGGGGAGTGGTGTTCCTGGACGCCGGTAATGTCTATTCCAGGCTGTCCGATTTCAACCCCGGGCGCCTGAGGACCGGGGCCGGTTTAGGTTTGAGAATAGATAGCCCGCTCGGCCTGGTCAGAATAGATTACGGGTTCAACTTGAAGCCACGTTTCGATGAACCCAAAGGCACTCTTTTTATCAGTATCGGCCAGGCGTTTTAGGCGGCTCTTAAATTCTGCTCAGCAGGGCCTTGACCTGGGCTGCTTCTGGAGCTTCCGGGGCCAGGTACAAGAACTTCTGGAAGTGGGTTATGGTCAGGTCCTTGCGTCCTTTCTGGTAATATGCCAGCCCGATATTATAGTGGGCATAGGCGTGGTTACCCTTCAACTGCAGGCATTTCTGCAGGTCGGCGATGGCCAGGTCCAGCTTCTTCTGGTAGCCCCGGAGCAGGCCCCGGTGGTAGTAAGCTTCGGCGCAATTGGGATCTTTCTGGAGGGCAGTGTTTAGCTGCGTTTCGGCGCTGGTATAGTTGGCCTTGGCGATGTCGTACTGGGCCTTGCCGATATAACCATATGGAGAATTGGGGGCGGACTGAAGAATCTTGTTGAACTGGGTGAGGGCTGCCTCCGGATTCTTCAGCTTGATCAGGGCCGACCCGAGGTAATAGTAGAGGTCGTTATTAACAAAGTTCTCGGCCACCAGCTGGTCAAAAATGGCCTTGGCTTCGGTCGTCTTGCCGGCCTCAAAAAAAGCTATACCCGTCTGGAGCCGTTCCTGCTGGGTCTGGGCCGGCAGGGCCAGGTTCAGGCCAAGGAACAGGGTTGACAGTATGGCCAGCGTCAGCCAGAGCCGGTTGGTTCTTTTTTTCATCATGTCCTCCTCATATCCTTTATATCACAATCACCTGAGAAATGACAAATTTTTTTCGGTTATAGTGTTTTTGACAAACGCGGCTGAAAGTGCTTAAAATTATTCTGACCCGTAGCAGGGCGAAGGGAAATATTTTATCGGTAATTAAAAGGAGGGCAGGATGGTCAAAAAGAAAAAAGCTAAACCGGCCCCCAGGAAGCCGGTGAAGAAGGTGGTAAAGAAAAAGCCGGTAAAAAAGGCGGTCAAGAAAGAAGTCGCCCCGGCGCCCCGTCCGGTGACGGCCCTGGAATGCCGGGTTTGCGGTTACCGGCTGATTATTGACCGCAAGTGTGGCTGTGCCGAAGAGCATGTCATGCTCTGTTGCGGCCAGCCCATGGAGAAAGTTGAGACTACGGTCTGACTTCTGACCGGATAACGGCCAAGTTAAAGCCAGAGTTTTTGATTGATGGTTGCCCGAAGAGGAAGGCTATTTTTTTATATTGTTGAGGTCGCGTTGATCAGATGACGGTATCCTTTGCTCAGAAAAAAAGGCTGGCCTATTACGAGGGGTATATTTCCATTATTATCAACCTGGTTCTCTTTCTGCTCAAATTCCTGGTCGGGCGTAAGGTCAATTCGGTGGCCATGGTGGCCGATGCCTGGCATACTCTGTCCGATTGCCTGACTTCCATCATAGTGGTCGTAGGCTTCTGGATGGCTTCCCGGCCAGCCGATAGCCGCCATGCTTTTGGCCATGGCCGCTCGGAATCGATAGCTTCCATCATCATCGGCACCCTGCTGGCCGTGGTCGGCTTTAGCTTTTTATATGAATCAGTCGTCAAGCTCATCCAGCGCCAGGGCATGGGCTTCAGTGAGCTGGCGGTCATCGTCTTTGCGGTGTCAGCCGTCATGAAGGAAGGGCTGGCCCAGTTTGCCTTCTGGACGGCCAGGAAAACCGGAGCCGGGTCCCTGCGGGCCGATGCCTGGCACCACCGCAGTGACGCCGTAGCCTCGGTGCTGATCGTGGCCGGAGTTCTTTTCAGCCAGAGGTTGTGGTGGCTGGACGGCGTGCTGGGTATCGGGGTCTCGCTATTAATCCTGCATGCCAGCTATGACATCATCAGGAGCTCGGCCAGTTACCTGATGGGGGAAGCCCCGTCCGGCGAAAAGGTAGACCGGGTTCACTCCCAGGTCAGGAAGGAGTTTCCGCAGCTGGATGGCATTCATCATGTCCACGTGCACCAGTACGGCGACCATCATGAAGTGACCGCCCACCTGACCGTCCCGGGCACCATGTCGGTGGACGAGGCCCATAACATTGCCAGCCGGATTGAAGAAATCGTGGAGCAGGAATTTAACGGGGATGCTACCGTCCATGTCGAGCCAGAAAAATCAGAAAAAGACGAAGACTGAAAAGGCTGGGAGCCCTGTCAATTATTTCAAGTTCCTGGGTACGGCCGGGGCCAGGTTCGTCATGGCCAGGCAGCTCCGGGCTTCGGGGGGAATTTACCTGGAGTTGCTCGGGCAGAGAATAGCCCTCGACCCGGGCCCGGGGGCCCTGGTCCGGATGACCCACAGCCGGCCGCCGATCGACCCCGCGGGGCTCGAGGCCGTTATTCTCAGTCATAAGCACATTGACCATTCCAACGATGTCAACATCCTGCTTGATGCCATGACCGCCGGGGGACTGAAGAAGAGGGGAGTGCTGCTGGCCCCGGAAGAATGCCTGGACGGACCGGACGCCGTCGTCCTGAGGTACCTGAGGGATTACCTTGACAGGATAGAAATTCTGGGGCCGGAGAGAGCCTACCGGCTCGGCCCGCTTACCGTCAGGACGACCTGTCGCCACGAGCACGAAGCCGAGACCTACGGACTGAAATTCTATCTGCCCGGGCTGGTGCTGGGTTTCATGGTAGATACCAAGTATTTTCCCGGGTTGCTCCCAAGCTACCGGGATGTTGATATTCTGGTCATGAATGTACTTAGAGCCAGGGAAGCCGAGGGCGATTACATCAAGCACCTGACCGTGGCCGAAGCCACCGAGGTCCTGAAAGAGCTCAGGCCCCGGCGGGTTTATCTCACCCATTTTGGTATGACCATGCTCCGGGCCGACCCCAGGAAGGTGGCCGAGAAAATGACGGCCGAGACCGGGGTGGAAGTCCTGGCCGCCTACGACGGCCTGACCGTGACACTCGACTCGCTATCTTGAGAGTCCGGTCACAATCGGAGTACCCATTCCCGGGTTGGAACCCGGTGGAGCGGGCTGGCCGGCAGGCTGGAAAAAATCCTACTAAAATTGTAGGAATTTTCTTGAAATCCCCCTGCGAAAAGATTAAAATGACTCTGTAAGCCACAACCGGCTTACAACAGTTAAGTTCTCGGGAGAAATTGAATGAAAGAAAAAGTGGAAGAGGTTCTTAACCGGATAAGGCCGGCGCTACAGGCCGACGGCGGCGACGTGGAACTGGTGGACGTGGTCGACGGCGTGGTTTCGGTCAGGTTGAAGGGAGCCTGCGGCGGCTGCCCCATGTCCCAGATGACACTTAAAATGGGAATCGAGCGCCTGCTGAAAAAGGAAATCCCGGAAATTAAAAGCGTCATCTCTGTCTGAAGTTTTCCTTTCGCAGAAGGAGGGGTTCGTGAGCGGCTTTTATGCCGATAAACAGGCGGCGGCTCCGGTCAGGCCGGAAGTCCTGGAAGCCATGCTGCCCTATTTCACGGAAAATTTTGGTAATCCCCAGAGCCTCCATTCGGTGGGGCAGAAGGCCGCCCGGGCCCTGCAGACCGCCAGGGAGCAGGTGGCCCGGCTCTTAAACTGCCAGCCGGAAGAAATCATTTTCGTTTCATCTGGGTCTGAGGCCAATAACCTGGCCGTCAAGGGACTGGCCCTGGCCAACCAGGCCCGTGGAAAGCAGATAGTTGTTTCGGCCATCGAACATGTTTCTGTATTAAAGGCCGCCAAGTTCCTGGAAAAGCTGGACTTTAAGACCGTGCAGGTTCCGGTTGACGGTTACGGGCTGGTTGACCCGGGTAAAGTGGCCGAAGCCATCACCCCGGATACCGTGCTGGTCTCGGTGATGATGGCCAACAACGAGGTGGGCACCATCGAGCCGGTGGCTGAGATCGCCAGCCTCTGCCGGTCAAAGGGTATCCTTTTTCATAGCGATGCCGTGGCCGCCGTGGGCAACATACCGGTTGATGTCAGGGCCATCGGCCTGGAGGCCCTGAGCCTGGCGGCCGACCAGTTCGGCGGCCCCAAGGGAGCGGCGGCTCTATTCTTAAAAAAGGGAACAAAGATTACACCCCTCATAGACGGCGGGGTCCAGGAGAGTAACCGCCGGGCCGGAACGGAAAATGTCCCGGCCATAGTCGGCCTGGGCCGGGCGGCCGAGCTGGCCATGATGGAAATGGATAAAAAGGGACAGCTGCTGGCCCGACTCAGGGACAGGCTGATCCGGGGAGTGCTCACCGGGCTGGATGAAGTGATCCTTACCGGTCATCCTGAAAGAAGGCTCCCGCATCATGCCAGTTTCTGTGTTAAGTTCGTCGAGGGAGAGGCCATGCTTCTTGGCCTGGACTTCAACGGCATCCAGGTGGCCAGCGGGTCGGCCTGCACCTCAAAATCTCTGAGAACCTCGCACGTTCTGACCGCCATGGGCCTGGACCCGGCCGTGGCCCAGGGCAGCCTGATGCTAACCCTGCTGGATGGAACCCGGGAGGAGCAGGTAGAGTATTTCCTGGAAAAGTTTCCTCCGGTGGTCAGGAGGCTCCGGGAAATGTCCCCGCTTTACACCAAGTTTCTTGAGGAGAAAAAAGATGTACACCGATAAAGTCATGGAACATTTCATGCATCCCCGCAATGTCGGGACCATTCCCGATGCCGACGGCGTCGGGGAAGTGGGCAATCCGGTCTGCGGTGACATGATGACCTTTTACATAAAAGTCAAGGACGGCCGGCTGGAAGATGTCAAGTTCCAGACCTTCGGCTGCGGTGCGGCCATTGCCGTCAGCAGCCTGGTCAGCGAAATGGCCAGGGGCAGGACCCTGGACGAGGCCATGAAGATAACCAACGAGCAGGTGGCCAAGGAGCTGGGCGGACTTCCCCCGCACAAGATGCACTGTTCCAACCTGGGCGCGGATGCCCTGCACAAGGCCATAGAGAACTACCTTGAAAAACAGAACCGCCAGAAGCCTGAAGGCGGCGGGGAAGGAAAAGAATCCCAGGACAAGGAAGAGCATTTCCATTGTCCCTTCTGCGATTACACCCTGCCGGAGAATGCCCAGCTGTGTGGACATTGCCAGATAAGACTCATCAGGTGCGAGCACTGCGGCGAGTACAATCGGGAAACGGACGAAACCTGCCGCCATTGCGGGGCGGGGCTGGTTTAAGGACTACCAATAGCCAACCTCGATGAGAATCGGATATCTGACTGAGATAGATAAGGCTGAAGATGAAAAAGAATGAACTGGTCGAGGAAATTAACAGGCTCAAGAAAGAAAAACGGGCGGTAATCCTGGCCCATAATTACCAGCCGGAGGAAATTCAGGACCTGGCCGATTTTGTCGGCGATTCCCTGGAACTCAGCCGGAAGGCGGCCGAAGTCCAGGCGGACATAATCGTCTTCTGCGGGGTCCATTTCATGGCCGAAACGGCCAAGATCCTGGCCCCCCATAAAAAAGTCCTGCTGCCCGACCTTCGGGCCCGCTGCCCGATGGCCGACATGGTTACCGGGGATGACCTGCGCTGGATGAAGGGGCAGCATCCCGGGAAAAAGGTTGTGGCCTACGTCAACACCACGGCCGAGGTTAAGGCCGAGACCGACGTTTGCTGCACCTCGGCCAACGCGGTGAAGGTGGTCAGCAGCCTGCCAGAAGAAGAAATCATTTTCGTTCCCGACCGCAACCTGGCCTCTTATGTCAGCCAGAAGACCGGAAAGAAACTCCACGTCTGGGACGGCTATTGCCCGATCCATGAAGACATCAGGCCGAAGCATATTGAGAAAATGAAGAAAAAGCATCCGGGCGCTGAAGTCTGGGCCCACCCCGAGTGCCGGCCCGATGTGCTGCCGCTGGTCGACCGGATTCTCTCCACAGGACAGATGATAAAGGAAGCGCCTAAATCCGGGGCCGGCGAAATAATCATAGCCACCGAGGTTGGTATCCTCCACCGGCTGAGAAAAGAAAATCCAGAGAAGCGGTTCTATCCGGCCCGGGAGAAAGCCGTCTGCAAGAATATGAAGAGAATCAACCTCCGGAAAGTTTATAAAGCCCTCCTGCTGGAGCGGCCCGAGGTTATAGTTGAAGCCAGCATCGCCGACAGGGCCAGGGAAGCCATCAACCAGATGGTGCGTTTTATCTGATTACCAGATAAGAAATCAGCGGGAACCGATTGTTTCCTGAATAAATATTGTTATCAAAGGAAGATTGATGAAAAAAATTACTGAATCCACGGTTAAGGAAGCCCTGGCCGGGGAAAGCCAGGCCCATCTCAGGTACAAGTATTACGCCGAGAAAGCCAGGCAGGAAAATTTGCCCAATATTGCCCGGCTGTTTGAAGCCGCTTCGTTTTCTGAGCGGGTTCATGCCGTTAACCACCTGAACGTCCTGGAAGGGGAAGGAAAGACGGCCGATAACCTGGCCAAGGCCTACGACGGGGAAAATTTTGAGGTCGAGGAGATGTACCCGGCTTACATAGCCGTGGCCAGAGAGCAGGGTGAAAAGAAGGCGGCCACCTATCATCAATTCGCCCTGGCCGCGGAAAAAGTCCATGCCGCCCTTTATGCCCGGGCCAAGCAGGCAGTCAGCCAGGGGCGGGACCTGGAACTGCCTGCGATTCACATCTGCTCGGTCTGCGGCTTCACCATGGAGGGCGAGGCCCCGGAGCGTTGCCCGGTGTGCGGTGCTCCCAGGAATAAGTTTGTCGATTTTTAGGGCCCCGGGCAGAAATAAGCGCCGTACAGTTGAAATAAGATTGCCAGGCGAATCTTGGCCTGCTCTTCGTTTGAAGCCATCACTGCTGCAGGCGGAGAATCCGTGAATATTAGATAATTTATCTTGCTCGAGTATTTTCTTGATTTGCCTTGAAGCTAATTGTAGCTTTTATATTCTGAAAAAACCTGTCCGCACAAAAACCCCCAGGAATTCCACCGTCAGATTCTTGACAGGTTCAGCCTGGCCTGCTCCCTTTTGCCTTATTCGTTATTAAAAATTTGCGCCGGCCAGCAATCCGGGAGGTTGTTTAACCAGGCTCAAATGCTGATTATCGAGTAATTCCTGGGATGAAAAAGACTGTTGGTGAGGTTTTCTGCATAATAAGGGAGCGGGATCAGAACATTGGTCAGCGGGGTCTTGTTGTTCGGAAGGCCTCGTGAATACGACCAAAGGTTTACTTTTTAGGTATTCCCGGAGCCTTGATTCCGGTGGCTACTTCAGCTGACTGTCGGGGCGCGTTTTTCTTGGTATGAACCTGAAAAGCTGATAAAATATAACTAAAGAGAGGAAGGAGGAGTTATGAGACATTCCTGGAAAGTGGCCCGCATTTCTGGAATTGACATCAAGATTGATTCCAGCTGGATCGTGATTTTTTTGCTGTTCACCTTTTCCCTTTCGGCTTTCTATTTTCCGCAATCTTTCCAGCTCGCCAACCGGGTCTATTACTGGCTGCTGGGCATCTTGACCAGCCTGCTGGTTTTCGCCTCGGTCCTCTTTCATGAACTGGCTCACTCCCTGACTGCCAAGAAACAGGGGGAAGAGGTTGAGGATATCACCCTGTTCATCCTGGGCGGCGTGGCCCGGATAACCGATGAGCCCGGTACCCCCCAGAAGGAATTTTCCATGGCCCTTATCGGTCCGGTTTCCAGCTTCTTCCTGGCCCTCCTGTTTATTCTGATCTCTCATCTCGTGGCTCCATATTCCAGGCCCTTCCAGGCGGCGGCTGCCTATCTGGCTTATATAAATGCCATAGTGGGCGGATTCAACCTGTTGCCCGGTTTTCCCATGGACGGCGGCCGGGTGCTGCGGGCCATAGTCTGGAAAGCCACGGGCGATTTGAAAAAGGCCACCAGGGTGGCTTCCCTGAGCGGACAGGCCATGTCCTTCCTGCTGATTTTTTTCGGTATTCTCCAGTTTTTCCGGGGAAACCTGGGCGGCCTGTGGCTGGTTTTAATCGGCTGGTTCCTGCATAACGCCTCCGTCCAGGGCTACAGCCAGGTCCTGCTGAAATCTTCCCTGGAGGGACTGAAAGCCACCGACCTGATGAGCCGGGACTTCCAGGAGGTCGGGCCCGACCTTCCGGTCGAGACCCTGGTCCAGGATTATGTTCTCAGGCACCGGGAGCGGAATTTTCTGGTGACCGAGGGCGAACACCTGGTGGGCATAGTCTGCCTGGAGGACGTAAAGAAGTTTCCACGGGAACGCTGGCCAGAGTTGCGGGTGAGAGACATCATGACCCCGGCCGAAAAAATTGTCTATGTCACTCCCGGAACCAGCGGTGACCAGATTCTCCAGCGCCTGGCCACGGCCAATGTTAACCAGGTGCCGGTGCTGGAAGAAGGCCGGGTGGTGGGGATAGTCTGCCGTAACAATCTGCTCCAGGTCTTGCAGCTCAGGACCGAGCTGGGAATCTGAGTAGGGGAGGCGGGCATGGTCAAAGGGAAACAAGAAACGGGTAAGGAAAAACGTAAGCAGGCCAAGAAACGGCCATCATCCACAGGGGCGGCCGTCCTGGATTTAGAAGACAGGAAAAAAAGAATCAAGGAGATAATTAAAATCCTGAGGAAAGAATATCCCCAGCCCAGGACGGCCCTGAATTACCGCACCCCACTGGAGCTTCTGGTGGCCACCATCCTGGCCGCCCAGTGCACCGACGAGCGGGTGAACAAGGTCACGCCGGGTCTTTTTCAGAAATACCCGACCGTGGAGGCCCTGGCCCGGGCCCGGCAGGAAGAGCTGGAAAACGACATCAGGTCTACCGGCTTTTTCCGGAACAAGGCCAGGAGCATCATCGGCCTGGCCAATAAGCTGGTGTCCGAGTATGGAGGCCGGGTGCCCGACACCATGGAGGAACTTATCAAGTTGCCCGGGGTGGCCCGCAAGACGGCCAACATCGTCCTGTCCTCGGCCTTCAGGAAGGCAGAGGGGATCGCCGTCGATACCCATGTCCGCAGACTGTCGGAGCGATTGGGCCTCAGCCACCAGTCCGACCCGGAAAAGATAGAGCGCGACCTGATGGAAATTGTTCCCCGGGAAGACTGGCTGGACTTTAATTTTCTGCTGGTTGACCACGGGCGGAAGGTCTGCCAGGCCCGAAAGCCCCTCTGCCCTCAGTGTGCCATCAAGCATCTCTGCCCATCTTTTGAAAAGTTTTCCAGGCTGTTCTCAGGGAGAAAGTAAATGCCGCGGCGAGAAGCTATGCTCTATATCCGGCAGGAGGGCAACAGGGTGGCCTGCCGGCTCTGTGCCCATCGCTGCCTGCTGGGCGAGGGCCAGTTCGGCCTGTGCGGCGTCAGGCAGAACCTGGATGGTGTTCTTTATAGCCATGTGTACGAAGAGGCCATAGCCGCCCACATCGACCCCATAGAAAAAAAGCCCCTTTACCATTTCCTGCCGGGGAGCAGGTCACTTTCCATTGCCACCATCGGCTGCAATTTCCGCTGTCCCTTCTGCCAGAACTGGGAGATATCGCAGACCAGGCTGTCCGACGGGAAAAGCGGAATCCAGAGCCGCCACCTGCCGGTCAAGGAGGTGGTGCGGCAGGCCCTGCTCAGTGACTGTGAGAGCATTTCCTACACCTACACCGAACCGACCATATTTTTTGAATACGCCTATGAAACTGCCCGCCTGGCTAAAGAATCGGGCCTCAAGAATAACTTCGTTACCAACGGTTACATGACCGCGGAGGCCCTGGAAGAAATCAAGCCCTACCTGGATGCGGCCAACGTTGACCTGAAATTTTTCCGGGATGAGAGTTACCAGAAGATGTGCAAGGCCAGGCTGCAGCCAGTCCTGGACAGCATCCAGAAGATGCGGGATCTCGGTATCTGGGTTGAGGTGACGACGCTGGTTATCCCAGAACTCAACGATTCGGAAGAGGAGCTGCGGGGCATCGCCAGGTTTCTGGCCGGGGTCGACCGTGACATCCCCTGGCACCTGAGCAGGTTCCACCCGGATTATAAGTACCTGAAATCTGTGAATACCCCGCTGGCCACCCTGAAGAGGGCCCGGGAGATAGGGCAGGCCGAGGGTTTGCGCTACGTCTATCTTGGCAACGTCTGGGGAGAAGGCGAGGATACCCACTGTCCGCAGTGCGGGACGGCCGTCATCCGGAGGGAGGGCCTCTGGGTGAAGTCCAATCTCTTAGAGGATGGCCATTGCCCGAAGTGCGGGCAGACGATAGCCGGAATCTTTACACCGAGCCTGCCTTTCCGGTTCTGAGACTTCTGCTAAAATAATAACCGGGAATCTGCCATGGAAAAGAAGTATGAAATCCTGGAACACATGGCCGACGGCAAGTTCCGGGCCTACGGCCGCAACCTGGGAGAATGCCTGGGGAATGCCGCCCTGGCCATGGTCTCCCTGATGTGGGACCCGGAAAAAATTAAGCCTGCGATCAAGGAAACGATCAAGCTGGAAGCGACCGGCCCGGAACAGCTGACCGTCAAATTTCTGACGGAATTAATTTACCTGCTGGAAGTAAAATCATTCCTGCTCGGACGGGTGAATGAGATCAGGGTCGAAGAAGTTCCAAATAATGGAAATAAGACATATCGCCTGGAGGCGGAAGTTTCCGGGGACAGGATATCGCCGGAATATGAAATTTACGGCCAGGTCAAGGCCGTTACCTATAATGAAATGAAAATCGAGACAAGCGACGACGGCCTAGTTCTCCAGGTGGTCGTCGACATGTGAGGTGAGCCATGGACCTGGTAAGAATCAATGAATTTGTCTGGGAAATACCTAAGTCGGGAGAAATGAAGGTCCCGGCCAGGATTTATGCCTCGGAAAAGTTAATCGAGCTGGCCAGGCGCGACCAGACTCTGCAGCAGGCCCGAAACGTGGCCTGCCTGCCGGGGATTCAGCGGATGTCCTACGTCATGCCCGACGCTCATCAAGGGTATGGTTTTCCGATTGGCGGAGTGGCTGCTTTCGACCTGGATGAAGGCATAATTTCGCCCGGAGGGGTTGGCTATGACATAAACTGCGGGGTCAGGTTGCTGCGGACTGATTATAAGGAGAGCGATATCACAGCCAGGAGGAAGGAGTTACTGGCTGAAATCTTCAAGGAAGTTCCGGCCGGAGTGGGGAAGGGTGGTATTACCAAGCTGAGCCGCAACGTGTTAAAGGAAATTCTGGTGCGGGGTGCAGAATGGGCCGTGGAGCAGGGCTATGGCACGGCTGAAGACTTGGACCGGACCGAAGAGCGCGGCCGGATGAAAGATGCTTCCTGGGAGTTTATTTCGGATAGGGCCATGGAGAGGGGAATTCCGCAGCTGGGGACCCTTGGAGCCGGCAACCATTTCCTGGAAATTCAGAAGGTGGACGAAATTTTCGATGTGGAAGTGGCCAGGGCTTTTGGAATCCATGAGAAGGGCCAGGTGCTGGTTATGATCCACTGCGGCAGCCGTGGCCTGGGCCATCAGATTGCCACCGATTACATCGAGCTGATGGAGAATAAGTTCGGGTTCAAAGGGCTGCCCGACCGGGAATTGATTAACGCCCCTTTTAAGTCCGATCTTGGGCAGCGTTATTATAAATCGATGTGCGCGGCGGTTAATTACGCTTTCGCCAACCGCCAGATGATTGCTCACTGGGTCAGGGACGTGTTTGCGAAAGTGATGGGCTCGGCCAAAGGAATGCGGCAGATATATGACGTCTGCCATAACGTGGCCAAGGTGGAAAAGCACACGGTTAACGGAAAGGAGAAGCTGCTCTGCGTCCATAGAAAGGGTGCCACCAGGAGCTTTGGCCCGGGACGTGCGGAGATTCCGGAAGTTTACCGTCAGGTGGGCCAGCCGGTGCTGATACCGGGTAGCATGGGCACGGCTTCCTATGTGCTGGTGGGTACAAAGGAGGCTGAAGAGATGAGCTTCAGCTCGACGGCCCATGGCGCAGGCCGGGTGATGAGCCGGAATGAAGCTTTGCGCAGGTTTCGGGGAGAGCAGATCAGAGACGAGCTGGCCAGGAAAGACGTTGAGCTCAAGGCCACCAGCTGGAAGGGAGTGGCCGAAGAAGCTTCTGCTGCCTACAAGGACGTGGATGAAGTAGTGCGGGTGTCCCACGAAACAAGGCTGGGCAAATTAGTGGCCCGTCTTGTCCCCATCGGCGTCATGAAGGGCTGAATACCGGGCAGACAATAATTATTATTCACCAATGGCCTTGGCTGGACCGCTAATAAGCTGAGCCGTTGGGGTTTGACAACGCTTTCTTGTATACCGTTGCTAGACAAAACGCGGTTATTGCCTTCTTAGATGTCCTCAAAAAATTGTTTTATTGATAATAACCATTCCGGCAAGTCAGATAGTCATAAACTTGGCCACCTTCCCCTGTTCGTCAGCTTGGCAGCTGGGCCTTTGGGTATCACAACCTATCTCACCGTCATAATCTGCGGGTATGATTTTTCTTGACTTATAGAACACTTACTTATATGATGCTAAGCACGATATCAGGAAGGTTGCTTAATTTATAGGCTGATCCCACCTGTTAAATTTAGCAGTTTATCCCGGCAAAAGGATATTCCTGGTTGATAAAGAATTGGTAATGGGCTGGATAAAATCTGGCTTATCCAGGCCAATAAAAATTTTCACAGGAGGAATCATGAGAAACAAGACAAAAAGGTTGGGTGTGTTTGTGGTCAGCCTGTTGCTGGTCGGCCTGCTGGTATCCCCGGGATTTTCAGCGGTCAAGTTCGGGGTTAAAGCCGGGTTAGCCCTGGCCAACTGGTCCAGCAGTGAGACCCTTTTTGAAGGTTATCCACTTAAGAATAAGGCGGGCTTCGTGTTTGGGGCTTTTTCCAACATTGGACTGGCCAAGAACTTCAGCTTGCAGCCCGAAGTCCTTTATATCCAGAAGGGTTCCAAGATCAATGTCTCGGAAGGCGAAGTCACAGGTACCGTAAAATTCAACACAGACTATCTCGAAATTCCACTTTTGTTAATGTACAGCTTCCAGAAGGAAGACTCAACGTTGATTCCTTCCATTTTCGCTGGCCCGTTTATTGGATTCAACGCGTCAGCTAAACAAAAAGTCGAAGTGACGGGTGAAGAATACTCTTACGATATCAAAGACGAAATAAAAGACGTAGAATTTGGCGTTACCTTTGGCCTGGGATTGGCCAAGAAAATGTCCAAGCTAACGCTCCATTCAGATATTCGTTATGACCTGGGCTTATCGAACATTGCCGATGGTGCCGAAGAAGGGTTTTATATCAAGAACAGGACCTGGCTGTTCATGCTCGGAGTTGGTTTCTAAGCAGTCTGAAACCAACAGACGACAGATAAGACGGGGGACACGCAAGTGTCCCCCCTTTTTATTTACTGGCATTCTTATCAGAAAAGCAGTCCCAGAAAACCGGTGGCCGAATACCAAACAGGCTACCAGGTTGATTTTATTTATTCTCTGTAATCGATATTTTTAATTCTTGAGCATGATTTCTACGTCTCGGCGGCGGGAGGCGGGGGTGACTTTTAGCTTCATAACCCTTCCCTGGCGGACCTGGCCTTCAACCACAGTCTTATATGGTGCATGCAGCTTGAAGTTCACGTCCCAATCCTTCGGCCAGGCCGGAAGGAGGTAAATTTTCCTGCCGTCCACCTGCATCAGCATGGCCTGGGTAGCCTTCAACAGAACGCCGCCATGATCCTGGTCAGGTATCCAGTCGTAATTCGGCCCCCAGAAGGCCGGGAAGCGCGATTCCTGGTGCCAGTTCCTGGCCCGGCCGACCACGTATTCACGGGCCTGTTCGGTCAGGCCCAGGTAGGCCATGAAAATATCTTCCTGCCGCCAGCCGAAATTGCCGCGGTCTTCCCGGCGGTTTAGGGCCTCGATGGCCAGCTCAAGCCCGGGACGGCAGATGGCCACCCGACGATAGGGGAAAACCGCATACAGTTCCGGGTTTTCGATGTTATGTTTATCGGCGAACCGCTCAGCCGCGGCCAGCATCCGCACCCCATCCACCTCGCGGGTTGGAAGCTCCGGCATCTTGTCATGCATCCGTTGCCATAAAGCTTTCTCTTCCGCGCTCACTTTATCTCCGGCCAGTTCCAGAAGTCGCTCGGTGACCGCCAGAATGCCGGCTACCTCCGGCATTGGGTTGCGGCAGTCCCACCAGGTCTCGAGTGCCTGGGCCGGCTCCATTATGATTTTTCCGCGCTCATCAACGCCGTAATGCTTATCGTAGAAGGTGAGGATTTCATGGGCCAGCGGCAGCACCCGTTCTTTGAGCAGCTTCTCATCAAGGGTGTGCTCATAATGGTCAAGCAGCATGTAAAGCAGCTCAATTCCACCCTGCCATTCCCAGCGGTGCCAGCGGCTTTCATTTTCCACCACCGTCCTTTTTTCGCGCGGCGTCCAGCCATAAGATTCATTGAAGGCAGCGCCCCAGAAATACACGCACTCGTTGAAGTATGCTCCGTCATGGCCGAAGTAATGTCTGGTCCGGTACCTGGCCATTTCCAGGACATCGCCGCAGTACATGCGATATAAAGGCTCCAGCAGATCAAAGTCACCCGAGGTGCACATGCTGATGTAGGGTAGGCGAGTGTTCTGCCACCAGTAGCCAGGTCCCCAGCGCCGGTAATCGGCGTCGCCCGGGCTTCCCGGGTTAGGCACCGTGAAAATTGAACCGTTAAACTTTATTGGATATTGACCGCGGCCGCCGCAGGCATTGATGAACCGCTGCAGCACATAAGCGCGGGTCAGAATGTAAGCGTCATCACCAGGGCTCTTGGAGTGGATATCAATCCAGCTCCGGTTCCAGAACTGCTGCCACCAGGTGCGGTGGGCCTGAAGCCTGGTCTTATAGGGGATTTTTTCCGTGGCTTCGATGGTTTGTTCAACTGCTTTCAGCCAGTCTTCAGGAGAACTTGAATGTTTGGTCAGGACATAGATGCTGAATAAATGAGAGTTGCTTTCAGGCGAGCGCAGGTTCAGGTCATCAATTTTTTGAGCCCTGCTTGCTCTGATAACAGCCCCAAATGTCCTGTGAAGTATGGGATCTTCCTGCTTGAATCCTTGCATATCCTGAAGCTCGGCGCAGAGTGCCGGGCCCACTGATTTTTTGTTGTGGTGGTACCAGCCTACGCTGTCAGGAAGACCGGTAATAACTGTATCGGGTTCAACCACCGTTGGGAAGTGCTTGTTGCCCGGCACATAGTGGTCAAAATGCACATCGCTGACTTCAATACTCGGCAGTTCGTAAGGCTCGGTGCGCCAGAGTTCGATTTTAGCTGTGGCCCTGACCGGCTTCCTGCTGTCTGCGGCCACGTGAATTACCGGATGGTTGGCGTCAACCCAGACCTGCAGTTTAACCTGGTTTTCTCCCTGCCCGCACAGGATTTCAATCGTTCCTTCAGCCAGGCGCAATGTTTGCCTGAAGTATTTATCCTCGCTCAGGGGATTGGGTTCTAAATGAATCCGGACCCTCCCAACCTTTAGCAGCCTGCTATTGTCATCCCAGGAATCGGTCTTGCCGATATAAAAAAGTAAATCGCCGCTTTCTTCAACCCAGACATTGAGGCCAATATCGCCATTTCCGCAGGGCATGGTGCCCCAGGTGTCCTTGCTCGGCGAGTCCCAGACCACATTGTATTTTTCCAGCCCGGCTACAGGGTCGTAGGTCTCTCTTGAACATGAAGAAGTAATAAATACTATCAATATCAGGAGAAGGAAAAATCTTAGAAGCAGGCCATAAGTTGATATTGATCGATTTAATATCCTGCCGAGAAGCTTTTTTATAAGACTGTTCATGCTTTTATCCCCGCATTCGTTTTTACAATAACCGCACCTGATTATCAACCTTGATCAGAGCCCCAGGGATTTGGCGAATAGAAAAATCCTTTTCTGGACTAGACAAGGCTCGGAAAAATATTTTAAAAAAACGCTTGACAAAAAGTAACTCATAGGTTACATTATGTATAGCGTAAGTAATATAATGATACTTACCTGTAATACTCTAAGGAGAAAAAAATGAACGATATCATTGAACGAATCGACCGGAAGCGGAGAAAAATTCTGGGAACCTATGTAATCGGGGCTATCGTTTTCTTTGGTGCCTGGATTGTCAGGTTTATCCTGAAAGAGACAGGCATCTTGACTGATCCCCTGGATTATGCCATTGCTGTGCCCTTCGCCATTGGGCTGATTATCCTGCTCTATTCTTTCGGCGCTCTGATCAGGGTAAACAAGGAAATCAAAACGAACCCTGCTCTCCAGGAAACCTTGAATGACGAACGGCTTCAGCTAAACACCCTGCTGGCCTTCAAGTATGGGTTCTTTGCCATGCTGGCTGGATTGGCCTTTTTTGCTGTTTTCAACCTTTTCTTCCCGATTAAGGATACCAGATCGGTATTCTTCGGTCTGTTGATGGTTGGAGCCTTTTCTTACAACCTCAAATTCTACCGCCTGGAAAAGGATTGAGCATGCCCAGGGAAACACTTCGCAATACCCTGAAGGTCCACCGGGCCCGCATGGATTGGACACAGGAAGAGCTGGCCAGGCGGGTCGGGGTGACCCGCAAGACCATCAACACCATCGAAAACGGGATTTTTGTACCGTCCACGGTGCTGGCCCTGAAGCTGGCCCGGGTCTTCGGCGTCCGCGTAGAAGACCTCTTCCAGCTGGCTGAGTAGTACAGTTGCCTAGAAAGCCATATTAATTAATAACTTTTCCTATTATTAATTCTAAAAAGCGACACTATAAATATAGATTTATTTATTCATCGCCCAGTATTAAAGTAAATCCCAATTCTTTAGCAGCAAATTAAATTGGAAACCATAGAGTCGACACAGTAAATTAGCCAAGAGAACATAGCGTTATTAGATTATTTTTAGCATACTAAGACTGATGTCTTCACTATAAGAATATTGACCGCGAAGAATAACTAATTTACGATGTTTTTGCAGGAGGATAAAATATTTAGCAAAATGTTTTTGAGAGCTTCATATGAATTACCACTTTTTCCTTTCAAAAGGAGGATGAAGCAGCATGGGATTCTTTATATTTTTATTACTAGCATTTGCGTTACTAATTTTGATAATTAGCAAAAATCGATCTAGGAAAATCAAAGAGTCCAGTCAACATAAGATTACTATTCAGGCAGATTTTGATAACAATATTATTTCCAAGCAACCTGACACAGGGGATTTATTATTAAAAGAGGATGGAGCTTTGATTATTAATCCTAAAAGTACTTTCCCCCTCACAATTTATGGTGGGAGTAAGCAAAAGGTAATTGAATTGAAGCAGCTTTTAGAAAAGGCATATACTTCATCAATATATGAGATAACGCAAAAGATTGCTGAGTTAATTGCCCGTTCAAACCTTAGATGCAAAGAGATAGATGATTATATTAAAAAGTATAAGCCTTTGTATTATAAGAAATTAGAACAGTTAAAACAAGAATCTGTTGAATGGGGGACCCTTTCAGATATAGACAAGGACGATTTATTAGTTAGTTTCCGTCAAAGCGCGATAGATTCTTTGGATGTTAGGCCACCATGTAACCTTGAATATTTATTTGAATATGAACCTGAAGATTTTACTATCGATGATTTATTGATTGAAAGATATGGATTTGAACTTATTAAATTCTACTTATCTCATGCTAGTAATCTCGATAAGGTCTTCACCATACCCGCAGATCATTATCGCCGGAAATATTTCGAACAAATGGTCGAAAAAGGATTAGCTATTCGGGGGCTAGATATTCCAGTAAATCTAATAGTAAACACTCTGACTATAAAAGAAATGAATGAAATTGTGGCAGATTTACAAATAAAACCATTCACGAGGAAAAACAAGGGTGTTGAATTTTTGCTTGGCTTACCTGACATAATTGAACGTTTAAGAAAAAAAGTTGCGTTCCGAGAACTATTCAAATTATGTGCCTTGCCAACTGAATTCTCTAAGTTAAATCTTGAGGCTATATCAAGATCATGGAACTATATTAATGAAGTATCAATGCTATTAGCGACGACTTATATAAACGGCGGATATGCACATAGAGATTTTATTGAAAAAAAAGAATATCTTGATTTAGTTGAAAGTTGGGAAATATTGACGGTTGGTGACGATGCCTGTCCCTATTGTAAGAGGCTAGCTTCAAAAAAATATGCAAAGAACGATTATCCCAGGGTTCCTTTACATATTGGATGCAGATGTACGGTATCATGGAAATCAAAAGGTGATTAATTAATAAGGCGATAATCAGGCTAACATTGGACATCTTTAATAAATAATTGATATTTTGTTGTAGCTAAACGCGATGTAATAAACCGTTTTCTAAGAAACTCCAAGTTTAAAATGAAGCTTCTAATTACGAATGATCAAACAGATCATTCGGCGTCTATTGGGAAACTAGCTAACCCAATATATATTATATGAAATTGCAGTCCATTCATGAAAAGAGAGTTTTTGGGTGAACATTTTTTCTAAAGTAGGTTCTGGAGTCGCCGCTGAAATAAATGATCCATCTGGAGTTTTGGGCTATCTAATTATTATTTAATGAAAACTATAGTTACTTCGCCTGCATGTGACTAAAATTACTTCTTGAAATTTTTTTGGAGTTTATCAACTGGCAGAGTGTTAATCACGTCCTGTTTGGTGAGCCAGGCCCGGCGGGCGATACCCACCCCGAAGCGCATCATCTGGAAGCCGTGGGCATAGTGGGTGTCAGTGCCGATGGCGATGAGAATGCCCTTCTCCTTGGCTTTCTTCAGGTTAAATTCATCAAGGTCCAGTCGGTCGTAGTAGGCGTTCAATTCCAGGATTTTCTCATATTGGGCAGCGGCCTCTATGACTTTGTCTATATCCACATCGTAACCTTCACGACCCGAGATCAGCCGGCCGGTGGGATGGCCAATGATGTTGACCAGAGGATGTTTTAGGGCCGAGATGATTCTCTCTGTCACATTTTTCTTAAACCCGGAGTGAATGGAAGCCACCACCAGGTCGAGCTTTTTCAGCAGGCTGTCGGGAAAATCAATCGAGCCGTCGGCCAGGATGTCCACCTCGGTTCCTTTCAGCAACCGGAAGCCTTTTAGCCTGGCGTTTATCTTATCAATTTCTTTGATCTGTTCAGCCAGCCGGTCAGGGCTTAAGCCGCGGGCGTATTTAGCTGCCTGGGAATGGTCGCAGACCGCAAGGTAGCTATAACCGAGTTTCTTCCCGCTCTCGTTTTTATAATATCCCTCAGGAATAATCAATCTGTGTCTGTTTTTTTGAAGAGGTTGTTAACTCCTGAGAGAGCATTTTGCTTGATGTACAAAGGGCTATCCTTGGAGATTTGAGTCTGGCGGTGCGATCCTCTATCTTCCTGGATTTAATTGGTAAGCTCTAGCTTAACCTACACAAAGTTGAATGAAATTTAATTCTCGTAAGACATACAGCCTTCGGCTACCTCTCAAGGCGTTAACATTAATTAAGCCATCTGGGCATATTCTTAGACATTCACATCATCCTGTCATGCATGGTACTATTCTTCCAATTATATTAGACGAGAAATATCAATTCTTACCATCGCATCTGGATATTGAGTTGGTGCGTTATCCCTAGCCTTTTTTGATTAGATTAAAGATCTATGATGAAAGAAAAAAGCTTGACAAAAGTTTTTTTTTTTTTACAATAAAAACATACAAAAGGCATAAAGGAGATATAGCTAATTTATCTGACGCGAATACTATTTGAAAAAGCTTTTATAGCTTAACAATAAAGGAGGGTAAAATGAAAAAAGTATTGTTAGCCTTCTTTATGGTGCTTGTCTTGTTAGCTGCGATAGTTGATTTTTCACCTGCCAGTGTTCCCCCTTGCGATCAGTATTTGGAGTGGTGTGTATTCACGTATTGCCGCCAGTATTATAATCCGGATCAATACTTGCAATGTGTAAATAAATGTGCCGAAAATTATGTCTTGAATTGCCTATGAGTGTTGATCTAAGGTTATTGTTGTCAAGAATCAAATAGTATACGAAAGAAGAGATTTTTTATAAATAAAATAAGGGGTGTTGGTATGGACAAAAAACTACTATGCCTGATAATCATTTTAGCTATTTTCCCTTTCTCTGGCTATGCTGATTTAAAAAAAGTTATTTCCATAGGGTCTGATGATATAAATTATCGCTTCTTTGGTGTGGCGGGGGCTGTTTTAGATGATCAAGGAAATGTGTATATTTGTGATTCTAAAGGGAGTTTTTTGAGGAAATATGATCCAAATGGAATGTTTATCAAAGAAATAGGTAGATATGGCCAGGGCCCGGGAGAATTCAGCAATACGATATCCGGTCTTTATTTTAGTGATGGTTTGTTCGTTCTTGATACGGGGAACAACAGGATAGTTGAACTTGACCAAGAACTCAATATAAAGAGATATATAAAGCTCAGTAGGCTGGCCTTATCAATAATGGGATTTGGCAATAATCTTTATATGATTTCAAGGATACCGGATCGGTTTTCTTTCGAAGTTGAAATTCGTGATAGAGAAGGGAATTACATAAAGTCTTTTTTCGACCGGCGGCCTGTTTTTATAGAGAGGATAGAACAATCAAAGATTGGTCAGGCTATTTCCCTAATTTACTCGTCAATAGCGGCGACAGTTGAAAGAAAAACGGGAGAGGTGGCAATTACTTTCCAATGGCCCGGAGAAACTATCGAAATATTTATGTTTTCAAAAGATGGGGAGTTTATAAAGAAAATAGTTTCTGATCATATTATCAAGTATGACTTCCCAGAGTTCAGGCTCAAGGGGCTACCGTCGAATTTAAGATTTCCAGATAAAAGCAACTTGATAATGATAAGATCTATACATTCCTTAGATGAGAAGAGGCTTCTGTTGGAGTATTGGGTTAATGAATATAACCAGGACAAAGCAGTTAAGGAAAATGAATATATCTTAATCGTTGATAAAAATTCTGGACAGCTAGTACATAGAGAACTCTTGCCATTAAAATCGGGTATAGCCGATGCAATAAAAAATTATATATGCGTAATTTCAAATGAAGGCGATGTTCCGGAAGTTGTAGTCTATAGACTTGATTATTGAAACTTGATTGGGAGTGATGGTGTTTTTGTGTTTGTGAGAAGTTTAAGGATATAAGGTTATTAAGGTTTTTATTAATAGGATGCAAACATTTTCCAAGGTTTTAAGATTGGTTGAATTATTGTTAATTGTCCTTTTATTTTGGAGCTGCACTCAAGAAAGTGGTCCCGAGTTCGGTCAGATTGATAAAAGAACTGTGGTGTCACTTCATTTAGGCACAAAGGCCCAAAGGAGTTCAGGTTGCTTATCATGCGAGCTGATGAACAAATATCAGTGGAACTTCTTATATAAGATATTTAGTGGGGAAAAAAATATTGAATTTGTCGTTTATTGCTCGAATGAGAAGAAAACGGAGGTTGAACAAAATCTATCATATGACGTCCTCTTAATAGTGGATAAAAACCCTGAAACTGATGAGTTGATAGTGCGCCACGAAGGGAGAACTATATTTCAAAAGGCGGGAGTCTTGGATATGTTTTCCGTGAGGCAAATTACCGAGCTACTAATGGATTCTGCCTTGAAAATGAACTGTTTCTACGAAAATAAGAGAACAAGGAAGTCTTGATTTTTGCCAAAAATGGCTTAATTTAATATCTGAAAAGGGGAATTTAGGCCGTGGCCTCCCGGATAATTAGTCTTTTCCCTGAACATGAGGCCGGGCAGGAATTCCAGGTTAAGGGGTCCAGAGTCCTTGGCCGGTTAATTGAAAAGCTGGTTAGTTCGTTTGGCGGCAATATTATTATATCGGTTATATCCCATACCCTATTGATTTCGCTTTTTCTGAGCCTAAACTTTTTGGAGCCAGGTTTCAAGGGATTAAGTTCTGAAAATTCGGCTGACCAATCTCGAATAAAAGAAAACTTGGTTGCCCTTAATCTGGCTCTCAAAGACCTTGGTCGAGATGAAAAATATCAAGAAATGTTGTCCGAGGTGCTGGGTAAAATCAAGCAAACAGAGGTTACAAACATTACCGACGATTTTATATGGATCGACCCCAAATTGAGCCAGAAAGAAAAAATTGAGTTCTTCAAGCAACTCATTAAAAGTACTGTCCTGGATCAAACAGAATATCAGACAACGAGGTATGAAAATCAAACCACAGATAAAATAAGCTCCAAAGCCCCCGATACCATAAAATTAAATTCAGGGGAAAAGATCTTCTTAAAGCCCTCCATTATGGAGGAAAACAAGTACGAAGTTTTCGTCCTGGGGAAGGATGTTTCCCGGGTTCTGGATAGGATGAAGGGCGCTGGTTTAATAAAAGAGAAGCCGGCCTTCCTGGAGAAAGATACTGTCCAGTTGTCTATTAATAGAGCGAAAGTTGAAATCCCGGCTGAATACTATTATCGGTCGAGTCCCTACGAACTGATTATGGCCGCGGGAGCGAGGTCGTTTTCTATTGTCAGAGGTTTTCCCCATCTGAAACTGTTTGGAGATACTCGGGTTTCTACCCGGGCATTTGCAAAAATTGAAAACGAAGATAAGCAGAGTAAGTTGGCCGAAAGCGGTAGTTTCAAGATAATTTATTATGGTGAAATTGAACCAGCAGGGAATAGTCCGGAAGAAAAAATTAAGACTTCGGCCAAAAAGTTTAATCTACCCCGAGAAAAGTGGCAGGATTTACTGGATGGTTTGATGGCCTATGATGAAGCAGAGCAATTCCGAAGGTTAGAAAAGGAATTTCTTCAGAACTACGATCCCAACGACCCGCGCCTGGCTGAGTTTGTTAGGGAATTTATCAACTTAAACTTGAATGGAGCCATCCTTCTCCACCAGCCGTTTCAGGCAGCGTTTGACTCGCTTGAAGAACTCTATTACAAGAGCCCAATTTTTGGACGTCTGCTGCTTTATATTAATAAAGAACCCGATTCACACCTGGCTACCGAGTTCTTGTTTTGCCTGGCCTCGGCTCTGGACTTTGAAAGAAGAACGATTGATTACCTCCACCAGGCCTATCTTGAAGCCAGCGTTTGTCTGGAAAGAAAATATAATCTGGATTATGTGTTCAATTCACAAGCCAAGGCTTTGACCATAAAAACAGTTTTTGATGAACTGGCCAAATTTCTATCCGCCTCAGATTTCGGCTCGGTGGAAGATGCCCTTAATCGATATACTGAGGAAATCATAAATATATATAATTATCTGGTCGAAAAAGGTGGGGAGACTGCGGATCGAGCTCGGTATGCCCTGGGATGTTTACTCTGGGAGAGGGGACAAAAAAAAGAGGCGGTGTCAGTCTGGCAGAAAATAAGTCCAGGTTTTAAGGTCCAGCCGTTTCCAAGGATAAGAGGAATACTCTATGGACCGAATTTTAACCTGGTTGAAGAATCAGTCAGTAAGATTCTTGATTTTGAGGCCCGTCGTTATACTTATTTGCTGAACGAAAGAGCCATCAGGTTTCATAAGTGGGCACGGCGTGAAGGTAGCCAGCAAACATAATAGGGCCATAGAGCGCTCTCCATATCTAAGCAGGAAATGTACCATGCTGATGGTGTGCAGAATGAAGCATACCTACTGTCTTGTCACAGAAAACTCGTTAATCTTTTATGAAAAAATATGAATACGAGCATAGCAGGCTTACGCTGGTAGCCCGCTACTTTCTCATAGTTTTCAATAGCTTATCGGCGGGCAGGGTGTTGAGCACGTCTTTTTTATTGAGCCAGGCCCGCCGGGCGATACCCACCCCGAAGCGCATCATCTGGAAGCCGTGGGCATAGTGGGTATCGGTGCCAATGGCGATGAGAATGCCCTTCTCCTTGGCTTTCTTCAGGTTAAATTCATCAAGGTCCAGGCGGTCGTAGTAGGCGTTCAATTCCAGGATTTTCCCGTATTGTGCAGCGGCCTCTATGACTTTGTCTATATCCACATCGTAACCTTCACGACCTGATATGAGCCGGCCGGTGGGATGGCCAATGATGTTGACCAGAGGATGTTTTAGGGCCGAGATGATTCTCTCTGTCACATTTTTCTTAAACCCGGAGTGAATGGAAGCCACCACCAGGTCGAGCTTTTTCAGCAGGC
>Ga0067045_1027399_pt1 | contig 166251 bp, 145 predicted proteins | sample TerdegcTABiofilm_FD_59184 | JGI IMG/M metagenome (GOLD analysis project Ga0067045, IMG submission 59184) | Combined Assembly of (Gp0054472, Gp0054536) Wastewater bioreactor microbial communities from Singapore -Terephthalate degrading... | reverse complement strand
AATATCTATCCGACCTGGCTGAATATAGTATATACAGATAATACATCTGCAGCTCTCTTTACTTCCACACACCAGGCTCCCCAGGCAGGGATCGAACCTGCGACCTACGGATTAATCCCGACTCGTCGGGACTCTAACCAGCTCAACCCTTCTTAATAAAATATATGTCCCCCCTGCTTATTATCTCCTCAATTAACCTGCGACTCTTCAAACTCTTTACATACCTCTCTACCCTTACAGCCTCTTTCATGTCCTCCGATATCGCTATACTCACCTTAAGCTCCCAAGGCCTGTGCTTATGCGTATATGTCATCCGTGGATCACTGTTGTGATCCTCAAGCCTCCTTATTGGATCTTTACTGTATCCAACGTAATATCTATCCGACCTGGCTGAATATAGTATATACAGATAATACATCTGCAGCTCTCTTTACTTCCACACACCAGGCTCCCCAGGCAGGGATCGAACCTGCGACCTACGGATTAACAGTCCGCCGCTCTAACCAGCTGAGCTACTGAGGAATTTTAAAAGTCTTAAAAATTTTGCGTGGCAAAATTACAGGCTTTTAGTGAATTTAGCAATATATTTGAAAAAATTTTTATGAAAAAAATTCTTGCCATAGGAAATGCTCTCGTGGACATTGTGACATTTGTTAAAGATGAAAAAGTTCTTGAAAAATTTTTCCTGCCAAAAGGCAGCATGCAACTTGTAGACAGTGAGACTTCAAGGAAAATCAGGGAAGAAACAAAACAATTTTATAGCAAATTTGCTCCCGGTGGATCTGCAGCAAATACAATTTACGGCCTGGCAATGCTTGGTATAAAAACAGGCTTTATCGGTACTACGGGAAAAGATGAAAACGGGAATCTGTTTGATAATGAACTGAGGAAAGCCGGCGTCGAAACTTATATAAGAAAACTTGATACCGCAACAGGTACTGCTGTTTCACTTGTTACTCCCGACAGCGAAAGAACATTCGCCACATACCTGGGAGCAGCATCAGAATTATCGGTTGAAGACCTGAGACATGAGCTGTTTTCACCTTACGATATTCTGTACCTGGAAGGATATCTTATTTACAATAGAGAATTTGTAATAAAAGCCTGTTCTCTGGCGAAGTCATTGAGCATGAAAGTTGCTCTCGATATGGCAAGCTATAATGTGGTAAAGGAAAACATTAACGCTTTTAACGAGGTCATAGTTAATTATACTGATATTTTATTCGCCAATTCTGAAGAAGCAAGAGTCTTTACTGGCAAGGACCCGGAGAAAGCACTGCATATTTTATCCGGACAATGTGAAATAGCCGTTGTAAAGATTGGAGCTGAAGGTTCTCTTATTCAAAGTGGTAATAAGATTATTAAAGTAGAACCCTATCAGGTTAAATGTATAGATACAACCGGAGCAGGTGATCTTTATGCTTCCGGTTTCCTTTATGGCCTGGCATTTAATAAATCACTTGAAAAGTGCGGACAATACGGTTCTTACCTTGCATCAAAAGTTATTGAAACATCGGGTGCCCGTATTGACCCTGAGAAGTGGCCCGAAATTAAAGCCACTATTAACAGTTTATAATAATGCCCTGCAGACTAGTATTTCGGCAGTTTATATCCGTTATAATATACCGGAGTAATGAATTTATTTGCTGCAGCTGAAGTAAATTGTTGCTTTGCATTATCCCAATAAATCTTTTCTCCGGTCTGAAAGGCTATATTTCCCATGTGTGCCACCAGGGCTACATCCCTTCCAATATCAATGCTGGCATTAAGTTTCTGCGGAGTATTATTTTTCAGACAGTCAAGAAAATTTCTTACATGTAGGTCCAATCCTGAACCAACATTTTTCTGCAAAGGAACAGCCTCCATTCTTCCCTTGTCAGGAATCACCTCCCAGCCGTTACGATCGAGCACAAGTGTTCCGTTTTCACCTGTATAAGCCATCCCGTGTGGCCTTTGCCAGTTCCCAAGACCTATACCAATTGTATGCTCCCAGATCATCATGAAATCCTCAAAATCATATACCGCAGTCATGGTATCGGGCGTCTCCATGGCATCATCAGGAAAAGCATACTTCCCACCGATAGCCATTACCGATTTAGGAACTGCTTTATTCATGCCGTAAAGAATATAATCGATCAGATGAACGCCCCAGTCGGTCATAAGACCTCCCGCATAATCCCAGTACCACCTCCATGTCTGATGAAATCTGTTCTTGTTAAACGGCCTCTTTGGGGCAGGACCAAGCCACCTGTCGTAATCAACTCCTTCAGGCACCGGAGAATCAGGCACTTTCGGGACAGCACCCTTCCAGTCAACAAACGACCACGCTTTGCAAACACGAATACGTCCCAGTTTTCCCGATTTCAGAAAATTAATTGCATCCACAAAATGAGGCTGACTTCTCTGCCACTGGCCAACCTGTACTATTTTACCATGCTTTTTCACAGCTTTCTGCATAATATTAATCTCTGCAATGGTTTTGCCTATTGGCTTTTCCACATAGGCATGTTTACCTGCTTCAAGTGAATCAACCAGCATAAGACAATGCCAGTGGTCAGGAGTCCCAATTATCACAACATCAATATCCTTGCTTTCGAGCATTTTTCTGTAATCCACATATAACCTGGGCTTCTGGAAGCCCAATTTTACAACGTCATCCGTCCGCCTGTTAAGCACATTCCTGTCTACATCACAAATAGCAACACATTCAACCTCTTTGTTCTTCAAAAAGGAAGCCAGGTTGTTCCAACCCATACTGTTTCCTCCTATTAACGCCACCCTTATCCTGTCACTCGGCGCAACACCAGACCTGCCAATCGCAAAGGTTTCAAAATTAATTACCGATGCAGCAGCTGCAATTGATGCAGTCTTTAAGAATTTCCTTCTATCCGATTTCATAATTATATTAAATTAATGAAAAGCAAATTTAAAAAATTAAACCAATAAACAAGATTATTCTTAAGTCAGGTATTGGTACAAAGAAAAATTTTAATTTTTTTTAACGCAAAAAACAATATACCCCAATTTTCTTTTTTAATACGTATTGAAAACCTAACCTTCTTCATTTCAATAATTTTGATACACTTTCTTATATGTAGTGCTTTTTTAATTCTTTTAATAATAACTTTACATATTTGATTTTAAAACCAAAAGAATCGTTAAAACAGGTAATCAGTAATTAATAAAAGTTTTTTATCTTTAGCATGTTATATCTAAATCTATAAACTCATGGCAAGTTTGAAGCTTTTACTGGGACTTATTCCCTCAACTGAAAAAATTGAACAGGAAGAGAAAAACCTTATAAAAGAGTTTGAAAGACTAAAATCAATTTCCGAATCCCAAAAACTTGCAAGATTCAACGAATTGCACGAAGTTGTTAATTCCGAAGGTTTTCAACAGAAAAAGAAAGAAATTGAAAGTCTTTCATATAAAGCTTCCGAAGAATACGCAAAAGAAAAAGAATTTCTTGCTTTGAAAAAAGCCAGAGATATCGTGATGTATTTCAGAACTCTCGAAGGTAATTCACTCAAAAAGTTCAGGGAACTTGATGGTTCAGAAAAGATAAAAAAATATGAAGAACTCAAACTGCTTGTTTCTGAAGCTGGTTTCAGAGAAAAAATGAAATCAAAAGATTTTCCGGGTTCAGAAGATTCCAGAAAACTGGCTGAATTCAAACAGATGGATTCTTCTCCGGAAATTAAGGAATTTTACAGATTCAAAAAATCAAAGGAATATGCGAATTTCATAAACATTGACGGTTCATTAAGGCTTGCCAGATACAATGAATTAAAAGAATTCGTAAACTCAAAAGAATTCCTTGAAAAAAAAGCTTTTCTTCTTGACAAAAACAGATTTCAGAAAACTGAAGAATACAAATTACTTAAAGAATATCTCGACCTTAAAAATGACCCAGATATTGTCTGGTATTTCAAAACAAAGGACTCAAATAAGTTTGATATACTGAAAAACAGGGAACTTGTTTTCAGCGAAGAATTTGATGGTGACACAATAGACACAAAAAAATGGCTGACAAATTACTACTGGGGCGAAAAACTGTTGCACGACCGTTACTCGCTTGAATCTGATCTTCATTTCTATACTGAAAAAGAAAACTTTGAAGTCCGGCACAGTTTTCTGAAAATAATTACAAAACCACAAAAAATAAACGGTAAAGCATGGTCACCTGTAAAGGGTTTTACAATCAAAGAATTTAACTACACTTCAGGAATTATTAATACCGGAAATTCCTTCAGGCAGAAATACGGAATTTTTTCTGCAAAAATAAAACTAGGTGATCCGAATGCACGTAATTCGTTCTGGCTTGTCGGGGGAAAAATGACACCACACATTAACATCTGCACCACGGCAGGAGGTAAGGTATGGTTTACACTTTTTACTGAAGACGGAAAACAGATAAAATCAAAAGTGGGAGGAAAATATGCACAGAAAAGCTATATTTTTACACTTGAATGGACCTCCTCGAGCCTTGTATGGAAAATTAACGGTGTTGAAGCATTCAGGACTACAGAAAACATACCCCAGGAACCAATGTACATGAATTTCGCCGGCGGAGTCACAACCCCAATAAACAGCATGACATCAATGGAAATTGACTGGGTAAGAGTTTACGTTCCCAAAAATTGAATTCCAGTATCATTTGAATCATAAAAAGAGGTTATCCTGAAAAGATATCCTCTTTTTTTATCATTTTTTATACCCTCAATGTAACTTTCAGAACTTTCATCCGTCTTTATATTGCAAAAGCTTTTATGACTGTAAAAGAATACAACAAAGCTGTTGACGATTATTCTGATGCGTTGTACCGTTTTGTCAGAAGCAGCCTGAAAGATGACGACAGGGCGAATGACATCGTACAGGACGCATATGAGAAACTCTGGAGGCATGTAACTGAAATAGATTTCAGAGTGGTAAAATCATGGCTTTTCTCAACAGCTTACAATAGTATAATTGATCTAATACGTAAAGAGAAAAGAATAATCCCGCTCGAACAGGAACATGAAAATGAAATGATTTACGAGTCTGATTATACCGACATTAATGAAATACTGCACAATGCCCTGGAAAAGTTGCCCGTACAACAGAAAATTTCTGTATTGCTTCGTGATTACGAAGGATACAGCTACAGTGAAATCGGGGAGATTACAGGACAAACTGAATCGCAGGTAAAAATTAATATTTACAGAGGACGGCTTGCTTTAAAGAGATTCATTGGAAAAATTGAAACGGTACTGTAATAAATGAAACCCGAAAGAACAAATTACGAAATATGGATCTTAAATTGCCTCGATGGCCTTCTTAATGAGGAACAGACAGGCTTGCTGATGAAATTTATGGATGAAAATCCTGATATCAAGGAAGAATTCAGCTTTCTTGCAGATTATAAAGCCATAATACCGGGTAAAATAAATTATCCTTATAAAAATAAGCTTAAAAAAAACATTCCAGACCTTTCAGAGGATCAATTCGAATTATTATGCGTGAGCGCCCTTGAAAATGATCTGTATGCCGATCAGGCTGATGAGCTAATGTCATATCTTGAAAAGCATCCTGATAAAAAACAAATATTTAATCAGATACAGAAATTAAAGCTCTCTCCACCTTTTATTAAATTCAGATATAAAAACAAAATCCGGAAATTAGGAATTGCTGAAAAAACAATTCGTTTTATTATTCCAGCCCTCAGCGCAGCAGCCTGCCTGGCAGTAATTATATGGACTTTCCTCTCCGGAGAACAAAAAATCAAAAACGATCCCAATTATAACTTAATCAGCCCGGATAAGGAAATAAAAATAAACCCGCAACCCATTACCAGAGCTGAAACCCTGGTTTCCCAAACCACAGAAATCATCCCGTCTGAAATAAACCGGCAATCAGCTCCGGGGAAAATAGTTACACAATCACCTTCAACACCGATTTCTGAGCAGGCAGAAAATACTAACCACGAAAAAATTCCTTTGCCCATCTTATCATTTAAGGAAGACCTGGTTTTGCCTCAAATGAGAATTGACAGTATAAAACCTGCCGTAAAATTCACAAGCCCTGATCAAATAATTGAAGAGGCAAACCGTGGATTCAAATATTATCTTACAAAATTCGTAAGGGAAAAGATACTCAAGACAGATTTAAAACCCGATGAAGCAATTAAATCTTATGAAATTGCGGAAGCAGGCATAAAGGGACTTAATAAAATTTTAGGATGGCAGATGAGCTTTAATGAATATACTGATGATAAAGGTGAACTGATGGCAATAAGTTTAAATTCAAAACTCATAAAACTTAATATTCCTGTAAAAAGAAATGAATCTGACGAATAATTCTAATACTGTAAAAATTTAAAAAGATATAAAAATGAAAAGGGTAGCTATATTATTAATGATTGCTGTAATTACAGTAATTCAGGGACTCAGCCAGGAAGAAATTTCCGGAGAAGATGTAAAGAACAAATCCGTATCGCCTTCTCAGGATACTAAAGTGATTATCGGTGACAGCATATTAGTTATTCAGGATAATAATGAAGCTTTCAGATTGAAAATTGGAAACAGAGGTATTGAGATACTTGAATCACTTGAAGGAAAGCAACAAATTAGATTAAATAAATACGATACCTCTGAAAAAAATAAAGATTTAGGTTCTGTTTCAGATAATTTAAATGATGATGACTCTGAAGGTCGCCATCAAAGACGTTCCAAAAGATTTAAAGGACACTGGGCCGGTATTGAAATCGGATTTAACAATTTACTTACGGATAATTTTAGTTTTGTTATGCCCGACGACATTGACTATATGTCACTGCATACCGGAAAATCAATAAACTTTAATCTCAATTTCGCGCAGCAGAGTTTCGGTTTTACAAGACACTTAGGACTTGTAACCGGATTAGGGTTGAACTGGAATAACTATCACTTCGACGGAAACAATAATATTATTAAAGGTGCTAATGGTGCAATTACCAAACTTAATCCTGACGGTATTCTGAAAAAGTCGAAATTTACAACTCTTTACATTACATTGCCAGTTATGTTGGAGATTCAAATACCAACCGATAATAAACAAATCAATCTGTCTGGAGGAATTATTGGAAGTATTAAGGCGGGATCTCACAGCAAAATGGTGTATGATAATGGCGACAAAATTAAATCTGATGATGATTTCAGCCTTAATGTGCTAAGATATGGTTTTTCTGCCAGAGCGGGTTTTGAAAACATAAATGTCTATGCCACATATTACCCCGTGGATCTTTTTAAATCAGGAAAAGGCCCGGGCGGATACTCTTTACATCCTTTTGAAATAGGCTTTGCTTTCACTTTTAATCACTGAATCAATTTTATATAACCTGTTAATCTAATAACCGAATTCAAAACCAAGTTTTTTAAGACCGGTTATTATTTCCGGACAACTCATAAATAAATTCCACAATAAACCTGTTCTGTAATTTTCAATCATGACAGGTATAGGCCCCTGATCTATTGCCAGGTAACGCTGAGGGAACCAGTTTTTTTCTATTGAAAAGGCATCGTAAAAACCATATTTTCCCCATAATCTGTCTCCGAGATCATAATAAAAATGTTTGAGTGCGTCCATTGATTTGTCTGAAGTATAGGGTATTGAAGACAGGGCTGCTGTAGGAGAAATAACACCAAGGTCTGTTTCATCTCCGGGTCGGTGTGCGAAATACCCCGAAAGGGAATAACTTGCTGTTAATCCCCAGCATGCAGCACTGTACCCTTCATGCCTGCCAGGATTATCTTCACACCACTTCCAGTTAATCAGCACATGATTTACATTTTCCTGCCAGTAATCAGCATACCTGTCTTTTAAATTCCGGGGATCGAGACCCAGATAGGAATAATGAGCCCAGAAAAGAGGTCCGCCATATTCCTCCGCGCCATTGTGCTTTAATCTTAAAATATATCCGTACCTGCCCGCAACAGTGTTTATTGCACCTCCCCTGGCCCAACCTTCATGGTAAACATCTGCCTGAACAGGATATGTCGGCGAAGAAGCAGCAAGGATATAAAGTATCAGGCATTCATTATAACCTCGTACCTGATGATTCATTTCCCATTGAAACTCGGGTGACCAGTGCCAGTAAATTACATTTTCTCCTCCCTTTGTAAACCATACCCATTCCACTTCTCTCCATAGAGTGTCAATTGCGGCTGCAAGCTTTTGCTCCTCAGCACTTCCTTTTCTGAAATACTGCCTCGCAACCAGCAAACCCTGCATAAGATAGGCTGTTTCCACAATATCAGCACCGTTATCTTTTTTTGAAAAAGGTTTTACTTTTCCCGTTTCCCCGTATAGCCAGTGAGGGAAGGCCCCGTGAAACCTGTCGGCCCTTTTCAGAAAATCAACTATCTTACTTAATTGCTCAAAGCCTTTCTTCCTTGATATAAAACCCCTTTCCATACCTGCAATGATTGCCATTATGCCAAATCCTGTCCCGCCTGTGGTAACTACATTCATATCATTTCCCGGATATATGCCGTCTATGTGTATCCTTTCCCTTGCCATTCCTGATACAGGTTCAGCCCCTTCAGTAAAATAGAGTGTAGATCTATGTTGAACCAGTGAAAGAAGTGAGTCATCCGAAATTTTGCCGGGTTTATCCCGATTGCCGGTATTATCAGGTTTATTAAGCAGATTACAGGAAAATATTGACAATAAAAGCAAAACAATAATGTAAACCTGAATCTTATATTTAATATCCATAAAGCATATAATTTGTCACCAATTTATTAAAATAATCCGAGTGACAGATTATATATCCGGATAAAGCCGTAAGAATGATTATCTTTGCGGTGGATATTAGTTCTCAATAGAATGAAATTATTACTGATAAGCAATTCAACAAACGCAGGTGAGGGCTATCTTGAGCATGCATTCCCTCATATTAAAAATTTTCTGGGAAACAGGTCGACGGAGGTCCTTTTTATACCTTATGCGGCAGTTACTTTCACATACGAGGATTACGAAAAAAAAGTAAGCCAGAAATTCAGTGAAGGAGGATACATAGTAAAATCAATCCATCATTTCACTGATCCTGTTACTGCAGTAAGAAACGCTGAAGTAATAGCTGTGGGAGGAGGTAATACCTGGAAACTTCTCAAAACGATACGGGAAAACAAACTTATTGAACCTGTAAGAGAAAAAGTGCTTTCAGGAACCCCATACATTGGCTGGAGTGCCGGTGCCAATGTTGCATGTCCGACAATCCGTACGACAAATGATATGCCGGTTGTTGAACCTGACTCTTTTGAAGCATTCAACCTGGTTCCCTTCCAGATTAATCCTCATTATATCGACGTTAATCCGGAAGGCTTTGCAGGTGAAACACGCGAACAGAGGATCAGGGAATTTATTGAAATCAACCACGACGTCTACGTAACCGGATTAAGAGAAGGCACAATGTTGTTGATCGAAGACGGCAAGATCCGGCTTATTGGACCGAGAAGTGTAAGAATATTTATCAAAGGGGCTGAGCCTTTTGAAGCAGACAATGATGATGACCTGTCATTTCTGCTTAACAAAAATACCTGAACCTGCAAAACAGCCATATTGATTTCTATCTTAAAAAAGTAGTTTCTGAATGAAACTGGTTTTGAAAATAATTGCCTGGATATCAGCAGGAATAGTTACTCTCCTGACAGCCCTTGTTATTACAGCATTTGCTCTTCAGAATCAGGCAGTAGTTGCCCTGATTGACTCAATTAACAGGAACCTGTCGGTTAAGTTTGAATTTGAAAAGTACAGACTCTCTCTTATAAAACGCTTTCCAAGAGCTTCTTTTGAAATTACGGAACTCACAGTCTTCTCTTCCGAATCATTCGACAGGTCTCAGCAATGGGGCATGAACACAGATACTCTTTTGAGCGCCGGAAAAGCCTCTCTGCAATTTAAGATTACAGATATACTCAAAAAGAAATATTCCGTTGAAAGCATTACAATTAGTGACGGAGAACTTTTACTTCTCACCGATAGTCTGGGAGGTATCAATTTCAAAATATCAATCCCTGATAAAAGTAATAATAATAAAGAAACCGAAATTAAACTTGATAAGGTAATTGTCCGTAACCTGAAAGCAACTTATTTCAACAAAGCAACGAATATTTTTATTTCCGGAGTGATGAATAACGGGAAATTTCGAAGTGTAATCAAAGGCAATAATCTTGACTTTTCATGTATATCCGGTATTTTAATTAATCAATTCAGCCTTAATTCGGTTAATCTCAGGCCAGATATACAGGTTTATGCCGATGTTACCCTCAGAAAATCAGAAGAACAATTAACTTTTCAGAACAGTATTCTCCGGTTCGAAGGTCTCTCTTTAGGATTAACGGGCTTTGTAAAACCCGGAAACGAACTTCTTTTAAAAATTGAAGGAGAAAACATTGACCTTTCAAAAGCAAGGAAGTACCTTCCACAGAAGATTGCTTACAAATTTTCTGATTACACTACCGGAGGTTTGCTGAATGCAGTATGCCTCATTTCCGGTCCGTTAACCCGAACAAAAAATTTATCAACGGAAATTCAGTTTTCTGTTAATAAAGGAAGGCTGTACAATAAAAAATCAGACATACTCGTAAAAAACATAAATTTTTCAGGAAAATATACTGGAGGTAATGGTTCGGATTATTCCCCGAATAAACTTGATATACAACAATGTTCATTTGAAATAGGAAATGCAGGTTATTACATTACTCTCTCTGCAGATAACCTTGAAAATCCATTCATTAAGCTAAACCTCTCGGGAGAAATAATTCCGGAAGATTTTAAAAAACTTTTCAATATACCCTGGCTTGTTTCCGGAGAAGGTTCTGCGAGACTTAATCTGAAACTTGAAGGTCATCTTCTAAAAAAGCCCGAAAAACTTACCTTTACAGATATTCTCAATCTTAACCCCGGTGCAAATATCCAACTTAAATCACTCTCAATTAAACACAAAAATGAACGATATTCATTTAACGATGCATCCGGCAATATAATTATCGCTTCATCTTTGTGGACTGATGATCTTGTTTTTTCCTATAAAAACCAACGTATAAAAATTACAGGGGAATTCGGTAATCTGCCGGCATGGCTGGCGGGTAAACCTGAAATAATTAAAATAAATGCAAGCGTCACAGCCGATAACCTGAATTGGTCAAACTTTTTCTCCGATATTCCTGTTAAAGAAAAAAGTGCAAGAAAAGCCGTAAAAATGCCTGAAGGAATAGAGGCAGATATTACTTTCGTATTAAACAATTTTATATGGAAAAGTTTTACTGCCGAAAATATTAGCGGTATTTTAAATTATAAACCAGGTTTTCTTAGCGTCAGTAATTTTACAGCAACAACACTTGACGGGGCAGTTTCAGGGAATTTTCTTACATCCCGGCAAAAAACAGGCTCTCCATTTGCATCTCAGGGAAATTTTAATATTAAAAACATTAATATTCAGAAGTGTTTCAGTTCATTTGGCAATTTCGGCCAGAACTTTATCCGTTCCGAAAACCTGTCGGGTAATCTTTCAGGGACATTGAAAATAATGATGCAACTCGACTCACTTTTAAAACCGGAAATCAAATCAGTAAACGCAGAAGGTAACTATTTGATTGAGAACGGTACTCTTATTAATTTTGAACCTGTAAAAGCTTTATCGAAATTCATAGACATAAATGAGCTGGAAAATATTTCGTTCTCAAAACTTGAAAACAATTTTTACATCAAAAACAATTACCTTGCCATACCGCAAATGGATATTATTTCTTCAGCTGTCAATTTCTCAGTAAGTGGCACACACAATTTTGAGAACACATATGAATACCATGTAAAGGTTTATCTTTCAGAATTATTATCAGGAAAAATGAAAAAAAACAAAACTATGACCGATTTTGGTGCAATTGAAGATGACGGACTCGGTCGCACATCCGTGTTTCTGAAAATAACCGGCAAAGGAAATGACATTAAAGTAGCATACGATTTAAAAGCTGCGGGCGTAAAAATCAAGGAAAGTCTTAACAATGAAAAAAATAATCTGAGAAAAATTCTTAATGAAGAGCATGGTTTATTCAAAAAAGATACTTCTGTAAGCATTGAACCTGCACCCAGGCCGAAATTTAAAATTGAATGGGAGGAAACAGATAATGCTGAAATTAAGCAAGATACCATAAATAAACAGGAAAAAAATAATATCTTAAATCGTATTTTCAGAAAAAGAAACTAAAAATCTTATAAATTGAATACTTATACACATAAAACTCTCTGGAAACTTATTTTACTTCTTCTTGCAGTAGCGATAGGAATGTTTTCCTTCTGCTATACATATTTGCTTGTCCGGAATCTTAAAACGGAAGAAAGGAAAAAAATTGAAATATGGGCTGAAGCGATCCGTCAACTGAATTTTGCGGCAGACACGGGGCAGACACTCGCTTTTCTATCTTCAATTATTGAAGGTAACACAACCATTCCTGTAATTCTTGCCGACGGAAATGATTCAATAATTTCTGCAAGAAATTATGATCCTTTAAAAGTAAATGAACCCGGCTATCTTCAGGCACGACTTCATAAAATAAAAGAAAAGTCGGAACCTATTTTAATATACCTGACCGATGGTCATATTAACCGGGTATATTATGAAGACAGCATTATCCTTAAGAAACTGATATACTACCCTGTTGTTCAGCTCAGTATTATAATTCTTTTTATACTTGTTTCTTACCTGGCATTCAACTCCTCAAGAAAAGCAGAACAGAATCAGGTATGGGTGGGCATGTCAAAAGAAACGGCTCATCAGCTTGGTACTCCGGTTTCTTCACTTAACGGTTGGATTGAAATGCTCAGGTCAAAATACCCTGAAATACCTTTTACTGATGAAATAGCGTCTGATATAGCCCGACTTGAAAAAATTACCGAGCGTTTCTCGAAAATAGGCTCACGGCCTGAAATGATAAATACAAACATTATCCCGGTCATACACCAGACCATTGATTACCTGAGATCCAGAGCTTCTTCCAGAACTGTTTTTATTAACGAATATGATCCCCTGGCTGAAAAAATCGTAAAATTCAATCCTCCGCTTATAACCTGGGTAATAGAAAACGTATGCAAAAATGCAATTGATGCAACAGACGGGGAAGGGAAAATCAATATATCAGTCTCTGAAATACGTAATTACATTATTATTGATATCAAGGATAATGGAAAAGGGATACCGCGTTCGGCTCATAAGAAAATATTCAGCCCGGGTTATACCACAAAGCAAAGAGGTTGGGGTCTGGGTCTCTCTCTGGCTAAAAGAATTATCGAAGATTATCATAAAGGAAAAATATTCGTCAAATATTCTGAACCAGGGTTGGGAACCTGCATTCGCATCATGTTGAAAAAAGACTGATTTTATTCAATCCTCCCAATGAAGCTTGAACAGAAATGAAGAGAAATCAAATTGAAATATCTGCACCGGCAGGTTCGTGGGCTTCGCTTACTGCTGCTGTTCAGGGAAATGCCGATTCAGTTTATTTCGGTACCGAACAGTTTAACATGAGAGCCTCTTCATCTGAAAATTTTGCGTTATCTGACCTGCCCGATATTGTTTCCTTCTGTAAAAAACATGGAGTCAGGTGCTATCTTGCATTTAACGTTGTCATTTTTGATAACGAAATCAATGAAATGAAAAAAATAATTGATGCGGCAGCAAAAAGCGGAGTTTCAGCTATTATTGCCACCGATCAGTCGGTAATTAACTACGCCTTTTCAAAAGGAATTGAAATCCATCTGTCAACACAACTCAACATTACAAATACCGATACACTTGAGTTCTATTCACAATGGGCAGATGTTGCAGTACTGGCCAGAGAACTGTCACTCGAACAAATCAGGCATATTTCAGATGAAATAAAAAAGAGAAAAATATGCGGCCCTTCCGGAAAGCCTTTGAAAATTGAAATATTTGCACACGGTGCATTATGTATGGCCATCTCCGGAAAATGCTACCTGAGCCTGCATGAATATAACAAATCTGCCAACAGGGGCTTATGTAATCAGATCTGCAGAAGATCTTACATCGTTACTGATAAAGAGACAGGCTTCGAACTTGAAATCGACAATCAGTATATAATGTCTGCGAAAGACCTATGTACCATAGGATTTCTCGACAAAATTATAGATGCCGGTGCAGAAATACTTAAGATAGAAGGCCGGGCACGTTCTCCTGAATATGTCAGAACAGTGACATCATGTTATGATGAAGCTCTCAGATCAATCGAACAGGGCACATATTCACCCGAAAAAATTAAAGAATGGACAGAACGCCTCTCAACTGTATTTAACAGAGGATTCTGGGATGGTTATTACCTGGGCAGGAAAACAGGTGAATGGACAAACAGATACGGCTCCAGCGCCACAATGAGAAAAACCTATCTGGGGAAAATCACCAACTATTACAAAAAAATAGGAGTGGCAGAGGTGAAACTTGAAAATGGAGACTTAACCAGGGGTGATACTATCCTTATTATCGGACCAACAACAGGTTCCATTGAATACAAGGTAGAAGAGATTCGCGATTCAGAACACAATATCACCGAAAAAGCTTTGAAAGGCACCTTCTGTTCAATTAAAACAGGACATTATTTGAGAAAATCCGACAAAATTTACAAATGGGAGAAGAAAGATCCGGAATAACATTTTTCAATCAAACTGTTATTTTGCAAAATATTTCAAAAATATTTTCTTCAGGTCGTCTATCCTAACCGGTTTGGTTATAAGCTCTTTAATACCATACATTTCAGCTTTTTTCCTTGTTTCAATCATATTGTCAGCTGTTACTGCGACAATCAATGCTTCAGGCCGAGCTTCCAGGATTCTTCTAGCCGATTCATAACCATCCATCTCCGGCATATAAAGATCCATGAAAATAACATCATATTTCTTGCTGAAAGCCATCTGGTATCCTTCATAACCTTCTTCTGCAACATCACATTTGTACCCGAGGCTTTCTATCATTTTTGCCAGAACCTTCTGACTCATTTTATTGTCTTCAACAATAAGAATATTCAGGTGCTTTTTTTCACTATCTGGACTAACCACTAATTCGGCAGGTTCAATATGAAAAACTTCACAGATTGCATTCTGGAACTCATTCAAATCAAAAGGTACAACCAGATAATAATCCACACCAAAAGTCAGGCATTTAAGGTAATTCCCCTTCCTGTCATTTGAGCTTACCATAAAAATCCTGTATCTGGAAGAAAGATTATTATCCCACAGGAGCTGTGCTACTTCAACCCCGTTAAAACTTTCATCATCAGTAATAATAATAAGATCGTATTTGACTTTCGGGAGAGTTGAATTTATTAAAATCTGGTTTATTGTACTCTTTGTAAAGGATGTAACTGATATCTGGAGCCCCGATCTGTGAAAAATCGACAGAAGTTCTTCATCTCTTCCTGAAGGACCTGTTATAACAAGAGCTTTTATCTGATTGATGCTTGTGATTGAAGAAGTGTCAATATTCTTTTTAATTCTTTCATTGGAATAAACCTGTATGGTAAAAGATATTTTTGTGCCATTTTCTCCTGCAATACCTGAAGGGCTGACTGCTGTAAGGGCTCCTCCCATCAGTTCAATTAGCTGTCTGGCAATCAGCGTGGAAAACATTGATTCACTATAATTCCCCGGAATCATACTCTCAATATTAACAATATCACCAAAGATTTTTTTCAGTTCAGCCTTGTCAAATGCCTTTCCCGTATCAAGAATCTCAAAACCAAGGGTAATTATTCCGCTCTTTTCGTACTTCTTGTGGGCTTTTAAATGAACTTCTCCATTTTCTGTATTACCGGTTGAATGATTAATAAGATTCACCAGAATCTGCCTTAATCTGTAGGGGTCGCTTATTACTGTTTCGGGAACATTATCGTCAATATTACAAAGAATTGTCACATTTCTCTCTTTGGCAAGAGGCTTTGCCAGATCAATAGCATAATATATTTCTTCTCGTACATTGAAGGGCGTCTCTTCAAGAACCATTTTGCCTGATTCAATCTTGGAAAAATCAAGTATGTCATTTACAATCCCCAGGAGCACTTCGGTAGACCTCCGTAAAAGATATACTATATCACGAACTTCCGGTGAAAGGTCATATTTGTTAAGGATGTCCGACATCCCGATAATTCCGTTCAACGGAGTTCTTATCTCATAACTCATCCTCGTGAGAAACTCGGTTTTTGCAATATTTGATCTGACTTCCTGTTTTCTTGCCGATTCCAGCATGGTTACGTCTATTAGAACCTCCAGCGTGGCTTTTTCCCTCTGATAGACTACCGGAATGCTGCTATGGTAAAGAATTAATTCTCCAAGGGGCTTTTTAATGACAATAAACTGGTCAGGATTAAATGATTTTCCAAGATATTGAGAAAAATAGGCATTATCAATTTTCAGTGAGACCTCCGGAAATATTTTACCTGTCATTTCAGATTCATCTTTATAAGAATAAAATTCAGCTGCCACTTTATTGGCTTTCAAAATTTCCCTTTTCTGATTATAAATAATAATCCCGACAGGCATTTCCTCAATAAGTTTCCTGAGCGTATGCTCTGAATCGGCAAGTTCCTGAATCTTATTTCTCTGATTACTTATTACTCTCCATAAAATCAGAATTATTAACTGTATTAATAAAACTGTAGCTGTAACAATAAATACCGAGTTTCTTATCAGGTATTTCTGAAAGAAATCTGCAGGAGCCGAGAAAACCAAACCCAGATCCCTTTCAAGTAGCTGTGTTGAATAAAAGGAAGAAAGTACTTCAAACTTTTCTCCGCCAATTATGGCAGAGTGAACCAGATTGGATACAATGCCTTCTTTAAGGCCTTCGGTTATCTTTGCTTTCTCGGTATATTCCGGTAAACTTTCATTGTTGTCAAATACAATTTTCCCGTCTTCAGTTAATACCCATTGCCATTGATAGTCTTTAAGGTTATATTTTGCGAAAAGTTTTCCGAAATATTTCTTATAATCAACTGTTGTCACAATATTTCCGCATGCTTTTCCATCTTTGAAAATAACCGTATAATAATTAAACTCACCATTATTTTCTATAAGTTTTCCCTTTGGCTCCACCGGACGCTGATCAAGTGAAACAAACTCTCCCTCAATCCATTCATTTTTTGCTTCATCTTTTGAAAGGGTATATTCATTCTGTTTATCATCATATAGCCTTATCTTAATCACAAAATCACGATATTTGGAATAAAAAAGTTTCAATTGCTCTATAATCTTATATTTAATTTCAGGTTTTGTTCTGTCAAAAAAATTATAAACATTATTTGTAAAAGTTATTTGCTCGAGGTCGCTGGTAAAAGCATAATTTATACTATCCACTTCAAGACCAACAATTCTTACCTGCCTGTCGAGCAGTTCAATCATATAACTTATCTGATTGCGATACAGATTTCTGTAATAAAAGAAATTAATAAGCAAAATTGATAACAGGACCGCCTCAGCAATTATTAGAGCCTTCTTCATTTTTCATTATTTTTCAGTGAAATCTGTCATAAATTACTCAAGAATTACCTGTATTTCCGGTTTTCGTCAGCAAGAATATTAAGGTAACTGCGATATCTCATAATGTCTATCTCCCCTGATTCGACAGCGGGTATAACCGCACAATCCGGTTCATTAACATGTAAACAATTATAAAATCTGCACTCTTTTGATTTTCTGAATATTTCAGGGAAAAAATGGTAAATTTCATTTCTGTTCATATCAATAATTCCGAATCCTCTTAAACCCGGTGTATCTATAACATACCCGCCAAATGGCAGCGGATGCATCTCAGGGAAAGTTGTAACATGTTTACCCTGTTCGTGATAAGGTGACAATTCATCGGTTTTAATGTTAAGAGAAGGATTAAGAAAATTTAACAGTGAACTTTTTCCCACGCCTGAGTTACCCGCTACCATATTTACCTTGCCTTGCATAGCTTCTTTTATTAGCCCTACATTTTCTCCTGTTTTAACTGAAATACAATAACAATCATATCCGATCTTTTTATACAGCGAAACAAGGTGATTCATTTTTGAAGTGTCTTCTTCATTGTAAATATCGATCTTGTTGAAAATAATAGCACTTTTTATTCTGTAAGCTTCTGAAGTCACCAGAAACCTGTCAATGAATTCCTGAAGTGTTTTAGGCATACGTATGGTTACCATCAGGAATACCTGGTCGATATTAGCAGCTATGATGTGATATTTTTTCGAAAAGTTTGAAGCTTTTCTTATAATATAATTTTTCCTCTCTTCAATTTCCGATATAATTCCTATTTTCTTTCCGGGTAATAAAGAAAATTTAACTCTGTCGCCCACAGCAACAGGATTAGTGGTTTGAATATCTTTTATTCTGAACTTACCTTTTATTGTACACTCAATGTTTCTGCAATCAGGCGTCATTACTTTATAGCGGCTTCCTGTTGACTTTACTACAACTCCTGTTTCCAAGTTAGTAATTTTATTTCAAATGTAACTAAAAGTATTAAAATTCAATATATTAATTGATATTTTTACGGGATTACGGTAAATTCCGTCATTCAAGTTGATTAAGCTGGTTTTTATTGCTTCAGTTTTTCATATTTTCATCGTTAACCGAATAAAAAAGGGGCCTGTAACTGAATCAGACCCCTTTTAGTTTGTCTATTCTCTTTAACCTTCGGCTGCCATCAGGAAGAAAGGTTTCATTTCAAAGCTGTGGTAATGGGGCCTCAGGCGTTCAGTATTGTAATATTCCTCAACATTCACAAATTTTTTCTGTGAAGTAACAATATCAATCGGAGCATTATCATACCTTCCGTTTCTCAGAACTACCAGTCTGCCATGAATCCCTCTCAGAATCAGGTCAAGAGCCAGATTGCCGAAAGCCATCGGCACAATAGAATCAACAGCGTCAGGATCTCCGGAACGTACCAGATAGCCAAGCTTCTGGTTAATAATATTTATAGTCTTTCCATTGTTGAATTTCGGCGAAAGTTCTTTTATTCTGGCCGAAACCAGATCACCTATACCTCCAAGCTTTGCGTGTCCGTATGCATCCTTCTCCTGATTTGCAAATACCATTTCACCTCCTTTAAACATGGCACCTTCAGATACCAGTACTATTGAATACCTGCTCGGATTTTCATTCCGGTCATCCACAAGAAGTTTTGTAAGATGCTCAATATCGAATTTATATTCCGGAATGACACAGCGGTTAGCAGCACCAGCCATTGTAGGAAGAATCGATGTGAATCCGGCATATCTTCCGAAAACTTCTATTACCAGAATTCTTTCATGCGAACCTGCACATGTTCTCAGGTAATTTGTCATGTTAATCGTTCGAGTCACACATGTGCTGAAACCAATGCAGTAATCTGTTCCCGGAACATCGTTATCCATTGTTTTCGGGATCGCCACAACTTTCACTCCTTTCGTATAAAGATGAACTGCATAACTTAATGTATCATCTCCGCCAATTGGTATAAGATAATCTATTCCGAGCCATTCAAGGTTTTTCAGAACTTCAGGTGTCAGATCATTCATGTCGGCATTATATGTACTTTTAAGATGTTCAGGTACATCGTTCCTTGACATATGGCTCGGGCGGGTTCTCGAAGTATGTAAAAATGTACCTCCCGTACGACCCGCTTTATTCACTATTTCATTTGTCAGAACCTGATAACACCGGCTGTTATCGGCTTTATTGTCCCTTATAATTTCGGTCAGACCAGCCCAGCCCCTTTTCAGACCTATCACTTTAAACCCTTCACGGTTAGCTCTGATTGTAACAGCTCTTATTGCAGGATTCAATCCCGGAACATCCCCTCCTCCTGTAAGGATGCCAATTACTCCTCTTTTTGTTTTTATGTTTGCCATAGATTCAGTTTTTTATGTTAACATTATTTTTTCCAAACCGCTAAAGTAAAAACAATTTCATTTTATTACAAATACCTGATAACAGTTAAAAATATTTAATGCATTTTTAAAGTTTAATTCTTATATTTCATCAAAAAGAAAATGAAAGCTCCTGATAGAATTGCTGATCCTGATAAAGGAAATATACTTATCACGGGAGGCAGTGGATTAATTGGACGCCATCTTACTTCCCTGCTGCTCGAAAAAGGTTATTCTGTTTCTCATCTTTCAAGAAAAGCCAATCTTTTTGGTAAAGTAAGAGTTTACAGATGGAATCCTTCAGAAAAAATACTGAACACCGAAATAGTTGAAGGAATAGATTATATCATTCATCTTGCAGGAGCCAGCCTGGGAGAAAAGCGATGGACAAAAAAGAGGAGAGAAGAACTCATCTCAAGCAGAGTAGAATCAGCTATTTTCCTGCATGATATTATCATTAAAAACAAGATCAGGCTGAAAGGATTTATTTCAGCTTCAGCAGTAGGCTACTACGGGGCTGTAACATCCGAAACAGTTTTCACCGAAGATTATCCCCCTGCAACCGATTTTACAGGCAATTTATGCAAACAATGGGAGGCTGCTGCAGACCTTTTCCATGACAGCGGAATACGTACCGTTAAAATACGTACAGCCGTAGTGCTTGAAAAGCATGACGGACTGTTAAAAAAGCTTCTGCCTCTTGCCAGGCGGGGGATTTTTCCTGTGTTAGGTAACGGGAAACAATATTTACCGTGGATTCATATCAGAGATCTTTGTCTGATTTATCTTAAAGCCATTGAGGATAACAACATGCAGGGTGCATATAATGCCTGTGCTCCCGATTATTGCACTCAGAAATTATTCATGAAAGCTCTTGCTTCCGTTATGGGTAAAAAAGGATTTTTCCCTTCTGTTCCATCATTTGTACTTAAAACAGCACTGGGCTCCATGTCAGGGATATTACTTAAAGGAAGCAGGATTTCTCCTTCAAAGATAATTTCGGCAGGTTTTGACTTTACCTTTAAATCCCTCCCCGAAGCACTGAAAGATATCTTTGGCTCCTGAAAGTTTTAATTACTATTTTCCTCCTATCTGCATCTCTGCCACTCTGAAAGTAGGTGTGGCGAAAGTCCGGTTTAAATCCAGATCATTGCCAACCATATCAATTGCATTCAGGATTTCTTCGGCTTTACCTGCTATTGTTAATCCTCTTACTGGATGAACTATTTCTCCGTTTTCTATCCACAAACCTGAAGCTCCTCCGCTGAAATTGCCCGATACAGGATCAATTCCATAACCGGTTACCTCTTTTACAAGAAAACCCCTGTGGGTCGCTGCAATAATTTCGTTTTTAAGGCTTTTCCCTGCGGGAACATATACATTGTGTACTCCTATTCCCGGCAAACTGCTGAAGCCCCCTCTTGAAGCATTTCCTGTACTTTCTACTCCTGCTCTCCTAGCCGCTTTCAGGTTATAAATAAAACTTTTCAGAATTCCGTTTTCAACAATAATATTTGTTCTGGTCGGAACTCCTTCCCCGTCAAAAGGACAGCTTGCAAGTCCTTTCGGCCTTTTCCCGTCATCAATTATTGTCAGATATGGTGATGCTATTTTTTCTCCAAGAGAATTGCGTAAAAAACTTGCTCCCTGAAGAACCCGTTCACCGTTAACTGCCGAAATAATTCCTCCAAGCAGAGATCTGCCTGCATCAGCATCAAAAATAACAGCAGCTCTCTGAGTACTTACCATAATAGGATCGAGCATTTCAAATGCTTTCCGTGCAGCAACAGCTGCAATTTCTTCTACCGACATAAGGTCTTCGAAATAGACACGCGAACAGCTTTCTCCACCCGTTGTTTTCTGATCACCTTTCTCAGACACCACACTAACGCCAAGTGAACAGGATGTTGTTTTATAGTTCTTCATTATCCCGTTCGAATTGGCAATATAAATTTCTGCTTCCCTTTCACGATAGTATGAACCGGAACTTTTTGTAATTCTCTGATCCTTGAGAGCTGCTTTTTCAAGTTCAACAGCCATTTTTATTTTGGTGTCAACCGGAATAGTTAACATGTCTTTGTCGTATAATCCGGTTACTTCAGAAACTGTATTGTCATCAGTCAGAATATTATATTCATCAGGAGTTGCCAGTCTGGCAAATTCAATTGCTTTCAAAATTGTTTCTTCAACTGATCTGTCGGAAAAATTATTGCAGTAGCTGAAACCCATCCTGTTTCCTACAAAAACCCTGAAACCTACACCCTGGGATGAGGCTTCTTCAATAGTTTCTATTTCCGAATTCAGAATCTGTATTGAAAGATTTCTGCCTGACTGAAAATATACCTCTGCAGCATCTGCGCCAAGTTTAATGCACTTTTTAAGCAATTTCTCAACAAGATTTACATAATTCATAATTTGTATTTTTTAAAATTTCAACCCCTTGAACCACCAACGTTTATTCCTCGTATTCTCACAGTAGGCTGTCCGGCAGTAACTTCAGCCGATTGCCCTTTCCCGCATATACCGGGACCAAAATCAAGGTCATCCCCTACCGCATCGATGTTTGTTATTACATCCATACAAGAACCAATCAGTGTAGCACCTTTAACAGGAAAAGTCTTTTTACCGTTTTCAATCAGATAGGCTTCCCTGCAGGTAAAGTTAAATACCCCCGTAACAGGATTAACACTCCCCCCACTCAGGCTCTGAACATACAATCCTTTCTTTGTTGAAGCCAGAATATCTTCGGGTTTATCTTTTCCTTTCTCAATAAAGGTGTTAGTCATTCTTGGAATGGGGATATTTCTGAACGATTCCCTTCTTCCGTTTCCTGTTCTTGGCAACGAAAGCTGTTTGGCACTTAATACATCGGTCATGAAACCTTTCAGAACTCCATTTTCAATTAACACGTTACGCTGTGCCGGTGTCCCCTCATCATCAAAATCAATCGTACCTCTGAAATTAGGCAAAGTTCCGTCGTCAATCATAGTGAAACAATCACTTGCAACTTTTTTACCCAGTTTACCGGTAAAAGCTCCGACTCCTTTTGCAATATTATCAGCTTCCAGGGGGTGACCCACCGCTTCATGTACCAGAACCCCTCCCCATCCGTTCTGCATAACCACATCCATTACTCCTGCCGGAGCATCCCTGGCTTCAAGCATTGCAATTGCCTCCCGTGCAGCATTCCGGGCAACTGTCTCCGGTGTCACAAGCTCAAACATCTCAAAACCGGAATGATAACTTAACCTCTCTCTGGCCATATGTCTTGAACTGCCATTGTCACTCATTACCTGTACTATAAAAAACAAAAGCGGTAATTCATTTTTACAGTAGACTCCTTCGCTGGTTGCAATAATTCTTGACCTTATTTCATCATTATATTCAATGATTGTCATTTTTATGCGACTGTCATAGGAGAGGGCTGCTTGATCTGCCCTTAGCATGACTTCCAGCCGCTTATCATCTGCAACCTTCTGCAAAGGAACTTTAACTGTAATATATGATGGCCTTTCGGTCACTGCAACAGGCCGGGGAATTACCTGACTGCCATTCTGCGCAACATAGGAAGCTATTTCCGCAGCCCGTATAAGTTTGTCATATCCAAATTCTTCCGTGTAAGCATATCCTGTCCGGTTTCCTGAAATAACTCTGACTCCCGCACCCTGACTGACTCCATATAATCCGCTCCTGAACTTTGATTCTTCCATCAAAATCTGCCTGGTAATGCGGCTTTCAATATATACATCAGCATAATCTCCGCCTTTTTTCAGAGCATGGGCTATCACTTTATCAAGCAATTCACGGTTTATTTCTGGTGGAGGAAAAATTTCCTTCCTGCCGGAACATGAGGTAAGATATTCAATCATGAATGGAGAGGCCGCCACAATAATACCCCCCTTTATTCCAAGCTTCAAAAATTCTCTCCTCGGGATATCGGAAACATGGTTTTCTTTCATATAGCTCTTATATTAATGGTTTCTACTAAAATTCAGAAAATGTGAAAATAGGCATACCACGCTAAAATTACAATGATTATTTAATATTGAATATGCTACATTTCAAAAATTTTTCACCGGAAAATCTTTTGTAATTACCCAAGCTCCCTCTTACTGTATGGCTACTTTCACTGATAGTGATTCTTTTTCAAGCAAGGGATCGAACCAGCAAATTGTTTTTCATATATCTGTATTTTGATCTTCATTATTTCATTTCATAAAAATGTTTAATAAACACTCATTCCTGCACAATAAAAATAGCATCTGCCACAAAGAAAGAAAATAAAAACCTATCTGTATAGATTAACAAAGTATATTTGCACCGGATTAATTTTTTAGTCTTTTAAATAATTATGCTATACACTACAGATTATCACATCCATACCCATTACAGTGACGGGAATGCAGCACCTGAAGATTATATTGAAGCAGCAATAAAAAAAGGCTTTAAAGAAATAGGATTTTCGGAACATCTTAATCTGTTCAGAACAGACCTGACATGGTGTATTGATCACAGGAAAGTACCTGACTACATTAGTCATATTTCATCTTTGAATAAAAATAATGACAGCATAAAAATCCGTACAGGTTTTGAAATAGAGTATTATCCCGGTAAGGAAAAGGAAATATACGATTATGTTTCTTCCCTTCAGGTGGATTATGTAATAGGCTCCATCCATTACATGGGTGAAAATACTGTTGACAGCAATGAAGATTTTTATAAAGGAAAAACCTTTAACGAACTTTTCTCCCAGTATTTTGAAATTGTCTTTGAAGCAGTTTCTTCAGGTATTTTTGACTTTATCGCTCATTGTGATTTAATAAGAATCTTCGGACACAGATACCAGGGTAATCCAGAACCCTTATACAGGCATCTTGCCCGCCTGATGTCAAAGCATGAAGTGGCTCTGGAAGTAAATACTAACGGAAAAAACAAACCTCTTGGAGAATTTTATCCTGATGTCAGGTTTATTCATCTTTTTCAAAAAGAAAATGTACCGGTATGCGTGAATTCAGATGCCCATAATCCGGGTCGTATCGGTGAATATTTCAGTGAGGCTTACAGGTTGTTGAAAGATGCCGGATATAAAGAAATGTGCACCTTCAGGCGAAGGGAAAGATATATGATTCCTGCAGAATTAAGCCGGTTATCATCCGTATAAGTTTGATTTGATAATCTTAATAGTTTCCCCTGCATAAATAACATCACTTAATAATCTCCATTTGTTTTGTTAATTTTCATATCTCTAATCCGGGCATCAGCATATCTCCCATCAAATCGAAATAAGATCAATATAATAATTCAAATTGAAGTAGTTAACAAATCAACAGACAAACAAAGATTCAATAACCAGTTTTCAATATGTTTATATATTTGACGCGGAAAATTTCACTAATATATGAGAGTGGTAATACAAAGGGTAAAAAAGGCTTCCGTTGCAACCGAAGGAAAGCTTATTTCCCAGATAAGGCAAGGGCTGCTTGTACTTGCAGGATTTGAAGAAGCAGACACAGACGAAGACATTGAGTGGCTGAGTAAAAAAATAGTAAATCTCCGTATCTTCAACGACTCTGAAGGTGTTATGAATCTTTCGGTGAAAGATGTAGGGGGCGACATACTGGTAGTTAGCCAGTTTACTCTTCATGCTCTAACAAAAAAGGGGAATAGACCTTCATATATCAGGGCAGCGCATCCCGATAAAGCGATCCCTTTATATAAAAAATTCCTTGAAGCGCTATCTATATTACTGGGAAAGAAGACAGGTTCAGGAATATTCGGTGCTATGATGGATGTGGAACTTGTAAACGATGGCCCGGTTACAATAATAATTGATACAAAAAATAAAGATTTCTGAATGAAGAGAAAAGATAGTACCATCACCAGGGAGGGATCATTTAAAAAATCTGTCCTGCTGGTATCCGCATTTGCGTCCTTTCTCAATCCTTTTCTAAGTTCCTCAATAAATCTGGCTCTTCCGGCAATAGGAAAAGATTTCCAGACAAGTGCTGTTGGTCTTGGTTGGATAGCGAGCAGCTTTATACTTGCATCTGCTATTTTTCTGCTACCCATGGGTAAGCTTGCCGATATCAGGGGAAGAGTGAAAATCTTTTCCACCGGTATTTTCTTATTTACCCTTTCGACATTTCTAATAATTTTTTGCAGAAATTTTACATTCCTTATTGTAATGAGAATTTTACAGGGAATTTCAGGTGCAATGTTTTTCGGCACGAGCCTTGCAATCATCACATCTGTCTTTCCTCCCGGCGAAAGGGGTACAGCAATGGGGATAAACATAACTGCAGTATATCTGGGTTTATCAGCTGGGCCTATTATCGGAGGTTTTCTTACACGCGAGTTTGGCTGGCGCAGTATTTTCATTTTTCTTGTTCCTTTTGGTATAATAGCTCTGATTTTGATTACGATGAAAATAAGAACAGACTGGGCAGATGCAAAAGGCGAGAAATTTGACTGGAAAGGTTCAGTATTATACGGATTTTCTCTCGCTCTTTTTATGTATGGTTTTTCAAAACTCCCTTCTTTTTTGGGTGTGATATGCCTTTTCTCAGGAATTATAACCGGAATATTCTTTATTCTTTTTGAAAAATCAGTTAAAAACCCCGTATTCGATATAAAACTATTTTTAAACAACAGGGTTCTTGCCTTTTCCGGAATTGCGGCTTTAATTCATTATGCCGCAACTTCAGCAACAGGTTTTTTCATGAGCCTGTATCTTCAGTATCTTCAAAAACTTGATGCAAGAAGTGCAGGATTAATCATGATCTCTCAACCACTTGCCATGATGATTCTTTCGCCTTTTGCGGGAAGATTATCAGACAGAAAAAATCCTGGAATTATAGCCTCCGCAGGGATGTCAATCACTGCAATCAGCCTTATTTCTCTTTGCTTTCTGCGTGAAAATACACCTATTGTTCTTATCATTATTCTGTTAGCAATAACCGGAACGGGGTTTGCATTCTTTTCCTCCCCCAATTCAAATGCAATAATGAGTTCTGTCGAAAAAAGACATCTCGGAGTTGCTTCAGCAACAGTCGGCACCATGAGAATGGTAGGCCAGATGACAAGTATGGGAATCGCAATGATGATACTTGCTTTATTTATAGGTAATCAGTCTATTTCTCAAACCACTTTCAAAGGTCTTATGTCGGGCATGAAAACAGGTTTCTTCATTTTTTCAGCTCTTTGCATACTGGGCATTTTTGCTTCCCTGGCAAGAAACAAAAGCCTTAACAGAAATTCATAAATTTTTAAATAAACCTGAATAAATCCAAAAAACATTATATATTGCCATCAGGCTTTTTCAGTGTTATATATTGTCTAAATTACTCTAAATCAGACACACTATGACTAAATTGTACGAAAAACTTTTTAAATCCTGTCCTGCAGAAGGGGAAATTAAGAAAGGTTTGAAGAAGATATATTCAAGTATTTCAGGCACACCCGACAGAAAAACACTGATGGAAATTCTCAGTATGATAGACCTTACGAGTCTTAATACTACCGATAATAAAAGCAGCATTTTACAGCTGACAGGAAAAATTAACAGCTTTAATGCCAGGTATACAAATATTCCCTCGGTAGCAGCTATCTGTGTTTACCCGAATTTCGTACCTCTTGTCAAAGAAAAACTGAAAGCAAGAAATGTCAAAATTGCAGCAGTTGCAGGAGGATTTCCAACATCACAGACATTTAAAAGTATAAAAGTAGCTGAATGCAAAATGGCAGTAGATGCCGGAGCTGATGAAATAGATTTTATATTCAATGTTGGAGCTTTTCTCGGAAATGATTATCAGACAGTTGCCGAAGAAATAAGGGAAATAAAGAGCACAATTGGAAATTCTTCCCTAAAGGTAATTATTGAATCAGGCCTTCTTAACAGTTATGAACTGATATTCAATGCCTCGATGATTGCCATGGATGCAGGAGCTGATTTCATCAAAACCTCAACTGGCAAAATAAGTGTTTCGGCAACACCCGAATATGTTTTTGTGATCTGCCGGGCAATCTCCGTATTTTATAATGAAACCGGAATACGGGTAGGAATTAAGCCTTCAGGTGGTATTGCCACATCAAAGGATGCCCTGGTTTATTACAACATAATCAAAGCAATTCTAGGACCTGAATGGCTGAATCCTTCATATTTCCGTATCGGATCAAGCCGTCTTGCAAACGATGTTCTTTCGGAAATAATAGGCTCAAGAGCTGATTATTTCTGATAGCAGAACTTTTAAAAAACCGGCGGTAATATAATAATAACGGCAAAAAATGATACCGCAGGATACAATTAAACTCAAACCTTCCGATAAACCCAATCTCACCGGTCATAACCAGGATTCCATCGTAATAAAAAACAGGGATACTTTAATAACTTCGCCCGCAAATACCGGAATAAATTTTAAGATTAAAAGCCCTTTCGTATCAGTATCAAAAAGCAATAGAAAAAACAATTTTTATCTGAAAGAATTAAATACAGAATTCAACAATAAAACTACAGCTGATATAATAAATTATTATTCCTCAGATATTCAGGCAAATTCATCAGAACAAACAAAAATTCTTTTTCCTTATGCTTTTATTGAATCATCAGAGAAATTTAAAAAAGAGCAGAAAACAAGAATTTCTGAAGTAAGAAAAGACGGAATAAAAATTGAAAAGAACTCCCCGAAATCTGACTGGATGTTGCCTGTAATACTCATTTCGCTGCTTGTTTACCTGATAATATACAGAACATCCTCTGATTTTATGAAATTACTGAATAAATTCTTTACTCTCAGAATTACCCATGATTCAGGTACAACAAAAACTACAGGATTTTCATCATTGCTCCTCGATTTCGTATCATATGTCAATATCAGCCTTTTTGCTTACTCTGCACTATTTTTTTTCAACATCAGCATTGGCGGAACAAAAGGTTGCTTTACTTTGATAATTATTTTAACATCGGTAATCTTACTTTCATTTATCAGACATATTATAACCTTTGTTACCGGAGTAATAAGTGAACAAAGAGAGATCTTCGCAGAATACGGGAAAACCATTAAATGTTTTTACAGAAGCGCGGGACTGATTATCTTTTTTATAATCATTTTATTTCTTTATACCAATTTTTTTAGTCCTGCAACATTAATTTACGGAGGATTTTTTATCCTGGTAATGCTTTATTTTTTACGCGTGATCAACCTGTTTTTAATTTTTATAAGAAAACATGCATCACTTTTATATTTAATTTTATACCTTTGTGCCCTGGAAATTCTGCCAGTGGCTGTCCTGGTAAAATTTTTAACGCAGCTATTGCAGAATACTTAATGTACAGATGTCAAACTAAATCTGTAAGGGGTTGAAAATAAAAAAGATTTTAGTATCGCAGCCAGATCCGCAGAATCCAAAGTCTCCTTATCATGAACTGGCGAAAAAATATAATTTGAAAATCGATTTTAAGCCATTTGTTCAGATTGAAGGAGTCACTTCAAAGGATTTCAGGCAGCAAAAAATTAATATTCTGGACCATACTGCCATAATCTTTTCATGTAAAACAGCAATTGACCATTTCTTCAGGATATGTAATGAACTGCGCATTACCGTTCCCGATACCATGAAATATTTCTGCATAACAGAAAATGTTGCTTTTTATCTGCAGAAATATATTGTATACCGTAAACGCAAAATTTTCCATGGTAAATCAAAATTTTCAGACCTTATAGATGTAATACTGAAACACAAAGAAGAAAACTATCTGGTTCCGCTTCCTGAACCTCACAATTCAGAGATACCCGAACTTCTCAAGAAATATAACATAAAACACACTATAGGAATATTTTACAAAACCATAAGCAATCATTTTGCAAGTATCAATGATTTGCTTGATTACGACATCATTGTATTCTATAGTCCTTCAAGTATTAAATCACTCAAAGAGAACTTTCCCGATTTCGAGCAAGGAAATATAAAAATCGCTGCTTTCGGGCCAAATACCGTTATGGCACTTGAACAGGAAGGATTTAAGGTTGACATTCAAGCTCCCAATCCGAAATCTCCATCAATGACTATGGCGCTTGATGAATATCTTAAGGAATACAATAAGAACCATAACAAATAGCTTTCTGCCCGTTATCCTCCCTGCCTTCTCCCTGAATCTATCATAATAAAATTACTCTATACCTTTTGCAATGTCTGAACGTCCTGAAACATTCAAAAAATATGAACGGCTTTGCAGCAAAAAGGCTATTGAAGCACTTTTTGAAATAGGTATATCCGTGTCCTGTTATCCTTTTTATGTATTATGGAGTTACAGCAACCTGGATTCTGCCAAACCAGCAAAAGTTGCAATCAGCGTGTCAAAAAAGCTATTCAAGTCAGCAGTTCAGAGAAATGCGGTCAAAAGAAAGATCCGGGAAGCTTACAGAAAAAAAAAATACGCTCTTTACGATTTCCTCATATCAATTGGCAAAAACATCAATTTCATACTAATCTACAGGGAAAACAGGGTACCCGATTACTTTGAAATCGAAAAACATATTGATGATACCATTCAAAAGTTAATTTCCTCAATACGAAACCACCAGGAATAAAAATCCAATCGCATACTGGTGTTTTAAAAATCTTCTTATCTGTTAGTTTTATTGCCTCTCTTTAATAATTTCTTTCTAATTTCGCCTGACTGAAAATATTGAATTTACGATGAAACAAATAATAAAGAAGACGGGGAAAAGAATATCAATACTGATACTGGTTATTCTTATTGCCGGAGCCACTACCGGATTCCTAATCAATCAAGAATCCAGGGATTTCAAACTGGGTAAAAACCTCGATATATTTATTTCACTTATTCGCGAACTGAATACTTTTTATGTTGATGAAATAGACCCGGAAAAAATATTCCGTACAGCCATAGAAAGCATCCTGAATTCTCTTGATCCTTATACCACATTTTATTCAGAATCGGAAATAGACGATCTGACATTGATGACAACCGGGAAGTACGGAGGAATAGGTTGTCTTATCCGTAATAACGGAGACTATGCAATTGTAACAGAAGTATATAAAGGTTTTCCGGCCGATAAGGCAGGAATTAAAGCAGGTGACCTGATTAAAAAAGTTGATGGACAATTTCTTAAGGGTACTGCCGTCGAGCAGGTCAGTGAAAAACTGAAGGGGGAACCGGGCACAATAGTCTCTTTAACAATCGAAAGAAACGGAAAAGAAATCGAATGCCAGTTAAAAAGAGAAAGAATTTCACTGCCTCCGGTCCCATATTATGGAATAGTGGATTCAAAAATAGGGTATATTAATTTTTCCAATTTCACCCAGGATTGTCACGAGGATGTTAAAAAGGCTCTCATTGAGTTAAAAAAAAGTAATCCTGAGGGTATAATACTTGATCTGCGTTCCAATCCCGGCGGAATAATGCTGGAAGCCGTCGACATTGTTAACCTGTTTGTAGAACCTGGAACAGTTGTGGTAAGCACAAAAGGGAAAGTAAAACAATTTGATGCTTCATATAAGACTAAAAATCAGCCTGTTGATGAAAAAATACCTCTTGTAATTCTGATTAACAGGATGACAGCATCTGCATCGGAAATTGTTGCCGGAGCCATACAGGATCTTGACAGGGGAGTAATAGTTGGAGAGAGGTCATACGGGAAAGGATTGGTACAGGTTACCCGTCCTCTAAGCTTTAATGCACAGTTAAAAGTTACAACCGCAAAATATTACATACCAAGCGGCCGGTGTATTCAGGCTGTAGATTTTGCACACCGTAATAAAAATGGCAGTGTGGGTTATATATCTGATTCCCTGATTAAAACATTTAAAACACGCAACGGCCGACCTGTTAAGGATGGCGGTGGAATAACTCCCGACATAGAAATTGTTCCTGAAACCCTCAGTCAGCTTGCAACAGAGTTATACACCCGTAATCTTATATTTGATTACGCAACAAAATACTACTGGTCTCACCCTGAAATAAAAGATATAGAAGAAATCAAAATAACGGATGATGATTACAATGATTTCATATCGTTCCTGGAAGAAAGAGGATTCAATTATCAGACATATACTGAAAAGTCATTTTCAGAGTTTGTTGAAAATGCAAAGCAAGAAAAATATTATGAACCTAACAGGGAACTCTTCATTGCTCTCCAGAAAGAAATTACGCATAACCTCCGAAAAGACCTTATGAATTATAAGGAAGAAATTTCACAGCTCCTCTGTGATGAAATTGTAAGCAGGTATTTTTATGAGGAAGGTGCCATCAAGTGGTCTGTAAAATATGACGAACAGGTTCAGAAAGCGATTGAGATTCTCAACAATAAAGCTCTGTACAGGTCAATTCTTGAAGGAAATCCTGTGAAATAAATGCAGTTTAAGGATGTGCTTCAAGCCAGTTTGTTCCCGTACCCCAGTCAACTTTAAGTGGCACTTTTAATAAGGCTGCCCCTGTCATTTCCCGGATGACAATCTCTTTTACGGCTTCAAGTTCCTCATGGGCAACCTCCAGAATGAGTTCATCATGAACCTGGAGTATAATTTTCGATTTAAAACCATATTTATGAATCTGATCAAAAATCCTGATCATTGCAATTTTGATAATATCTGCTGCAGTACCCTGGATGGGAGCATTAATCGCATTACGTTCAGCATTACCCCTTACCACCTGATTACGCGAATTTATATCCCTTAAATATCTCCTTCTTCCGAACATGGTGGTTACATATCCTTTTTCCCTTGCCTGTTTTATGCTTTCTTCCATATATTTCTTCACACCGGGATAAGAGGCGAAGTATCCGTCTATCAGATCTCTGGCTTCCTTACGTCCTATATTAAGCCTTTCCGAAAGACCGAATGAGGATATCCCGTAGATAATTCCGAAGTTTGCTGTTTTTGCCCTGCTCCTCATTTCCCTGGTTACTTCGTTAATACTGACACCGAAAATCTTTGCAGCGGTTGCAGCATGTATATCATGCCCCGACATAAAATCTTCAATCATGTTCCTGTCACCGCTCAGATGAGCCATTAATCGCAATTCAATCTGTGAGTAATCTGCTGACAGAAAAATAAAGCCGTTATCTGGTACAAAAGCCTTTCTTATTTCCCGCCCTCTCTCATCCCTGACAGGTATATTCTGCAAATTCGGATTATTGGAACTGAGTCTGCCTGTAGATGTAACCGCCTGATTAAAAGAAGTATGTATTCTCCCCGTCTTTTTATTTATCAGCAAGGGTAATGCTTCAACATAGGTTGTTAGCAGTTTTTTCAAACCCCTGTATTCCAACACTTTACCCACAACAGGATGTCTGTTTACAAGTTTCTGGAGTGTTTCTTCACTTGTTATAAACTGTTTTGTTTTTGTGAGTTTTGCTTTATCATCAAGTTTAAGTTTCACAAACAGAATATTACCAAGTTGCCTGGGCGAAGAAATATTAAATTCTTCCCCCGCCAGCTCGTATATTTCTTTTTCAAGTTTTTTAATATCTTCCCTTAAACCAACAGAAATTGACTTCAGATTTTCCTCATCGAGCTTAACGCCGGCTCTTTCCATACACGCTAGAACCCTGATCAGGGGCATTTCAATATTTTCCGACAGTTCCTTCATGCCCTCTTTAATCAATCTCGGTTCAAATAACTCCTTTAACTGTAATGTGATATCGGCATCTTCAACAGAATATTCAACTATTTTTTCTGCCGGAACCGAACGCATGCTTTTCTGATTTCGACCCTTTTCCCCGATAAGACTTTCAATTGAAACAGGTTTATAAGAAAGATATGTTTCGGCCAGATAGTCCATATTATGGCGCATTTCGGGCTCAAGCAGGTAATGGGCAATCATTGTATCGAAAAATGCTCCTTTTACTTCTATTCCATAATTTTCCAGAACCTGGATGTCAAATTTTATGTTCTGCCCTATTTTTCTTATGTTGCTGTTCTCAAAAACAGGCTTCAAGACAGAAAGCATTTCTTTGATTTCTTTTTCATTTTCAGGGAAATAAACCAGATAACCTTCGCCTTTCTTCCATGAGAAAGCAATAGCTACCAGTTCGGAATCAAGTGCACTGATACTTGTTGTTTCTGTGTCAAAACAAAATTCATTAAGGGTTTCTAGTTCTTTTGCAAGCTTTTTCAGTTCCTCTTGATTTTGAATTAGTTTGTAAGAATGTGGTACAGCATCAATATTTAATTTTTTTTCAGACACTGAAGTTTCTCCGAAAAGTGTTCCCTGGATCGTCTCAACTGTTGATCTACTTTCCTGTTCAATAACTTCAGAATCTCTGTTTTCATATGTTTCAGTAAGAATTCTCGAACTCGTTTGCCTGAATTCAAGTTCATCAAACAGGATTTTAAGTTTTTCTTTATCTGGCGGCTGCAATTTAAGTTTATCCTCATCAAACTCAACAGGTACATTCTTTTCAATCGTTACCAGTTTCTTTGACAACAGTATCTGTTCCCTGTGTTTCTCAAGTATCTCCTTTATTCTGCCCTGTAATTTTTCTGTATTTTTCAGTAACTCCTCAATGCTTCCGTATTCCGAAATAAGTTTCATGGCAGTTTTAGGTCCTACACCCGGGGCACCGGGTATATTATCCGATGCATCTCCCATAAGCCCGAGAATGTCAATTACCTGTTCCGGACTATTAACACTGAATTCCCGTTTCACATCTTCAACACCCCAAATTACCGATTCATTACCAGCCCTCGAAGGCTTATACATTAAAATATTTCCGGAGACAAGCTGAGCGAAATCCTTATCAGGCGTCATCATGTATGTCAGAAAACCTTTGCTGGCTGCTTTGTTAGCCAGAGTACCTATAATATCATCAGCCTCGTAACCGGGAAATTCCAGTATTGGAATTCTGTATGCCTCAATAAGCCTTTTTATATAAGGAACAGCTTTTTTTATATCTTCCGGAGTTTCTTCCCTTGTAGCTTTGTACTCAGTGTACATTTTATGGCGGAAAGTTGGTTCAGAACTGTCAAAAACAACGGCAATATGCGTCGGTTTTTGTTTTTGTAATACTTCTTCAAGAGTAAGAAGAAATCCGAAAATTGCAGAGGTGTTTAACCCTTTAGAAGTAATGCGTGGATTTTTTATAAATGCGTAATAAGATCTGAATATTAACGCATAAGCATCAAGCAGGAAGAGTTTTTTTTCGCCATTTTCTAGCATAACAAAATATTTTAATTGTCAGAAGAAAACCACTCAGCGTATGATTTAGGGGTTTCATATAATCGGAGAGAATGGAGATCCACACCTGCGGGTAAATTAAATTTCAATCTCTCGGCAAATTCAGCAACAAGATTCTCACAAGTCGGTTGAAAATCCAATACTATAAGGTTGTTAAACGCCCGCTGTAATAAATTATATCTGCTTTCAAAGCTTTTGCTCACAACAAGAGCATGATCGAATATATTAATAACTTTTTCTTCCACAATTTTTTTCAAATCTGCAAAATCTATTATCATGCCGTTTTTAGGGCTTCCCGGGTCATTCAAAGGAGTTCCGGAAACCGTAACTAATAACCTGTATGAATGTCCGTGGACATTTCTGCATGGACCGTCATGACAATCCAGTACATGGGCCATTTCGAAATTAAATTCGCGAGTTATCCTTATCACAGGCATAATTTATCAAAGCTTGGTTATGAATACAAAAATAACGATTATTCCCCCGAATGGAAAGAAAAAGAAAATGATTATGATAGTCAAGGGATATTAATTTTTGGAAATTTATCAGAAACTTTTCAGATAATTATTAAAATAAAAAGTAACTTTGCAACTTTAATTACTTCAATGATTTTATTTAACATTACAACCACAATTCCTTCTTTGTTCTCAGAAACACTGAAAAAACACGGCAACAGAAACGCGCTCTCCATTATAGACGATAAGCCCTTAACATACAAAGAAGTTGATAAAAAGATCCAATCACTGATTTCTTTTCTTGAGAATAATAATATCAGAAAAGGCGACAGGATTGCTATTCTCGGGACAAACATGCCTAACTGGGGAATAACATTTTATGCAGTTACATTCATGGGTGCTGTTGCTGTTCCGATATTGCCCGACTTTTCAAAGTCCGAAATCCTGAATATTATAAATCATTCCGAATCAAAACTTTTAATTGTATCATCTTCACTACTCACAAAGATTGATGGTTTTAATTTGGAAAAACTGAGAGCAATTATCCTGATGGAAAATTTTTCTCCTGTACAGTTTTCCGATGAGTTCATTTTTTACTCAGAAAATTCAAAGCCTTCAGGAAAATATACGGTAAGCAGTGAGGATATTGCTTCAATAATTTATACATCAGGCACAACAGGTAAATCAAAAGGAGTTATGCTGTCACACGGTAACATAACTTTCACTGCCATTGCCGGAAGTAAGGTCCATTATCTTGATGAAAATGACCGATTTCTTTCAGTTCTCCCTCTTTCCCACACTTACGAAAATACCCTTGGACTTATTCTTCCAATGCTGAGAGGTTCCTGTATATATTATCTTAACAAACCACCCACACCTGCGGTACTTCTTCCTGCCCTGAGCAAAGTTAAACCGACAGCAATGCTTACTGTTCCCCTGATCATTGAAAAAATTTACTTTAATAAGATATTACCTTTTTTTCGTAAGAACTTTTTGCTCAAATTTCTGTACAGTATTCCTCCTGTAAGAAAGCTGTTTAACAGAATTGCCGGTAAAAAACTAAAGAAAACCTTCGGAGGGGAACTCAGATTTTTCGGAATAGGAGGAGCCAAACTGAACAGAACTGTTGAGAAATTCCTTTTAGAAGCTAAATTTCCATATGCAATAGGATACGGGCTTACTGAAACATCGCCACTTCTGGCAGGTACCGGGCCTGCTAATTCTGTTTTTGAGTCAACCGGTCCTGCCATTGAGGGAGTGGAACTTAAAATTCATAACCCGGACCCGATAACCGGCGAGGGCGAAATATATGCAAGGGGCCCCAACGTTATGATTGGCTATTTCAAGGATCCCGAGTTAACCGCACAGGTTATTACTCCCGACGGATGGTTCAAAACAGGAGATCTGGGCACTTTTGATAAAAAAAACAACCTTTATATCAAAGGAAGGGCAAAAAATGTAATCCTTGGGGCAAGCGGGGAAAATATTTACCCTGAGGAGATTGAATCAATAATAAACAGCTTCAGGCATGTTGTTGAATCTATTGTAATAGAACAGAAAGGAAAATTAGTTGCCCTGGTACATTTAAACCTTGAAGAAATTGAAAGGAAATACAATAATCTTAAGGATGAAGCTTCAAAACAGTTTGAAGAAAGAAAAGAAGAAATCCTGAAGGAGATACAGGATTATGTCAACTCAAAGGTTAACAAATTCAGTAAACTCAGCAGAGTGGTATATCAGCCTCTGCCGTTTGAGAAAACAGCCACCCAGAAAATAAAAAGATATATATACAAATAAAAAAACCCCTTCCGGGGTTTTTATTACATTTTATCCGCAAAGAAAGTTTAGATTCAAAGAGATAAAGCCTTTTTGTAACGTTTCTCAACTTCCTGCCAGTTTATGACGTTCCAGAAATTGTCGACATATTCTGCACGCCTGTTCTGGTATTTAAGATAATAAGCGTGCTCCCAGACATCAATTGCCAGCAACGGAGTTCCTTTAATTGGTGAGACATCCATTATAGGACAATCCTGATTAGGAGTGCTCCCAACTGCCAGTTTTTTATCCGGTGTTAGATATAACCATGCCCATCCGCTTCCAAAATGCGTTTTAGCTGCATTGCCGAATAATTCCTTGAACCTGTCGTAAGAACCGAATGCTGATTCAATTGCTTTAACCATTTCTGATGAAGGAGTGGAGAGTCCTTTCGCCATATTTTCCCAGAAAAGTACATGGTTATAATATCCGCCTCCCTGGTTCCTCACGGCAACAGGATAGCGGGATACATTTTTAAATATTTCTTCAGCCGTAAGATTTTCAGCCTCAGTCCCTTTAATTGCTGCAATAAAATTGTTGAAGTATGCCCTGTGATGTTTATCGTAATGTATTTCCATCGTACGTGCATCTACCCAGGGCTCAAGTGCATCATAAGCATAAGGTAATGCCGGAAATACGATTTTGCTTGTACTCATCTGTTCCATAGTTTTAGATTTTATTAATTCTTTACCAGTCAATAGTGCATTCCCTGTAATAAGAAACAGAGAAACACCTGATCCAGCTGATTTAAAAAATTTTCTTCTGTTCATTATTTATTTGTAATTTTATGGTATTAATTTACAACATTATTAACAAAAAACCATTGAATTTGTTCAAGGAAATTCCGGGAAAGAAAGCATGACTTTAAATATTGGATTCATTTTCATAAACATATAAGACAAAATAATTTCAAAATTTATTTAAAAAGTTTAACAATATATTGTTTAAAACCATCGTTTTAAATTTAAAATATCAAAAAATGAAAAAGGTATTTGCTGCATTATTGATACTGGTTTTTGTTCCTTTTTTTCAAAGCTGCGAAAGAAAGGGTAACCCTCCCGTATTACCTCCTTATGAAACTATGTTAATAGATTTCACGAATTTTAATACAGGGACCAAATCTTTCCAGCAGCCAGATTTGCCTAAAAGTTCAACTGCCGCACCTAATTTTAACTGGAGCGTTGCAGCAACCATAGCCGGTGTCTGGAATACACTTATAGCTGTTAACCTGGCCATTCCTGTAGCAGCATTTAAGGAAGCCCTCACAAAGAAACCTAGCTATCTCGACAATAAAAAATGGCAATGGAAGTACAGTGTTAATGTGCTTTCTGCCACATATACTGCAAGACTGACCGGGCAAATTTCCTCCACGGGAGTCAAATGGGAAATGTATATTTCCCGGGAAGGAGCAGGAGGCTTTGCTGAATTCCTCTGGTTTGAAGGCACCTCAGCATCTGACGGGAAAAGCGGGCAATGGATTTTTTATCAAAGCAGAGAAGAACAGGTCCCTGTTCTCCGGATTGACTGGCAGATAAAAAATAATGAGGTTGCTTCAATAAAATACACCTATATAAAAACCGGCAGTCCGATGAAAGACAGCTATATTGAATACGGATTGACCACGGGAGATTTAAACGCATTTTACAATGTTCATTACTATGAATCAACCTCCATGATGAAATTCGTTGATGTAGAAATCCAATGGAGTACTACGGGACACCACGGGAAAATAAAAGCACCTGATTTTTTCGGAGACAACTTATGGCATTGCTGGGACAGTAATTACAACGATACAGTTTGTCCGGGCAGTTAATTACATATTAATCTCTTTAAGAGTTTCTATCATCGCTACAATATTTTCTACAGGAACATTTGCCTGTATGTTGTGAACCGTATTAAAAACGAATCCCCCTCCTTTACCGAAAATTCTGCAGTTTTCTGTCACCTGCTTCCTGACATCATCGGGGGTTCCGAAAGCTAAAACTTTCTGGGTATCAACTCCTCCGCCCCAGAAAACAATATGTTTCCCATATTTCTTTTTCAACTGAACGGGATTCATGCCTGCAGCATTTATCTGAACCGGATTAAGGATATCAAAGCCGCAATCAATAAACTTCCCTATAAAAGGTTCCACCGCTCCGCATGAATGTTTAAAGATTTTCCACCTGGTATTGCCGTGTATCCAGTCGTTCATTTTTCGATAGTAAGGAGCATAAAGTGTATCGAAAACTTCCCCGCTGCAAAACGTTGAAGTCTGGGTTCCGAAATCAGTGCCGCAAAGAAATACCACATCAACAGCATCCCCTCCCGACTCATTCAGTTTCGAAAGGTTTTGCAATGCTATATCGGTCTGCCTTTCAAAAACTTCATGAAGATAATTCTGTCTTGCCACAGTTGAAATATACCACTCCGTAACATCCCTGATTCCTCTGGGATGTTTAAGATTCAGTCCGGGTACCAGTGCTATATCCCCTATTGCAGTTCCGCCAAAATTGGCAACCACAGCTTTACTGCTTCTTCTGGCAAGGTCAAATTGTTTTTTCCACCATTCAATGTCCTCTTCAGTTAAAAAACCAAATTCTTCAAGATTATCTTCAATATTGAGATTATTGTCGTCAATTGGCTCCTGCCGGGGAATTGCATTAAAAAAATATCCCGCCTCCGGCATTTTTGCACATGGAGGAACAGATGTATCTCCTTCCGGATAAATAAGCAAAGAACCGTCATTATCAAATCGTGTATTAAATTTCTCCGGAAGCAGTACAACCTGTCCCCAGAATGTCCTGAATTCTTTCCATCCTTCATCCTGAGGAATGCCAAACATGTTTTTTCTTGAAGATAACCCAATTACATCAGTACCGATTATTTCAGCAAGGTCATCATCGATTTCTCCGAGCATCTGAAAAGGTTCAGTAACTTTTACCGGCTTCCTTTCCAGTCCGTAATAATTTCTGAGATTTTCAACTGCTCTCACATGAATACCTGTTACGCTGGTACTGCCAAAATCTACGGGTATCCTGCCTGTTTCTCTGTGATCCAGAGCTGCCAGAACAATTTCCCTTGAAGTCATAATTTTTCATATTACAGTTTCAGAGTAGAAAGATAATATTTTTCTTTTATCAATTCTTTTTTTCTTATTTTGCGCAAAAATTCAATTTACAGGTTGCAGAATGAAACTTTCCACCTGCCAGAAGGCTGTTATTTTTATCATACTCATTCTGATAGCTGATCAGGCACTAAAGATATGGGTCAAGACACATATGACAATTGGTCAGGAAATACCTGTTTTCGGAAGATACGGAATGCTCCATTTTATTGAAAACAACGGCATGGCATTCGGCATGGAGATTGGTGGAAAAGCCGGTAAAATTTTGTTAAGCATTTTCAGGATTTTTGCAATTGCCGGAATAAGCTGGTATCTCTCAACACTTATAAGAAAAAATGCATACTGGGGTCTTATAATGGCGGTTAGTGCAATAGTAGCAGGAGCCACCGGTAATTTTATAGACAGTGCGTTTTACGGTATTATTTTCAGTGAAAGCTCATACGATAAAGTTGCGGTGTTATTTCCTCCCGAAGGAGGGTATTCATCATTTCTCCTCGGGAAAGTTGTTGATATGTTCTATTTCCCGGTGATAAATACTACATGGCCTGAGTGGTCACCAATAAAACCGGGTCAGCAATTAATATTTTTCAGACCTGTTTTTAATATCTCTGATGCTGCAATAACTTGCGGAGTCTTTTCAATTATAATCTTCCAGAAGAAAATGTTTAAAAACTTAAACTGATTTACTTAATTTATTTTGTGCCATCATTTTATTTTTCATTCAGAATTATAACAAATTTATGAGACTCTGCTATTTATTTTTGTAAGTTTGAAGAGTAATAATCATTTAATCCGTCGGTTTTTAATATGTCTGCTCTTTCTGAAATCAGAAGACCTGTGGAAAATGAAATGTCTGAATTCGAGAAATTTTTCAACAGGTCATTCAAAAGCGAAGTGCCGTTACTGAAAATAATACTTAATTACATTTTCAGGAGAAAGGGCAAGCAGATGAGGCCTCTTCTCGTATTTTTATCTGCCAGACTTAACGGAGAAATAAACGAATCCGCCTACGTCGCCGCAACATTAATTGAGCTGCTTCACACAGCCTCCCTTGTACATGATGATGTTGTTGACGATGCAACGGAAAGAAGAGGCGCACTTTCGGTAAATGCATTATGGAATTCAAAAATTGCTGTTCTTGTCGGGGATTATATGCTGGCAACAGGCCTTCTTGTCAGCATCGAAAAAAACCGTTATGATATGCTGGAAATAATCTCGGAAGCCGTAAAATCAATGGCACAGGGAGAACTGCTTCAGCTCCAGAAAGCAAGAAAACTGAACATTAAGGAGGAAGATTACTTCAAAATAATCAGCTCTAAAACAGCTGCTCTGCTTGCTGCCTGTACAGCCTGCGGTACCATTTCAGTAACAAAAGACCCGGATACAGTACAGATGATGAAAGAACTCGGCGAAAATATAGGAATTGCTTTTCAAATCAGGGATGACATACTCGACTATGAAAGAAACGGTTTAACAGGTAAAGCTCCCGGAAATGACATTAAAGAACGCAAAATAACCCTCCCCCTGATTTATGCTCTGGAAAAATCTCCGGTTACCGAAAAAAAACATATACTCGGTATTGTTAAGAAAAAGAAGAAAAGCAGAGATGAAATAAATTATGTTATTAAGTATGTCGAGGACAACGGCGGAATTGAATATGCAGAAACTAAAATGAATCAGTACCGTGATAAAGCTCTGTCGATTCTTGATTATTATCCCGAATCCGATGTTAAAAATTCAATGAGAGAATTAATTTTTTATACAACATCAAGAAACAGTTGAAAGATAAAAAATCAATATCCCTTTTAGATGAAAATGAAACCTGTCAGTATTATTCCTGCTTTTCTGTTTCCCCTATTAGTTTCCTGCAATAAAGAACCGGCAAAACCGAATATTATTTTTCTTCTTACGGATGATCACAGATGGGATGCTCTCGGATATACCGGCAACAAGTTTATTAAAACTCCCAACATTGACAGGCTGGCCGAAAGAGGAATCATTTTTACAAATGCTTTTGTCACAACGTCCATTTCATGTGCAAGCAGGGCAAGTATCCTGACGGGCCAGTATGCTTCCCGACATAATATTATTGATTTCCAGACTGATTTCAGTGACAGTGCGCTTCATAAAACTTACCCTCTCATTTTGAAGAAAAGAGCGGGTTATAAAATCGGTTTCATCGGAAAATATGGTGTTGGACTGAAAAAACATCCTTCACACGAATATGACTACTGGAATTGCGAGAAACTTATTCAGCCACACTATGAAAATTATGATTCTGCAGGCAATATGATTCATTATACCGATTTGATAAATATGAGAATAACGGAATTTCTTTCAAAATTTGGAGGAAATGGCCCTTTTTGCCTGTCAGTGAGTTTCAAAGCACCGCATGTTGAAGATTCCGACCCGCGTCAGTTTATTTACAACAAACGATACTCGGAATATTATAAAGACATGTTCTTTCCGAGACCTGTTTCTGGAGCCGAAGAACAATGGAAACGTTTTCCTGAAGAATTCAGGACAAACAACGAGGCAAGAAAAAGATGGGAAATAAGATTTAAAACTGACAGCATGCTTCGTGAAAGCGTACGGGGATATTACCGTCTTATTCAGGGAGTTGATGATGTTGTTGGCAACCTCACAAGGAAACTTAAAGAAATGGGTATTGAGAATAATACCATCATAATAATGGCAGGTGATAACGGATTTTTTCTGGGCGAACACGGACTGGCTGGTAAATGGTACCCTTATGAGGAATCAGTGAGAATTCCGCTATTTATTTATAATCCTCAGGAAAAAAGGAAGTTTAAAGGTTTAAGGATCAACGATATTGCCCTTAATATTGATATTGCACCAACAATTCTTGAATATGCAGGTATTGAAAAAGATCCTGAAATGCAGGGTTATCCTCTTCAGGACTTATGGCGAAATCCCGGCAGAAACAGGAGGGACTTTTTTTATTACGAACACAGGTTTAACCACCAGGGGATTCCAAAATCTGAAGCCGTTATTAGCCTGACCCGCAAGCTTATTAATTACTACGAACTTCCCGATAGCTCTTTAGAGTTCTATGACCTGGTCAAAGACCCTTACGAAATGAATAATCTGATAAACTCTCCGGATTATAAAAAGGATATAGCCAGATACATGAAACTTCTTGACAGTTTGAAAACAACTGTCAGATAAACATTTGTTTTTTATCTTATCTTTACATTATTAAGTTCAGACAATATTATCATCATAAAAACAAAAATGAATTCAATAAAGCAGATTGAAGATTTTTTAGCGTGTCATGTGGTTGCAGTTGCAGGAGTTTCCCGCAACCCCAAAAAATTCGGATACATAGTATTCAAGGAGCTACGCAGAAAAGGCATGAATGCAATACCCGTCAATCCATCAGCCGATGTAATAATGGGTGTTAAAACATTCAGTAATATAAGTAGTCTGCCTGATGATGTGACAGGACTTGTTGTCCTTACCAACAGAAATAAAACCATATCTGTGGTTCGCGAAGCAATAGCAAAAGGAATTAAAAATATCTGGATTCAACAAAAGTCAGAAACCCAGGAAACTATTAAAGAGCTTGAAGAAACAGATATAAATTACATTACGGGTGAATGTATACTCATGTATTTTAAGCCTCATGGCATTCATAAATTTCACAGAGCAATTAGAAAATTCTTCGGAAAATACCCTGAATGATATAACTTATTACATTAACGAGTATAAAAATGGAATATTTATATTGCCTGGAATTTTCAGTCCGTGATTATGAATGCGATCTGCAGGGAATAGTCAATAATGCCAATTATCAGCATTATCTTGAGCATGCCCGGCATGAATTCCTGTTATCAAAAGGAATCAGTTTCGAAGATCTTCACAACAAAGGATTGGATCTTCTTATCACACGGGTGGAAATTGATTACAAATATCCACTCAGGAGTCGCGACAAATTTATTGTTTGTCTTAATATCAAGAGGCAGGGGAATGTCAGAATCCTGTTTGAACAGGACATTTTCCGTCTTCCCGACAGAAAACATATTGTTCATGCTGTGGTTACAGGTGCTGCAACAAGAAATGGCAGGCCTGTTTCTCCTGTGGAAGTACTTAATAAACTGGGACTACAGTGATAAATTAAACAAACGGTCCTGAGTTAAATCGCAACATTTGACTTTTTTGACTGTCTTTAATTAAAACTTCAAAATGCTTATTTTATGAAACCTGCAAGAATTATTTTAAAATCAGTCTGTGCCTACCTGATTATTTCATCAATAGCTTTTTCTCTTAAAAGCCAGACTATTACCGGCGACTGGCATGGCGCACTTAATTTGCAGAACATGACCTTACGGATTTCCTTGCATATCAAAGAATCAGGGGATGGATACATTTCAACCTGGGACAGTCCTGACCAGGATGCGTTTGGAATTCCTGCCACTGCCACAACATTTGTATACCCCGATTTCAGCTTCACACATAGCGGATCCAGAATACAATATACCGGCAAAATTAATCCTTCATATACTGCAATCGAAGGAACTCTATATCAGGGTACTAACAAATATCCCCTGACATTTACGCGACAGGTTATTCCACCCCCCCAGGGTAGCCCTGCCGCACTCAGGGAAAAGTACGAGAAGCAGGAGGTTTATATTACGATGCGGGACGGGGTAAAGCTGTTCACTTCGATATATACACCAAAAAACAAATCAGTAACGCATCCTATTCTTCTAAACCGTACTCCTTACAATATTGAACCCGGAGGAGAATCATATTTCAATTACTTTTTCAGATTATATACAAGATATACAGATGCAGAATATATTATGGTCTTTCAGGATGTACGCGGCAAATATATGAGCGAAGGTACCTTTGAAGATATAAGGCCTGTTATTACTGTGAAAAAAACTGACAAAGATATTGATGAAACCACTGATACGTGGGACACCGTTGACTGGCTTATTAAAAATGTCCCCGGCAACAACGGAAAAGTCGGCATATTCGGCATCTCGTATCCTGGGTTTTACTCAACAATGGGAGCTATCAATGCACATCCTGCAGTAAAAGCAATATCTCCGCAGGCTCCTGTTACGGCATGGTTTATAGGAGATGATTTTCATCACAACGGAGCATTTTTCCTGCTAGATTGTTTCACCTTCTTCTATCACAACGGACATCAGTTCCATTCCCCGACAAGAAAAGGATTTACTCCATTTAACTGGAATGCAGTGCCTGACAATTATGAATTCTTCCTGTCTCTGGGTGCGATTAAAAATATTTCGCCGAAATTTTTCGGCGATAGTGTAAAATTCTGGAATGATGCATTTGCACATCCTGATTATGACGAATTCTGGAAAGCAAGGGATCCCCGACCGCATCTTAAAAACATTACTCCTGCCGTGATGACCGTAGGTGGTTGGTTTGATGCTGAAGACCTTTACGGTGCCCTGCACACCTACAAAGCTATTGAGGAACAAAATCCAAAATCTCTTCCGAACATAATTGTTATGGGGCCGTGGTCACATGGCCAGTGGGCTTTTGGAAAAGGAGAAAATCTTGGTAATGTCTACTGGGGTATGGATGCAAATGAAAAATTCATTAAGCTTGAAAAAGAGTTTTTTGATTATTACCTTACAGGCAATGGCAACGGTAAATTTCCCGAAGCAACCATATTTATCACAGGCTCTAACACATGGAGAGAATTTGAAACATGGCCGCCGGCTAATGTGCAGGAGGCAAAATTATATCTCCATCCAGATGGAAAGCTTTCATTTTCAGCCCCTGCATTTAAAACCAGCTTTGACGAATACGTCTCTGATCCATTGAAACCTGTTCCTTATACTGAAGATGTCCACTCTTCAAGAACTGCAGAATATATGACCGACGATCAGCGTTTTGCTTCCCGACGCCCTGACGTAATGGTTTACCAGACAGATGTTCTGACAGAAGATGTAACAATTACCGGACCGCTTAATGCAGATCTTTTCGTTTCAACCACAGGGACTGATGCGGATTATGTTGTAAAGCTCATAGATGTCTTCCCGCTCGATACTAAAGCCCCTGAAAACATAGAGGTCAAAGTACCCCTTGGTGGTTACCAGATGCTTGTCCGCGGAGAAGTTTTCAGAGGAAGATACCGGAACAGCTTTGAAAAACCTGAACCCTTTATACCCGGAAAAATTACTGAAATCAAATATGAACTGCCTGATATTGCACATACTTTTAAAAAGGGACACCGGATTATGATTCAGATCCAGAATTCATGGTTCCCCCTGGTTGACCGGAACCCTCAAAAATTCGTTAATATTTACAAATGCAGTGAAGAAGATTTTCAGAAAGCCACTCACAGAATATATCACGATTCAAAATATCCTTCTAACCTGAAAGTAATGATTCTTAAGGAATAATAACATATTACTGGTAGTTAAGTTTCTTGCCTGACTGCTTGAAAAAAATTTTCATTACAGATCTCATTACGGAAAAATACCCATCAGATTATTCAAAAAGCTTGCAGTCAACCTGATATTTTGAATATACAGCTTATAGATTTGTTAAGTTGTAAATTTTCCTATATTTACAATAACCATAAACTATTAACACGATGAAGCCAAAAAGGTTTTCGAGAAGGCAGTTTTTCACTTTAGCAGCAGCAGGAACCGGTACCATTTTTCTGAGTAAAGATTTACCTTTTCTCAGAAATATTGATCAGTTTTCGGGAGTTGACCCGTTTAAAAAAGTGACTCTCGGAAAAACCGGAATTCAGACAACCCTTCTTGGTATGGGAACAGGATACAGCGGCTATAACAGGTCCTCAAATATAACCAGGGCCGGAGTAGCTGAATATGTGATCAGGTCCGCATATGAAAAAGGCATACGTTTTTTCGACTGCGCCGACAGTTACGGTACTCACCCTTTTACGAGGGATGCACTCAAATCTTATCCTCGTGAATCATACGTTTTAGGAACGAAAATGTGGGTGCTCAGAGGAGGTATCCCTGAGCAGGAAAGACCTGATGCAGAAATAGTAGTGGACAGATTCAGAAAAGAACTCAATACAGACTATATCGATATCGTTCAACTCCATTGCATGACTTCAGGAAAATGGACCGACGAACAGAAAAGATTCATGGATGGCCTTGAAAATCTCAAAGCAAAAAAAATAATCAGGGCACATGGTGTTTCCGTACATTCCCTGGATGCTCTCAAAGCAGCCGCTGAAAGTCCCTGGGTTGATGTTGTACATGTAAGAATAAATCCGTTTGGTGAAAGTATGGATAGTAAGGACCCCCTGGAAGTCATACCCGTAATTAAAAAAATACATGATTCAGGAAAAGGAGTCATCGGGATGAAATTAATCGGGAACGGAAAGTTCAGGGACGACCCCGAAAAAATAAACGCATCCCTCAAATTTGTAACAGGTCTTGGTACGGTAGATATGATAATTATCGGATTTGAAAAACCGGAACAGATTGACGATTATATTAACAGAATGAAAAACAAAGCACTGTAATTAAACTGCTAAACTGCCATGAATACGTTCAGACTTTTAACACTGTTGTTCAGCATTTTTTGCTTTTTAGCAGATGCAGAAAGCCAGGACAAAAGCAGGAATACTATTATTGCTCCCGGTGCTGAATTAATAAAATTAGCAGGAGATTTTGCTTTTACTGAAGGTCCGGCAGCAGACAAAATGGGCAACGTTTACTTTACCGACCAGCCAAATAACCGGATTATGGTATGGACAGTAAAAGGGAAACTGGAAACTTTTATGCAACCGGCCGGCAGAGCAAACGGACTATTCTTCGACAAGGAAGGAAATCTATGGGCATGTGCCGACGAAAAGAATGAACTATGGAAAATATCACCTGATAAAAAGGTTGAAATTATTACCAGCAGGTATAATAATGCTCTTTTTAATGGCCCAAACGATTTATGGATTGCCCCCAACGGGGATGTATATTTCACGGATCCTTTCTACAGGAGAAACTGGTGGGACCATACTGAACGGCCTCAGGACAAACAATGTGTATATTACCTCCCCAGGGGAAGTAAAGATCCCATAAGAATTATTGATGATCTGGTTCAGCCTAACGGCATTATTGGCACACCTGACGGGAAAATACCTTATATAGCTGATATAGGAGGTAAAAAGACGTGGAAATATAAAATAAATCCCGACGGAACTGTTTCAGATAAAACACTTTTCTGCGAAATGGGATCAGATGGAATGACGATTGATAATCAAGGAAATATTTACCTCACAGGAAATGGCGTTACGGTCTTTGACCCCTCGGGAAACAAGATTCTTAATATTCCCGTGCCTGAAAAATGGACAGCAAACGTATGTTTCGGAGGCAAGGACAGAAAAACTTTGTTTATAACCGCAAGTACAGGTATTTATGCCATTAAGACGAAAGTAAAAGGAGTTTATTAAAAACCCGGTTTTCTAATACTACAATATTGGAGAACTAACTTAAAAAAATATAAAATCAAGCATATGACTCACGAAGATTTTCTTGTCAAAACCCTTGGAAAGACAAACATAAAATCACCGTTGCTTCAGACTGTAAAAAATTATACTCCTCTTTTTAAATTTCTTGAAGAAGATGAAAGGATTCTTTATGATGTATCACTTGCTAATTTCCAAAGGTGTTTTGAAAAAGGAGAAATTCCTCTGTCTTTTGAAAAAGCAGGTCCGCGGGAAAATATTTTTTTTGAACCCGCTAAAACCAAAGTTGCAATAGTGACCTGCGGAGGGCTGTGCCCCGGATTAAATAATGTTATCAGAAGCCTTGTTTTCGAGCTCTTCTACAGATACGGCGTTAAAAGAATCTTGGGAATCAAATATGGTTACGAAGGTCTGGTAGCCAAATACAATCATCCTGTTGTAGAACTTACTCCTGAACTGGTCAGCAATATACATCTCAGCGGTGGCAGCTTTTTAGGTTCATCAAGAGGACACCAGGATCCGGCAGAGATGGTAGATACACTGGAAATTCTTAATGTGAATATTCTTTTCTGCATCGGTGGTGACGGAACGCTGCGAGGTGCTCACGCCATTCATGATGAAATAACAAGAAGAAACCTTAAAATTGCTGTCGCAGGAATTCCCAAAACAATTGATAACGACATAAGCTTTATCGAAAAATCCTTTGGCTTTGAAACAGCTTTTTCAATTGCAAACGATATAATAAGGAACGCTCATAATGAAGCAGCCGGAGCCTATAACGGCATAGCCCTCATCAAGCTTATGGGTCGTGATTCAGGTTTCATTGCCGCTCATGCTGCATTGTCAATTCAGGAAGTAAATTTTGTGTTGATACCTGAAGTACCTTTCGATCTTTACGGATCCAGAGGTTTTCTTAAAGTTCTGAGAAAGAGACTTGAAGAAAAACATCATGCAGTAATTGTTGTGGCTGAAGGTGCCGGTCAGGACCTGTTTGACAGCACAGAAGAAATCCGTGACGCTTCCGGTAACATTAAACATAAAGACATCGGTATTTACCTTAAGGAAAAAATAACTGAAGAATTTACAAATAAAGAATTCCCTTTCAGCATAAGATATATTGATCCAAGTTATATAATCAGAAGTGCTCCTGCGATTCCTAACGACAGCAAATTCTGTAACCTTCTGGCACAAAATGCCGTACATGCAGCTATGGCAGGCAGAACAGATTTTGTTGTCGGCTACTGGAGTGATATGTTTACCCTGCTTCCTATTCCTCTTGCAACCTCCCAACGGAAAAGAATAGATGTCAATGGTGAACTATGGTGGCATGTACTTGAAGCTACCGGTCAGCCTTCAAGCATGAAAAATCCATGATTAAAGCAATAATTTTTGATCTCGGTAATGTTCTGATAAACTGGAAACCTGCTGAATTTTTAGAAAAAGCAGGTTATAAAGAACCTGAGATAAATCTGATACTTAACGATATCTTTTACAGCCAGGAGTGGCTGAAACTTGATAACGGTGACATCACAACCCGGCAGGCAATAAAAATCATCGCCAGCAAATCTGTCCTTCCGGAAAGCAAAATAAAACTCATATTTGATTCAAGACTAAAAATAATATCTCCTATCCACTCTAATACCAAACTCCTGCCAGAGCTTAAAAAAAAGGGTTACAAGCTATATTATCTCTCAAACTTCCCTGATGATATATTTGATGAAGTCAGAAATAAATATGACTTTTTCAAATATTTTGACGGTGGTGAAATTTCAGCACGGCTTAACGCTTCCAAACCTGATACCAGAATTTTTAAAATATTTCTTGAAAAATACACACTGAATCCTGAAGAATGTTTGTTTATAGATGACTCAGATATTAATGCCGGTTCAGCCGAAAAGCTCGGCATAAAAGCAATTCATCTTGACAGACCTGATATTCTTAAAGTAAAACTTCAAAACATTCTGGATATTAAGTTGAATATTAATTAACTTACACTTCTATTAATATTGCATTCTGTGAATTATATTCTCAGTAATGAGTCAGGAAAAAGCCGATTTGAATTATATATCGCTTCGTGTATTATTCAAAAAATGATTGCGGATAATTTTAGCCCTGTGCTTGCCAACAAGCTTTTCCAACAATTCATCGGAAGCATTCTTAAGTTCATCTGTTGAATTAAAGTTTTTTCTGAGTATTTCCTGAGTTTTGGGACCTATATTTTTAATATTGTCCAGTTCCGAAACCAGCATTTGTTTTGATCGTTTTTTCCTATGAAAATTGATTCCGAAACGGTGGGCTTCATTTCTTATATGCTGAATCAATCGTAAAGTACTTGAAGTCTTATCCAGGTAAAAAGGCAGGGAATCGCCGGGAAAATAAATCTCCTCGAGTTTTTTGGCAATTCCAATTACAGGTATTTTATTATCAAGGTTCAATTTTTTCAGACTATTTAAAGCAGCATTAAGCTGGCCTTTCCCCCCATCAATTATTATAAGGTCAGGCAAAGACTGGTTTTCATCAAGCATTCTGCGATAACGGCGGTATACTATTTCCTCCATGGAAGAATAATCATCTGGTCCTTTTACAGTTTTAATATTATAGTGCCGATATTCTGATTTTGAGGGTTTTCCGTTTCTGAAAACAACACATGCCGCAACAGGGGTTTCTCCCATTATGTTAGAATTATCAAAACATTCAATATGTTGCGGAACAGATGGAAGCCGGAGGTCTGTTTTAACCTTCTCAAGTTTCGAGGCCTTATTCCCGGTTCTTTCTCTCTCCTCTCTGCGTTTCTGCTGTTCCTGCCTGTAATACATTGCATTTTTTACAGCAAGTTCAAGAAGTTTTCGCTTCTCCCCGGCTGACGGAACAGTATATGTTATGCCGGGTTCGGGGAAATCCGGTAAAAACGGCACTATGACTTCCCGGGCATCGCTTGACACTCTCTGCCTTATCTCAGTAATTCCAAGTCCTAAAATGGTTTCTTTTGCCTCTTCCAGACGGCTCTCGATTTCAAGTGTAAAAGTTTGAACGACAGCGCCGTTATGAACTTTTAAAAAGTTAATGTATGCCCTGCCATTATCTCCTGCATATCCGAAAACATCTACATTTCTTACCGAAGGACTCACAATCACTGATTTACTCCTATATCTGGAAAGCAGTTCAATCTTTTCCTTAACTTTCTGGGCTTCTTCAAACTTAAGCTCAGAGGCATATGAATGCATCAGGCCCTCGAGATGACGGATCACTTCAGAAATGTTTCCCCTAATTATTTCACGAATCTGTGAAACGCTGAAGTTATAATCTCCTTCCGATTGCAGCCCAATGCATGGAGCCAAACACCTCCCGATATGATATTCCAGGCACGCCTTAAATTTACCCTGTTTTATATTTTTCTCCGTGAGATTAAGGTTGCATGTACGCAATGGATATAGCTGGCGGACAAGGTCAAGGATTGTCTTGACCATTTGAACTGAAGTATAGGGACCAAAATATTCTGAACCGTCTCGAATTACCTTACGGGTACTGAAAATCCTTGGAAAAGGTTCTTTCCTGATACATATCCACGGATACGTTTTGTCATCTTTAAGAAGAATGTTATATCTGGGCTGGTGCTTTTTGATAAGGTTGTTTTCGAGAAGTAAAGCGTCCGATTCATTATCGGTAACAATATGATGAAGTGCAGCTGCCCGACTGAGCATTACAGCTGTTTTACCCGGTTGACTTTTAGAAAAATAGGTGCTTATTCTTTTCTTAAGATTGCGTGCTTTTCCAACATATATTATTTTACCTGAGGAATCCAGAAACTGGTATACCCCGGGTTTTGAAGGGAGTAGAGGCAATATTGACGACGGGTCAATCGGCATTATCAATTATTTCCATGTAAAAATACTAATAAAATTCCTTACAGCCAATCAGGTTTCGGGTAAGGAAATAATTGGTTTTTAATACTTTAATTTCAGAAAAATCAATCAACGAAAAGCGGAACAAATTTGAACTGTTTTGAATCAAAAAGTCCCCGGTCGCCGAGTTTAAGTTCAGGTATTACAAGCAAAGCCATAAAGGATAGTGTCATAAAAGGAGCTGAAAGACTACATCCGAGTTCTTTTGCCAGTGATGAAAGCTTTTCGTATTTACCGGCTATCTCTTTAACCGGTTTGGGAGACATTATACCCCCAATAGGCAGTGAGAGTGATTCAATTGTATTTCCAGCCGCAACAGTGAGGCCTCCCCGAAGTCTCACTATTTCATTTACAGCATTTACTATATCATTATCATTCGCACCAACACAAATTATGTTATGGCTGTCGTGAGCGACCGAGCTTGCGATAGCGCCCTTTTTAAGTCCGAAACCGTTAATAAAACCAACCGCAGGAGGGGAATCTTTATACCTGTCTTTTACAACAATCTTCAGAAGATCTTCCGCAGGGTTTTGTGTTATAAACAGATTATTTTCAGCCGGTACTATCATTTCCTTTGTAAATATTTGCCCGTCAAATGCTTTAATAACCCGAATTTTACTTGTACTTCTTTTAATTGCTATTTGTTCAGTTGTTATTTCACTACAATTGAATTTATTTACAGATAGAGCCCCTTCATATTTGAAAAGGACCCTGCCATGGTCAAAGACTTTATTTCCGTCTATCCATGTTTCCAGGATATTCATTCTGGAAGGATGATCTACAACTATTATATCTGCAGGATCTCCTTCTCTGAGAAGTCCTGTTTCAAGAGTGTAGTGCTGTGCGGGATTTAAGGTGCATAAACGAATTACATCGAACATGTCATAGCCTTCAGTGATAAGTTGTGCTACAAGTTTGCTGATATGTCTTTTCACGAGCATTTCAGGATGGAGATCGTCGCTGCACAGCATTAACATATCCGGGTTGGTCTTGATCAGTTCTTTCAGGGAATCAAGGTTTCTTGCTGCACTTCCTTCCCGGATAATAATTTTCATTCCAAGGGTTAATTTTTCTTTTGCCTCCTGCAATGTCACACATTCGTGGTCGGTTGAAATGCCAGCCTCAACATATTTTTTAAGATTTTCTCCTGTCAAACCCGGTGCATGTCCATCCACGGGTTTTCCGTACTGGCGAGCGATTTCTATTTTGGTTAGTACTTCTTTGTCCCCGTATATAACGCCCGGAAAATTCATCATTTCCGCAAGGAATTTTATTTCGGGCATACCCAACAGTAGTTTTATATTATCTGTTCCTAAACGGGCACCCGAAGTTTCAAAGGTAGTAGCAGGTACACAGGAAGGAGCTCCGAAAAAAAATTTCAGGGGAACTATTTTTGCATCTTTCAGCATAAAATTAACGCCATCTACTCCGAGAACGTTTGCTATTTCATGAGGGTCAGACACCACAGCAGTTGTTCCACGTGAAACAGCTTCCTCAGCAAAAGCACCAGGAGTACACATTGAACTTTCTATATGAATGTGAGAATCAATTAATCCGGGCAAGATAAAGTTACCTGCCTTTTTACTGATTTTCCTGATCTTCTCTATCTTCCCATTATGTATAACTATCTCAGCAGGATATATGTCTCTTTCAAAAATATCTATCAGATTCCCAATTATAGTCATAAATAAATTTTTAAAAATAAAAAATGTTCCACGTGGAACATTTACCTTCCCAGATACATCAGCAAAACATTAATATCTGCCGGAGATACTCCACTAATCCTGCTTGCCTGTCCAATTGTCTCGGGCCTTATCCTATTCAATTTCTGCCTTCCCTCAGTTGATATTGACAATAACTCATTATAATTTATATCATTTGGTATCCTGAGGCTTTCAAGTCTTTTTATCTTATCTGCTATTTGCCTCTCTCTCTTAATATATCCTTCATATTTTATTTTTATCTCTGCACACTCCATTATTTCATCGATTCTTTCTGATTTAAAAACCTTTAATTCCTTCGCTTTCTTAATTCTTTCCAACAATTCTTTTAATCCTATCTGCGGTCTTAATGCCACATTCACGATCTTTGTCTTTTGTGTTAAATTTGAAGTTCCTTTTTCTTTAAGATATTCGTTTATCTTTTCCGGTTCAAGACTCTCTTTTTTTACGAATTCTATAATCTCATTTACCATTTCTTCCTTTTCTTCCAACCTCCGAATCCTTTCCTGATCTACTGTACCAAGTTCATATCCTTTTCTTGTTAATCTTTCATCTGCATTATCCTGTCGTAACAATATTCTGTATTCGGCCCTGGAGGTAAACATTCTATACGGTTCATCAATCCCTTTTATAACAAGATCATCAATAAGTACCCCAATATATGCTTCATCCCTTGTCATTATAAATGGTTCCTTATTCCTGCATTTTAATACAGCATTTATTCCAGCTATAATTCCCTGTGCAGCTGCTTCCTCATATCCCGTTGTTCCATTTACCTGTCCCGCCATAAATAATCCATCAATAATTTTTGATTCCAGACTATGCTTTAACTGAGTTGGAGGAAAATAGTCATATTCAATAGCATATCCTGGTCTGTAAATCTGAACATTTTCCAATCCCTTCATTTTCCTCAGCGCTTTAAGCTGTACTTCAAGCGGAAGGCTGCTTGCAAAACCATTTATATAGTATTCACATGTCTCCCATCCTTCGGGTTCTATAAACATCTGATGTGATTTTTTCTCTTTGAATGTAACAATCTTGTCCTCAATACTCGGACAATATCTTGGCCCTCTACCTTTAATAACTCCCGTAAATAACGGACTATATTTTAAACCCTTTCTCAGTTCTTCATGAACTTCCTCATTTGTATAAGTTATATAACAACTCTTTTCATTTTCTATATAGTATTTGTTATGCATAAACGAAAAACATCTTCCTTCCCCGTCACCCTTTTGCTCAATCATTTTTGAAAAATCTATACTTCTTCCATCAATTCGTGCACTTGTTCCGGTCTTTAACCTTCCAACCTCAATTCCTTCATTTCTCAATTGGTCACTTAAACCTGTTGCTGCCAATTCACCGGTTCTTCCACCCTGATAGTTTTTTAATCCTATATGAATTAATCCGTTCAGAAATGTTCCTGCCGTTATTATTACTGCCTTTGAAAAAAATCTATTACCAGATATTGTTTCGATTCCTTTAACTTTTTTATTTTCAATTATTACTTTAATTACAGGTTCCTGCCATAAGTAAAGATTCTCTGTTTTTTCGAGTACCTTTCTCCATTCCCTGGAAAATAATTGTCTATCACATTGTGCTCTGGGACTCCACATTGCAGGACCTTTTGATCTGTTTAATATTCTGAATTGAATCATACTTTTGTCCGTAACTATTCCGCTCATTCCTCCCAGAGCATCAATTTCCCTTATAATCTGCCCTTTTGCAATTCCTCCCATCGCAGGATTACATGACATCTGCGCAAATTTTGTCATGTCCATTGTTATCAATACTGTCTTTTTTCCCATTTTTGCGGCAATGTGAGCTGCTTCACATCCCGCATGTCCACCACCGACAACCACTATATCATAATAAAATTCCATAGCTAAAATTTCACATATTTTAACCATTTGTCTTCTTCATTCCTCATTCTTATTTTCTCCTCCTCACTATAATCAGTGAATCCACATAGATGAAGCGTCCCATGTATTAAAACTCTCATTAATTCATTTTTTAAAGTAACTTTATATTTTTTAGCATTTTTCTTTACCTGCTCAATGCTTATATATACCTCCCCATTTATTTTTTTCTGTTCGTTTAATTTAAAACTTATAACATCAGTAGCATAATTATGATCCAGGTATTCTTTATTCAATTGTTTAATTTTTCTGTTGTTTGTAATAATATAATTAAGGTCACCAGGCGTAAAACCATTTTTCCTGATGACCTCATTTAAAATCTCTTTTATCTCTTTGCTTTTCCTTACCCTGTATTTAACGTTATGGTAAAAAAATTTCACCACTACTTTATGTTATTAAAAATTAAAGTTACCTTATTTCCCTTTTTATTAAACTTTACATCATCCGCGAGTTTCCTCATTAAAAAAACTCCTCTTCCCGTAATTTTTTCAATATTTTCGGGTAAAGTAGGATCTGGTACGTTATTATAATTGAAACCATTTCCTTCATCTTCCACTGTAATTTTTAACCTGCCTTCATCATATTTAAATCTTATATCTATTTCTTTATTTACATCAGATTTATTTCCATGTACCACAGCATTGTTTACTGCTTCCATTGTTGATACAAGAATTTTTCCGTAATTATTGCTATCTATACCCACTTCAGCTGAAATATCATCTACAACTTTTTCAACTACTCGTAAATTTTTTATTTCGGATTTTATTTTTATTCTCCTTTCCATCTTTCCCTTTTCAAATAATCATTTTATACTTTTTTCAATTTAATTTGTTTCATTTTATTATAGTTCTTATTTATAAAATTATTTCTTAATTATCCATTCTTCCGGATTCAGTTTTATTTTATCTTTAAATATCATAAATTTCAGAATTGCTTTTTTTCCTTTTTCTTCATCACAATAAACTTCACCTATTTCTTGTTTCGTTTCGATCATGTCACCTGCTTTTACTTTAACATTTACCAGGTTTTGATAAACTGTATAATAAATTCCGTGTTTAATTATTACAGCCATATTTGCACCCGGAATAGTTAAAACTTTTGACACCTCACCCTTAAAAACATTTCTGACTTTTGTTGGTCCATAACTGGTAATTTCAATCCCCGGATTATTTTCCGTAACGAAAGCAAGCTCCTTATGTTTTTGTAAACCAAAGTTACTCGTAATTATCCCGTTTTCGACAGGCCACGGTAATCTTCCTTTATTACCTTCAAAATTATCGCTTAAAACCTTCATTTCCGTTGAAAGCTCCTTATCTCTTAATCTTTTTCTCTCATCTTCGATGATTTTCATAATTTCATTTTCAATTCTTTGCGCAATTCTCTTTTTATTTTCCAGTTCCTTTTTCAGTTCCTGTTCTCTTCTTGTCAAATTCTTTACCAAATCTTGTCTCTTTTGAATTTCCTTATTCAATTGCTCCTTCTGCATTTCTTCATTAATTTTAACCTGTCTGAGATTATTATAATCTTCCTCAAGTCTTTCCTTAACCTTCTCAATTTCATATTTTAACTGAATAATTATTTCTGCCTCATTTCTTCTGAACTTGCTCAGTTGCTGCAGGTATTTAAATCTTTTATAACCCTGATTAAAATCTTTTGCTGAAATTATATACACCATTAAAGGATGACCCTTTCTTGTCTTATATGTATTTATGATTGTTCTTTTGTACTCTTCTTTAATTTTTTGTAAGTCTTCCTCCATTAATTTTATGGCCAGTTCATTCAATTTTATTCTTTCATTTATTATTTCACCCTCCTCCTGCAATTCTTTAATCACATTTTCCTGAAGTTTGATTCTGTTATTAAGAATTCTCAAATCATTTAAACTTATACTTTTTTTACTTGCAGTTTCTTTAATCATTTTATCCACATAGGCAATTTCTTCAAGTGTTTTTTTCTTCTGTTCCTCAAGCTCCTTTTTTGATTGACCATTTAAGGTTCCAAACAACAACAGGAATACTAACCCGGTATAAATTCCTTTTTTCATTTTATTCAGATGTGTCTCTCTTTATAATTTCGACCAGGAACGAAATCAATGTCTCCATACCATGGAACTATAAATTTCTGGTTTTTTATAATTAACTGAACCGATCTTTTTGAATCATATATCAGAGTTTCCCCGGGTATAATATGGTTATCTCCTTTATATTTCCTATAATCCGCAGTAATCTCTTCTTTACTGTATGCACTTGATAACTTTACACTTCTTACCTTATACGTTTCAGTGTTAATAGTTGTTATCGCCTCTATTCCAAAAATCATACCCGTTATAACAAGCTCTTTTCCAATAATATTTACATTATTAACACTTCCCTTTGAATAATCAATAATATCACCGAAACATATTTTTAAAAATTCCACCGGAATGCCTGTAAGTTTTTCGAAATCATTTTTACTACCGTAAAGTAATTCCTTATTTACTCTGTCATTTATTAGTATTGTGTCTTTATTTATAAAAACCCTTAAAGCTTCATAACCATTTAATGCACGTATAGATATTAAATAAATATCTCTTCTGGCATATTTAACAGAATATAAAAAATTTAATTTTCTTTTTCCCTCTATTAACTGAATTTTACCTTTCTGTATATAGAAACCCAGATCTGTAATATTTTTGCTATAGGTTTTTAAAATTATACGGTTTATATCTTCGCTGTATCCGGTACTACCAGTATTACTAAATGTATTCCTGGAAACAGAACAAGCAGTTTCCATAAAAATAAGAGCAACCAGCAATCCTGCTATAATTATTTTCTTTTGCAACTTTCAATTTCTTTTAAAAGGTAATCTTTTCTATCATCTTTTTCTAATGCAATTTGCCAGTATTTTTTTGCTTCACTGCATTTTCCCGCCTTTTTAAGCATGAATCCCAAATGCTCAAAATATTCAGCATCATCTCCTTTTAATCCATATATAACATACATCATTATTTTGATTGCTCTATTATTTTTTCCTTTTTTATAAAGTACCCATGCATAAGTATCAAGGTAAATTGTGTTTTCCTTATTCCTGGCCACTACTTTTATAATCATATTATATGCTTTATCAAGATTTTCTCCGCTCTCTGCCAGATAATAACTGTAATTGTTAAGAACAATATAGTTTTCCGGATCTATTTTTAATGCTTCTTCAAAAATCTCAAATGCTTTTTCGTATTCTTTCTTCCTGTAATATAGATCTGCCTCAAGGATCATTGTCTGAATCAATTCTTCCTTTTTATTTCCCGCCAGTATTTTTGCCTTTTTTATTTCTTCAGTTGCAATATCAATTCTACCTGTTTCAATTGCGGCGTTTGCATACATTATTTTTGCCAGATATGACATATTGAACTCCAGTGTACATTCCGCGGCATAATTAAATAATTCATTGTAATTTTTTCTTTCCAAAAGCATTAACAACAATTTCTCCCATGCATAATAATTTCCCCTGTTAGTTTTGATTATATTTTTTAATATTTCTACAGCCTCATCCGATTTCCCTGTTTTTTCATAATATTCAACCTTTAACATTTCAACAAAATCATCCCCCTTTAATTTTATTTCTGCCTCATTGATTATTTCATCTATTCTCAGCTTATCTGATTTTATTAAACTGTCATTTCCTATCAACTTTCTGATACATATTATTTTATCTTCTGGATTAATTTCTTCATTATTAATTACTCTTATCATCACATCATATAATAAATCCTCATCATTTTCTTCAATCAGGAAATTTGCCATCCACAACAAAACCTGAGGATTTTCTGATTCTCTATTATATATGTCATTGTAAATTTCATGAGCCCTTGCTGTATCTCCTGTTTTTCGATAAACTTCGGCCAGCAGTGTTACATACAATTTTTCATCCGGGTATTCTTCAATCATTCTATTTAAAATTCTCTTAGCTCCCTCGTAATCCTGACTATCAAGATAACTCTTCACAATTATCAGATAGTTGCTTTCATTTAACCCGTAATTCTCTTCTATTTCCTTATATATTACACTTGCCTGTTTATACTTTCCTGTTTTTGTATATAATTGAGCCAGATGTAGTTTAATTTCAGGATTTTCGTTATTTAATTTATACGCTTCTTCCATGCATAACAATGCGCTGTCATTTTTTCCGGATTGATGATATATTTCTGACAAAATCAGATAATACCAGATATTTCCTTTAGCATTTTCTTTTGCTTTTATCAAATATCTTTTTGCTTCCTCCGTCTTTCCTATATTTAACATTATTTCGGCAATGCTGAAATAAACAGCATCATTATGAGAATCCTTCTTTAAACATTCCTCGAAATATTTCAATGCTTCACTGTTGTTTCCCTGATATTTATATCTTAATCCCTCGACAAATAAGTAATTTATTTCATCTCTGTCCTTCTCGGCCCGAGATTTTTCCAGTACATTCTCACTCAATTTATGAGAACATGACAAACAGACAACAAATATTGCAAATAATACTTTCTTCATTATATTCTACTCATTTCCAGTATGTCCGAAACCTCCATCATTTCTAACGGTAGGATTCAAACTTTCTGTTTTTATCCATTCTACTTTTTCAAATTTTGAAATTATCATCTGTGCAATCCTGTCTCCATTGTTGATTATTACTTCTTTATCAGATAAGTTTATCAATATCACTTTTATTTCTCCTCTGTAATCCGCATCTATGGTACCCGGTGTATTTAATACAGTTATTCCTTGCTGAATAGCCAGCCCACTCCTGGGCCTGACCTGAGCTTCATATCCTTCTGGCAATTCGATATATATTCCCGTAGGTACCATAACTCTTTCCATTGGTTTCAAAACAATTTCCTTTTCAAGGAATGCTCTCAGGTCCATACCAGCTGAAAAATCTGTAGCATATTCCGGTAAACTGTTCCCTGATTTATTTACTATTTTTACCTTCATACCTTCACTTTTTAAAAAAAACAGTTAAAGTCTTATCTTTTATTTCCGCATAAATAATAAAAGTCACGATAAAAACAGTATTTATAATCATTTCTTCAGTAATGTTTTTATATCTGAAAATATTTCCGAATATCACCATTCCAATGGCAAGCAGAAAATACGGTATGAGTTTACTCATATTATATTTTACAGGATAGTATTTTGAAGCCAGCACAAACGATAAAATTATCATAGAAAGGTAAGAGGCCACATGAGCCCATGCAGATGCCATATATCCGTAAACTGGTATAAAAATCACGTTAATTATTACCGTTACAACTGCACCTGCCAATGTAATATAAACACCGAAGCGTGTCAGATCATTAATTTTATACCATATGCTGTGATTCAAATATATCCCGTACAGAAGATACGCCATACTAATCATCGGTACAACTACCAGTGAATTTCTGTACGGCTGTCCCAGTATATACTGAATAACAGGCTTATATAGATTTAAAACAAGAAAGATTATCAACATCACTATTACAAAATATTTCATAACAAAAGCATACGTTTCCTTCGCATCCTTTTTATCGGCTCTTTCAAAGAAAAACGGTTCCGCAGCAAATCTGAACATTTGTATAAACAACGCCATCAGAACACCTATTTTATAACCCGCTCCGTATTCTCCTACTGTGTATAATGCCTTATCTTCATCCATAAGTCTACGCAAAAGAACTTTATCCACTGCATCATTTAGTGACCCGCTTATACCAGCAATCAGCAGAGGGAACGAATACATGATCATTTTCTTCCATATTCCAAAATCAAAACCATTTTTTATCTTTATAACATATGGTAATAACATTATTAATGTTGCAAGACTTCCGATCAGGTTTGCAACAAAAACATACCCAACTCCATAATGAGGGTTATAAAATTTATCTAATATATCTTTAATTAAACCTTTGCCGTTTTCATAAATGTCTGGAGCTATTATCAAAAGAAATATAACAACCGTAACTGTTATTATTACATTTGATATTTTTATTATACTGAACAATAAAGGTTTATTTTCTCTTCTTATCCTGGCAAACGGCAGTGCCGAAAACGAATCGATAGCTAGAATGGCACAAAACATCCTTATGTAATCCTGATTGTTTCTGTATTTAAGCAGTTGAGAAAATGTCTCGATAAAAATATTTGTCACTATTAAAAACAGACTTGAAGTAATAAACAGACTTATCAAAGAAGTGCTGTATATTTTTTCATAATTTTCCCGTTGTGAAAACCTGAAGAATCCCGTTTCCATACCGTATGTAAGTACAATAAGAAAAAGAACCATCCAGGCATATAGCTCAGTAATAACTCCGTATTCCTCTTTTCTGAATATTCTGGTATAGAAGAAAGTCATTATCGCATAATTCAGGAACCTTGGTACAATTGTTCCCAAACCATATACAATTGTTTGACCTGCAAGTTGTCTGACTTCTTTCACTTCGCGATTTTCTTAGAAAAATCTCCTTTATCCCTGATTCAGATAATTCAGTATCCTGATATAATTTTTTCTTATGTTTAAATTATCGCCCAAAGTTAAATATCTTTGCATTCATATTTAGTTTATATTATTAACATTAAATTTTCTTTATGAAATATATTTTCAGATATTACATTTATCTTTACCTTTTTCTGTTAGTTTCAGGTTGCGCTAATGATTCATCCAGCCCATCAAACCTTGTTATTCTCTCCACGACAATGGGTGACATAAAAATTAAGCTTTATGATCAGACGCCCCTGCACAGGGATAATTTTCTGAAGCTTGTTAATTCTGGTTTTTATGATGGTATACTTTTTCACCGCATCATTAATAATTTCATGATACAGGCAGGAGATGTAACTACAAGAACATCGCCTTTTTTAAAAGGTGCAGATACTATTTCTACCTACACTTTACCTCCCGAAATAAATCCACTGCTTTTTCATAAAAAAGGTGCGGTTGCCGCTGCCCGTATGGGGAACGAAGTAAATCCTGAAATGAAATCTTCAGGCACTCAGTTTTATATCGTACAGGGTACCATCTTAACAGACGCCGAACTTGATGCAGCTGAACAGGTCATCAACAGAAACCTTAACCAATTGCTGTTTTTACGTTTATTCAGGCAAACAGAAGACAGCATCAAAAAATCAGGTCTAAACCTCACACAATCACAAATTCAGGAAATTGCAACAATCCGAATGTACAATATACTTTCAGAAACCAATGCATATAAAATACCGGATTATCAACGTGATATTTACAAATCTGCAGGCGGAGTTCCAAGACTCGATCAGACATATACGGTTTTCGGTGAGGTTGTGGAAGGACTGGATGTTGTTGATAAAATTGCCGCTGTAAAAACCGACGGCAGGGATCGTCCGGTTGATGACATCAGAATTTTACATGCCCGAATTGTAAAAAAATAAAATTTATGATCGACAAAATACAGCAGTTAAGAGAAGAAATCAGCAGGATTAACACAGAGACTGAATCAGATGCCGAAAAGTTCAGATTAAAATATTTAAGCCGCAAAGGTTTAATCTCCGTTCTTTTTGATGAATTCAGAAACATACCTTCCTCAGAAAAAAAGGAAATCGGCAGGTTACTCAATATCCTGAAAGAAGAAGCACAATCAAAATATAATCAGCTTAAAAGCCTGTCAGAAAAATCATTGTCCTTTTCAAGAGAAGACGATATTACACGTACCTCATTCCCTGTTTCCCTGGGATCGCGACATCCAATATCGATTGTCCGGAATGAAATTATAGAAATATTTTCACGTCTTGGATTTGTCATTTCCGAGGGTCCCGAAATAGAAGATGATGACCATGTATTCAGCAGGCTCAATTTTGCACCGGAACACCCTGCCAGAGATATGCAGGATACATTTTATATCTCCAGATTATCAAATGAAGATTCCAACCCTGATGATATTTTACTCAGGACACACACATCCTCTGTACAGGTAAGGGTAATGCAATCTACAAAACCCCCTATCAGAACCATATCACCGGGACGAGTATTCAGGAATGAAGCAATATCAGCGAGGGCACACTGTATTTTTCATCAGGTTGAGGGCCTGTATATTGACAGGAATGTTTCATTTGCTGATCTTAAGCAGACTCTTTTATATTTTGCATATGAGATGTTCGGCCACGACACAAAAATCAGGATCCGTCCATCGTATTTTCCCTTTACGGAACCTTCCGGTGAGATGGATGTCAGCTGCAAAATCTGCAAAGGTAAAGGTTGCAATGTCTGCAAATATACAGGATGGCTTGAGATTCTCGGATGCGGGATGGTTCACCCCAATGTGCTGGAAGCTTGCGACATCAGCAGTACTGAATATACAGGATTTGCTTTCGGTATGGGCATTGAACGCCTGGCAATGCTAAAATATCAGATTAATGACCTCAGATTGTTTTTCGAAAATGACAAAAGATTTCTTGATCAATTCCGGAGCTATTTTTAACTTTATGGAATTTAATATCTTATAAATTTATCATAAACTCTTTATTATGGATCAAAATCCTCTATCTGTTCCCTTGTGTGAAAATTGTGCATTTTCAATAAATGCAATTTTCAAAAATCTTACGAAAGATGAGACAGATAAGATAAATTTTATTAAAGACTTCAGGACTTTTAAAAAAGGTACCATTCTGTATAAAGAGGGAAATCGTTTAACCGGTTTTTACTGCGTCAATAAAGGAATTATAAAAATATATAAGACCGGCCCTGACGGTAAGGAACAAATTATTCGTTTTGCAAAACCGGGTGATATAATTGCTTACAGAAGTGTTCTCAGCAATGAACCTGCATGTACTACTGCTAAAGTACTTGAGGACAGTGCAGCGTGTTTTATTCCATCAGATATTTTACCTCAGCTTGTTAAAAGTAATTCAGCCTTTGCTCTTGAACTGGTAAAGCTCATTTGTCAGGAACTCGGTGAAGCAAATTCATACATTACAGATATAGCTCAAAAAACTGTTCGTGAACGGCTTGCGGAAGTTCTTCTAAAACTTTCAACCGATTTTGGGCTTGATGAACACAATTTTCTCAAAATTTCTCTTACCCGTGAAGAACTGGCAAATATTGTAGGTACAGCAACTGAATCAGTCATACGACTTCTTTCTGAATTCAAATCTGAAAAGCTTATTGAGCTCAGCGGCAGGAAAATCATGATTCTTAATCGTAAAGGACTGGAAAGAATAAGCCAGAATATATAGTTTTTACACTTTTCTTATTATCAGAACAATTTCCCTGTCTGTTCGATACCTTTTATTTTTCCAAGGTGATTATATGCCCTCTCGGTAGCTTCTCTTCCTCTTGGGGTACGTTTTATATAACCTTCCTTTATTAAAAACGGTTCATAAACTTCCTCGATTGTATCGCTTTCTTCTCCAACAGCTGTTGCGATTGTATTTAAACCAACCGGACCTCCCTTAAACTTATCAATTATTACTGAAAGAATTTTGTTGTCCATTTCATCAAGCCCGTTATTATCAATATTAAGAGCCTTTAATGCTGTTTTTGTTATTTCAAGGTCAATAATTCCCGTTCCTTTAACCTGTGCAAAATCTCTTATTCTCCTGAGAAGTGCATTGGCTATCCTGGGTGTACCTCTGCTTCTCAAGGCTATTTCTTCAGCCGCATTATCTTCAATCTTTATATTCAGTATTGAAGAAGATCTTTTTACAATTTCTTTCAGGATATCCGGTTCATAATAATCAAAATGAAATTTTATTCCGAATCTTGCCCTTAAAGGACTTGTCAGAAGGCCTGAACGTGTAGTGGCACCTATTAATGTAAATTTATTTAACGTAAGCTGCACCGACCTTGCACTTGGCCCCTTATCAATCATTATATCAATTTTGAAGTCTTCCATTGCTGCATAAAGGTATTCTTCAACAACAGGACTCAGCCTGTGAATTTCATCTATAAAAAGCACATCCCCTTCCTGGAGGCCTGTAAGAAGACCTGCAAGATCACCGGGTTTATCGAGTACCGGACCTGATGTCGATTTCATTCCTACACCCATTTCATTAGCAATAATTGTTGCAAGGGTAGTTTTCCCCAGGCCCGGCGGTCCATGAAGCAAGACATGGTCGAGTGCTTCTTTTCTCTGTCTGGCAGCAGTGACAAAAATGATTAAGTTATCAATTATCTGTTTCTGTCCCTTAAAATCCGTGAAGGTCAGAGGGCGTAACTTTTTCTCAAACTCCCTGTCTGTAACCGATAGAGATTCCTTCCTGATATTGAATTTATTCATAATCTGATTTATCAATTCATTTAATAAGCTTTACATCACTTTCAGGAAGCTTTATTCTGATTCCGTTTATACTGGTTTCAACATCATTCTTATATGTAACCGTAAGAAAAACTGTACCATCTTCATTGTATTTTTTCCATGTTTTTTCCCTTATTCCCATTTTATAATATCTTTCTTCTTTAATTCTGCCATTTTCATAGTAATATATATGAAGTCCGTCAGCATTTCCCTGGACAAAATTACCTTTAAATCTCAGTGTCCCGTCATCATAATACGATTTCCATACTCCATCTCTTAAACCCATTATATATTTTCCTTCTTCGACAGTATTTCCTGTTTTTATATACCATTCTCCATTTCTTTCACCGTCACTGTATTGTCCTCTTGCAATTATTTCACCGCTTTTTGAGTATTCAATGTAATTTCCATCTCGTTGGCCCTGAAAATATTCTTCTTCCCTCAGGAGTGAACCGTTTTCGTAGTACCATTTCCAGAGTCCGTTCGGATTATCATTGGTAAAATATCCGGTTTGCTCAAGTTTTCCTTCTTTTGAATAAAATTTCCACAATCCCGTCTTTCTGTTAGCCGTATACTGACCTTCGGCCATAACAGTTCCATCCGGATAAAAATCTTTCCAGCTTCCGTTCCTGTTTCCGGCCTCATCAACCATTCCTTCGGATATCAGAATACCGTTATCATTATATATTCTGGCATTTACAATTTTACCATCCTTATATTCCCTGTGAATACCAACCGGAATATTATTCCTGTAAGCTCCGCTGTAAATCAGTAATCCTGATTGATCATAACGGTTTATTACCTCTATTTCAGAATTATCCTCAACTTTTGAATTTACGATTGCCCCATTTTCGTACAACATTGTAAGTACCAGGTTTCCCTTTTCATCATATTCTTTATAATACCCGTGCAACAGATCATTCTTATATGTCTTCTCCGATTTTATTGTACCTGAAGGATAAAACTCTTTCCATGTTCCCTGTCTTAATCCCTGTTCGTCCCTTCTGTTTATTTTTTCCCTGCCTATAAGAAAATCATTATTGTATTCCAGAAGTGTTATTATTTCGCCATTATGATCAAATTCCTTAGATATGCCTTCTTTTTTACCGTTTCTGTAACTTATTGTTTGTTTAATTTTTCCGTCAGGATAATAAATAAAAGCCATCCCTTCTTTTTTGTCACCAGCAAATAATTCTTTTGAGTAAATATATAAACCATATACAGGATCTTTCCTGTATTTGTAATAATATCCGTTCTTTTTACCGTACAGGTAACTTATTTTTTCCAATGTGTCGCCAACCTGATCATAGAAGACCCATATACTGTCGAGCATAAAATTAGTCCTTTTGCCCTCCGACTTTAAGATTCCTGTTACATAATAACTTTTCCAGTATCCGTCAGGTTTGCCGTTTCTTATATATCCTTCGCTCGAAACAGTTCCGTTGGGATAACGGAATATATGATATCCATCAGCCAGATTTTCACCAATCTGAGCATACAGATTATTTGACAATAAAAAAATTATTATTATTAATATTCTTTTCATTACATTTTAAAAACCAGGTTTTGAAGATAATTCAAACATTTTAAAAACAGGTTTTGCTGCCCGTTTTATTAAATCGTTATCTATAATTATCTCAGGCTCCTCAATCAGCATTGTATTGTATATTTTCTCAATAGTGATCATTTTCATATAATTACATTCGCTACATGCACAAAGCGGATCAGAAGGGGGTGCAGGTATATATTTTTTATTCGGATTAGCCTTTATCATTTGATGCAGTAAACCCGGTTCAGTAGCAACTATATATGTTTCACTATTGTCATTTTTAGTAAAATTAAGAAGCGCCGATGTTGATCCTATAAAATCTGCAATCATTCTGACAGGTAATTCGCACTCGGGGTGAACAATTATTTTTGCATCTCTATACTTTTCCTTCAATTTAATAATTCCCTCGACAGAAAATTTTTCGTGAACATGACACGCTCCATCCCAAACCAGAATGTCTCTGTTTATTTTATTTTTTATATAATTTCCGAGATTTCTGTCGGGTGCAAATATAATTTTTTCATCCTCCGGAAGTGATTCTATTATTTTTACTGCATTTGTCGAAGTACATATAATATCTGACATTGCTTTAATCTCGACAGATGTATTAACATATGAAACGACAGTTCTTCCCGGGTTTTCCTCAATAAATTTCTTAAATTCTTCCGGTGGACATGAATCAGCAAGTGAGCATCCTGCATTAATATCAGGAATCAGCACCTTTTTATCGGGAACCAGTAATTTTGCAGTCTCTGCCATAAATTTGACACCGGCAATCACTATAATAGAAGCATCAGCTGCAGATGCCTTTTGCGCGAGTGCAAGGCTATCTCCAACAAAATCTGCAATATCTTGTATATCTGGAGTTTGATAAAAATGTGCAAGTAAGATAATGTTTTTATCTTTTTTCAATTTCTCAATTTCGTTTATGAAATCTATATTTTTCATTTTACCGATAGACATAGTAAATTTGTTTAATTTTAAACAGTGTTTATTAAATATAGAAGCAAAAGTATTAGAAAGATTAAAATTATATGCTGTTAATATTGTTGAAATAAAAATTAAAATTTATTTTCAAATCACACAATTTTACATATAAAAACATTTTTTAAACATGTCAAAAAGTATACCATTTTTGAAATTCAAACAATTAAATATGATATTAACATCTGTTAATTTCCGGACATCTTTATAAAAACATAAACAAAATTATAAGTTAAATTGTTTATAAATGGTTAACCGACTTTTATTAAGTTTTAATAAGATCGAAACATAATAGATATTGATAATTTATAAACAACATCAGCATAAAAGTTGTTTGAAAGTGTTTGAATTAATTTATCTCATTGTTTTATTGCTGCCGGGTGGTTACTTTTACAGGATATCTCTTAAATAATTGTCAGGATAAAACATATTATTGAAAATGAAAAAAATAGGTATTGCCTGTGATCATGCTGGTTATTATCTTAAAGGTAAAATAATTGAATTCCTGAAGAAAAACGGTTATGAATTCAAGGATTTTGGAAGTTTTTCAAATGAAAGTTCAGATTATCCGGATTATGCTCATCCCCTGGCATTATCAATTTCAAAGGGTGAATGCGATCTCGGAATAACAATATGTGCAACTGGAAACGGTATAAATATGACGGTTAATAAACATCAGGGAATAAGGAGTGCACTTTGCTGGAATGAAGAAATAAGCCGGCTTGCAAGAGCACATAATGATGCCAACATATGTGCTTTACCCGGAAGATTTATTTCGGAACCTGAAGCAATTCTGATTGTAAGAACTTTTCTCACAACTGAATTTGAAGGAGGTAGGCATATAAGAAGAATAGAAAAAATTCCTGTAAAAACCATTTAATATGATTTCAAATACATGTAAATACGGAATCAGAGCTCTGGTTTATCTGGCAAGTAAACTGGAAAAATCGGAGAATATCAATATTAAACAGATTTCAAAAGAACTTAATTTGCCTACTCCTTTTATGGCAAAAATTTTTCAACAGCTGGTAAAGAATAAAATTTTGTATTCATCAAAAGGACCTCACGGAGGATTTCATTTTGCAAAAGATCCGGAAAAAATAAGTGTGTATGAAATAATATCTATTATAGATGGTAATGAATTGTTTGAAAACTGTGTGATACATAACAGGACTTGCAAATCAGCTGACGAAAAAAGTCTTTTATGTCCGATTCATGATAAATTTGCAGACATAAGGGAAAAATTAATAACAATTTTTAAAGAAACAACTATTCATCACCTTGTAGAATCAGCGAAGCAATCAAAAGAAATAATGCTATAGATTTTTACTGTACAGTACCCTTATAAGGTGCCAGATTATTACGGCAATTATTATTCCCGCAAAATTAAAAAGCATATCCATGGATTCTTTGCTTCTGCTGTTAGTAATGACTGGCTGAAGAATTTCTATTATAAAACCATACAGAAAAGTCACGAAAATAACCGGCATGTAATTTAATTTGTTTTTTATCCTTTTCCTGTTTTCGAAAAGGATTGTAATGGTCAGGCCGAAATACATCAGGAAATGAACAGATTTGTCAATATTTTTCAGATGTAAAAAATTTATTCTGTTGATGCTGTCGGAGCTGGTGAAGCTTGAAACAGCAATCAGGACTGAAATTAACAGAGAGAGAATATTGTTTCGCAGGAAATTCATGCGGATAAAGATAAAGTAATTTTTATAACAGATAATTTAATAATTTTATGCGGAGCATAATCTTATGGCAGGAATTTACATCCATATACCATATTGCAAGAGTATTTGTCATTACTGTGATTTTTACAAAGTTCCTGATGAAGAAAATCATCAGAGGTTTATAAATGCGGTTATTCAGGAAGCTAAGTTAAGAAAGGATTATTTATCGGGAGAGTCCGTTTCGACAATTTACTTTGGAGGTGGTACCCCTTCGGTTTTAAGTGTAAAAGAGCTTTCGGAATTAATTAATGGAATTTATGACATTTTCAATATAGAAAAGGAATGTGAAATAACTATTGAAGTAAATCCTGATGATGTTAGTTTTGAATGGCTCAGAGAAATAAAAAGTACAGGATTTAACAGATTAAGTTTCGGAATACAATCGTGGAATGATGATGTTTTACGCATGTTAAACCGGCGGCATACAAGCAGGCAGGCATCTGATGCTTTGATTTTGTCGGAAAAAGCCGGATTTGAGAATGTCTCGATAGACCTTATTTACGGAATACCGGGATATGATTCTGTAAACTGGGGAAATGATCTGGATCAAACTTTTAAATATAACATTAAACATCTGTCGGCGTATCATTTGACAATAAAACCCGGTACTTTACTGGATAAGCTGAGAAAAGCCGGAAAAATTGAAGAGCAGGATGAAGAAGAAAGTAATAATCAGTTTAATCTTCTGATTGAAAAAGCGGAAAATGCCGGATTTATTCAGTATGAAATTTCAAACTTCGCAAAAAACGGATGGTTTTCGGTACATAACAGCAATTACTGGAGGCAGGTAGCATATATTGGACTTGGCCCTTCGGCTCATTCTTTCAATAAGATTTCAAGGCAGTGGAACGTCAGTAATCTTGAGAAATATCTAATTGCGGTTGAAAATAATAAGAAATTTTACACCAGGGAAGAACTGGACATGAAGAAAATGTTTAATGAATACATATTAACTTCCCTTAGAACAATGTGGGGTGTGGACCTTGACTATATTGAAAGGAATTTCAGTAAGGAAGGATACGATTATGTGATGAACTTATCGAAGAAATTTATTGATTACGGGCTTATGAAGATGGAAAGTAACCATCTCATTCTCACCAATACAGGTAAAATGATTTCGGATAATATAATTTCTGAATTTATGATGGTATGACATTTACACTTTTCAGTGAGCGGAAGATTACCTCTTTGTAAGCATAAATGAAAAAGTTCCTATAAGATTTCCTTCCAGATAGAGCTCACCGGTATAGTTTCCGGGTATAAAATCACCGGTATTGTCAACATAAATGCACATATCTACATCCTGGTTGATATAGTCCACACTGCGGCTTTCGGTATAAATCATTTTCGTATTTCCGTAGTCAAAAAGATTATCGGGACTTGTTGTAATCAGCAGCTGGTCAGGTCTTATAATCCTCATATAAACCGTTTTTTTGCCGGCGCTGGCAATGGGATTTTCCCTGAGGGTAAAACAGACCCGCAGTTTGTCCAGACGGTCTACTCTTGTAGTTTCTTTTCGATTTTTATTCAGAGCAACAGCAACGATATTTTTTGCCTGTATAACTGAAGCAATTTCTACTTTTGTTGATAATTCTTCTTTTACTTTTTCAAGTTCGATGTTTGTTTTCTGAACCTGGCTGAATTTTTGCCTGATATCCAGATTTTCCGCAGCGAGTAATTTATTTCTGGTATTGAGGGAGTCAATCTGAACGATGTAGCTTTTCATTATTTCTCTCAGGGTATTGATCTCAGCCCGGTATTTTTTAATAAGTTCTACGTTTGACGCATTAATTGAAAGAAGACGGCGTATACGTTCCCTTTCTCTAGCAAGCTGTGCATTAAGTGAATCATTATTCGATCTGAGGGTATCATACCCGTACATAATCTTTCGTATTTCGTTTGCAAGGGAATCCTTTTCCTGGGTGAGAACATTTTCCATTACAATCATTTTCTTTTTCTGGGAGAAATAACTTGCAAGAAGGAATATAAAACAAGCTGAAAGAATAACTGTAATGAATATGAGAAAGACAGGTGCTTTATTTTGAGACAAATTGTGGTTTGTTCTGTTTGAATCAGTCATGTTTATTTAAATTTAGGTGGTAAAAATAATAATATCGGCTTATATTTATGGTGTTTTAATAAATATTTTATATTTAATTTTTCCTTTTGATATAAAGTCAATTAACAGTTAAATGTATGAGCGGATTTTTTGGTGCAGTATCAAAATCAAACTGTGTGGAAGATGTTTTTTACGGTACCGATTATCATTCCCATCTTGGTACCAGGCGAGCAGGAATGGTTTTTTATGAACCCGGAAGAGGTTTCAGAAGGGAAATTCACAGTATTGAAAACGCCTATTTCCGCAACAAATTTGAAAATGCACTTTCTGTATTTGAGGGAAATTCCGGGATGGGGATTATTAGTGATACTGATCCACAGCCTCTTTTGTTCAATTCCCACCTGGGTCCGTTTGCGATAGTAACAGTAAGCAAAGTTGTAAATATCAGTGAGCTTGAAAAGTATTTCCTTGAAAAAAAGATACATTTTACGGAACATTTTGAAGGGAATATCAATCCTACTGAAATAGTAGCAAATCTCATATGCGAGAAAGATGATTTTGTTTCAGGTATTGAAAATGTTTTTGAAAGAGTTAAGGGTTCCTGTTCTCTGTTGATTCTTACCGGTGATGGTATAATTGCTGCCCGCGACCGGCTGGGAAGGACGCCGGTTGTGGTAGGTAAAAAGGAAGGAGCCTATGCAATAGCAACTGAATCAAGTTCTTTTGCAAATACAGGATATCGCATTGAGTATTTTCTCGGGCCTTCAGAAATTATTCTGGTGAAGGAAGACGGTTTTACCCAGTTGAAAAAGCCCTCGGACCAGATGCAGATATGTGCATTTTTATGGGTTTATTATGGTTATCCTTCTTCTTATTACGAAGGAATTAATGTTGAAGAGTGCAGGTACAAGTGTGGTGCCGCCCTGGCCAAAAGAGACAATGTTGAGGCGGATTTTGTCTGCGGGATACCTGATTCGGGAATAGGGCATGCAGTGGGATACAGCAATCAGAAAGGTTTACCTTACAGAAGGGCGTATTCAAAATATACTCCTACCTGGCCCAGAAGTTTTATGCCTCAGGACCAAAAACAAAGAGACCTTGTTGCAAAAATGAAGTTGATTCCGAATGACGAGATAATAAGAGGAAAAAGAATAATTTTTCTGGATGACAGCATTGTAAGGGGAACTCAGTTAAAAGATTGTGCAAAGGAACTACGTTATTACGGAGCGAAAGAGGTACACATGCGAATCGCATGTCCGCCATTGATGTTTCCATGTACATTTCTTAATTTTTCACAATCGCGTTCTATATATGAACTTGCCGGACGAAAGGCGGTAAGACAACTCGGGGAAGACAGTGAGGATATTACGGAATATACTGACCCGGATTCTCCGAAATATAAAAAAATGGTATCGTGCATTACAGAAAATCTATGCCTGGATTCGCTTATGTATCAGCGTCTGGATGACCTTGTTAAAGCAATAGGTTTACCAAAGGAGAAGCTCTGTACCCATTGCTGGGACGGGAGCGGTTATTTTTGAAATTAATTGTTAATTAAAAGCAATTTAAGATGAAATATGTAGGGGCACATGTGAGTGCAGAAGGCGGTGTACAGAATGCACCAGTGAATGCACATAAAATAGGAGCCAAAGCATTTGCACTCTTCACCAAAAATCAGAGACAATGGTTTGCACCTCCTCTTACGGAGGAGACGATAAGATTATTCAGGGAAAACTGTGAGAAGTTAGGTTACAAGCCTTTTCAGATTCTTCCTCACGACAGCTACTTGATAAATCTGGGGCATTCAGAAAAAGAAGCACTTGAGAAATCGAGAAAGTCTTTTCTTGAAGAATTCAGGCGGTGCGAACTTCTCGGGCTCGACCGGCTTAATTTTCATCCGGGAAGTCATCTGAAACTTACGGGAGAAGAGGATTGTCTGAAGATTATAGCAGAGTCAATAAATATTACATTGAGTCAGACAAGGGGAGTCACCGCAGTAATTGAAAACACTGCAGGGCAGGGAACAAACGTTGGCTATAAGTTTGAGCATATCAGATATATAATAGATCTTGTAGAGGACAAGTCGAGGGTTGGCGTCTGTTTTGACACCTGTCATGCATATGCGGCAGGTTATGATATCAGGAATGCTGATGGCTTCGAAAAAACCTTCAGGCTTTTTGATGAAATTATCGGAACCGGTTTTCTGAGAGGACTCCATATTAACGATTCAAAAAAGGGATTGGCATCGAAGGTCGATCGTCACGAGAATCTCGGAAAAGGAGTCCTTGGAGAAGAAGTTTTCAGGTTGATTATGAACGATCCACGCTTCGACAATATGCCGATTATTCTTGAAACTCCTGAAGAATCATTGTGGGCAGAGGAGATCAGAAAACTCTATTCCTATGTAAAGTAATTTTTGTTTACTTTTTGAAAACCAGTTTATTGTATATTTCTTTTGATTTAAGAAGCTCACGGGTGGTCTCATATCCGATTCTGAAAATTTCTTCTGATTTTTCAGGATCAAGAACAGGGTAATTTTTGAGTTCAGTGGGAGCAATCAGAAGATCAAACTTTGTCGCTTTTGAAGTTAATTCACGCGAGAGGTTCAGAAGGAATGTTCTTTCGGCTATTTTCAGGAGGCTGTCGAATTTCTTTTCCGGACCGGTTGGGTTAACGTATGATCCGATTATTACCCTGCACTTGCCTTCAAGAGGTTGTATGGGGAAATTATCGAGGACACCCCCGTCAAAATAGGTTATTCCTTCAATTATTACAGGTTTAAATATAACGGGTATACTTGCGGATGCAATAACTGTTTTAATAAGATCTCCTTTCTCAAAGTAGACAGGTTTTCCGTTATTGAAATCGGTGGCTGTTACGAAAAGTTTGATTTTCAGTTCGTCGAAGGTTGTAGCCCTGAGATTTTCCTTAAGGATTTTCTGTACGCCGGAGATTGACAGCAGGCCTGTTTTACTCACAGATGGGCGCATATAGTCGAGCCATCTGCGCGATTGCATTATTTTCATTATTTCATCAGGCGTATAACCGTCGCAATAGAGAACACCCGTAATTGCTCCGGCACTGGTTCCGGCAACTACATCGGGAAAAATTCCCGCTTCATTAAGTGCTTTAAGCACACCAACATGTGCAAAACCTCTTGCTCCCCCTCCGCTCAGAACCAATCCGGTTTTAAATAAAAACTTGTTTTCAGCCATAATTTAAAGATGATTATTTTTGTTTGTTCTTCTTTATTATTCAACCAGATAATTGATATTGCAAATATCAATATTTTAATTAATGATTAGACAAATGAAAAATGAATCTGTACATTAAAAATGTAAGATTAACACTTCCGGTTTTTTGTAATTAATTTATATTTTGGCAGAAGATTAACTTTAAACGATATTGTGATGCAGTTTTTACTAATTGCTTTCGACGGAACAGAACCGGGTGCTGAAAATTTAAGGGCCAGGGTGAGGCCTGTGCACCTTGAAAAAATAGCGAAGCTGAAGGAAAACGGAGAATTTCTTTTCGGAGGTGCAATACTGGATGATGAAGGCAGAATGAAAGGTTCAATGATTGTATATGAGTTACCCGACCGGGCGACCCTTGATGAAAGACTTAAGGATGAACCATACATGTATGAAGGAGTGTGGCAGAAAGTAGAGATTTACCCTTTCAGACTTGCAAAAATTGATTAATACGGATAATGTCTAACCTTAAATATTTACTGATATGAAAAAAATAGCGTTTTTATTGTTATCTGTTTTTCTTGTAATTGCTGTAAAGGGACAGCAGATTACAAAAGCAGATATTCCTTTTAAATATGAAGAACTAACGTCGCCGCAGTTTGTAAGAGCAGTTGAAAAGGCTGGTGGAGTATGTGTGATCCCTATAGGTGTTTTTGAGAAGCACGGTCCGCATTTGCCGCTGGGGACTGACCTGTTTGAGGCAAGGGAAGTTGCTTTTACGGCGGCTAAAAAGGAGTATGCTGTAGTTTTTCCGCCTTATTACGGAAGCCAGATTTTCGAGGCAAAGCATCAGCCCGGAACGATTGCATACAGCAGCGAGCTGATATGGAAAATGCTTGAAGAAACCTGCAATGAACTTTCAAGAAACGGACTCAGGAAGATAATACTTCTTAACGGCCACGGAGGAAATACAAATTTTCTGCAGTTTTTCTGTCAGTCGCAGTTAATGAAAAATAACGGATATATTGTTGTTTTGTTCAGGCCGGGTAATGTTCCTGAAATTGAAAAAGAGATAAAATCTCTGAAGAAGGCAAAACTCGATGGCCATGCCGGTGAAGAGGAGACATCGATGATGTATTTTATTCGTCCGGATCTTGTGGACACCGAATCGATGACAAAAGAGAGCGGGCTCGACCAGCAGCGTCTGAAACAGCTGAAATACGGTTATACAGGTATATGGTGGTATGCAAGTTACCCGAATCATTTTGCAGGTGACGTTGTTCAGGCAAACAAACGGCTTGGTGAACTTCTGATTGAACAGGATGCCGTTCAGCTTGCTGAGCTTATTAAATTTCTGAAGAGCGATAATTCTATTGAGAAATTACAGGAAGAGTTTTTCAAGAGGGCAGAAAATCCTCTGGCAAAATAAGCCCTGTGACAGTGATGGTTGAAGATAATAATCAATATCCCCGGGTATAAAATGATTTACGGGAAGAAAATAGCAGTTGTTCTTCCGGCTTTCAACGCAGAAAAGACTTTAAGGCAGACTTACGAGGAAATACCCGGGGATATTGTTGATTATGTAATTCTTACGGATGACGGCAGCAGTGACCGGACTCTGGAACTTGCCAGAGAACTATCGATTGCTCATATCTTAAAGCACGAAGTAAACAAAGGCTACGGTGCCAACCAGAAAACCTGTTACGACAGAGCTCTTGAACTGGGCTCTGATATTATCGTAATGCTGCATCCCGATTATCAATATACCCCGAAACTTATTCCGGCCATGTGTCACCTGATTGCATCGGGCCTTTATGATATTGTTCTGGGATCCCGTATTCTGGGTAAAGGAGCTGTTAAAGGAGGTATGCCCCGTTATAAATATATTGCTAACAGAATCCTGACTTTTTTTCAGAATATTATGCTTAATCAGAAATTATCGGAATATCATACAGGTTACAGGGCATTTTCAGGTGAGTTACTGAGAAAAATTAATTATCATGACAACTCAGACGGATACATATTTGATAACGAATTACTTTCACAGATAATTTATCTGAAGGCACGGGTAGGAGAAATATCTTGTCCGGTTCGCTACTCGCCTGAAAGTTCATCAATAAATTTTTTCAGAAGTATTGTTTATGGTTTCGGTGTAATAGGCGTGTCATTCAAATTTGTCTTGCAGAAGACAGGTTTATTCAAGTTCAGACTGTTCAGTTTTCAGGAAAGCACTGAAAGATAATAGAAAGGTTGTGAAGAAAAAGGGAAAAAACGCCGCAGGTTTTTCGAAAGAATTTCAGAACAGAAGGAATAACAGAGCAATTCTGATTACCGCAGTTATTTTAACGCTTCTGCTAACGGTGACGGCTTATCGCAGAGCGTTTGACAACGAGTTTGTTGACTGGGATGATTTTACCTACGTAGTAAACAACAATCTTGTAAGAAGTCAGGCCGATACGGTGCTTGATGATATTTTTTCAACGCCTGTTTCTTCAAACTATCATCCGCTGACGATTTTATCCTTAAGGCTGAATAATAACAATTGTCAGGAGTGTCCTTATGGAATTTCCCCGGCTCCCTTCATAAGGTGGAACATTATTATTCACTTGTTTAACACGTTACTGGTTTTTCTTCTGATATACAGGCTCAGCGGGAAAAAGGTGTTTGCGTCTTTTTTTGTGGCTGCTGTTTTCGGAGTGCATCCTCTTCATGTGGAGTCGGTTGCCTGGATTTCGGAAAGGAAGGATGTACTTTATTCATTCTTTTTTCTCTCAGGGCTGTTATCATACATGGCATTTAAAGATAATGCAAGGTTCAGAGTTCTGTTTTATCTGCTGACTTTTATACTTTTTGTTTTTTCGTGTCTTTCAAAAGCTGTAGCGGTAATTTTTCCTCTTGTGCTTTTATTGATTGATTACTGGACTGAACCGCAATTTGAAGGCTTAAATCTTTTGCAGGTAATAGAAAAATGGATTAATCCTCACAGAATTCTGCTTATCTTACCTTTTCTGGTAGTTTCTCTGTTTACAGGGTTGCTTGCTTTTCATCTTCAGAACGGGGAGAATTTTCTCGGGCTTATGCGGATCGAGAAAAATCTGCCCGATGTTGTAAATACTGTTCGGAAGCTTACTATGTTTCAGAGGATTGGTATAGGATGTGAAGGCCTGGTTTCGTATTTAATCAAATTCTTTTTACCCTTTAATTTATCGGCAATCTATCCTTATCCGACCGTAGAGGTGATGAAAAGTGCAGGGTATATTGCCGGTATGGCGGTATCTTTTATAGTTACAATTGCCGGTGCGTGGTATATTGCGGCAATAATGAAGAATACAAGACTTCTGCCTTTCGGTGCAGGATTCTTTTTCATTACAATTGTTCTGGTTTTACAATTTATCTCGGTGGGGATTGCGATTAAAGCCGACAGGTATACATACCTGCCGTATATAGGTCTGGCATTTATTCCAGCTATGTTTATTGAAGAAAAATTACGGGCCCGGGCAAGGCAATCGTTGATTATTATATCGTGTTTATTTGTAATTCTTCTCTGGTTTTTAACTTCCCGGCAGGCTGATGTATGGCAGAATACTGAAACTTTGTGGAGTGATGTAATAACGAAGTATCCCGAAGCTGAAACGCCGAGAGCTTCGCGAGGTAAGTACTACATAAGGAAATCGCTGAATGCAAAAAATGCCAGGGAAAAAGCGTACTTTGAGGAAAAGGCGATGGCCGATTTTGTGGTTGCATTAAAGGTAAAAACGAAAAACACCGATGTTTATGAAGGTATGGGATATATACTGGCTTCGAGGGGTGATTATAAAAGGGCTCTGGAATATTTTAACCTTGCTGTTATAGCCGATCCGGAGAATGGAAGTGCTTATTACAACAGGGCTCTTGTATATACTTCACTTAATATGCCGGAGGAAGCAATAAAAGATTATACAACGGCTCTTAAATACAGTCCGGAGAAGAAAAAGGAGATAGTTACTAACCGTTCGAATCTGCTTCTTGAAATGGGCCGTTTCAGGGAAGTTATCGAAGACCTTGATTATCTGATTTCGCTGGAATCTTCTAATCCCAATCATTATTTTAACAGGGCAACTGCCCGTCTTGTAACGGGGGATATTCGGGGTGCGGCAGCTGATCTAAGGCAGGTTTTACTTCTGAACCCTGCTGACAGGGAAGCCTTGGAGCTGCTTAATAAAATTCAGTCAAGATAGTTTTCTGGGCAGCGCTATTTCATGAGCCATTTTTCTGAGAAGACTGCGTGTGCAATATTTTTTACGTTTGATTTGCCCTCCTCTGCAGGAATCTGGTTGGTGAATGTCACGTGGATCAGGCCGTCGGAGCTCTGTATTATTGCAGGGTAGTGGGCTCTTGTCTGGTTTCCGGGTTCACCGTTGACGATGCTTTTTGAAAAGGGCCAGGTTTTGCCTTCATCTTCCGAAAGTTTTACGGTCAGGCGGTGCCGGCCCGATTCAAGGTCGTTTGAAACCAGAGCCCATCTGCCGCTTTTAAGTACAACTATATCGGCTGCTGAACCGGGGTTGGGTATTTCAGTATCCTGCACCGTGCTCCATGTTGCACCTCCGTCGAACGACCTGCTGAACATTATTCTTTTAGGCAGGGGTCCGTTGTCACGCATAAAAGCTGTAATAGAACCGTCTTTGCATAGTGCAAGAGCCGGCTGTATTGACCCCGCTCCGACAATTGGTTCGCTGAACTGCCATGAATCACCGTTGTTATCGGAGATGGCTATCAGTGAAAAATCAAATCCATCGGAATAGAGAGGAAGAAGAATGCGATTGCCGGTAATGAGAGGTTTGTTTCTTGTCTGCCATCCGATGCGACGTCTAAGAGGATATCCCACACGGGTTCTTACTTTTTCTCCGTTCTCGTTTATTTCCACACCGTCGGCCATGAAATCAACACCTTTTGCAATATCCATATATTTTCTCAGGGAAGCATTCCAGAGTTCTTCGGTAATAAAACTTTTTTCATTGGGTTTGATATAACCGGCAGAAGCCAGATAATCATAATATTCCTTGTATTTCCTTTCGAGTATTTTTACAAACGGGTCCTGACTGTTTATTCCTTCGGGAACCGAACCGTCGGCTTTAACTATGAGTACATCCTGCCACGCCCATACCGGGGGTTCTTCTTTTTGCATGTAGTCTGTGGTGATACGGTATTTCAGAAGGGATGATTCCCACTGATATGCCATTACCGTGTACCATACCAGCCAGAGACGGGATTGGTTGTCAATAAACAATACCGGATTGATATCGGGAAAGCCTTCTGTATCGGCCATCAGGAAGGGTTCGGACCATTTGCCGGTTTTATGGTTATATCTGGCACCCAGTATTTTTACGTCTTCAGCCGTTCTTTCTCCGCTTCCCTGAAACCATGCAACAAGAAGGTCACGATTCGGAAGCTCGACAATTGTTGAAGCATGGCAGTGCTGGGTCTGGTAAGGGAAAATGTTTTCAACAAATAACGAATCATCTGTAAAAGTGCTGACACCTGTATCTCTCTGGCCACATGAAAAAAGCAAAGGGATTAATAATGCAATAAGGTAACAGACTGAATATTTCATATTAGCAAAGGTTAATAAATTTTTTTTATAAAAATAGGCAAAATCAGTTATGGTACTTTATTTATATATTTTTACAGGTAATTTTTATGTAATTAAGAAAAGATTTCTGAAAAATTGATAAAAATTTTTATAAATGGTTATCGGTATGTCAGAAGAGTAGCGGGTGTTAATCATAGTGAAAATTAGAAATTACCAAGAAAAACGACATTATTAAATTATGTTTTTAAAATCGAATAAAAAAATTTTTATTTTTATAAATCTTTTAAATAAAAGAAAATATTCATAAACAATTAATATTAAATTAATTATGAAAACAGCAGGGAAAACTTTAAGATTACTGGTTATATTGTTAATTATTTCCTTTAAGGCAGGAGCCCAGGAACGAAATGATGTAATTAAAGTTTACAACGAAGGGGCTAAGGCTATCCAGACTGATATAAATGCTGCCATACAGGCATTTGAGAATGTAATTGTATTATCGGAAAAGGTTGGTGAGTCGGTTAATGATCTGAAGCAAAAAGCGATGCAGGTGCTGCCGGGTTTATACACGAAGGTTGCTGCTGCTGCTTTTAATGAAAAGAAGCCGGCTGCAGAGGTTATAGCTGCAGCAAAGAAAGCTATGGCTGTTGCCGAAAAGTACAATAATGCCACCCAGAAAGAGAATGCCAGGAACATACTTCTGAGGGGGTATTTTCAGATGGGGACGGAAATGTTTGACCGTAAAGAATACGCAAATGCCCTGCTTACTTTTGACAGTATACTGGCAATTAATCCCGATTATCACACTGCAATTTATAACAAGGCTCTGGTTTACATGGCACAGAATAATTCCGATGATTTTGAGAAAACAATAGATTTATTTCTTGAAAAGGTAAAAGCCCAGAATGATGAGGAGAAAATTAAGCAGGCATCACAGCTTGCATTGGGATATTTCAGGGCTGCCGGTTCCCAGGCAAACCAGGCAGGCAACCTCGATGGAGCTCTTGTACAACTTGATAAAGCAGCAAAGTACGGTGAAGATAAGGATCTCTTCTATTTTTATGCCGATGTTTACAACAAGAAAAAGAATTTTGACAGGGCAGCCGGATTTGCACAAAAGGGACTGGAACTGGAATCAGGTGATGCTGAAGCAAAAGCCAAATTTTATTTCCAGTTAGGACTTGCTCAGTCAGGGAAGGGACAGATATCGGAAGCTTGTGCTTCGTTTAAGAATGCTGCTTATGGAACTTTTGTTCAGGCTGCCAATGCTGAGAGGAAAAATCTTAGGTGCCAGTAGTAGGTAGAGTAATTATAAAAAGCCCGCCTTCGTTAAAACTTCGGCGGGCGAAGGTGGGCCCAGCTGGGATCGAACCAGCGACCCCCTGATTATGAGTCAGGTGCTCTGACCGGCTGAGCTATGGGCCCTCAAAAATGGAGTGCAATATTAAAAATTTGTTATTAATTAAACAAATTTTACCTGTCAATTTGATCTGTTAAACTCTGGGAATTACTGTCAGCAACAATTTAAGTACGTTTTGAACATTATTTCTGAAGACTTCAAGTACATCTTCCCAGGTAACTGGCTTTTCATCGGTTTTCCATGAGTCGTAGTCGGTGCTCATCGCAATAACCGCATAAGGTATTCCTGCTTCATTTGCAAGTATTGCTTCGGGTGCGGTTGACATGTTGATAATGTCCGCACCCCACAATCGGAACATTCTCGACTCGGCACGTGTTGAAAATCTTGGACCTTCGATAGTGACGACTGTTCCTTTTTCATGAACCTGCAGGTTCAATTCCTTTGATGTACTGATAAGCAGTGAACGAAGGTGCGGGTCGAACGGATCTGCCATTGGCGTATGTTCCAGTTTTCCGGGTTCAAACTCGTCATAGAAGGTGATACTGCGGTGGCGTGTGAAATCGATGAACTGGTCGGGTATTACGATATCTCCTCTTTTTATTTCTTCCCTCAGGCTGCCGCATGCTGTTGTCGCAATAATGTGAGTACAGCCGGCTTCTTTTAGTGCCAGAATATTTGCCCGGTTATTTACCTGAGAAGGCGGAATAGTGTGTTGTTTACCGTGGCGGGAAATTATAACAACTTCAACGCCTTCAATATTTCCGCAAATTAACGGTGAACCGGGTTTTCCGAAGCGGGTAACGGTATTTATTTCACGGGGAGATTTCAGAATCTCAGGATTTTCAAGTCCTGAGCCGCCTATAATTCCTATTTTTTTCATCATTCCTTTTTAAGATACTGCATCAGAACAGTTATTGCTTCATCCATATCATGACCAAAAGTCAGAATTCCAGCACGATCGCCGGCCATTACAATTATTCTCTTTTCGTAAACTTCGGGTTCCCTGAAAAGTCTCAGTATGTCTTTTGCAAGTCCCATTGTTCCGTAATCCATTCCCGGATTAGTTGTAGGAGCCTTGTGGATAAGTTCATTCCAGAGGTCTATTGAATGTACGTGCACTACAGCATTTATGTCGGGATCTGACATATAAATAGCAGCATGAGTAAGTGATTCGGAAGAGGCTTTCAAAGGCCCGATACATTGAACAGCATTTTCATCGATGTTAAATGAGACTACTTTAACATAGTGTTCGGGTTCCAGTTCAGGTATTTCACCTGTGGAAGAGCCTGTAATGATAAACTGGTTACCCGGACCTGTCCTCATACTTATGTTGCCGAAACCGACCCCGTTTTCATAGGCTCCGATAAGGTCCATATTATAAAGCACTTCGCGCCAGTAATTGATAATTTCGAACTGTTCATCCGAAATTACCGGACCTGTTTGCGTCCAGTGACAATTAAATTTTACCAGACCGTTCATTTATTTATCGTTCTTAAATAGTTTTACAATATTATTTTCGTCAGCTTGAATAATTCCTTTTTCAGTAATCAGTCCTGTGATAAGGCGTGCCGGGGTGATGTCAAATGCATAATTGACTGCTCTGGTAGAATGGTCGCAAATTCTGACTCTGGTAACAGTGTCTCCGTTAATTCCTTCTGTTTCTGTTACCTCCTGCGGGTCTCTTTCTTCAATCGGAATCTCCTTCAGTCCGTCCGATATATTAAGGTCGAATGATGAAGAAGGCACTGCAACATAAAAAGGTATGTTATTGTCTTTTGCTGCAAGTGCTAAATGGTAGGTTCCGATTTTATTGGCGCAATCCCCGCATCTGGTTACCCGGTCACTGCCTGTGATTACCAGATCAACCAGACCTTTCCGCATCAGATATCCTCCACTGCCGTCGGTAATCAATGTATGAGGGATATTTTCATTTTCCAGTTCGAAGCATGTAAGCCGTGCACCCTGGTATTTCGGGCGAGTTTCATCAACCCACACATGAACCTGTATACCGTTATCCCTTGCCATGTAAACGGGTGCTGTAGCAGTGCCGTAATCAATGCAGGCAAGCCAGCCGGCATTGCAGTGGGTAAGTATGTTTACCGGTTCTCCGTTTTTCTTTTTGCTGATGTTTTTAATTAATTCAAGTCCATATTTTCCGATTTCAATACATTTGTTTATTTCGGTCTCACAGATTTCTTCCGCGTATTTTAAAGCCATATCTGCAATTTTGTCGCGAGAGTCAATTCCTTCGATTTTTCTCAATACCCTGTTCACGGCCCATGAGAGATTTATTGCGGTTGGCCGTGAGGAGCACAAATATGTGGCTGCGTTTCGCAGATGTTCCCGTATTTTTGTATGCGGCGTGATTTCGAGTGTTGCAAGATACATCCCGTATGCTCCGGCACCGCCTATTGCAGGAGCTCCCCTTACCGACATTTCCGTAATGGCATTATATACATCCTCAACAGACGAAAGCTCCTTTATTTTAAAAGAAAACGGCAATTTGCCCTGATCGATAATCTGTACAACTTCAGGTTTATTTTTATCAATCCAGACACTGCGGTAACTCTTGCCGTTGATTCTCATTTAAGTAATTATCCGGTTACCTGAAGAATTAATTCACAAAATTAAAAAATAGTTAGGTTGTACGTTAAAAATATTCAGTTTAATTTTAATAAACAGAATGTTGTTTACCGAACTTTGAACGGATAGTTTAATCACACAGCCCGCGAACATTTTGCGGATAATTCAGAAGAATAGGTAGTTTAAGATAAGATATGTAAAAATACAGGTTGTCTGCTGAATTTGCGTAAATTAACACAGGTTCTATTAAATTAAATAGAGAGGTTCTTATTCAGTTCCGTTGGATTTTAATTCAGTAAATTGTATGAAGTAATAAAGATGAAGAAATTAGAACAATCGACCGGTTTATTCCAAAAAATTTCACCAGGCAATTATTTAGTATATTTGTATAGCAATCAATGTGCGCAGTATAGATTTGTAAATGGTTAATAAAGAAGAAATAAGGAAAAAGATAATTTCAGTTTCAAGGGATATTTTCGGAAGGTACGGATTCCGTAAGACAACCATGGAGGAGATTGCCCGCGAACTGAAAATGGGTAAAAGTTCTCTCTATTATTATTTTAAAAGCAAGGAAGAGATTTTTGAAGCTGTTGTCAGGTATGAAGCAAATTTGCTGAGGAGCGAACTTACCAGAGCAATTAAATCGGTAGAATCTCCTGTTGAAAAGATGAAGAATTATGTAAGTGTGAGAATGAAAGCGTTCGAAAAACTTTCCAATTATTACAACGCAATATTTGACAAGAATCTGGATCACTTTGATTTCATCGAAAAAATAAGGGCAAAATATGACCTTGAGGAGCTGGCTATTTTAAGGCTTATTCTGTACGACGGAAACAGAAAAAATGTTTTCAGGGTCAAGAACAGTGAATATATGGCAATGGCAATTCAGACTGCCATGAAAGGTTTTGAAGTTCCCCTTTTCTGGAAAAAGAAGGAGATTGATGTTGAGGACCGTGTAAATGCTGTTCTTGATATGCTATTTTACGGCATTTTAAGAAAAGAGTAGTTATTTTTTCTGCACCGTTTTTATTCCCGGCACTTTATACTTCAGGCTGAGAAAAATTCCGCATATACCTGCAAGGATAAAAGGTATGCTGAGAATTTGACCCATGTTAAGGATCATTGTTTTTTCAAATTCCACCTGTGGTTCTTTAACGAATTCTATCAGAAATCTTGCAAAAAATACAAGAATGAGGAAGACACTTATCAGCAGTCCCTGGTAGATATTACCTTTTTTCTTCCAGTACCATCTGTAGAGAATGAAGAAAATAAAAAGATATGAGAGTCCTTCATATATCTGTGTTGGATGTTTGGGGACCACTTCATTGTTTCTCAGGAAAACGAATCCCCATGGCAGAGTTGTTTCGACTCCGTATATTTCGGAGTTCATCAGGTTTCCCATGCGGATAAAGAAGCCTGCAAGGGCCGCTACAATTGCTATTCTGTCGAGTGCCCAGAAATAGCCTTTCTTTTCTTTTCTTTCGAAGAGCCATAGAGCGGTAAGAATGCCTATTGCACCGCCATGACTTGCAAGTCCGCCATGCCAGATTTTCAGAATTTCAACGGGATTACGGAGATAGTATGACGGCTCGTAGAACAGGCAGTGGCCGAGCCGGGCTCCTATTATTGTACCGAGGGCAATATATACTGTTAGCCGGTCGAGAACATCTTCCCTGACATTCTCATTGGCAAAGAACTTTTTCATAATGATATAGCCGAAGAGAAAAGAAGAAGCAAAAAGTACTCCGTACCATCTTATTGCAAATGAACCGATGCGGAAAATTTCGGGGTCAGGATCCCATGGAATGATTAGCCATTGCATACCGACATGTTTTAAAGCGGATTCAAAGGTAGAAAATATTTGAATCCATGTTTGGGAATCATGGGTAAAATATGTTTCAAATGTTAGTAAAGAAAAGAAGGGTGCAGAAAAAAATAAAAATTGGTGTATGTTTGTATCCTGTTATTCAGATTAATGAAAAAGGCTCTGTTTTTTCCGTCGGCGGTAGTATGTTTAATTGTAATTTATCTTGCATCCTGTGCAAGGGTTATGCCTCCTTCGGGCGGGCCAAAGGATGTTAACCCACCTGTGGTCATCAAAAGCGAGCCTCCTCAGAAAAGCCTCTTTTTCAAAGGCAAAAACATTCAGATAACTTTCAATGAATATATAGTCCTTGACAAACTGAATGAAAAATTTATGATATCACCTCCAATGGACAAAAAGCCTGAAATTTCAATCAGGGGTAAAACACTACGGATTGAGTTTGCTGAAGCATTAAGAGACAGCGTTACATATACCCTTTATTTTCAGGATGCAATAAAAGATTTAAATGAGGGTAATCCACTGGTTAATTTTCAGTTTGTATTTTCAACGGGAAGCTATATTGATTCCCTTTCGGTAACCGGCAATGTATTTACGTCGTATTCGCTTAATCCTTCAAAAAATGTATTTGTAATGCTGCACAGTGAACTGGCTGATTCAGCCCCGAGAAAAAGAATACCCGATTATGTTACCATTGCTGATGAAACCGGATTCTTCCGGATTAACAATATAAGACCCGGTAAATACAGGCTTTTTGCGCTGGAAGATAACAATAACAACAAGCTTTATGATTTGCAGGATGAACCTTTTGCGTTCTGTGACAGTGTTATTGACGTAAATCCGGCCGGTAATTATCTTTCCCCGCGGGAAGACAGCCTGATGAGCGGGGGGAGGGTTGATTCTCTGAAGCGTCCTGTACCTGTAGAAGGTAATTACCAGCTCTATCTTTTCAAGGCTCCCGTGAAGAAATATTACCTTACTTCCTCTTCGCGCAGCATGCAGTATAAAATGGTGTATACCCTTTCAAGACCGCCTGATTCACTTGAATTTGATTTTGTCAGTGATGAAAAAGAAAAATTTCTGGTGGAAAAGAATGCAACAGGCGACACAATGACGGTATGGATTCTTGACAGTTTATTGTGGTCGCAGCAGGAACTAAAAACTCTGGTAAAGTATCCGTATACAGATTCAACGAATAATTTAGTTTACCGGACGGATACGATACCCATGAGATTTTTTGCGGTCAAACCAGCAAGGGGGGCAGAAAAAAGGGAAACGCTTACTATCCGCACGAATATTTCCGGAGGTGCATTGAAACCGGGTCAGAGTATAATTTTTACTTCCTCAGTACCTTTACGCCGGCCTGATACAACAGGAATAAAGCTTTATCTGACTGAAAAGGACAAGCGGAAAGCTGTGCCTTATCATATTTTCCCCGACTCTTCGGATGTGAAAAAATATTTTCTCATGGCGAATTTAACGGAAGATATGAAATACCAGCTTATAGCGGACAGGGGAGCTTTTGAGAGTATTTACGGAATCAGATCCGATTCGGTCGGTTTTACTTTTACAATACGACCCGAGAGCTCATTCGGGCATCTGACGGTGATTCTTAAGAACGGGGAAGGGCAGATGATTGTCCAGCTGCTCGATAAAAGTGAAAAGGTTATTCTTGAGCAGAAAGCCGGTGATGACGGAAAGGCACTTTTTCCGTTCCTTGAAAAAGGGACTTACCGTCTGCGGGTAATATATGACCTTAACGGTGACGGGAAATGGACAACGGGAGACTATGACCTTAAACTGCAGCCTGAACCGGTATCATTTTACCCTGAAGAAATTGATGTGAAAACCGACTGGAGGATTGAACAGGAATGGGATGTGGGCAGAAGGAACGAAAAATCATGGAAGTTGAGGGATATAAAGTTGCAGCAGACAAGATAAAATGCTAAAAATATTTAATTGTATTTTTTTAAATCAGGACTTTATTATATTTGAGACACAGATAAAAAATTAATGTTTAATTTTTATAAATCTTAGAATATGAAAGAAGTTGTAACAGGTATTGACATAGGTGGAACCAACACAGTGATGGGGCTGGTTGACAGGGATGGAAATATTCTTGCCGAGGCCAGTCTTTTAACTACCTCATATCCTGAGGTACAGGGATTTGTTGACGCTATTGCCGGGGCCGTTAATGAGATGCGTAAAAAAGCGGGTGATGTAAATATTATGGGGATAGGTATAGGAGCCCCGAACGGTAATTATTACAAGGGTACCATTGAACAGGCAACCAATCTGGTATGGAGGGGTATTATTCCTATTGCCGAAATGATAGAAAAGAAGACTTCCATTAAGGTTGTTCTGACCAATGATGCCAATGCTGCCGCAATGGGTGAAATGATTTTCGGTGCCGCAAAAGGAATGAAGGATTTCATAGTTCTGACTCTTGGAACGGGTTTGGGCAGCGGTATTGTTGTAAACGGGCAGATGGTTTACGGTCACACCGGTTTTGCGGGTGAACTTGGACACATGGTTATTGTACCGAATGGAAGGGCTTGCGGCTGCGGCAGTCACGGCTGTCTCGAGACCTATGCATCTGCAACGGGACTGGTAAGAACGGTTCTGCTGCTGCTGAGCGAAATGAGAGAAGAGTCACCTCTCCGTAAAATCCCTGCTGCTGAACTGACTTCAAAAATGGTAGCGGAAGCTGCTGCAAAAGGAGATGTCATTGCACTTAAAGCATTTGATTATACGGCAGATAAACTGGCACTCGGCATAGCAAATTCAGTAATTTTTTCAAGTCCGCAGGCTGTTTTCCTCTTTGGCGGTCTGGTGAATGCGGGAGAACTCCTGTTCAAACCCCTCAGGGAACATATAAATAAGTATGTTATGCCATGGTACAGAGGAAGGTTTGAGGTTCTTCCTTCAGGTATAAAGGAACATAATGCTGCTGTTCTGGGTGCTGCCGCTCTTGCATGGAATGAAATTCTATAAAATAATTGAGGTAAGAAAAGAATTCTTTTCGGAAAAGTGTCCGGATCCTGAGGATATTTCAGCGAGGCTGAATTTCGAAGGTTCCGGATATTTTATTGATGAAGTAAGCTGGAAAAATTTTCCGTACAGACCTGAAGTAAAATTCGACATCAGATACAACCGCAGGGAGATTTTTCTGAAATACCGGGTAACCGAAGAGTATTTTAAAGCTGAAAAGACACATTGTAACGACAGGGTATGGGAAGATTCGTGTGTAGAGTTTTTCATTGAGCCTGCCGCCGATGGGATATATTACAACATGGAGTTCAATGCAATCGGAACCTGTTATCTTGGCGCAGGGAGAAGCAGGGAAGACAGGAAACCTTTGCCTGAGTCAATAATATCAGAATTGAGGATTTTTTCTTCTTCAGGGAATGAACCCGTTTATGAAAGGGAAGGCAGAATCTCCTGGGAACTTACCGTAGCAATTCCTTTAGAAGTTTTTTGTTATCACAAAATTAAAACCCTTGAAGGAAGGGAAGTACGGGCAAACTTTTATAAATGCGGAGATAAGCTGAAGGTACCCCATTATCTTTCGTGGAATCCGGTGAAAACACCTTCGCCTGATTTTCACCGACCTGAATATTTCGGAATACTGAAATTCGTTTAGAATCGAGTCTCCGTTCGTATCGTATTATTTTTAGAACAGGGGGTCGTATCGGCAAAAAAAATTATGACAGAATATTTTTATTGCATTATTTTATTGATATTTGTATGTTTTTATACATTTCAACTAATTTTTCTGCTTGATGACCTTTAAAAAAGTAGCCGCAGGAATTGACATCGGTGGTACAAACAGTGTTTTTGGTCTGGTCGACAGGGATGGAAACATTCTTGCAGGAGGTTCTGTTAAGACAGCACAATATCCTGATGCTGAGGAGTTCACGGAAGTCATTTTTAACGAAGTCATGAAAGCCCTGAGAAGTATCGGCAATGAATATGAACTTGCCGGATTCGGGATAGGTGCTCCTATGGGAAATATCAACAGGGGAACAATAGAATACCCTGCCGGGCTTCCATGGAAGGGAATCACGCCACTGGCAGATTATTTTAAAAAGCATACTTCCCTTCCGGTTATTGTTACAAATGATGCAAATGCCGCAGCTGTAGGGGAGATGATTTACGGTGCCGCCAGGGGTATGAAAGATTTTGTTGTGCTGACTCTTGGCACAGGATTAGGGAGCGGATTTGTTGTAAACGGCAGGCTGGTATACGGCAATGATGGATTTGCCGGTGAACTGGGCCATACCACCATCAAACCCGGTTATTCCGAAAGGGAATGTGGATGCGGAAAAACTGGATGTACGGAGACATACATTTCTGCTACGGGACTGAAGAGAACGTTAATAAAAGTAATGGCAAACAGTCTTCAGCCAAGCAAACTGAGAAAATACAGTTTTGAAGAACTCGATGCAAAAATAATTTATGAAGCAGCACTTGAAGGAGATCCTCTGGCCATAAAAGCTTTTGAATATACCGGCATGATGCTCGGCATTAAACTTGCCGACATTGTGGCACATACAAGTCCTGAAGCAATATTTCTTTTCGGAGGATTGGCAAATGCAAAGGATTTAATTTTTGAACCAGCCAGAAAATACATGGAAGAAAATCTTCTCAGTATTTACAGGGGTAAAGTAAAGATTCTACCATCAGGCCTTGAAGAGAAAAATGCTGCCGTACTTGGGGCAAGCTCACTGGTATGGTCTGAACTGGAAAACAAATGATTATTATATATCCTTAAAAAACGAAAGCTATGGCTAATTTCCCCAATATTCTGAGCTACATTCTTGGTGTGGTTTTCATCATTATAATATTTTCACTGGCCTATGCATATCTTAAACCGCATATTTTGCACAAGACGCGACCGGTCTCAACACTTTTACTTAAAGTAAGTTATCTGGTTTATGTTTTAGTTCTTTTAATCGTTGTTTATCTTTCTGCGCTTGTTAGAGGCGGACTGGACAAAGTATTTTTCGGAATCGAATTCTTTGCGTTTCTGATAGTACTTTTTGTTCCTACCATGGGCATATTTGCAAGGAAACTTCAGCAGTTCAGAAAACAGAGGGAAAATTACAACTATTTTTTCACGGCGGTCAATCTTTTATGCATATTTGCATTGCTGATAATGTATATATTCTGATTTTTTTGTTACAAATAATTTAGATAGAGAATTAATATTCTGAAAATATGATAAAAGAGCGTCTGATTGATTATATCGAACAGAGCATTCGCAAAAACTGGAACATTGAAGCTTTGTCGAATTACAGGGAAAAAGGCTATACCTATCGGGAAATTGCGGAAAAGATTCTTAAACTGCATATTTTTTTCAGAAAAGCAGGTATAACGGAAGGGGATAAAATTGCTCTTGTCGGAAGAAATTCTGCTAACTGGTGCATTGTTTATCTTGCCGTGGTTACGTATGGTGCGGTAATTGTGCCGGTATTGCCCGATTTTAAGCCGGAAGACATGATAAATATTATTAACCACAGTGATTCGAAGCTTTTATTTGTTGATGATAAAATCTGGGAATCCCTTGATTTTTCAAGGTTATCGCAAATTACATCTGTTATTTCGGTTGATACTTTTAATCTCCTGGTTTCAAAAGATCCGACGGCTGAGAAGTCTTACCGAGAGATTGATGATGAATTCAAAAGACTCTATCCCGATTTTAAACCTGAACATGTTAAATTTTCTGATGTAACAAATGACAAGCTTGCAGTTATCAGTTACACATCGGGGACGACTGGTTTTTCAAAAGGGGTGATGTTGCCGCATAACAGTCTGGCAGCAAATGTAAGGTTTGCCCAGCATCATATGCCGCTTGAGCCGGGTGACCCTGTTGTTTCTTTTCTGCCTCTGGCACATACATACGGTTGTGCCTTTGAATTTCTTTTTCCTTTCACATACGGATGTCATATTACGATTCTGGCAAAAACACCTTCGCCGCAGGTAATACTGCAGGCTTTCGGAGAGATAAGACCAAGACTGATACTCTCGGTTCCCCTTGTTATTGAAAAGATTTACAAAAAGCAAATCCTGCCGGTAATAAGCAAACCGCATATGAAATTGCTTCTTGCAATACCCGGCCTCAATAAGATACTGTATAAAAAGATCAGGGAGAAACTTGAGCATTCTTTTGGAGGGAGGTTTAAGGAGCTTGTGATAGGCGGTGCAGCGTTTAATCCGGATGCGGAGAAATTTTTCAGAAAAATCGGCTTCAGGTTTACGGTTGGATATGGCATGACGGAGTGCGGGCCGCTTATCAGTTATGCCTCGTGGGATACCACTGAACTCGGGGCTTCGGGAAGACCGGTTGACACCCTGGAAGTAAAAATTGATTCACCTGATCCTGAAAATCAGGTAGGTGAGATCCTTGTTAGGGGTGAAAATGTTATGGCAGGTTATTATAAAAACGAAGAAGCCACCAAAGCAGTTATTGATGATGAAGGCTGGCTTCACACCGGTGACCTTGGCGTAATTGATAAAAAAGGAAATATCTATATAAAGGGAAGATGCAAGAGTATGATTCTCGGACCTTCCGGAAAAAATATTTATCCCGAAGAGATTGAATCGGTATTCAATAATGAAAAATATATTGTTGAAACCATAGTAATTGATGAGGACAACCGTCTGACAGCGCTTGTTTATCCCGATTATGACCAATTGAAGAACGACAATATACCTGACGAAAAAATCCCGGAAGTACTTGACGAAATAAGAAAAAAGGTAAACGACCGGTTGCCTGATTATATGGCCGTAAGCAGGGTAAGAATACGGAGTGAGGAATTTGCAAAGACCCCGAAAAGAAGTATAAAAAGGTTTCTATACGCCAGTGAATAATAATCACAGAGGATTATTTATATGAATATATATGCTTTGATAGTTGCCGGAGGTAGCGGCAAGAGAATGGGCATTGACACCCCAAAACAGTTTCTCGAACTTGCCGGAAAACCGGTTCTGATGCATACTATTGAACGTTTCTGGAAGTACAATAGTTCGATCGAAATAATTACGGTTCTCCCCGAAAACCAGCTGAGGTTCTGGAATGAGCTGCTGAAAAAATATGCTTTCGATATACCTCATACCCTGGTAAAAGGAGGCAAACACAGATTTATTTCCGTTCAAAACGGACTGGAATTTATTGAGGGACCTGGTCTTGTAGCCATTCACGATGGGGTAAGACCTCTTGTGAGCAGTGAAACTCTGAAGCGTTGTTTTGAAACAGCTGAAAAATACGGTAATGCTATTCCGGTAATAAGTCCGGCTGAATCAATCCGTTTAGTAACCGACGACGGAACTGAACCTGTAAACAGGGCAAAAATAAAAATAGTACAGACACCGCAGGTTTTTGATATTCACCTGATTAAAAAAGCCTATGAGCAGGATTACGATCCTTTTTTTCTTGATGATGCAACAGTTCTTGAGAAAACAGGAGTGAAAATAAACCTGGTGGAAGGAAACAGGGAAAACATTAAAATTACCAATCCAGAAGATCTTTTTATAGCTCAGACACTTCTTCCGTTTGTTCACTGAAAATTTAAATCGTTTTCCTTCTTTATGCGTGCAGATATGGGGATTGAAGGGGATGAGTACAGGGTAGAAAGAAAAGCTTTTTAAAATTTATATATTGCACTGAAAAAATTTTTAAGTATGCGCAGATTTATTTTGCAGTTGCTTCTGATTGTTTCACTGTTAATTGCAGGCTGTTCCCAATTGATGAAGATTGTTCAGACAGCCGGGGTTCCGCTAACTGAAGAAGAAGTTATCAATGGTTTAAAAGAGGCTCTTATTATCGGAGCACAAAATTCCGCAAAGAGACTGGCAGCAGAAAACGGGTATTACGGCGATGAGCTCGTAAAAATTCTGTTGCCGGATGAAGCAAAAATTATCGTTGAAAACATCTCAAAAATCCCGGGTGGGGAAAAGCTTGTTGAGGATGTGGTTTTGAGGATAAACAGGGCTGCCGAGGATGCCGCAAAAGAGATTGCCCCTATTATGGTTGGAAGTATTAAACAGATGACCGTAAGAGATGCCTTTAACATACTTAACGGGGCAGACAACGCTGCAACAGATTACCTCAGGAGAACAACCTACAGTGAGTTATATTCATTATACAAACCTAAAATAGAGGCTGCAACCTCGAAAAAGATAGTGGCAGGGATATCTACCAGGGAATCGTGGGAAACATTGACCGGAAAATGGAACACTGTTGCAAATTCTGTTGCAGGAAAAATTGCGGGTTTTAAGCCCGTGAATACCGATCTGGATGATTATCTTACAAACAAAGCCCTGTCAGGAATTTTTCTGAAAATAGAACAGGAAGAATATAAAATAAGAAAAGATATTTCTGCGCGTGTAACCCCGTTACTTCAGAAGGTTTTTGGCAGTCTGGACAATAAATAAAAGCAGGACGGGTAAAATGTTTGAAAAAGTACTTTTTAACTATCAGGATCTTGAAATAAGGATATCGGATTATGCAAATGAAGATATCCTTTATCTTCTCAATCATACCGTGATTGGTTCAGAGGGTGGGATGAGATATTCTCTCAGAAACATTGAGCCGAGAATTAAAGGTTACGGTAATAAAATCAGATTTGTTTCTCTTTACAAAAAGAATCAGATAGTGGGTTGTATAGGAGCCTGCTACAGGCTTACGGGAGAGGAAGAACTGAAGGTTTATTGCTCTTTTATGAGATATCTGGCTTTTCAGAGTTCATATCAGACTGATCTGAGGAATGAACCTGAAAAAAGAATGCACGAAAAAATTCAAAGAGAAGGCTCATTCAAGCAGAAGATACTTGAGTTGTTCAGCAAGCCGCACATTTTAAATCTTTATGAAGTAAGTGAAAGCGACAGGCATATTATGTATGCATTTGTTGAAGGAACAAATGAAAGGTCAAAAAACCTTATAAGTCAGGCAGGCTATGAACATGTGAGGTCATTTCAGACGATAGCATTCAGTCGTTTTTCCCCTGAAAGACATAGTGCGGTAACCCTTCTCGACGAGAAAGAAAAACCTCTTATGAAAGAGCTTCTTTCTGATTTTTACAGGGGTTATTCACTCTTCACGACTGAATTTGCTTTTTATAACAATAAATATTATGTCCTGAAGGAAGACGGTGAGATAAAAGCCGGAGTTTGTGCTATTCCGTCGGAATATCGTATATATAACATTCCCGGAGTATGGGGCTGGGTAATTATGAAAGTATTGCCACGTCTTCCGGTTTATAGAAGACTGTTTAACCCTGATAAATTCCGATTTCTGGTATTTGAAGCTATTTACTGCAAAGGGGGTGAAGAAAAGAAACTTGAAGAGCTTCTGGAATCGGTGTGTGCCATTGAAGGTTATAATACTGCCCTTACATGGGTTGACGACCGCAGTTCACTTTTCGAGATTCTGAAAACCGGAGTTGATACAGGTGCGCTCGGCAGAATGCTCAATGCCAAACCCGGATTGATTTGTTACCGTTTTATTAATTTCAGTGACAGAGAAAAAGATCTTTTCTTTGAGGCTCCCGCATATATTTCGGCTTACGATTTTTCATAGGGTAAATTTCCACGTGAAGGTTATCGGCGATTTTCCTTCTTCTTCATCCATTTGTTGCGCCGTGTGACCAGGACTTTTAAAGCTTTTTTCCTGATAGTAACAGTGACAGGACTGATAAGTGTTACCGGTTCTCCGTCGATATGAAACCTGGTTTCGGATGTTTCAATTGTTACAGGCTTATCTGTTTCGAAATAGCTTACATATTTTGATTCTTTCAGTGTGCCGGTCATAAGTTTTGCGGCAAAAAGGGGCAGAAATATTTTCGGGAAAGGCCGAGCAATGATTATATTGAACCGGCCATCGTCGGGAGCGGCAGAAGGTGTTATTATCGCATGGTTGCCGAACTGGCGGGTATTGGTTACGGAAAACATAAATACTTCTTCCTCTGTTTGTTTCCCTTCAATCGTAACTTTGATTTTAACGGGTTTTATTGAGCAGACAACCTTCAGAAGGGCAATAACATAACTCCAGAAGCCTCTTTTTTCTGATGTTGAAAAGTCATGGGCCACATAACTGTCAATACCCAGACCGAACACGTTGATGCAGGTAATGCCGTTTACGGAAAGTACATCGGTATAGAATTTTTTGTTGTCTTTTATGTCTTTAATAAGTTTTCTGATGCTTTTTCTGAATCCCATTTCTCTGGCAAATCCGTTTCCCGAACCAACCGGAAGAATACCGAGGGTTTTATCTTTTCCGACGAGTTCGGCAGCCAGGCTGTTTACGGTACCATCTCCGCCTGCCGCCACAAAAATTTCGTATTTATCAATATTTTCTCTTATGAAACTTTTGAATTCATTAACGTCATAAAATACTGCATAATCAAATAAGTTACTGAACTTTTCTATCCTTTCAGAAACTTCAATAATCCTTTTCCGTCCCGCCTTCGGATTTATTATTACGAGTGTGCTGTTATTCTTCAGCCGTTTCATGGATTATTTAATAAACATGTTTTTAAATGTACTGAAAGATTTCTGAGAAAATTTATTATTTAATTTGTTTTGCAAGTTTTTCCTTCAAAAGGAGGTATTCATGTTCAAAATTCGGTGTAAATATTCCTTTCCCCAGGTTTTTTTCAATCTCGGCTTTTGACCAGAACCTTCCTTCCTCTGTTTCGTGTGAATTTAAATGCGGGATGGAATCGGAGATACAGATAAAAGAAAACACAAGTTCTTTTTCAATATCCGATTCCCACACATATTTTTCGAGAAAACAGGCGCTGAAATCTCTGAGGCCTATTTCTTCTTTTACTTCTCTTTTAAGGGCATCTTCTATTTTTTCTCCGATTGCAACATGACCGCCGGTTGCTGTATCCCATTTTCCCGGTTGAATATCTTTTGTCTGAGATCTTTTCTGAAGAAAAATTTTGCCTTCCCTGTTGATAAGATGCAGGTGCACGACAGGGTGGAGCAGTTTGCTTTTTCCGTTATGGCAGATACTGCGGGGTGCTGCACCGGTTATCCTGCCTTCCGGATCAACTACCGGGAACCATTCATCATTTCTGTATTTTCTTTTCTTATAAGCGTTAATCAGAAAGATTACAGCAAACCAGGCTCCGAAAAAAATATAAAAGAGCCCTCCGCTGATAAAAGCCCACGCTTCATCCGACATGTATTTTGCAGAGTACAGTATCAGCAGAATATGCAAAGATGTAATGGCAAGCATTATTTTCAGGTTCGCATTTATTGCTTTTTCCGCTGTGGCGGGATAAGCAATATCTCCGGTATATCTTTTGGACATTGTCAGGATTAGATTCTTCGGTCCCCACAGGGAAAAAGCAATTATGGCGACGAGTATTCCTTCGATGAGCGCGGGTTTGAGTTTGAAGAAGATTTTGTTTTCAAGTATTATTGAAACCACACCAAGCAAAACCAGCAGAAGGATATCAAGAATTATGAAAAAATCTGCTTTTTTGTTTTTCAGGAAATAAAATATAAACTCTCCGGTTCCGAAAACAACGGCAGTATATAATCCTGCTTCAGTACCCCATATTTCATCAACGATAATGAAGATGAAGACGGGGATAAGGCCCGGTAATAATTTTTTCAGAAGAGAAATATCCATAGTCAAAATTGACGGACAAAAATAAAAAATATATTCAGAGCGGAAAGCGAAATAATTAGCTCTATAAATCAGGGAGTTACAATTTCGGTTCGGAGTTTATTTATGTAATCTTTTATTTTTGAAAGAGTTTCGAGGGTCACGTTTGTTTCACTTCCCGAGGCAAGCAGTACTTTCCGGGTTGTGTCTATTTCAAGGTCACCTTTTTTGAAGTAGATGTCGAAAGTATCATAAAATCTGCGGAGGTATATCAGTTTTTTGGTATAATACACAACTACGGGGTCGTCGTAATAATTTCGCATAAATCCGATCAGGGAGGTCAGGGTATATTTTTGCTGGGCGATTTTTTCGATTACTTCCTTGTCGGGGTTTTCAGGGTTACAGAGTAACTGAGTGGTAATATACATTGCTTCTATCCATCCGCCCATCAGCATAAGGCCTGCGGTACTTTCACGGCCGTCTTTGCGGAGGTGGTTCTCGATATCGTAATAGGATTTATTCACAAGAGCCATTACCGAATCGGGGTCTGACATTCCGCTTTCAAGTTTTTTTACAGGTTCGATAAGGTATTTTTCAGGGATACCGAGTTTATTGCTCATTTCCCTTACCGTGAGGAGATAATCTATCATCTGCTGTCCGATTCCGAATATTTTTACATACCCGAAGTCGACACCGTAAATGCCGAGATTAATTGCTGCCTTCGCATTACTTGTGTATAGGTCGCTGTTCGAAACAGGGTTAAGAATCGAATTGTCATGCGGGACACCCAGACGATTGAATATTGTTGTAATCTCTGTAGGAGTGAGGAGGCCATAGAAAATTTCTTTTTTTGTTCCTGGTATTTCACTTCCGGAGCCTGTTTTAAAAGTCGAAAAGGTTGGTCTGAGAGTCTTTGCCGCAGTCTTTTTATGCCTGCATCCCGATGGCAGCAGCATAAAGATTGCCATTAGAATCAGAAGGTAAAGGAAAATATTTTTCATTCAGGCTCTATTTGAAAATCTAAATTAAGAAAAATTATAAAACAATTCTGTCTCCGAGTTTTTTGGAAATTAATGAAAGGGCTTTCTGCAGTGAGTCGTATCTTTTCTGAAGGGAAAGAGTTTTCTGCATATCACCTTTCAACGAGGCTTCATTAATCTGCTGCAGGATTAATTTCTGTATGGCTTTTATTTTATCGCCTTTGAATTTCAATACCGTATCTTCCACAATTTTTTTCAGGAGTTCAACTTCCGTCTGAAAGTAAGCCTGCTTTTCGATCCATATCTTGCTTATCTCGTAGGTGTCGGCAAGCAGATCGGCAGAAGTACTGGAGATGTCGGGATCGGGATTCATTATAAAGTGCTGGTCACCGGGGAAAATGCCCTGATTAACATGGAATTTGTAATCGTCGAAAATTTCCGAAAAGATTTTGTTGTCAAATTCGAGATTATCGGTTGTGATTTCGTTTACGATGTAATCGGCAACGGTAATTATTGTTTCAGTGTCGTCGTCGGGGCTGATTTTTCTTTCGAACACCTCATTGCCGTATTTAAGGAGGAGTCTGATTATTTCTCTTTCCGAATGGTATGAACCTTCCGGCGGCATTACGAATTTCGGCGGTTGTGCCACCGGAACCGGCAGATCTTCGGGCACCGGATACTTGTTGCGGTCCTGGAATGTTTTCTGCCTCCTCAGTTTATTGACTTCATTGTAAATAACAGCTTCGGGAACTTCCATCATCGTACTGCATTCTTTAATGTAGATTGTGCGGGTGATGGGTTCGGGAATTACGGCTATTGAATTTACGATATCGCGAAGCAGGGCTACCCGTTTTACCGGATCGTTTTTTGCCTCGGCAAGCAGAAGCTTTGTCTTGAATCTTATAAAATCAGTCTCCTGGGTTTTAATATAATTTCTGAACTCTTCATTGGTTACTTTTCTTGAATATGAGTCGGGATCTTCGCCGTCGGGTAACAGAACGATTTTTACGTTCATTCCTTCTTCAAGGACAATATCTATTCCGCGCAGGGAAGCTTTGATGCCTGCCTCGTCGCCGTCGTAAATTATTGTGATGTTCCTTGTAAAGCGTTTGATAAGCCGGACCTGCTCGTAGGTGAGTGATGTACCGCTTGAAGCAACCACATTCTCGATTCCCGCCTCATGGAGCGACATCACATCGGTGTAGCCTTCCACCAGGTAACATTTGTCTTCTTTTGTTATGGCTTTGCGAGCCTGAAAAATGCCGTAGACTATTTTGCTTTTATGGTATATATCCGACTCGGGAGAGTTGATGTATTTGGCTGCACGGGGATCTGATCTGAGTATTCTGCCGCCAAAGCCCAGTATCTGGCCCGAAAGGGAGTGTATGGGGAAGATGACCCGCCCGCTGAAGCGGTCAAATAAACGGTCTTCGCTTCTGATTGAGAGACCCGTCTTAACAAGATATTCTTCGCTGAAGCCGTCGGCTAGAGCTTTACCGGTTAATGCGTCTCTTTTTTCGGGGGAATATCCGATTTCAAATTTCTTAAGAGTCTCCTGCCTGAAACCTCTTTCCCTGAAATAAGAGAGTCCGACTGATTTTCCCTCATCGGTATTGAAGAGGTTGTGCGAAAATTGCTTACCCGCATAAGCTGTAAGCACAAGCATGCTCTCCCTTTCGTTCTGCTTTTCAATATCTTCACGGGTGATTTCCCTTTCCTCTACTTCGATGTTGTATTTCCTTGCAAGGTATTTGAGTGCTTCGGGATAACTCAGATGTTCATGCTCCATGATGAAGTTTACCACGTTTCCGCCTTTGCCGCACCCGAAACATTTAAAGATGCCTTTGGAAGGAGAGACGGTGAATGACGGGGTTTTTTCATGGTGAAACGGACATAACCCGAGATAATTGACCCCTCTTCTTTTCAGATGAACGAACTCCTGAATCACCTCAACTATCTGAGCAGCATCGAGAATCCTCTGTATGGTAAGGTGATCAATCATAATTCAAATATATCAGGATTTGACGAAACAGAAAAGCGGCAGGGAAATATATTTTATCATTTTAAACAGTTGATTATCAACATAATAGAAAAAAGGAAATTGAGAATTATTTTTAATCAACTCTTTCGGAACATTGTTATCAGAAATTCTTTTTAACTATTTTTGTGATATGAGCAGGAAGAAAAAGCTTGTTGTACTCACAGGTGCCGGAATGAGTGCCGAAAGCGGGATAAAGACTTTCCGGGATAGGGGTGGTTTATGGGAAGAATATGATGTAATGGAAGTTGCATCTGTTGAGGGCTGGGAAAAAAATCCGGAACTGGTGTTGAGGTTTTATAATGAACGCCGTCGTCAGCTGGCAGGAGTTCAACCCAATGAAGGACATAAGGGAATGGCAGAGCTGGAAAAGTACTTTGATGTTTATATCATTACCCAGAATGTGGATAATCTCCATGAGAGGGCAGGGAGCACAAAAGTTCTGCACCTTCACGGAGAACTTACGAAAGCAAGAAGCACGGTTGATCCGACACTTGTTTATGAAATCGGATATAACGATATAAATCCGGGGGACAAATGTGAAAAAGGTGGTCAGCTGAGGCCTCATATTGTATGGTTCGGTGAGCCTGTTCCTATGATGGATGAAGCTGTGAGGATAACTACCTTAGCCGATATATTTGTAATAATAGGAACTTCTCTGAATGTTTATCCTGCAGCCGGACTGGTATCTTATGTACCTTCACATGTGCCGGTGTATCTGATAGATCCCGGTGAAGTATATGTACCTGCCAGTAGAAAAGTTTACGTAATCAAGGAAAAAGCTTCGGTGGGAGTTGCCTTATTAAAAGAAAGGCTTCTGCAGGGGTTCATTAACAGAAACAGTTAAATCTGCATCAATCTGCGCTGATCTGCGTAATCTGCGGGAGATAATTTTTAATTTATTTCCCGCAGATACCGCTGATTGACGCAGAAATAAATAACGAAATCCGCATTCATTTGCGTTCTATTAAAGACCTGTAAATAATGCATCAAGTTAATGAAATGAAATCCCGGAAAATTATTCTGGCTGTTACGGGTGCCAGCGGCTCAATCTATGCACTGCGGCTGCTCGAAAAACTTAAATCACTCAATTCCCAACCTGAAGAGATCGCAGTTATTTACTCTGATACGGCCAGACAAATATGGGAATCAGAACTGGGCTCAAAACCGGTTATAAATCCCCCTGCGAAGGAATATGATAATAATTCATTTTATGCTCCATTCGCATCAGGTTCTTCGGATTATGATACAATGATTATCTGTCCCGCTTCCATGGGGACACTGGGCCGGATTGCTTCGGGGACTGCCGATGACCTCATCGCGAGAGCCGCAGATGTGATACTGAAGGAGAAAAGAAGACTGATTCTGGTCCCCCGGGAAGCACCTTATAACCTGATACATATTAAAAACATGGAAACACTTACTCTTGCCGGTGCGGTAATATGTCCTGCTTCTCCTTCATTTTACAGCAATCCTGTCACTGTTGAAGATCTTGCCGATACTATAGTAAACCGCGTACTCACCCTGGCCGGTTTCAGTGTTCCCGGATTCAGATGGATGGAAAATGACTGACAGACGAATAGTTAAGTTTTTTAAAAAGCATCACGTTCTGACCATTGCTACAGCAATCGGCAATGAACCATGGTGTGCCAATTGCTTTTATGTATACATGGAAGACGAGAATGCGCTTGTTTTCACGACTGACAGGGAGACGCGTCACGGAAGCGAATTCCTTGCCAATCCTTTTGTTGCAGGTTCTGTGGTTCTTGAGACGTGGATAACAGGCAAGGTACAGGGCATTCAGTTTCAAGGCATTGTAACTGAACTGAAAGGAGAAAGGCTTGAGAAGGCAATGCGCGCTTACCTGAAACGCTTTCCCGTTGCAGCACTCATGGATACACATCTCTGGGCTGTTGACCTCACCTTTATTAAAATGACTGATAACCGCCTGGGGTTCGGAAAGAAACTGATATGGAAAGCGGAGGAAAGGTAAAGTTGCCCCTCCCGGCCTCTCCCGACATTGTGGTCGGGACAGGCCCAAATGGGGAGGAGTGCCCCTCCCGGCCTCTCCCGACATTGTGGTCGGGACAGGCCCAAATGGGGAGGAGTACCCCTCCCGGCCTCTCCCGACATTGTGGTCGGGACAGGCCCAAATGGGGAGGAGTTGAGGTTGTGCGCTACATAAGTCCCCCCATTTGGGGGGCTTGTCCGCCATAGCGAAAGCGGAGACGGAGATTCAGGGGGGCAAATATAAATTGCCACTCCCGATAACCATCTGGATGGGGAGGATAAAAATTTCAGGACAGTCTTCCGGTTTCGTCAGAAGTAGCTGACTGCCTCGGCCGAAGGCCGTAGTTTTAAAATTTGTGGTTATTTAGCAGGACAGATTACCGGGAGCAAATAACCAATAATTGAATATCTTTATCACGTTAAATTAAAAACCTTAAACATGTTCTCGGGAATTATAGAAGAAGCTGCAACCGTTGTTGCTCTTGAGAAGGAGGATGGCAACCTGCATATAACAATGAAGTGCTCGTTTGTTGATGAGTTGAAGATTGACCAGAGCATATCGCATAACGGCGTATGTCTAACCGTGGTAAAAAAAGACAAAGAGACCTATACCGTCACTGCTATTAAAGAGACGCTTGAGAAGACAAATCTGGGTCTGCTAAAAGTAGGCGACAAAGTTAATCTGGAACGCAGTGTAAGAGCCGACGGCCGTCTCGACGGCCATATGGTTCAGGGACACATTGACCAGACCGCAGTATGCACTGAAGTAAAGGAAGCAGGGGGAAGCTGGTACTACACTTTTGAATATGAGCCGCTGAAAGAAGATTACATAACCGTTGAAAAGGGCTCAATTGCGGTTAACGGAGTAAGTCTTACAGTCGTTAATTCTCAACCCAAATCTTTTCAGGTGGCAATTATACCGTATACTTATGAAGTTACGAATTTCCACCAGATAAAACCCGGAACCGTCGTTAATCTTGAATTTGACATCCTTGGAAAATATATTGCAAAAATAGTGAGAGCAGAGCTGGAGGGTTATGTAAAAAAATATCTCAGGTAAATCTGCAGTTATTTCTTACCGGTTGGTCTTTTCCGTTCTTCTCTCGCTCTCGAGCGGAAGCAATTTTCTTTTCCATGCTGTAATGCCGCCTTCGAGGATGTAGATATTCCTGTACCCTGCATCGTACATCCTGCGTGCTGCACTGATACTCCTCACATCACTTTCGCAGTAAATAAGGATTACACTCTCTTCTGGTATAAAGGAGACTTTTCTCAGGAATTTTTTATGATTTAGTTTAATAGGTACATTTATACTTTTTTCGATATGTCCTTTACGGTATTCAAACGGCAGCCTGACGTCTAACAGAACGGCATTCTCCTTAAAGCGGATAAGGGTAAGAAAATCTTCCGGTCCCACAATAGTGTAAATCAGAGAAGTATCAGTCTGTCCGGCTAAAAGAAGAGGGAAAGAAAATAATATTAAACAATGGAATATTTTGGATTTCATAAAAACAATATACAGGATGCAAAATAAAGAGATTTTTTAACTTTACTCACCCCCCTGGCTACCCTTTCTGCTAGCAAAAAGTGGGGAACAGGTTGAGACAGGTTTAGAAAGTATTAAAAGCCCCCTCTGTACGGAGTAATCTTTTTACTATCTTTGTGCGATTTTTTTTAAAATTAACTGTTTGAAAGAATGAGAAAAAAGTTTCCTGAGTATAAGACACTGGACCTGGCGCAGGTTAACAGGGAGATACTTAATGTATGGGATAAAAACAATACTTTCAGGCGGAGCATAAGGCAGAGGAACGGAAAAGGTGAGTTTGTTTTCTATGAAGGACCGCCTTCGGCCAACGGCATGCCGGGTATTCATCATGTCATGGCACGCTCTATTAAGGATGTGATTTGCCGCTACAGGGCACAGTGCGGATATGAGGTGAAACGTAAAGCAGGATGGGATACACACGGGTTGCCTATTGAACTCGAGGTTGAGAAGGCGCTGGGCATAACAAAAGAAGACATAGGGAAAAAAATATCCATAGCCGATTATAACAGAGAGTGCAAGAAGGATGTAATGAAATATACCAGTCAGTGGGAGGAGCTCACGCGCATAATGGGCTACTGGATAGATATGGATGACCCTTACATAACTTATGACAACAGATACATTGAAACCCTCTGGTGGCTTTTAAAACAGCTTTACGATAAAGGATGTCTCTACAAGGGATATACAATTCAGCCCTATTCCCCCGCAGCCGGTACAGGACTCAGTTCGCATGAGCTTAACCTTCCCGGATGCTACAGGGATGTTAAAGACACAACATGCATTGCACTCTTCAGGATAATAAGAAATGAAAAGTCGGAGTTTCTTTATTCCGGAACAGATACCGAGGATGTTCACATTATGGCCTGGACAACCACTCCGTGGACGCTTCCTTCAAATACCGCACTGGCAGTGGGTGAAGAGATTATTTATGTTAAAGTAAGAACATTCAACCCTTATACCGGTGAACCTTTAACGGTGATTCTTGCAAAAGAACTGCTTTCGTCGGTATTTCCCGGCACGGAGCCCGGCGCTGGATTTGACGATTATAAGCCCGGGGGAAAGAAAGTGCCGTATAAGATTACTGACGAATTTCTGGGTAAAAGGCTTGAAGAAATAACCTATTATCAGCTTATAGACTGGGTAAGGCCTGATGAAGGGGCATTCAGGGTTGTGACCGGAGATTTTGTTACAACTGATGAAGGTACCGGTATAGTTCATATAGCTCCCACCTTCGGTGCCGACGACTATAAGATTGGCAGGGAAAAGGGCATACCACCGCTTCTTGTAAAGCTTAAGGATGGCTCGATGAGTCCGCTTGTTGATCGCAGGGGTTATATGGTGCCCGTTGCCGATATGGATGAGGAATTTGTGAGGGAGAGGGTTAATACCGGGACATACAAAGGTTTTGAAGGCAGGCCGGTGAAGAATGAATATGATCCTTCACTCAACGGCAAAGAAGATACCCTCGATGTTGACATCGCAGTGATGCTCAAGCAGAACGGTAAGGTTTTCAGGATAGAGAAACAGGTTCACAGCTATCCGCACTGCTGGAGAACTGACAAGCCGGTGCTGTACTATCCGCTTGATGCCTGGTTTATCCGCACCACGGCTTACCGCGACAGAATGATTGAGCTCAATAACACCATCAACTGGAAACCGCCTTCAACAGGCAGCGGACGCTTCGGAAAATGGCTTGAGAACCTGGTGGACTGGAACCTCTCCCGCTCACGTTTCTGGGGTACACCGCTTCCGATATGGATGACTGAAGACCGCAGGGAAGTGAAATGCATCGGCTCGGTGGCTGAACTGAAAGCCGAGATTGAAAAGTCTGTAAAAGCCGGGTTTATGGAGAAAAACCCGCTGGCCGACTTCAGGGAAAACGATTTTTCGAAAGAAAATTACGAAACGTTTGACCTTCACAGACCTTTTGTTGATGAGATAATCCTTGTGAGTGACAGCGGAAGGAAAATGTTCCGGGAACCCGACCTGATTGATGTCTGGTTCGATTCGGGAGCCATGCCCTACGCTCAGGTTCACTATCCGTTCGAGAACAGAGAGAACTTCAAAGATATGTTCCCGGCCGACTTTATTGCCGAAGGAGTTGACCAGACCAGGGGATGGTTCTTCACGCTCCATGCGATAGCCACAATGATTTCCGATTCAGTGGCATTCAAAAACATTATTTCAAACGGACTGGTTCTGGATAAGGACGGCAATAAAATGTCGAAGCGGCTCGGCAATGCCATTGATCCGTTTGATACAATTGAGAAGTACGGAGCGGATGCCGTAAGATGGTATATGCTTACGAATTCGCAACCATGGGATAATCTGAGATTTGATATTGCAGGTGTGGAAGAGGTTATACGAAAGTTTTTCGGGACACTTTATAATACCTATGCTTTCTTTGCCCTTTATGCAAACATTGACGGGTTTGATTACAGTGAAAGCGAAGTACCCGTCGCTGAGAGACCCGAGATTGACAGGTGGATCATTTCGCTCCTGAATTCTCTTATAAAGGAAGTAGGGAGCTATTATGAGGATTACGATATAACGAGGGCTGCAAGGGCAATACAGGATTTCGTGACGGAGGATCTCAGCAACTGGTATGTAAGGCTTAACCGTAAACGGTTCTGGGGCGGCGAACAGAATAAAGACAAACAGGCAGCATATCAGACTCTGTATACATGTCTGGAAACAGTCTGCAAACTTGCTGCACCTGTTGCACCGTTTTATATGGACCGCATCTTCATTGATCTTAACAGTGTAACCGGCAGGCACAGCGAGGATTCGGTGCATCTTACACTTTTCCCTGTTGCCGACGAAAAACTGATTGACAATGAGCTGGAGGAGAGGATGAAGATTGCACAGAAAATCTCCTCAATGGTATTGAGCATCAGAAGAAAAGTAAATATAAAAGTGCGTCAGCCTCTGGCAAAAATCATTCTTCCTGTTGTTGATGAGTCGTTTGTCGGGAGGTTTGAATCGGTACGGAATCTGGTTCTTGCCGAGGTTAACGTGAAGGAGGTGGAATATATTAAAGATACTTCGGGTATTGTTGTAAAGAAGGTAAAACCTAATTTCAAGGTTCTCGGGCCCAAGTATGGCAGGCTGATGAAAGAGATAGTCTCGGCTGTAAATGCCATGAATCAGGAAGAGATTGATGCCTTTGAGAAAGCCGGCAGGAAAATCCTGAGCATTAACGGCACTCAGATTGAGCTTTCAATTGATGATGTTGAAATAATCCTTGAAGATATTCCGGGATGGCAGGTTGCAACTGACGGTAAGTTTACCGTTGCACTCGACATTACTGTAACGGATGAGCTCAGATATGAAGGCATAGCAAGGGAGTTTGTCAACCGTATTCAGAACATTCGTAAGGAGAGCGGGTTTGATGTAACCGACAGGATAAGGGTAAAGATTGAGGACAATGATTATGTGAGGGAGGCAGTGAAAAGACATGCATCATATATCGGTTTGCAGACTCTTGCCGAAACAGTTGAACTGGTAGCATTGCCTGCAGGGGAGAATGTCAGGGAGGTAGAGATTGATGATGTGAATCTGAAAGTTATTGTCGAGAAGGTTCAGGGATAGAAACTTCTGTTTTGAAAAAGAAAAGCCGCTCGTTGACGGGCGGCTTTATATTTTTTGTAAAGAGCTGACTTCTACCAGGCAGTTTTTACTGTTTCTGTTTGTTTTTTGCTTCGATTGACAGTGTTGCATGCGGCACAGCGCGGAGGCGTTCTTTGGAAATCAGTTTACCCGTCTCGCGGCAGATACCGTAGGTTTTGTTTTCTATCCGTACCAGTGCAGCCTGAAGGTGCTGGATGAACTTAAGCTGACGCTGTGCAAGCCGTCCGGCTTCCTCTTTTGAGAGAGTTGTGGCGCCCTCTTCCAGAACCTTGAAGGTAGGAGAGGTATCCATTGTATCGTTGCTCTCTTCGTTGGTGATACTGGCCTTAAGAATTTCGTAATCCTTTTTGGCTTTTTCAAGCTTGGCGAGTATTATCTGTTTGAACTCTTCAAGCTCCTCGTCTGAATATCTGGTCTTCTCTCCCATAGCCACTGGTTTTTTGGTTTGGTGCAAAGGTATATATTATTTTTATTTTATGAAATACAAAAGGATTTTAAAAAATTTAAGGAAAAAACATTAATAGAATACATCGGAAGGTTATTCCGTTTTGCAGAGGGGATGGATGGCAGAATGCAGTTTTACCATGCAGAGTTTAATGGATTATGGTTTATTATCTGAATCTGAACGAGGGTAATCCGCGCGGGCCTGAAGGAAGTTTATATGAATAGGTGAAAACCAGAAAATAATAGACATCATTGGTTTTTGAGAATATTGAAGTATAGCCGTCGAGATAATCGGAGAGCGGGTATTTACCTGAGAGTTCAATGCCAAAGTTGGTTTTTCCCGAGTAGGACATTGAAACTCCTATACCTGCAGGTACTATCATGGTGAAACCACCTGATTTTATCGTACCGGTAACGACAGGGCCTTTTTCGACGGATGCATGGTAAGCCAGCCCTCCTATTCCGGTGAAGGCATATACATTAAGAGTTGAGAGAAGGGGTAAAAAAACGATTCTTTTGCCTTTCTGGAAGATATAACTTGATTCCCCTTTAGATTTTACGATATAATATTCGGCAAGCAGTGAGGGTTCGAAAAAAGCTGTGGTTGTTTCCAGAGCCCTGAGTTCGTTGGAGCCTCTTTCGTCGGTTGCGTGGAGTGTTCCCGCGGCAAGGTTAAGCCGGCCGTTTATACTGTTGGTTATCCTGTATTTCAACGCTGTGGTGAAATTATACCGGGTATGGCGGAAAGAGAAATCTTTAAACCCAAGAGCATTGCTGCCGATTGAAAAGCCTCCGATATCGCCGAAGAACTGGGTTATTCCAATGCCTCCCACCAGTTCGTATCTGCGGAGTTTCCAGAGCTCGGGGTCGGAAGCTGAGGGAGCAAACCTTTTAGGCCGCGGTATCTGGCTGTTTACTGTATAAAAAGAGCAGGCCATCAGAAACAGGAGGAGATAAATCTTTTTCATAGCAGCAGTTTTAGGAAAACTATTAAATTACACTAAATTAGGAAATATTTTTTAATTATTGTGCTGATTTGTTGTAGAAATTAAATGCTTTGTCCGCCGTAGCATTATCCTCAGGAATGAAATGATATTTAATTTTATTTCCCGCAGATATCGCTGATTTACGCAGAATTAATTTATCGGAATTTACGTTCACCAGTGTTCCATTCAGTTAATTAATTATATTTTTTTGAAAAACTCGAGATAATATATTGTTACTTTTGTAGTGAGTATATTTATAGCGCAGGATTGAAGCGAATGTTTTACTCGGATGCACAGAGATAAATCTGCGCCGATCTGCGCCATCTGCGGGAAAGCAAATTTGAGGAGGACGAATAGATTAATTAAACCTTTTGCATCAACTCTTTGCATCCTTTGTGTAAACCGCGGGCTAAGCCTATGATACGTTAACGTGCAGCCGTATTCTCGGTTTAAGGCAGACAGATTTGTTCCTGATTAATGAGGTCGCAGCTACGCAGCTAAAGAACTTATAATAATCATTGATGCTACAAATAGGTCGCCGCTACGCGGCTTGGATTTTGTCATGAATGTCATTCAGGGATAGCGTCGTAGGCGCGAAATGTTTGTAGCAAACAAGTCAGTCATAATCATAAAAGCTCCGCAGGAGCGGAATGGATAAGAATATAGTTTCGCGTTCCGCGTTCCGCGTTCCGCGTTTCGCGTCAATAAGCATATGAAAATCAGTGACTAGAAGGATATTTCCCCCTTTGAAGAGCCTGTCCCGAGTACTCGTGAGGGTTAGGGGGATGTTGATAAGCATGGAGCAAAGGGCAAAGGGTTGTTCCGTGTTCCGCGTTTCGTGTTTCGCGTTCCGCGTTTGAAAATCAGCGCTAATCATCGTGCTATTAAATTAGCGCAGCAAATGACGGCCGCAGGCCGAATGACGTACCGAACGAAGTGAGGTACAAATGACGCGCAGCTAATGACCCGCCTTCAGCAAGCTTTCGGCGGGCAGAGCAGCCCGCAGGGCGTTAAGACAGCGAAGCGTCAGGACGGCCATAAGGGTGAAAGGTTGTTCCGTGTTCCGCGTTCCGCGTTTCGCGGGGACTGGTGTACGGTATGCGATTGCCGACGACCGGTGATGGGGGATTTCTGCTTTTCTCTTTGCATCCTTTATGTAAACCGCTGGCGAAGCCCATGATACGTTAACGTGCGGCCGTATTCGCGGCTTAAGTCAGGCAGATTTGTTCCTGATTAATAAGGTCGCAGCTACGCAGCTAAATAACATATTATAATCATTGATGCTACAAATAGATCGCCGCTACGCGGCTTAGATTTTGTCATAAGTGTCATACAGGGATAGCGTCGTAGACTCGAAATGTTTGTAGCAAACAAGTCCGTCATAATCATAAAAGCTCCGTAGGAGCGGAAAGGATAAGAATATAGTTCCGCGTTCCGCGTTCTGCGTTCTGCGTTCCGCGTTTGAAAATCAGCGTTGATCCGCGTGCTATAAGAACGGCAAAGGGCAAAGGGCGAAGAGCAAAGGGTATAAAGCGTAGTTTTTAAAGATTTGAAAATGGAGTCTCGTTACAGGAGTCACAACCGTATTTTCCTAATGTTGACAGGTAATATAACTACCAAATGACGTGATGGGCGCATCGAATCGCAAATGGCGGCCGCAGGCCGAATGACGTACCGAACGAAGTGAGGTACAAATGACGCGAAGCGAATGACAGCGCAGCGTAATGACCCGCCTTCAGCAAGCTTACGGCGGGCAAAGCAGCGAAGCGTCAGGACGGCCATAAGGGTGAAAGGTTGTTCCGTGTTCCGTGTTCCGCGTTTCGCGGTGAGTGGTGTGCGTTATGCGGCGTGAGGCTTGCGGTGCTCCACGGTAACCGGTTACCGAATTGAAAATTTCCCCCATTTTGGGGAAATACCCGAACGAAGTGAGGGAAAGGGGGTAAAAAAGAAATAAATAACTATTTTTGTTTTTCTGAATGTGAAAGAGTCAATGGAAAGGAAGGAAGACAATAGTCAGGCTGTTAAAGAAAGGAGCTGGTATGCTGTTTACACTAAGCCGAGGGCTGAGAAGCAGGTTTATGCGCGGCTTGTTGATGCCGGTATTGAGACATTTCTTCCTTTACAGAGGACATTGCGGCAATGGTCTGATCGAAAGAAGATGGTTGAAAGGCCGCTGCTTTCGTCGTATATATTCGTAAAGACCCAGCCGAAATTTTTTCCTGTTGTGTACAGAACTGCAGGTGTAGTAAGGATAGTAACCTTTGAAGGCAGGGCGGTGGCAATTCCTGAATATCAGATTAACAATCTGAAACTTATAATTAACGGTGATGCAGATGTTGAGATTTCCACGGATAAATTTGAAAAGGGGGATTTTGTAGAAGTTACAACCGGCGCACTGAAAGGTCTTATCGGAGAACTTGTAAAGATAGGCTCAAGAAAAAAAGTTATCATCCGGCTCGACAGGATTGACCAGAATATCCTTTTGACAATACCGGCAGCATTTCTGAAGAAGATAAGGAGGCCGGAGTAAAAAATTTAAAAAGACGGATGTAAAATTACCTTATAATATTTTCGTTATAAAGTCAAGCCATCTTTTTGGATAGTGAAGAATTGCCTGCAGGCGGTTTCTGGTTCCATAACGCCATTTCATAAAAGTTAGTGACGGAAATATCATTCCTGCAGCATAAAGTATTTTGTGATGGAATCCCTCAATATTTTCAATCTGTTCTCTGAAGTTGCTTCGATTATCACCTGGCGGGGAGGTTTTGGGACAGCGAAGAAAACGGAGGAAATTGTTGATTTCATTTGCTGTACAATCTGTATCCGATGCACCGGGCCCTGCTCCGAAGAAAAATCTGAGCAGGTAAAGAGTTCTTTTTATATCATTCAGAATTCCAGCCCTGCATGCAAGTTCGTAAAGGTTATTGTCAATAATTTTCTTATATGATTTTTCAAGAAGAAACAACAGGTCACAATAGAGTCTTAACTGTGAATTTTCCTTTTTTTCATGGGAAACAAGATGTTTTATCATGTAGAGAAAATTATATTGAGCCGGAGGACAGAATATTATATCATTGTCTCCGGGGAAAGGTTCGGATGAATTGATAACCATTTCGCGTGTAAGTTTATTGCCTTTATCTGCAAACAGTCTGAAATGTATTTCGACGTTCAGGTCGTCTTTAATCATTTCAGGCATATGTTTACCGTAGGAGTGCATGAAAAAGGAATGAATGGGAGAAATAAACGGAATTGAATGATACCCTTCCTTTAACAGGAGGTCGCGCAGCTTAAATGCGTCTTCAGGTGAAGTCAATAAATCCAGATCATTCATCTGCCGCAGGCCCGAATCGCCATAAACGGTTTTTTCGAGGAGAAGGCCCTTAATAGGTATAACCTTAATTCCATTGTTACTGGCTATGTCGGCTGTTTCATAGAATAGTTTGTATATCAAAGTATTTCTTCTCAGGCTGGCAAGGTATCCTGCACGTAAAGTTTCAGCATATTCAGGGGGTAAATTTGAAATAAGTCCGGTAGTTTTTAACTGATAATAGGCAAGAGCAATTATTCCATGTTCATTTACAATACGAACAAACCATGGCCAGTCTTTTATTTTTGAAACCGATTTTTCCAGAAAGTCAAATGCCGGTCTGTCTAATTTTGGCAAACATAGAAGAATAAGGACTCTTTCTTCAGGTGAAATATTATTCAGGCCTGCCAGCATATTGCAAAGGTACATAATTAAGTTCTGAAGAAAGCTTTTCTGTAAACATTTCACTGCTACGCAGTTCTTCCGGCATCCGGCTGGCAATACATATCATGTTACGATCTCCTTTTACTCAAAACCGGTCATTTACTTCCTACTGCTTACTGCCTACTGCTTACTCACCTCTACACCTCTATGCCTCTACACTTTTACACCTTTCTTTATTCACTGCCAACTATCACTTAACCATTATGCCCTTTCAATTATTGCCTTAAGGCATCTTTCTGCAGCATGGCCATCCCATAGAGGTGGGCGGTATGGTTTTTTCTCAAGTTTAAGTGCTTTGTAAAATTCTTTTGTAATTTTTTCAATGTGATTGCCTACAAGCACTGAGGTTCCGTTATTTTCTCTGAGTGTGACGGGTCTTTCTGTATTATTGCGAAATGTAAGGCATGGGGTTCCGAGGACGGTGCATTCTTCCTGCAGGCCTCCGCTGTCGGTCATAACAAGTTGTGCTGCAGAATTAAGTTTGAGGGTTTCGGAGTAGGATACCGGATGAAGAATAAAAATATTTTGTTGTTTTGACAGGTTTTCCAGTAAGCCAAAGGACCTGAGATTTTTTTCAGTTCTTGGGTGGAGTGGCCATATAATATTTAACTCTCTAGAAGCTACATTACATATAAAGTCAACTATTGCTGACAATGGTTCTTTAAAATCCACATTGGATGGTCTGTGGAGAGTAATAAGTGCAAAAGGGTTTTCATCAATTGATAATATTTTTTTAAAATTGGATATTACACCGGTAAAATTCCTTTGCAAAATTTGTTTAACACTCATTTTTAATGCTTTATCCAGAGTTGCATCCAGGGTATCAATCATTATATTACCGGTCAGGATGATTTTTTGTTCAGGAATTCCTTCCGACTGAAGGTTTTTAACTGATATTTCATCAGGTGCAAGAAGAAGGTCTGAGACCCTGTCAGTGACAATGCGGTTTATTTCTTCGGGCATGCTCATATCGCCAGAGCGAAGACCTGCTTCGATATGGCAGCATTCAATATTTTCTTTTTTTGCCGTAACGGAGCAGGCGAGTGTTGCATTGACATCACCTACAACAACAACCCGGTCTGGTTTTTCAGTATTAAGAACTTTTTCAAATTCTATCATTGTTTTTCCGACCTGTTCAGCGTGTGTTCCTGAGCCAACGCCAAGATTAATATCAGGTTCAGGAATATCAAGGTCTTTAAAAAAATTATCTGACATGCGGATATCGTAATGCTGGCCGGTATGAACGAGAAGGTGGTTTATTGTATTCCTGTTATTATGTTCATTATGGTATTCAATTGCTCTTATAAAGGGTGCAATTTTCATGAAATTAGGCCGGGCACCAACTACGCTGATTATTTTCATTAAATAATGTGATGAATATTTCTAAGCACAAAAATAACAAAAAGCTCTACGATTATTCAGGCATTGACTCCCTCGTACGCGGAACGCGAAACCCGGAACACGGAACGCTTTAACCTGAAACTCTGGAACACTGAAACTCTGGAACCCCTCTACGCGGAACGCGAAACCCGGAACGCGAAACGCTTTCAGCTTAACCTTGAAACCCTGGATCACTGAAACTTTGAAACTCTGGAACACTGAAACTCTGGAACCCTCTTACGCGGAACGCGAAACCCGGAACGCGGAACAGTTACATGTTAAAATAAGGGTTCTATTCTTTTACAGAAACTCTAACTTTGTTTCTAAATTATTCGATGGTGTTCATCCGAACGGTTTATCGCTGAAGGGGCTCTGGAAAGGATTGTCATTTCCTTTGGTTCCGCCGCGGGGAGGGGGGTTGGGGGGTAAAGAGGTCATCATGACAAGGGAAATTTTATTATCAAGGTCAATTTTTGTAAGTGACGGTTTCTTATATTTTTTCTTTACAACTTTCATTATCAGGATAAAAATATTTTTTAAAAATATAAAAAATTTTAATATGGTATTATTGGTTTTATATTTGAAAGTTATGTTATTTGTTTACAAACTTACCTGAATATTTCAAAAGTCCTGCCCGTATTTCAATGAAGTAAATTCCTTCAGTTTCAGGTGCAGATATCTGAACCGGGGAACCTGTTCTGCATTCTATGGCTGAAAGACTACGTGTAAGTTTACCGGTAATATCAAAGATTCTTAAAGTTGCCTGTTTCCCTTCCCATTGTGCTGACTGCGGAATAACAATAATAGTATTATATTGTTTATAAATAACAAAGGGTTGATTATTATTGTATATTATATCTTCTACCGGTGTTGTTTTATTGCTAATAACAAGTACAAACCGTGTTGAAAAAGTACCGGCATCAGAGTAGAACTGATAAACAGGATTTGTTTTTAGATTAATGCTCATGCCGGTAACGTTGTCTTTAAGTAAGATATTATAAACGTCCAGATTTTCAATTTCGGTTGCAGAAATTGTATGAATGCCTGTAGAAGTAACTTTAAATACGACAGGAATTTCTGTTGATTCTTCAGGGTATGGTAACCCGTTTATAGCGAATTTATTTTCATCAGAAACTGAATAGATATAAGGTTTGTTATCCGGTAAAAATGCCTTTACTGCATCAAAGTCGTAATCAAGTCCTGATTTAGCTTCGTAATCAAACCTGACAACCATGTTATCGTAAGCCCCGGATGAGGCGAGTTTCATTCTGATGAACTGCAAAGACCCGGCACCTTTATATCTGGCAGGAATATTATCATGTGTTCTTGCATTTGTCTTTAATGAAATTGAATTTCCCTGTGAGTATGTTTTGGTAAAGAAACCCTGCATTGGCGGTATAATTCCGTTTACGCCTTCTTCCGAACCAACGCCATTTATATAATAAACATGGTTGCCTTCCCTCTGGTAATGGAGAACCTTACTAGTATTAGAAGGATATAAAGGATCATTGGTAATGACATCCCAGTCAAGACCGGATGAAAAAGGATTACCAAGAAGATTATAACCATATCTATTAGGTTGGCTCTCATCCGTACAGGGGATTCCAATTGTAACATCTGAAGTATTTAATTGACCGGTTAAGGTGTATGTATAATCTGAGCTATAGTAATGATTATAACCCCTTCCTTTTTCAAGCTTGTCAAAACCATTAGTTGTCTCACTGGATTCATATATATATCCATCGTATGCCACCCATGCACCTTTAAGCTGGGATGTAGGGAAACTTTCCACCCATCTGGCAAAATCTTGTGTAACAGAAGAAAACGGAGTAACAGAAAGCTCATTAAATGGTGAAGATATATAATGCCAGCGGTAACCCCCACCCGCACCTGTTCCGCCTGTTAGAAACAGTTCTACTTCGGCATCGTTGCCTGAGTAGGAATCTACAATAAGGGAAGCAATTCCTGTTGCATCTGATTCGAGTCGGAAGGTGCCGTTGTTTATAATTTCACTAATTGTACCTCTGGCACCGGGTTCAAATATCGTGGTTCCTTTGTTCAAAAGTTTGGGTACGGTAAGAAAACCATCAGGATTTATTGTCAGGTTTCCTCCTGTTTCGGTTTCAAGATAGCCGAGATTTACGGTGGAGGATATTACGGGGTCATAAGTAACGTCGGGTATCACGGTATTTGAACTGCTTCCGGGGGTTAGTCCTTCTTCCCAGTTACCTGAAACACTCCAGTTGGTTTCCTGTCCGCTTATTCCTCCTGCCCAGCGGCTGTACTGAATTTCATAAGCACCTATATCAACAGGACCTATTCTGGGATTTCCTGCATAATCTGTTGAAGGTGCTCCGTTGGAGGTACCCTTGTCGCGGCAGGGGGAGACAAAAGTAAGATCCCAGTTTACTCCAGGCCATTCAGGGTCAATAAAATTAGGCCCTAGTGGATTATTATTGCTTGAATTAAGAGTAAAACAGTTATCATAAGAGATAGGAGGATTTTCAAGTGCGCAGTAGTTAAAATCAGTGGATTTTGCAGAGCCATCACCTCCGCTATAGTAATAAGCAATTCCATAGTTGGTAGGATACCAAACGATCGAGTTTATTATTTGGGGTTTTGCGCTGGAATTGTAATTATTCCAGAACATAATATTATGCCCAAAACCATAGGATGATGAATTTACTGTGTTATGTGAAATTATTGAATTAATAATTTTAGCATTTTTTGTTTGGGATCCCAAGAATAAACCTCCTCCTGCACTAACTGCTGTATTATAAACTATTATTGTATTTTCAACATTTGAGTATGAATCAGTCCATAAATAAAGTCCTCCACCTGTATTTATAGAATAATTATGATGAATGTAGCAATTGACTATATAAGGATTTTTACCATTATTTACAAAAATTCCACCTCCCCATCCAGCTTTGTTATTTCTTATCTCGCAATTTGAAATTGTAAGATTACTGAAATTTGCCTGGATTCCACCTCCAAATCTTTTAGGATTATTTGGAGTAAGAGAACTCGAGCTAACGTCGCCGTATTCAATTATGCAGTAATTAATTAACGATGCCCCAGCTTCTGAAGACATATTTTCAAATGAAATATGTCCCCAGTAATTATTCGTAGGATAGAAACGTGTAAAAACAATCATGGATGATACGGTTCCACTTGCTGTAAGACGTCCGGTTCCCTGAATTATTAAATCTGACCCGGGTTGCATGAAAATAACTGTAACACCCGGTTCTATTGTAAGGTGACCTCCGTTATCAATAATTAAATCTGGATCCGTCGAAGTACCTACATATACTGTTCTTCCGGTTGTCCATGTTACACTTGTTGTTATAGAACCATAATACGGATCCGATTCTGTTCCACTGCCTGATTGAGCAGTTAAAATGACAGGAAGAAGAAATATTGTAAAAAAAAGAAATTTCTTTTTCATATTATTCTCTTGTATGTATTACTTTGACCATTTTCAGACTTAAATTGTTGCATGGCCTGATAAATTCTCGAATTTGAATTTTGAAAAATATAACTAAATACAAAGATAAAACTTATTAACAATTATAAGATTAAAAATATTAAAAATTTGACGAAAAGTATTCAGATTTTGATAAATAGGAACAATTGTAATAATTTGCAGTATTTTCTATTTTATTTAAAGAAGGCCAGTTATTAGTTAAGCACGGAAAGATAATTAATAAATTTTTTTGTGCTCTTTTCACCATATATATCCGTTCCAGGGCTGTCAATATAGATTTAGTTACAATTTAAATTATTAAACTGTTAATTGTTAACAATTCAGAATGGGCTGTTTTTTTGAGTTAACCACTTGCAACCTTTAAAGATTTTTCTGTGTCAAATTAATTATTCATTTTTTGAGTTTTAAAATAATTGAGTAAATTTGTTACTCACTAACCTGACCGGATGATATCAAGTCTTATAACCTCACGGACAAGAATAAAACTGCTTAAGAAGTTTTTTCTTAACAGCAGTACAAAGGCACACCTGCGCGGACTGGCATCTGAATTCGGTGAGTCATCGAACGGCATAAGGGTTGAACTGAACCGCTTTGAGGAAGCAGGTTTGCTCACATCTATCCGTGAAGGGAACAAAAAGCTCTATCAGGCAAACAAAAACCACCCATTTTACAACGATATTCATAATATAATAATGAAAGAAACGGGCATTGACACTGTGATTGATAAAGTAATTCACAGGGTCGGGAAGCTGCTTTCCGTATATCTTACAGGAGATTTTGCCTGCGGCAGAGACGGCAATGTTATTGAGCTTGTTCTGGTGGGAAGTGACATTGATACCGAATACCTCAGCAGAAAGGTAATGCAGGCTGAGGATATAACAGGCAGAAAAGTTAATTATACATTGTTTCATCCGGATGAGGCAGAAAGTTATCTTAATGCTTATAAGCCGGAGGAACTGTTGTTGCTGTGGCAGAAAGATTGAAATAAGGTGTAGAGGCATAATGGTTTAGAGGCGTAAAGGTTAAGAAGAGGTGAAGAGGAATTTTACAGTCGGAAAACAGAAACAAAAAAATAACGGCTTAACGCTAGGGTTAAGTCGTTGAGTTGTTGAGTCGTTAAGTCGTTGAGTTGTTGAGTCGTTATGTTGTTAATTAAACAACTTAACGCCGTAACGCCTTAACGACATAACAAAAAAAACAATACATTTACAGCGTTCCGAAAGCCCTGAAATATTTTCGTAACGCACAGTAATTTAACCAAATAGCCCTTTTGTTAGCACAGTTTAAATCTGTGACTGACGGGGCGAAAGCATAGTCGGACATTCGAGTTAATGAGCCTAAACGATCATCAAATCAATGAATAAATTTGAAAGTTTTGTTAAAATGTCAGCACTAAGTGTAAGCATGAAACCATAAAACAATTTTAATGAAAGATATATTAATAAAATCATTATATAATCTCGAATTAAAAACAATTATAGATTTGTTAAAGAAAGCAGATAATGATTTTTCACCCAAACTAAGCGAAAGAACGGATATTGGGGACTATGCACTAAAACTTAAGAATAATGCTAATTTTATTATAGCTTCGTCTCCGGATAATAAACAGATATATGGTTTCTCTGCATTTTATTGTAATGACCCTTTAAAAATAAATGCTTATATTACACTAATATGGGTAGATAAGGAATACAGAGGTATGGGAATTTTCAAAAAATTACTTAAGAAGACAATATTTTATGTAAAAAGACAAGGTTTTTTTAAAATATGTCTTGAAGTAACATATGAAAGTATTCAATATTTTGAATACAGGAAAATTGGTTTTAAAGACGTCGCAAATGAAATTAATATCACATTAAATAACATTAAAAAAATAAAAATGGAAAAATATTTTAATGTTAATAAATAAAAATGGAAAAATATTTTAATGTTAATAAATAAAAATGCATTATTATTTTAAAACTCCACTTGAAAAAGCTAATAATTTAAGCAAATTGCTTGGAATTAATCTGTTTATTAAACGAGACGATCTTTTCCCATCATTAGAGGGTGGCAATAAAGCAAGAAAGTTAAACTATATTATTAATAACTCAGTAAAAAAAAATTATAATGCAATAGTTACTGCCGGTAGTGTTAATTCAAATCATTTAAGAGCAACTTCATTGATGGCGGCAAGATTGGGCTGGGAATCTATTTTATTAATACACGATCCGGTTCCTGCTAAAATTGAGGGTAACTTAAAAATTATCTCCCTGACAGATGCCTGCTTAAAATTTATTAATAGAAATGATTTAGAAGAGGAAAAGAGAAAAGCAATAGAAGAATTAAAAAGAAAAGGTAAAAAACCTCTTTGGATTTATGGTGGAGGACATTGTTTAGAGGGAGTTATAGCTTATTATGATGCGGTTATTGAAATTAAAAAACAACTTGGAAAGATTATACCTGAATTTGTCATTGTTGCAAGTGGTACAGGTACAACACAGGCAGGTCTAATAGTTGGATTTAATAAATTTTACCCAAATTGTAAAGTATTGGGTGTTTCAGTATCTTATCCTGCTTATAAAGGTAGAGCAATAGTAAGTGAAACTATTGATCGTTTCAATAACTACATTAAAGATAATGGAAAATTAAAATATGAGATTTATTTTGATGATGAATTCATAGGGAAGGAAGGCTATGGAAAATCTTATGATGATATTTACAAAATAATTAAAACAGCTGCAAAAACAGAGGGATTAATATTAGACCCAATTTATACTGGTAAAGCTTTTTATGCATTAACAAAATATGTTGAAAACGGGTTTATACCTTTAAATTCAAATGTGATTTTCTGGCATACTGGTGGACTATTTAATTTATTATCTGATAATTTAATTTTTTAGAATGAATATTCTTCTTACTTCAGTTGGTAGAAGAAGTTATATGGTTAAATATTTCAAAGAAGCTTTAAAAAATAAAGGAATTGTTTATGCTTCGAATAGTAAAATGACATATGCATTAACTGTTGCGGATGATTATGTAATAACACCACAAATTTATGATAAATCATATATACCTTTTTTAATTGATTTTTGTATTAAAAACAAAATAAAAGCTATTATACCTTTATTTGATGTGGATTTACCGGTATTATCATTAAAAAAAAATTTTTTTGAAAAAAGGGGAATAACAGTAGTAGTATCTGATTATAAAAAGATTTTAAATTGCAATGATAAATGGGAATCATATAATTTTCTTAGAAAAAACGGGTTCGATGTTCCCTTAACATTTAAATCAATAATCTCTATTAAATATGCATTAAAATCCGGTAAAATAAAATTTCCATTATTTGTCAAACCAAGAAGAGGCATGGGGTCAATAGGCGTATATGAAGCTGAAAATATTAAAGAACTTGAAGTTTTTTATTCAAAGTGTATAAATAAAATAAATACAACTTATCTGAAATTTGAATCAGAATATTGCAGAAAAGAACCGGTAATTTTTCAGGAAAAAATTTCAGGAGATGAGTATGGAATAGATGTCTTAAATGATCTAAAAGGTAATTTTTTAAGTTCTGTATGTAAATTAAAAATAGATATCAGGGAAGGGGAGACATATAATGCTGTAATTGTGAAGGACGATTATTTGATAGAGTTGGGGAAAAAACTGTCCCAAAAACTAGCTCATATAGGTAATCTTGATGTTGACTGTATTAAAAAATCCGGTAAATATTATATTATTGATTTAAACTGCAGATTTGGAGGGCAATATCCATTTTCGCACCTGGCCGGAGTCAATTTTCCCGGAGCAATCATTAATATGCTAAATGGCGAGACACCTGATGAATCTCAATTAATCCCTGAAGAAAGTGTAATAGGGTTTAAAGATATTCTTCCTGTAAGATTATAGAATAGAAGTGATTTAATTTTACAATGGATTGTGGATCCTTTAGTAAGTATCTGCTGTATAACATATAATCAGTCAGATTTTATCAGGGATGCTATTAATAGTTTCCTCATGCAGGAAACAATTTATCCTTTCGAAATTATAGTTCACGATGATGCATCAACTGATGGTACAGACAAAATAGTACATGAATTTATAAATAAATATCCTGATAAAGTTATTGGCATTTTTCAGAAAGAAAATCAATATTCTAAGAACATTAAACCACTAATTCATTATGTATTACCTAAAGCTAGAGGCAAATATATAGCACTATGTGAAGGTGATGATTTCTGGACTGATAAATTTAAAATTCAGAAGCAGGTGGAATTTCTGGAAAATAATCCGGAATGCTCTTTATGCGTTGGTGGATATCTGTACATGGAACAGGATACTGGCCAGAGTAAAGAAATTATTATTAGACTAAATAAAGTAAGAATAAACAATAATGGATATTTTTTTGAATTAAAAGATTTGAGAGAAGCATGGATTACGAAATTTCTTACAACAGTTTTCAGAAAAGAAACAATTGATAATATTGATTTCAAAAATTATAAGTATTTACGTGATATTCATCTTTTTTATCATCTCTTAAAAAATGGGAATAAAGGCTTTTATTTTACGGAAATATTTGGTGTTTATAGAAAACATGTTAAAGGTACAAACAGTAATATGAATAATTTTTCGAAATTAGAAACAGGATTTAATTCCTACAGGGAACTATATATAGTCAACAAAGATAAGCATACACGCATTATGACTTATTTTCATACATTGGGTTTATTAAATTGCAATTTATGCGATAAAACTGGTGATAAAAATGTTTTGCAAAACATTAAACTATTTTTTTATGCATGTAGTCTTATAAGAGAAATTAGGTTAATAAAATTCCTTTTTACTGCTTTTATACCACCTTCTATTAAACAAAGAATTAAAAATTTATTCTTTTATTTTCCATAGGTATATATTTAATATCAATTAGAAAATAGTTTTTAAAAATTTAAAAGTAAAAAAATAATTATGACAAAAGAAAAATATAGAAAAATGAAGTATATTATTATATGTTTCTTTGTTATATCATGGGTTTTTTATTCATGTGCTTCTCAGAAAAGATTATCTTATCTTAACAACCTTTCCGAAACCGGCGGTGAAGAGACTTTTCCGATGGAGGTTCCCGATTACAAAATTCAGTCGCGCGATATACTATATATCACCGCAAAAGCCATGACCCCCGATGGTACAATCAACGACTTTCTGGTATCCCAGAGAACCTACGGAGGCTCATATCTCGGACAGGCTGAGGGCACAGGTTATATATACGGTTATGACGTAAATCAGGAAGGGAACATAATTTTACCTGTTGTAGGAGAAGTAAAGGTGGCGGGCCTTACGCTCGATGAAGCAAGAAAACTTCTGCAGTCGAAGGCTGAACAGGTCTTCAGGGGTGTTACGGTAGAATGCAAATTGTTAAGCTTTAAGTTTACGGTTATAGGTGAAGTGCGTGCACCGGGCTCATACATCAATTACAACAATTACCTTACCGTTCTCGAAGCCATCGGTCGCGCAGGTGGTATCGGCGACTACGGCAACCGCAACCGCGTGCTTGTAGTACGGCCCTTCGAAACCGGCACAAAAACCTACCGCCTTAACCTCCAGGACAAAAACCTCCTCTCATCCGAAGCATACTTCCTCCTGCCAAACGACGTGGTAATCGTCGAACCCCTGAAACAGAAAATATTCAATATGAACCTGCCCACACTTTCCTTTATATTGACAACGGTTACGTCAACGGTTTCGATGACGTTGTTGTTGATTAATTATTTCAAACAGTAAAAGACGTTCCGCGTTCCGGGTTTCACGTTCCGCGTTTTTAAATTAATATATGAAAGTTACTAAGTTTGAAGATCTTGAAGTATGGCAGCTTGCCAGAGAATTATACAAGCTAGTTTGTAAACTTACCTCAACGGAACCTTTTGCCAGGGATTTTAAATTAAGAGATCAGATAAGAGACTCTGCAGGTTCTGTTTCAGATAATATTGCAGAAGGATTTGAACGTGGAGGCAATAAAGAATTTATACAGTTTCTTTCAATAGCAAGGGGATCAACCGGCGAAACCCGTAACCAGGCATACAGAGCCTTTGACAATGATTATATAACGAAAGAAGACCTTAACGAACTTCTCGCATTGACAGATAAAATTTCAAGAAAAACATCAAATCTCATAAAAAGTCTTAAAACCTCAGATTTTAAAGGAGTAAAATACAGTTAATTTATATTCTAACAATTTTATCAGAACGCGAAACGCGAAACGCGAAACACGGAACGATAACATCCTAACATTAAAATAAGCATGAATACACAAATCTCTTCTTCCTTCGATTCCCGCAATACAGATGATTCCCTCGACTTTCAGCGCTATCTGTCACTTTTTATAAGCAACTGGTACTGGTTTGCATTTTTATTGCTTATCGCAGGCATGATCGCTTATGGGATAAATACTTATTCTGAAAAGGTATATACCGTTACGGCATCTTTACTTATAAAGGACGACCAGAGGAATTATATGACCGGGGTTGAAAAGGTTATTCCCGGTGGAGATCTGTTCCGCAGTCAGCAGAACCTTCAGAATGAAATCGGCATATTGAAATCATTCAGTCTGAATTACAGGGTGATGAAGGAACTGCCTGAATTTCATGTTACCATAGTTGGCATCGGAAGAAGGGGTATAGCTCATCGCCGACATTATAAATCGGCTCCTTTCATTGTTGTTTTTGATACCTTATCTGAACAAAGACCCAACATAAGGATAAATCTTAAAATTAATTCACCTGAAACATATACACTTGAAATAAACGGGACAGAGTTAAGCAGGAAAGAGTATCGTTTTGGTGAAAACTTCAATGAAGCCGGATTTGATTTCACCATATTAAAAAGAGATTCAGCAACTTTAGTTTATGACCCTGACATGTCGAACAGGTATATCTTCTGGTTCAACAGGCCTGAAGCGCTTGCAAACAGTTACCGTTCGAAACTTAAAATAGAGCCTGTGAATGAGGAGGCCACGCTGGTAACATTGTCCGTATCGGGTGTTTCACCTTTTCAGGAAGCAGACTACCTGAACAAATTAATGGACGTTTATATAAAGCAGGGGCTTGAAATAAAAAACCAGACTGCAGAAAAAACAATTGAATTTATTGATAAGCAATTGGGGTTAATTGCAGATTCCCTTGCTGTTGCCGAGAATAATCTTGAACAGTTCCGGCTGGCAAACAGACTTATTGATCTAAGTGCCGAGGGGACAGCAATTAAAAATAAACTTGAAAGATTCAATCAGGAAAAAATCACGGCAAATCTTCAGAAACAGTACTATGAATATCTGGGAGAATATATAAGGAGCAAAAATGAATCGGGGGAGATTGTTTCACCTTCAGTAATGGGTGTAACCGATCCGCTGCTGGTGAATCTTGTCGGGGAGCTTTCAAAGTTACAGGAACAGAAGAGACAACTGCAATACAACATATCTGAAAACCAGCCTGTGATTAATCTTATTGAATCGCAGATTGAAGACACGCGTACCGCACTTAATGAGAGTGTGAAAAATAATCTTATCAATACCGAAAGAACAATTAAGGATATTGATGCAAGGATTGCAGAGGTTGAGAAAGAGCTTAACAGACTGCCGGGTACCGAGAGGAGGCTGATAAACATACAGAGGACCTTTGAATTAAATAACACTGTATATACCTATATGCTTCAAAAGAGAGCCGAAGCCGGTATTTCAAAGGCATCGAATGTGTCGGAAAACAGAATTGTTGATTATGCACATCCTTTTAATGCATCGCTGGTAAAACCCAGGGCAAGGAGAAATTATATTTATGCATTAATTCTGAGTATGCTGATTCCCGGGATTTATATTGTACTTGTTGACCAGTTTCATAACAGAATAATTGACCGTGAAGATATTGTTAAGGGCACCTCAGTACCTATTATAGGATTTGTAGGACATAACTCCTATAAAAGTGAAATACCTGTGATACACAAACCGGGTTCCTCGCTTGCTGAGTCGTTCAGATCGGTAAGAACCAATCTTAAATATTATCTGAATGGTGAAAGCAGGGCTGTAATTTCTGTAACTTCCACGATAAGCGGTGAAGGAAAAACCTTTGTTTCTCTTAATCTTGCTGCTGTGCTCGCCATGCCCAATAAAAAAACGTTGCTTGCAGGAATGGATCTGAGGAAACCGAAACTTGACCGGATCTTTAATGTTTCAGGTAAATCAGGGTTAAGCAATTATCTTATCGGCGAAGCTGAATATGATGAGATTATTCTGAAAACTGAAATCAATAATCTGTTTTATGTACCAACCGGACCTGTACCGCCGAATCCTGCAGAGTTGCTTGAATCGGAGAAAATAAGGCAATTCATGGAAAAAGCAAAGAAAGATTTTGATTATGTGGTATTCGATACTCCGCCTCTGGCTGTTGTGTCGGATGCACTTCTTCTGGGTAATTATGCAGATATAAACATATTTGTCATCAGGCAGAGATTTTCATACAGGAAAACACTTGAACTTATTCAGGATATTTTTGAGAAAAAGGAATTGAAAAATCCTGCCATTACAGTTAATGATATACATGTTTCAGGTTATTACGGTTACGGATTGCGTTACGGATACGGACTTTATGAAGGTTACGGATATCGTTACGGTTACGGGCAGTATGGGTCGTACGGGAGTAAGGATTATCACAAGTATTATACGGAAGACTGATTTCAGTAAGCAGTAGGTAGTAAGCAGTAAGTAGTAAGCAGTTAATATAGAAAGGTATAGAGGTGTAGAGGTGTAGAGGTATAGAGGCGTATAGGTGTAGGGGTGATTAGGCATTAAGCAGTAGGAAATAAGTGACCAGTTTTCAGCAAAAAAAGATCGTAACACGATATATATCGCTTACCGAATGTCGAAACAACTGCGTTCACGGCAGTCGCACGCCGCACATCAAGCCCCGCGAAACGCGGAACGCGAAACGCAAAACGCAAAACGCGAAACTAATTTGCATTTTCAATCATTTATTATTATCTTGAAGCATGACCGGAAAAAGGACTGAAAATATCATCGGACTCTTTAAAAGAAATTATTTCTGGGATATTGACATCAACCGGACCGGGACTGTTCCGATGAGGCTTGTGGTTGAAAGGGTTTTCAGTTTCGGAACCCTCGAGGAAGTGGCTCTGCTTATCAGGCATTATGGGAGTAAAGAAGTTGAAAAAACATTATTGAATCTCAATTACATAGACCCGAAGACACTCAATTTTGTGTCGAAGTTTTTTAATAGACCTGAAACAGAATTTAAATGCTGCAAAAGGAAGCAGTTGAAGGTTCAGTACTGGGACTATTGAAATCCCTTCAGGCGAAGCATTACCTTAAAGGGTTTCATCTTGGGGGTGGAACGGCTCTGGCCTTGTATAATGGTCACAGGAAGTCTGTTGATATTGATTTGTTTTCGGATTTTGCGTTTGATGCTGTGCTGATGATGGAAAACATATCACAGGATTTTCAGTTTGACCTTATGTTTTCCGCACCCAATACACTTAAGGGATCAATTGACAGCATCAACGTTGATATTCTGGCCCACCGGTATAATCTCATCAGCGAGCCTGTCAGTGAAGAAGGTATTTCACTCCTTTCCGAGCCTGATATTGTAGCCATGAAGCTGAATGCCATATCAATTAGTGGCCAGCGGATTAAGGATTTCATAGATATTTATTATCTCATTGAAAAATACAGTCTTAAAGAAATGCTCGAATGGTATTCCAAAAAGTACAAACAGACAAATGATCTTCTGATTCTGAAGAGTCTTATTTATTTTAATGACGTTGAAGAATCAGACTGGCCGGTTATAATAAAAGATCCTGATCTGAAATGGGAAGATGTTAAGCGCCGGATCGGAAAGGAGGTTTTAAGCTACAGCCGACGGGAAATCAGGAAGGGAAAGTAGTAGTAGATAGTAAGAAGTTGGCAGTAAAGAAAGAAAGGTACAGAGGTAAAGAGGTATAGAGGTGTAGAGGTGATTAGGCAGTAAGCAGTAGGAAATAAGTGGCCGGTTTTCAGCAAAAGGAGATCGTAACACGATATATATCGCTAACCGGATGCCGAAACAACTAACGCAGAACGCTTTAATCTGAAACTCTGAAACCCTGGAACTTTGGAACTTTGGAACTCTGGAACCTTGAATGCGGAACGCGGAACAACCTTTCGCCGTTAGGGCCGTCTTGACGCTTTGCTGTCTTAACGCCCTGCGGGCTGCTCTGCCTGCCGAAAGCTTGATGAAGGCGGGTCATTCGCTGCGCTGTCATTTGCTTCGCGTAATTTGTACCTCACTTCGTTCGGTACGTCATTCGGCCTGCGGCCGTCATTTGCTTCGCGTAATTTAATAGCACGCTGATTAGCGCTGATTTTCAAACGCGGAACACGAAACACGAAACGCGGAACGCATTAATATGAAACTCTGGAACCCTGAAACTCTGGAACATTGGAACATTGAAACATTGGAACAAATATCTAAAAACCAGCACCTGAAACAACTGCGTAGCAGTGGTATGTTTGTAGAAAAGCAGAAATCCCCCCTCACCAGGGCGCCGGAACGAGATGGATAATAATTGCTGGAATGCAAAATCCCGGCGCAATTGGTGCAGAAATTTAAGCAAGCAGACAGTAGAACCTTAAATGATTAAAACGCTGAACGCGAAACACGAAACTCGGAACGCTTTAAGCTAAACCCTGAAACTCTGGAACCCTGAAACTATAATAAAATTAAACGTTAAAAGTTAAACTAGATTTAAGATATAAAAATGTGATATTTAATAATCATAATCTTTAAAACTTAATAAAAATGCGTTTGGTTCAAACGTTAACACTTAAGGATGATCCGGCTCTTATTAACGAATATATTGAAATACACAAACAGGTTTGGCCTGAGATTATTGAAGGTATTAAATCTGTTGGTATTACAAATATGGAGATATATATAAACGGCAGGACATTATTCATGATAATTGATACGGTTGAAGATTTTGACCGTGATAAGGCATTTGCCAGACTTGCAACATTACCGCGTCAAAAAGAATGGGAGGAATATGTTGCAAAATTTCAGGAAGTACCGGCGGGTTCGACATCAGGAGAGAAATGGAAAACAGCAGTAAAAATATTCAGTTTGATATAATGCTCTGAAAATTCCGGGAAAATATAAGTATGATTTAAAATGAAGAAAGTTTTTGTTTCAGGGTGTTTCGACATGTTGCACAGCGGACATATTGCTTTTCTTGAAGAGGCATCGAAGTTGGGTGATTTATATGTTGGAATAGGATCAGACAGTACTGTTTATGGTCTGAAAGGAAGAAAACCTGTTTATACTGAAAAAGAGAGGCTTTACATGATAAAGGCTTTACGTTTTGTTAAGGATGCATGGATAAACAGTGGAAACGGTTTGATGGATTTTGAGAACGAGGTTTTAAAGCTGAAGCCTGATATATTTTTTGTCAATGAGGATGGGTTTACACATGATAAGCAGGAGTTTTGTAAAAGGCACGGTATAGAACTTATTGTGAGTAAGCGTATACCTGCAAACGGTTTACCGGTGCGCAGCACCACGGCATTGAGGAAGGAGTGCCGGATACCTTACCGGCTTGATCTGGCAGGGGGATGGCTCGACCAGCCATTTGTTTCGAAATATTATCCTGGACCTGTTATTACAATAAGCATAGAACCAGATATTGAGTTTAACGATCGAAGTGGAATGGCAAGTTCGACCAGAGCAAGGGCAATTGAGATGTGGCAGACAGATCTGCCTGAAGGAGACAGGGAGATGATAGCGAAGATGCTTTTCAGTTATGAAAATCCGCCGGGTAGCAAATATATAAGTGGTTCTCAGGACAGTATCGGAATAGTATATCCCGGATTGAACAGGCTTGATTACGGCAGGGGAGAATACTGGCCGGAAAAAATAACATCGGTTACTGATCCAAAGGTACTTTCCTTTATAGAGGATCATTTATGGTTTATAAATCTTTCACCGCGTGAAGGAGATTTCTCGGTACTGGATAAAACTGTTATTTCGGAATCCGGAGCAAAAGCACTGGCTGATGCAGCAGATAGCGTTTGGCAGACTCTGCTGGCACATGACCTCAACGGATTCGGGAGAGCATTCCGGGAATCTTTTGAAGCACAGATTGCGATGTTTCCGTTGATGGTGAATAGTCATATACTGGAACAAATAAAATTTTATTCCGGAACTGCACTGGGATGGAAAATATCAGGTGCTGGAGGAGGCGGATATCTTGTACTGGTAAGTGAAAAACCCGTTGAGAATGCATTTAAAATCAGGATAAGGAGAGAGTGAATTTATAGATAAATATATGAATTTCAGAGGAGTGTTTCAGTAAGCAGTAAGTAGTAAGTAGTAAGCAGTAGGAAGTAAGGGGTCTGTTTTCAGCAAAAGGAGATCGTAACACGATATGTATTGCCAGCCGGATGTCGAAACAACTGCGTTCACGGAAGTCGCACGCCGCACGCTAAACCCAGCGAAACGCGGAACCCGAAACGCGGAACAAACTTTCACCCTTAGGGCCGTCTTGACGCTTCGCTGTCTTAACGCCCTGCGGGCTGCTCTGCCCGCCGAAAGCTTGCTGAAGGCGGGTCATTCGCTGCGCTGTCATTTGCTTCGCGTCATTTGTACCTCACTTCGTTCGGTACGTCATTCGGCCTGCGGCCGTCATTTGCTTCGCGTAATTTAATAGCACGCTGATTAGCGCTGATTTTCAAACGCGGAACACGAAACACGAAACGCGGAACGCAATATGAAACTCTGGAACCCTGAAACTCTGGAACATTGGAACATTGGAACAAATATCTAAAAGCCAGCACCCGAAAAAACTACGTAGTAGTGGCATGTTTGTAGAAAAGCGGAAATCCCCCATCATCAGGGCGCCGGAACGAGATGGATAATAATTGCTGGAATGCAAAATTCCGGCGCAATTGGTGCAGAAAATTAAGGTAACAGGCAGTTTGCAGTAAGCAGTAGGTAGTAAGCAGTAGGCAGTAAGAGGTAAAATGTAAGGAATTATAAAGGTGTAGAGGTATAAAGGTTTAGAGGTGCAGAGGTAAAGTGGTTTAGAGGTTAGCAGGAGGTTGGTTGCGCAGAAGCGGGCTTTCCCTGTATTTCGATATCAGGAAACAAGGGACCACTGCAAGCAGATTGAAGTACGCCGGATACAACGCATACTTATAAACGAATACCAGGACCCCTGCCAGATAAAAACAAAATTTTAAAACGATTTATCCAAATTGTCTATTTAATTAGTGGAACATATTAAACAGAAAACGATTTCAGGCTTAACCTGGAGTTTTATTGACAATTTTGTAAATCAGGGGATTCAGTTCATAGTGGGTATAATTCTGGCACGGCTTCTTTCCCCGTCAGAATTTGGCCTTGTTGGGATGATAACTATATTCATTGCTGTTTCCCAGTCATTTATTGACAGCGGTTTTAGCAATGCACTTATAAGAAAAAAAGAATGCTCACAAACTGATTATTCAACTGTATTCTTTTTTAACCTCTTAGCAGGCATAATTTTATATGTTTTACTTTTTATAATATCGCGACCAATCAGTAATTTTTATGATCAACCGGAACTCCAGCCTCTAATAAAAGTACTAGGACTGAGTCTTATATTCAGGTCATTTAGTATCATTCAAGGGGTAATACTTGTTAAAAAAATTGATTTTAAAACCCAGGCTAAAATTTCTATATTTTCTACTGTTATTTCAGGTACAACAGGCATTATGATGGCATATTCAGGATTTGGTGTTTGGAGCCTTATTGGACGCACAGTATCGGCAGCCTTATTTTATTCACTTTTCCTGTGGATATGGAACAGATGGAGGCCGGTTCTGGTATTCAGTAAAAAATCATTTAAAGAATTATATGGATTCGGGAGTAAATTGCTAATAAGCGGATTGATAGATACAGTATACCAGAACATTTACTATTTAATAATCGGAAAATATTTTTCTGCAAAAGAACTTGGCTATTATACCAGGGCCGATTTATTAAAAGATATTCCTTCAAAAAATATTAATGGAATAGTTTCAACTGTGACTTACCCCGTTCTTGCAACATTGCAGGATGACAGGGAGAAACTTAAGGCAGGGTATAAAAGGATAATAACAAGTATTATGCTGATAAGTTTTGTGTTGATGATTGGGATGAGCGCTGTTGCAGAGCCGATGATAATTACTTTAATTGGTGAAAAATGGCAGCCCTCGGTAATTTATCTGCAAATGTTATGTTTTGTAGGAATGTTATATCCACTGCATTCTTTGAATCTTAACATGCTTAAGGTGCAGGGAAGATCAGATCTTTTTCTTAAGCTCGAGATAATCAAAAAAATCCTGGCACTGCCTACAATTTTTATAGGGATTATTTTTGGAATTAAAATTATGATTGCATGCATGATGGCAACTTCCTTAATTGCGTATTACCTAAACAGCTACTGGTCAGGTAAATTTATTAATTATTCCATGAAAGAACAGATAACAGATATACTTCCTTCGTTCTTACTGGCTATGGTTATGGGTGTAATAGTTTATTTTGCAGGTATTAATATTCATACAGGGTACCCTGTCATATTTATTATACAGATATTAATGGGAAGTTTTCTTACATTGTTTTTATGCGAAATTTTTAAATTAAATTCTTATATATATTTAAAAGAGATACTTATAACAAAGTTTAATGATATTATCAATGCACGAAAATAAACAGGTGTTTGTAACACAGCCATCTCTTCCACCCCTGGAAGAATTTATTCCATATTTAAAAAATATATGGGAGAGTAAAATCCTTACCAATAATGGTCCATTTCACCAGCAGTTTGAAAAAGAACTGGCGGAATACCTTGGTGTTAAATATATATCGCTTTTTGCAAACGGCACACTTGCGCTGGTTACAGCCCTGCAGGCATTACGTATTACAGGTGAGGTAATTACAACTCCTTTCAGTTTTGTGGCAACAACTCATGCATTGTGGTGGAATAATATCAAACCGGTTTTTGTGGATATAGAGCCGGAATATTTTACTCTTGATCCTGAAAAAATAGAAGCCGCCATAACCCCACAGACAACGGCAATTCTACCGGTTCATGTTTATGGAAATCCTTGCAGGGTTGATGCCATTCAAAAAATAGCCGACACCTATGGTTTAAAAGTTATTTATGATGCAGCCCATGCCTTTGGGGTAACAGTTAATGGACAATCTATTCTGAATTTTGGCGATTTATCAATACTGAGTTTTCATGCAACCAAGATTTTCAATACATTTGAGGGAGGAGCCATTATTTGCCACGATGAAAAGACAAAACAAAGAATAGATTTTCTAAAGAATTTTGGTTTTGCCGATGAAGTAACTGTAGTCGCTCCTGGTATCAATGCAAAGATGAATGAATTTCAGGCTGCACTGGGTATTGTTCAGTTAAGACATGTTGATGAATACATAGAAAAAAGAAAAGCTATAGCTGAATTTTACCGTAAAGAGCTGAATGATATTAAAGGTATCAGGGTGCTGCATGATATTGAAGGAGTGAGGCATTCATACACCTATTTCCCTATTCTGATAAATGAAAAGGAATATGGAAAAAGAAGGGATGAAGTTTATGAAATGCTGAAAAAACATAACATTTATGGACGGCGTTATTTTTATCCATTGATAAGCCAGTTTCCGGCATACAAAGGGTTAGCTTCAGCAAAGATTGAAAATTTGTTTATTGCTGAAAGAGTCTCTAAACAAGTGTTGTGTTTGCCAATTTATCCAGAATTAAGAGCCCAAAACATAGAGAATTTAATTGCACTATTGTATAGAAGGCAGGCTTATAAAATTTAATTAATTCTATAAATGAAAAAATATAATATTTTAGTATTCCCTTGTGGTTCAGAAATAGGATTAGAAGTATTTCGTTCTTTAAGGTATTCTACTCATTTTAACTTAATAGGAGCAAGTAGTATTGATGATCATGGTAAATTTGTTTATGAAAATTATATAGAAAATGTACCATTTATTGATTCTGAAGATGTAATCCCGTTTTTAAGAAGAATAGTTAAAGAATATTCTATTGATGCTATTTATCCTACTATGGATAAAGTTATTGAAAAACTTAAATTAAATGAATTAATATTAGATTGCAAAGTCATTTCTTCATGTTACGAAACAACACAAATTTGCCTTAATAAATTGAAAACTTATGAGACCTTTAAAAAATATCTTCATGTACCGATTATTTATAACGAAGTAAATGATATAAAAGAATATCCAGTATTTATAAAACCTGAAATTGGTTATGGATCAAGAGATGTTTTTAGAGCTGAAAATGAATACGATGCTTTCCATTTTTTGAGCATGAACAAGAATAAAAAATATATTATATGTGAATATCTTCCAGGAAAGGAATATACAGTTGATTGTTTTACAAATAGACATGGAGAATTAAAATTCGTTGGACCGAGAGCTCGAAATAGAATAAATAATGGAATAAGTGTTAATACAACTTTGGTAAAAGATGTCTCAGAATTTTGGGATATTGCCGCAATAATAAATAAAATAATTCCTTTTAGAGGAGCATGGTTTTTTCAGGTTAAAGAAGACAAAAATAAAAAATTGACTTTATTAGAAATTGCTGCCAGATTAGGTGGTTCTTCAGGTCTGTATAGATGTCTTGGTGTCAATTTTGCATTACTTAGTGTTTTTGATATTTTTGATATTGATATTGAAATAATTAAAAACAACTATGATATAGAACTAGATAGAGCTTTAACAAATAATTATAAAACAAATTTGTTTTATAAAGTTGTTTATGTTGACTTTGATGATTGCCTGGTAATAAACCAAAAACTTAATTTAGAGTTGATTAAGTTTCTATACCAGGCAGTAAATAATGGTAAAAAAATTATCTTGTTGACAAAAAGCAAAAATGACATAAAAACTTTAGTGAAAAAATATAAAATTTCTGAATTGTTTGATGAGATTGTATCAATTAATCAAAACGATAATAAATATAAATTCATTAGAGAATCTGATGCTATTTTTATTGACGATTCTTTTAGAGAAAGGGAGGAAATTATCAAAAATTTAAATATACCTGTTTTCAGTCCTGATATGGTGGAATCTCTAATATATTAACATGATTGATAATCGCATAACTGTCAGTGTTCACATGATAACATATAACCATGAGAATTTTATAGCTCAGGCGATAGAAAGTATTGTGATGCAAAAAACAAAATTTATTTTTGACCTTATAATAAGCGATGATTGTTCTACTGATAATACATCTCAAATTATTAAAAAATATAAAAGGAAATATCCTGAAATAATTAAACCAATTTTTCGGAACCATAACGTTGGTTCAATAAATAATTTTATAGATACATTTAATTATTGCACCGGCAAATACATCGCCCTGTGCGAGGGCGATGACTACTGGATTGACCCGTACAAATTGCAGAAGCAGGTGGATTTTTTAGAGGCGAATCCGGAATATGGGTTGGTGCACGGAGATTGTCATATATATTTCCAAGGGAAAGATAAATGGTTATATAACGCGAATAAAAATTTAATCAACAAAAATGAATTTAATAATAAAAAAGTTTTATTTTATGGAATAGTTAATGGAGAGTATAAAATTAGGACAGCAACAGTTTTATTTAGGAGGGATTTGTTAAAAAAAATTGACTCGGCAAAAATACGGTTTTTAATGGGTGATACACCGCTTTGGTTGGAATTTTCTCAAATAACAAAATTTAAATATTTTGATGAAGTTTTAGCAGTTTATAGAATCTCTACTGGTACTGTATCTAGACCAAATAATAAAAAAGAAAAATTAAGATTTTCCTTAAGCATGGCCGAGATGAGAGTTTATTATTCAAAAAAATACAATTATGAAATTAACAATAAATTAAAACAAAGATATAATAAAGCTCTGTTGGCATATTTTTTATTTGAACCTGATTATCTACCTCTATTCCCATTATTGGAACCAACTAAACTTCAACAATTTAAAAAAAGATATATTCAATTACCTTTTTGGAGAAAATTATTCAAAATGGAATTGTATTTAACTGTATACTTAAAAGCATTAATAAATAAAATAAATTCTATAAGACCGCTTATTAAGATTAAATTTATTAAATTTAAATTAATACATTATAAGTAAGATAACCCCAAACATTAGATTCATTGATTTCTGCAGTCGTATGCATTAATGTCAGCAAATTTTAAAGTAAAAGGTAATATCGAAATTTAATTGTTGCGAGAATGTTTTTGCGAGCTTTATAAGAAATATATTATCCTTAAGGGTTTGATAACATGATGAGAGATGGAATTTAATTTTATTTATTTAGTAAATTTCTGAAACATTGAAAAAGAAAATTTTAATAATCTGCAAAGCTTTTTACCCAGAAATTTCTCCTCGTTCCTTTCGAGCCACTGAGCTAGCCAAGGAATTTGCACGGCAGGGTCATTCAGTAACTGTACTAATGCCCAGGCAAGGCAGAAATTACTCTGAATTTGAAAACACATACAATGTAACAATTAAAGACCTCGGAAGATTAAGATTCAAAAATATTGCACTTAAAGGGCAGGGAGCAACCCTATTATTCAGAAGAGCTGTCCGAAGAGTCCTAAACCTGATTTTCGAATATCCCGACATTGAATTAATGTTTAAAGTTACATCGGCACTAAAAAAAGAAAATGGATATGATCTTTTAATATCCATAGCTGTTCCACACCCTATACACTGGGGTGTAGCAAAAGTCTGGAATAAAAAGATTTCTAAAATTTGGGTTGCTGATTGTGGAGATCCTTTTATGTTTGCACGGTTGGATACATTCAAAAAGCTTTTTTATTTTAAATATTTTGAAAAAAGTTTCTGTCGCAAATGTAATTTTATCACTATTCCAGTTGAAGGAGCGATGAAAGCCTACTATCCTGAATTTCACCATAAAATCAGAGTTATACCGCAAGGATTTAAATTTGATGATATTGATTTAGCCCCATTCCAGAAAACACATGATTTCCCGCAGTTTGCCTACGCAGGTAGTTTTATCCCGGGGAAAAGAGATCCACGTCCTTTTCTTGATTTTTTATGCAGGTTAAATAGAGATTTTAAGTTTCATATTTATACATCACATAAGTCTTTTATTATTCCCTATAAGGAAATTTTGAAAGATAAAATCAATATACTCGATTATGTGCCAAGAGAAAACCTTATTAAGCATTTATCTACAATGGACTTTCTGGTAAATTTTGACAATAATACAAATGAACAGATTCCAAGCAAACTGATTGATTACTTAATATCCGGAAGGCCCATACTCAATATTACCAGAGATTTTGACAAGAATATAATTATGGAATTTTTTGAAGGGAATTACAGGAATTCCCTTAAAATTGAGAATCCTGATCAGTATCGTATTGAAAATGTATGCAATTCTTTTATAAAATTGCTTGATGAAAGCTTTTATTAAGGTACAAAAAGCAGGCGATAATAAAAGCATTCCTAAAATTTCGTTTGACCGTTTATTTTTTTTCTCCATCTGGCCTTTCGGAGCGCTGGTTAATGCTTTACGCAATTTCAGGCAACCTTATGCAAAAACTGTTTTCTGGATATTTTGTATTTATTACGGTTTTGTTTTTATTAACGCAGACCCGTTTGGTAAAGGAGGAGCAGATTCAGCCAGATATTTAAAGCAATTTTGGGAACTGCATGATAAACCATTGTCATTTGAGATTTTATTATCAATGTTTTATAATCCTAAATATGGGTTAACAGATATTTTTCAGCCCATTGTTACCTGGCTGGTTTCTATTTTTACAGATAATCAGCATATTTTGTTTGCAGTTTTTGCTGCAATTTTTGGTTATTTCTGGACTCAAAACCTCTGGATTGTTTTCTCAAGAATTCATGAACGTATTTCAATTATAATATTGCTTTTTATGACAGGTTATGCACTGATAAATCCAATATGGAATATAAATGGTGTTCGCATGTGGACCGCAGCTCAGATATTTATTTACGGCGCTCTTGTATATTTACTTGACAATAAAAAGAAAGGTCTGATCTGGGTAGCAGCCTCAGTGCTGGTGCATTTTTCATTTATGTTCCCTGCAGCATTATTTTTTGTGTTTCTTTTTCTGCCTAATAATTTATGGGTTCTATTTGCATTCTTTGTTGCAGCAAGTTTTATAAGGGAGATTAATCTCAAAGCAGTCAGGGATTTATTGTTATTTCTCCCGGATATTTTCCAGCCCAAAGTAGAGTCATACACAAATCCGGAATACGCCAAAAATGTTTTTACAGCTCAAACTGAATTGGCATGGCATGTTAAATTAGCTGATCTGGCAGAACGTATTTTTTTATATACATGGGTTGTAATAACTTTTTTTAAAAAAAAAATTTGGTATAGAACCTTTCCTGATTTAAAGCAATTATTTGGTCTGGCACTTTTTATGGGAGGGTTTGCACAAATTGCAAGCCTTATACCCAGCGGTGGGAGATTCGGGATAATTTCGAAAGCTTTGTTTTATGCTGTATTTTTAATAATAATATCATATATAAAATTTAACAAAATAATAGAATTTTTAAAACTAATGACTATCCCATTACTTGTATTTATAATCGTTTTTAGCATCAGGGTGGGACTTGATTTTATAGGCATTTTAACATTTTTTGGGAACCCTTTTATTGCAGTTTTTATAGATGAGCAAACGCCTTTAATTTATTTTGTAAAGCAATTGTTTTAAATAAAGAAATACAATATAGAAAATTTTTACATGGTACCAAAATGTTTAAATAAACTCAAAAGATATGTAGCTAATTTTCTTGGCTGGCGAACCAGCCGCAAAATTATTGTTTTTGAAAGCGATGACTGGGGCAGTATTAGAATGCCCTCCCGGGAATCTTTTGAAAAACTTGAAAAGGCAGGTTTGAATTTAAGAGATTGGGATGCGGAACGTTATAATCTGAATGACTCCCTGGCTACAGCAGAGGATCTTGAAAAACTATTTGAGGTTATTACCTCAGTAAAAGATAAATCAGGCAATTATGCAGTTTTTACTCCTGTAACGATTGTGGCAAATCCGGATTTTCAAAAAATTAAAGACTCTGATTTTAATGAATATTATTATGAGCCATTTACTGAAACCTTAAAAAGATATCCCGGGTGTGAATTATCATTTGAACTGTGGAAGGAAGGTATTGAAAAGCATCTTTTCGTCCCGCAAATGCACGGCCGTGAACACCTTAATGTAAAAGCCTGGATGAACGCTCTTAAGAGCAAAGACAATCAAGCTCATCTTGCATTTAATGAAGGAGTATGGGGTTTTGTACCTGAAAATTATCCCAAGGTTGATTATCAGGCCGCTTTTTTACCGGGATCACCCTCAGAGATTGAATATCATAAAGAAATTCTAAAGGATGGCATGGGATTATTTAAAAAACTATTTGGGTACCAGGCTGAATATTTTGTTCCACCTAATGGATGTTTTAATAATTACCTTAACCAGACTTTATCAGAAAATGGTATTAAGTTCAGATCAGCCCCTAAAATACAGTTTGAACCTCTTGGCAACGGTAAATTCAGAAGGGTTTTTCACTGGCTGGGGCAAAAAGAAAAAACAGGAATCAGGTATATTACCCGAAATTGTTTTTTTGAACCAAGTAAGCCAGGCAAAGACTGGGTTGACAGTTGTCTTTATGATATTCAAATTGCTTTTAAGTACCGTAAACCAGCAGTAATAAGTACACACAGAGTTAATTATGTGGGTTCATTAAATAAATCCAACAGAGATACGGGATTATACCAGTTAAAACAACTATTACAAAAAATCACTAAAAACTGGCCGGAAGTTGAATTTATGACCACTCCTCAATTGGGCAGGCTGATTGAAGGTTCTGATTAATGAGCAATTTTGTAAAGATTTATAAATTATTTGATAAACCTGAGAGCAGGAAACTGAGCTATCTTTCATCTTATTATTATAATCATTCAGGTTTATATGAAGCTGTTAAGGCAATAACGGAATTTACGCTGACCGAGGAATATCTGAAGGGAAAAAAAATATTGCTTAAACCTAACTGGGTAAAGCACCCTTCATCTGAAGCTGATAAATTGTGCCTTTTAACACATGAAAGTTTCATTCTGGTTATTTTGAAAATAATCTTGGATAAAAAACCAGGCAGTGTATTAATAGGCGATGCACCTGTCCAGGGATGTAAATGGGAGAAGTTATTTTCTCAATCTTTTTTAAAAGAAGTAAACGTACTTTCAGGAATATATACAATACCTGTAACTATAAAAGACTTCAGGAGAAGAAAATACTATGTATCTGAAAACAAACCGGAGGAAGATTTAAAACCTCTTTCGGATTATATCATTTTTGACCTTGGAAAGGATAGTTTACTTGAACCAATAACATTACCAGGTAAAACTAGGTTCAGGGTTACCAGTTATAATCCTGAAAAAATGGCACAGGCGCATTCACCGGGGGTTCATAAATATTGCATAGCAAAAGATTTTTTTGACGCAGATATTGTTATTTCACTACCCAAAATTAAAACCCATCAGAAGACAGGAATTACCGGAGCATTAAAAAATTTGGTCGGCATTAATGGTGATAAGGATTTTCTGCCTCATCACCGACTTGGTGGGACAAAAATGGGAGGCGATTGTTATCCGGGCAGTTCCATCTTCAGATATTGGGCAGAGCTTCTCATGGATGAAGCAAACCGAAGGCAAGGGAGGAAAAGTTACTGGTACTGGCAAAAATTATCATCTCTTTTATGGTTTATATCCTTTCCCGGCAAGGAACATCGGTTGGATGCCGGCTGGTATGGCAATGATACAACCTGGCGCATGGTTGCCGATATAAACCGTATAGCCCTTTACGGCAAACCGGACGGAACAGTCTCAGAAATAAAACAGAGGGAGATTTACAGTCTTTGCGATGGAATTATTGCCGGACAGGGCAATGGCCCCCTCGAACCTGAACCACTGCCATTGGGTATAATTTCTTTTACGAATAACGCTCTTGCCAATGATCGTTTAATGGCTATTTTGATTGGTTTACCGGTTACTAAAATGCCCGTACTTAATATTGATTATCTATTTGAAAAGTCAGATTGTGAATACTTACTTAATGGCAAAATGGCTTCATTGGAAGAAATAAAACAATCTGGTATAAAAGCAGTCCCTCCCGAAGGCTGGTTAAATTATCTTAAGGACGTCCAATGAAGATAGGAATTCATCATTCCAAAGGTTCATTCAGCGAACGCTGGATTGCGTATTGTGATGCTAACAATATCACTTATAAAATTGTTGATTGTTACAGAAACGACATTATTCAACAACTTTCCGACTGTGATGCCTTTATGTGGCATTTCCATCAAAATAATCCACTCTCAGTACTGTTTGCCAAACAATTGCTGTTTTCAATTGAACAAAGCGGGAAAAAAGTTTTTCCCGATTTCAATACCGTATGGCATTTTAATGATAAGGTGGGTCAGAAATACCTGCTTGAATCAATCGTAGCACCTCTTGTACCAACCTGGGTCTTTTATGATAAATCGGAGGCTCTTGCCTGGGCGGGTGATACCATCTATCCAAAGGTTTTTAAACTTCGCGGCGGTGCAGGTTCACAGAATGTAAGGCTTGTAAAAAACAAAAGGCAGGCTTTCAGGCTGATAAGGAAGGCATTTGGACGAGGTTTTTCATTGTATAATCCCTGGAGCAGCCTGAAAGAGAGATGGCGGCTGTTTCGTCTTAAAAAAACAACTTTCAGGGATGTTCTTAAGGGAGTTATCAGATTCCTTATACCTCCTCCCTATGCCAGAGCAGGTAGCAATGAAAAGGGGTATGTATTTTTCCAGAAGTACATCTCCGGAAATGATCACGACATCAGAGTGATTGTAATTGGAAATAAGGCATTTGCAATAAAAAGAATAGTGAGAAAGAACGATTTCCGGGCTTCAGGTAGCGGAAGGATAGTATATGATAAATCCCATTTCAGTGATGATCTGATCAGGTTATCATTTGAAATAGCCGGTAAGCTTAAGTCGCAATGCATAGCAATGGATTTTATTTATGAAGGTCAGAATCCTTTAATTATTGAAATAAGTTATGGGTTTGTACCTGAAGGATACGATCCTTGCCCGGGGTACTGGACTGAAGACCTCGTCTGGCATGAAGACAGTTTCAATCCTTATGGTTGGATGGTAGAGGATCTAATAAAAGATTCAGTAAATAGTTAAAATCTTAAGGTCAATCCTAGCCATAGATTTCTGTGACAGCAAAAAGGAAGATTTGTCTTGTAATTCCATCACTTCATTTAGGGGGCATGGAAAGAGTTATGAGTGAACTGGCCGGTTATTTCAGCAAAATTGAACATTTTGAGACGCATCTTACATTGTATGGCCGTAAACCGGAAATATTTTATCAAATTCCTCAAGATGTAGTAATTCATAAACCACCCTTTGTATTTAAAAATAAATACCAGTTTTATTTCGCTATTAAAACTCTTTTCTATCTGCGTAAGGAAATTAAAAAAATTTACCCTGATTCAATACTGAGTTTTGGCGAATACTGGAATAATTTTGTTCTTTTAGCCCTAACAGGATTAAAATTTCCTGTTTTTGTTTCAGATCGGTGGCGGCCAGATAAAACCCCACGCTTCCCGCATAACATCCTCAGGAAGATTTTATATGCCAGAGCTGCTGGTATTATAGTTCAGACACATCTTGCATTTGAGATTTACAGGAAGTTCATACCACGTGACAAAATAAAGGTTATTGCCAATCCTATCAGGAATATTATTCTCGGCAATCCTGATGAAAAAGAAAACATTATTCTATCCGCGGGCAGGCTAATTGAAACAAAACATTTCGACCGTCTGATTCATATATTTTTAAAACTTAATGCTCCAAGATGGAAGTTGATAATAGCAGGGGGTGATGCTATAAAACAAAGAAATTTTGAAAAACTCAATCAACTCATTCATAATTTTAATGCTCAGGATAGAATTTTATTGACGGGTTACGTAAATAATATGGATTCATTATATCAGAAAAGCAAAATTTTTGCCTTTACTTCAAGCTCTGAAGGGTTTCCAAACGTTATCGGAGAAGCATTATCAGCAGGTTTACCTGTAGTAGCTTATGATTGTATTGCAGGTCCTTCTGAAATGATACAGGACGGGGTAAATGGGTTTCTGGTACCTGTTTTTGATGATGGGGCTTTTGTCCTAAAACTTCAATTATTGATAGATAATGAAGCATTAAGGAATCAAATGTCAATTAATGCTGTAAAAAGTATTAAAAAATTTGATATTAATAAAATCGGAAAAGAATATCTGGATTTTATTCTATCATGAGATTACTTCAGATTAATACAACTGTCAATTCCGGCAGTCATGGCCGTATTGCCGATGAAATAGGAAAACTATTGATTTCTCAGGGACATGAAAGTTTTATAGCTTACGGGCGGACTGCTAACCCAAGCGAATCTGGTACTATTAAAATAGGAAATGATTTTAGTCTGGCCGGACATCTGCTGCGTACACGCCTTTTCGATAGCCACGGTTTTGGCTCCACCAGGGCTACTAAAAAGTTTGTTGAAAATATTAAAACACTCAATCCGGATATAATTCACCTTCACAATATCCATGGTTATTATCTGAACATTAAAGTATTGTTCGACTATCTTAAACAGGCCGGTAAACCTGTAGTATGGACTTTCCACGACTGCTGGCCGTTCACGGGCCATTGCAGTCATTTTGAACATGTAAATTGCTTCAGATGGCAGACCGGATGTTATCATTGTCCAAATAAACATGGTTATCCGGCAAGCTGGCTTATTGACAATTCACGCAAAAATTTTAGGCAGAAAAGGGAGATTTTCACCAGTCTGAAGAAGATGATTCTTGTTGCACCCTGTCGCTGGATGGAAGGTCATCTCAGAAATTCATTCCTTTCTGGTTATGAGATAAGGGTTATTTATAACGGGATTGACATTAACAAATTCAGGCCAGTTGATTCAGAAGATGTACGCACTAAGTATAGTCTAAACAATAAATATATCCTTGGAGTAGCAAATATCTGGACAAAAAGAAAGGGACTGGAAGACTTTATTAAGTTGAGAAAATTACTTGATAAGGGTATTGACATTGTTCTTGTCGGACTGAAAAGGCGTCAGTGTAAAATGCTTCCTGAAGGGATAAAAGGAATCATGCGAACGGAAAGTATTGATGAACTTGCGGCTTTGTACAGTGGTGCAGAGGTCTTTGTAAATCCAACTTATGTTGATAACTTTCCTTCAGTAAACCTTGAGGCTCTTTCATGCGGAACACCTGTTATAACTTATAATACCGGTGGAAGTCCTGAATCAGTTGATGAAAAAACTGGTATTGTGATTCAAAAGGGTGACGTTGACGGATTAGTTAAGGCAATTCAAAAATTCATACATGATACAAAAGAATTTTATTCTTCTAAGTGCAGGTATAGAGCTGAAAGATTTTTTAATAAGAATAACCTTTATAGTCATTATTTTTCATTGTACCAATTATTGAAAAAATCTTAAATGTCTGCGAAAAAAATTGTTTTTATTAATCAAATCACCGGTTATCTTATGAAAGATGTCATAAATGTTTTTTGTGAGCATTATGATTTGGTGGCATTAATTACAGGAAAAGTTTCTGATGCTGGTAATCCTCTTAATAAAAGGGTAAAAGTTTCTTTAATATATCCATACAGGAAAGATAGCACTTTTAGCAGACTTTTTTCATGGATTTGGGCAACTATGCAGGCAGTAATAATTGTAAATTTTAAATACCGTGGCTATCATCTGTTTCTGACTTCCAATCCGCCGACACTGGCTTTTCTTCCCCTCTTCTGCAGAAATAAATATTCAGTGTTGATTTATGATATATATCCGGATGGACTTGTCGCAGGAGGATTTATAAGCAAATCATCAATTATATATTATATCTGGTCAAGGCGAAATAAAAATTATTTTAAGCACGCTGCTAACATTTTTACTCTGTCAGAAACTATGGCTTTGACACTTTCCAGATATATTTCCAGGGAACGTATAAAAGTTATTGAACCATGGTCATTATTCACAAATGAGGAAAAGGTCAAAAAAAGCGATAATAAATTTATAAAAAAATTTGGTTTAAAAGACAAGTTTATAGTAATGTATTCGGGTAACATCGGGTATGGTCATAATGTTGAATCTATTGTTGAGGTTGCTTACTTACTGAAAGGTGAAGATGATATTATGTTTATTATTATTGGTGAAGGATGGAAAAAGAATGTTATTAAGAAGAAAAAAGAAAATTATGACTTGAAAAATTGTCTTATACTTCCGTTTCAGCCAGTAGATGTTTTAAAACATTCATTGTCAGCGGCTGATCTTGGAGTTGTTTCAGTTTCTATGGCCGGTTCAAAAGTATGTGTACCGAGCAAGACTTATAACTTAATCGGTCTTGAAATCCCAATAATTGCTATATCCGAATCAGACACAGAACTTGCAAGAATAATAGAAAAAAATGGAATTGGTAAGGTTTTTCAGAAAGATCAATTAGCAGAAATGGCAGAATTTATTTTATATTTAAAATATAATAAAATTGCATTAAAAAATATCCTGCAAAATATCATGAACTGCAAAAATAAATATACTCAAGTTAACGCCAGAAAGTTCATTGATCAATTTATTGATAATAAAATATAAATATTTATGGAGCTTAATAAATTTATTGAAAATTTGGCAAATGTTTTTGAAGATGCCAACCCTGATACAATTAAGCCTGATACTAGGTTCAGAGACATTGAAGGATATTCTTCTTTAATTGCTTTGTCTATAATAGCGATGGCAGATGAGCAATACAATGTAAAACTCACAGGTGATGATATAAGGAAATCAGTTACTGTTGAAGACCTTTATCTAATTATCAAATCTAAGATGTGATGGCATTTTTACATATTCCGAATGTTCGAATTAAAGGAATATCGGCATGTGTGCCGAAAACCATACTTGAAAACAAGCACTACCCGGCTTTTGCACCTGATGAAGCAGAGAAGTTTATTGAGTCAACAGGTGTTGAACGACATAGAGTAGCTGGTGATGAGACCTGTACTTCCGATCTTTGTTTGATTGCAGCCGAAAAACTAATTAATGAGCTTAAATGGCCTAAAAATCAAATTGATTGTCTGATATTTGTTACACAGACGCCTGATTATATTCTTCCTGCAACTTCATGTATTTTGCAGCAAAAGCTTGGATTATCTGAAGAAACAGTTGCCATTGATATTTCCCTTGGCTGTTCAGGTTGGATCTATGGCTTACAGGTACTTTCAAACATGATATCAAACGGACAATTAAGAAAAGGATTATTACTAGTTGGGGATACAACGCTAAAGCCTTGTTCCTTTGAAGATAAAAGTACTTTTCCTTTGTTTGGTGATGCAGGTACAGCTACGGCAGTTGAATATGTTAACACTTCAGAAGGATTTAAATATCATTTAGCAGTTGATGGCTCAGGCTTTAATGCAATTATTATTCCCGAAGGAGGTTTCCGAAATCAGGTAAAACCATCTTCCTTTGATATCAAAGAGTATGAACCTGGTATCAAACGTAATAAATTACATACCGTTCTTGATGGTATGAATGTATTTTCATTCGGAATTACAAAAGCTCCGGAATCGGTTAAGAAACTTGCAGAAAAATATAAAATTAACCTTGAGGATGTTGATTATTTTCTGTTCCATCAGGCAAATAAATATATGAATGAAAAAATCAGGAAGAAACTAAATATTCCAGTTGAGAAAGTTCCTTATTCTCTTAAGAATTATGGTAACACAAGTTCGGCGACAATACCTTTAACAATGGTTTCAGAAATTGCCTCTGATTTGATTTTGAAGAAGTTAAAAATAATTGCCTGTGGTTTTGGTGTGGGATTATCATGGGGTTCGGTTTATTTTACCACAGAAAAATTAGTAGTTCCTGAAATAATTGAATATTGAATTTATATGCATAATCCTTTTACACTTAAAAGCAAAAAAGTTCTTGTCACAGGAGCTTCTTCCGGCATTGGGCGGGCAGTGGCAATTGAATGTTCAAGAATGGGCGCTGAACTGATAATAACAGGACGGAATGAACAAAGGCTTAATGAAACATTTCAGAAGCTTGAACAGGGCAACCATAAGAAAGTCATTGCTGATCTCCGGTTTGATGAACAGCTTGAAATTGTTGTTTCATCACTTACTGAACTTGATGGAATAGTATATTGTGCAGGTATTGTTAATCCTGTACCCTTTCAATTTGTGACAAGAGAGAAATTTGAAGAAATATTCTCCATAAATTTTATGAGTCCAGCCCTTTTAACTAATATCCTTCTCAAAAACAAGGTTATAAAGAATGGCGCTTCTATTGTTTTTATTTCATCTGTTTCAGGTGTATATTGTTCTTACATTGCCGGAAGCTTATACAGTTCTACCAAAGGGGCGATTAATGGATTAATTAAAGGAATGGCATTAGATCTGGCCAATAAACAAATAAGAGTGAATTCAGTTTGTCCTGCAATGATTGAAACAAATATTCTTGAAGATGGCAGAATTACAAAAGAACAACTCGAAGAAGACAAGAAGAGATATCCGCTAAAACGTTACGGAAAACCTGAAGAAGTAGCATATGCAGTAATTTATCTTTTATCCGATGCATCAGCCTGGGTAACAGGTTCTAACCTGCTTATTGATGGAGGTTATACATTGTTGTAAGAATGAAAGCATATATAAAAGCTGTTTCATATTATCTGCCGGAGAGAATACTTACAAATGAAGAGTTACTGTCTTTTTTCCCGGAGTGGTCTGCGAGTAAGGTAGCTGAAAAGATAGGTATCTCAGAAAGACATATAGCTGAACCCGATGAAACTTCGGTTGATATGGCTGTGAAAGCAGCCGAGAATCTTTTTTCACAGTATTCAATAGACCCTGTTTCAGTTGACTTTGTTTTGCTCTGTACGCAAAGTCCGGATTATTTTTTACCCACTTCAGCATGTATTATTCAGGATAAGTTAGGGATACCTGTTAAATCAGGAGCTCTCGATTTTAACTTGGGCTGTTCCGGTTTCGTGTATGGTCTGGCTGTTGCTAAAGGACTCATTCTTGGGGGGATTGCTAAAAATGTTTTATTATTGACATCAGAAACGTATTCAAAATTTATTCATCCGGAAGATAAATCTAACCTCACGATTTTTGGAGATGGTGCAGCAGCAACCTTGATATCGGATAATGGGTTCGCTGAAATTATGAACTTCAGCCTGGGAACAGATGGCAGTGGTGCAGAGAAACTTATAGTGAAAACAGGAGGTCTGAGATTCAGAGAAAAGATTAATGACCTTCATTATGATGAATCTGGAAACCCTGTTTCTTCAGACCATCTTTATATGGATGGTACCGGGATATTTAATTTTACCCTTGAAATGGTTCCGGAATTAACCAGAGAAACACTTAAGTTGAATTCACTTGAAAAAGATGATATTGATCTGTTTGTTTTTCACCAGGCAAACAGGTACATGTTAAATTTTTTACGGAAGAAAATTAAAATACCTGAAGAAAAGTTTTACTATTACATGGAAAAGGTGGGAAATACTGTTTCATCAACAATACCGATAGCTTTATGTGAAGCTTTAAATGAAAAGCGAATTAAAACCAATAACATTATTCTTGTGGCTGGCTTTGGTGTAGGATATTCCTGGGGTGGAACCATTTTGAAATTTATCTAGATATGCATATTAAAGTTTTAAAAACACATGAAATTACATATAATCAATGGGTAAAGATTGTTAGTAATTTTAATAAAATATTTAACCATCAGAAAGATATTAAAACATTTAAAAGCTATTATGAGAAAACTTGTAAAGGTTTTTCTTATCATGCATTAACAATTGATGATAATGGTTTTTTAGCTGGGTACAATTCAATAGTACCATTTGTTTATACTGATGGGAAAGAAAATAATATTCTGATTGGATTAAGTGGAGGTACATTCGTTGTTCCTGAGTATCGGAATGATATTTTTATCTTTGCTGATATGATTGATGCTTTGCTGAACTATTGTTCAAAAGAAGGGATGGTTGCTGTATTAGGAATATCAAATGAAAACTCATTTAAGTATGCTATCAAATTTCTGAAATCAACTCTAATTTCATATGTGCCTTATTATGGATTGCCTGTAAGGTTCTTTAATATAATAAAAAAAACAAAGTTTTCGTATTTAAATTTTGTTTCTGTTCTTTTTTCAAATTTTTTGCTTATTACTAATTTAATTATATCTAAATTATTTAACAGTGAAGAAAAGGATGTTAGGTTTGTGATTAAAACTGATGAACAATTTTTTAAAAACAGGTTTGGACGTCCAGAATATAAAAATATAAAAATTTATAATATCAAATCATATTACAGGTCAGTTATTGAAGAGGGAATTCATGTAGTTTATTTATTTGATTTTAGAGAAATGAATAAAAGAACACTCAAAGCCCTTGTAAAAAGTGTCGGATATATAATGAAAGCCGAAAAACCTGACATAATTCTTTTTATTGGAAATCTCAGGTTATTCCAGTTTATACTTTTTCGAATCCCGCAGAAATACGAACCTAAGCGGTTGCCGCTTACTTTCAATTTAACATCTGATTATTATAGTTTTTATTATGATGAAATGTCAAAGGAATGCAACTGGAATTTTGGATTGATGAACTTTGATGTCAGGTAAAATGAACATACTTACTTTTGATATTGAGGAATGGTATGTTTACAAACTATATCCTAAAGGAGGAGTAGAATATTATTTGCCTATTTTAGAAAATCTTTTGGATGAGATTTTGGATTTACTTGATGAATCAAAAGTAAAAGCAACTTTTTTCTGTTTAGGAATAATTGCGAGAGAATATCCGGATGTAATTCTAAAAATAGCTTCAAGAGGTCATGAAATCGGATCACATTCTGACAAACATATTCTTTTAAAAGAACTTGGGCCAAAAGGCTTTGAGGAAGATTTGTTGAGGTCTATTGATTCTTTAGAAAATCTATTGAATAGAAAAATTAACGCTTACAGGGCTCCGGTATTTTCCATAAATAAAGATACTTTTTGGGCTTTTGAATTACTTGCAAAGCACGGGATAAAATACGATTGTTCAATTTTTCCTGCCAGACGAAAAGAGGGAGGCTATTCTGATTTTATGTCATTATATCCAGTAAAAATTATTACTAAGGAAGGTACATTAATAGAATTACCTTTAAATGTTAAAGAAATTCTCTGGGGAAAAATACCATTTTCAGGAGGGGGATATTTCAGGTTATTACCTTATCAGGCCATAAAAAGAATGATGTTAAGTAGTAATTATACAGTTTCCTATTTTCATCTTCGCGATTTTGATATGAAGCAAAAAGTTGTTATTTCATCAAGGTATTTTAAATCTTATTTCGGAATAAGTAGTATGATGAAAAAATTCAAGAGGCTTCTCAAAGATTTTAATTTTATGCCTGTTAAGGATGCAGTTAAGATTATAAAAGATGAAAATATCGATGAATTGAAAATATAACAAATATTTTGACGATTTTATAGATGTATTATAAAAAGTATTTTAAAAGGTTGATGGATTTAATTTTATCAATTATTTTTATCATTGTATTATTACCTTTAATAATTTCAATTATTTTTATTCTTATACCTTTGAATAAAGGGGAAATTTTCTATAAACAGTTGAGAATCGGGTTAAATTGTAAACCTTTCAAGCTAATTAAGCTAAAAACAATGAATGACAAAAGGGATGAATTTGGACAACTTTTACCTGATAATTTTCGAATTACAAAATTTGGTCATTTTATTAGATCGTTGTCTCTTGATGAACTACCACAGCTTTATAACGTTCTTAAAGGTGATATGAGCCTTGTTGGTCCGCGTCCACTCTTACAGGAATATTTGCCTTTATATAATGCCCGCCAGGCACGCCGCCATGAAGTACGCCCCGGTATTACGGGATGGGCACAGGTTAACGGTAGAAATTTAATTTCATGGGAACAAAAGTTTGAATATGATGTATGGTACATTGATAATATGTCTTTTATTTTAGACGTTAAAATACTTTGCCTAACTATAATCAAAATTCTAAAACGAGAAGGAATAAATTCTTCACAAAATGAAACGATGAAACCATTCAGAGGTAATGAGAAAGTTTGTTAAAGATATTGCAATTTATGGAGCAGGCGGATTTGGCCGTGAAGTAGCATGCATGATAAACCATATTAATACTATAAAACATAAATGGAATTTAATAGGTTTTTTCGATGATAATTTTTTTCATAAGAATAGGATAATAAAATATGGGCAAATAATAGGAGGTATTGAAGACTTAAATAAATATCTGAAAAGGCTTTCGATAATTATAGCAATTGCAAATCCTTGTGATATAAAAAAAATATCTGAAAAAATAAATAATCCTTTCATAGATTTTCCAAATATTATTGCTCCAAATGTTTTATTTTTTGATCAAGAAACTTTGAATATAGGCAAAGGGAATATCATTTTTTTTGGATGTAGAATAAGCTGTAATGTTACTATTGGAAATTTTAATATTTTAAATGGTTTGGTTTCTTTAGGACATGATGTAGTTATAGGAAATTACAATGTTCTTCAGCCATCTGTGCGCATTTCGGGCAATACAATTGTGGGAGATAATAACTTTTTTGGAGTTCAGTCGATAGTCTTACAGAATCTTAAAATTGGAAACAATACAAAAATTGGTGCAGGTGCAGTTGTAATTAACAACACAAAAAATGATAATTTATATTTTGGTAATCCGGCGAAGATTGTAAAAATTAGATAGTATATTTGTTTTATATTTATAAAGGAAGTTTATTTATAATCTTATATGGCTTTTCTTAAAATTGATAATATAAAAATTAAAGGTTTAGCAGCATGTGTACCTGCAAATGTTGAAAATACTTTAAATTCAAATTCTTTTATAAACACAACAGAAGCCGAACAATTTATTAATGTTACTGGCATTTTTGAAAGGAGAATAGCTTCTTCAGATGTTTGTTCTTCTGATTTATGCTTTCATGCAGCTATAAAATTGATTGAAGAACTTAATTGGGAAAAAAAAGATATAGATTGTCTAATTTTTATAACACAGACACCTGATTATATCGTGCCAGCAACTTCTTGCATCCTGCAAGAAAGGATAGGGTTATCTCACGAATGTTACGCGTTTGATATAACACTTGGTTGTTCTGGGTGGGTTTATGGCGTCTCTGTTATGGCCTCTTTGATGACATCAGGAAATTTTAAGAAAGGATTGCTATTAGTAGGGGAAACTACTACTAAAACAAAATCACCTAAAGATAAAAGTACTTATCCTTTATTTGGAGATGCAGGTACAGCAACAGCATTAGAATTTTCAAAAGATGCAGACCCAATGTACTTTCATACAGGTACAGATGGTTCTAAATTTAATGCAATTTATATTCCTGATGGAGGTTTTAGAAATTTTATTACCCCTGAATCCTTAATTATGAAAGAATATAGCCCTGGTATTATTAGAAACAAGTTACATTATGTTATGGATGGAGCTACAATATTTGTTTTTTCGATAACAAAGCCTCCCAGTAGCATTAAATTTTTGCTAAAAAATATTGGTCTTAATCAAAATGATATTGATTACTTCATTTTACATCAAGCAAATAAATTAATAATAGAAAAAATTATGGAAAAACTTCAAATTCCCCAAGGGAAAGTACCTAGTAGTTATGAACTTTTTGGGAATACATCAATGTCATCTATCCCTTTAACCATGGTAACTAAGCTTAGAGAAAAGTTAATGTCTTCCAAGCTACGTTTGGTTATTTGCGGCTTTGGTGGAGGATTATCATGGGCAAGTGGATATTTAGTTACCGAAAACGTTATTTGCCCCAATTTAATTGAATTATAATAGTTTAATTGTTAAAATTGTGTTAATATATGGGATTTCAGCATTTTAGAAATGTGGAAATTTGTGGAATTGCAGCGTGTGTTCCAAATAATGTTGAAGATAATCGACTTTTAGATATTTTAGGTACAGGTGAACAAAAATTTAAATTTATTGAAACAACAGGTGTTGTTACCAGACATGTAATAGGAAATCAAAGTATATGTACATCGGATCTTTGTTTGAAAGCTGCAGAAAAATTATTAAATGACCTAAATTGGGATAAACAAGAAGTTGATTGTTTAATTTTTGTATCTCAAACACATGATTATATAATGCCAGCCACCTCATGTATTCTTCAAAAAAAGCTTGGTTTATCAGATGAATGTTTTGCGATTGATATTTCCTTAGGTTGTTCAGGATGGATTTACGGTATTTCTACTATTGCAGCTTTACTACAAAATGGATATTTTAAAAAAGGTTTGTTATTGGCAGGGGATACTTCAAGTGTAACGAAATCTCATAAAGATAAAAGCACTTATCCTTTATTTGGTGATAGTGGAACTGTTACAGCAATCCAGTATAAAGAAGGGAATGATGGTTTAAAAGTTCATACAGCTACTGACGGGAATGGATTTAAAGCTATAATAATACCTCATGGTGGTTTCAGGACATTTTATAATTCAAAATCAACACAAGAAATTGAATTTACAGATGGAACTATACGTTCTAATCTTCACACATTCATTGATGGACCTGCGGTGTTTACATTCGGGATTACTAAAGCACCCAGGAGCATTTTAGGCCTGTTAAATTATTTTGAAATAGATATACAAGATATAGATTATTTTATTTTGCATCAAGCAAATAAAATGTTAAATGAACAAATCAGAAAGAAATTGAAGTTGCCAATTTCAAAAGTACCATATTCACTTGATGAATATGGTAATACTTCAAGTGCATCTATTCCGCTTACAATGGTGACGAAATTAAAAAAAGAACTCGAAAATAAGCCATGTAAACTGGTAGCTTGCGGTTTCGGTGTTGGCTTTTCCTGGGGGACAATATATTTTGAAACTGATAAAATTATATGTCCTGAAGTAATAAAGTATTAAAAAGGTTAGATTAATTATTGTAATTTTTTTTAAACAATTATTACATTTGTGCTAATTGAAAATTACTGCTATGGAAGAAAAATTTATAAATGATTTTATTGGGAAATTTAAGGAAGCTTTAAATGCGGAGAATAAAGAGATAAATTTAAATGATAAATTTCGTGATTACGATGAATGGGATTCTTTAAGATACTTATCTGTTATTTCTATGCTTGACTCTGAATTTGATGTCATTATTGAACCTAAAGAATTCCAAAAGATAGAAACAATAAAGGAATTAATAAATGAAGTTTACAAGAAGTTAAAGTGAATAATTGCTGAATGTTTTGAAAGAGTATATTATTAAGGCAAAAACTTCATTTTATAATTTAGAAAATATTTTAAGAATATTATTTGAATTTGAAAAGTAATCTTTTCAACGTAGAAAATAAAGTTATTATAGTTACTGGTGCCTCTTCAGGGATCGGGAGACAATGTTCTATTACTCTGAGTCAACTAGGTGCAAAGGTTATTTTACTTGGTAGAAATAAGGAACGTTTAATTGAAACTTTTTCCTTAATGGGGAAAAATGAAAATAGCTCTTTTTATTCTATTGATCTTACATTATATGATGAGGTTAATCAAGTTATAAAGGATATTGTAACAAAATATAATAAAATTGATGGACTAGTTAATTGTGCAGGCATATCTACTACAATTTCTTTTAATATGGTTAAACCTGAAAAGCTTGACATGTTTTTTCAAGCTAATGTATATTCTGCTATTAATATTACTAAAATCATTACGAATCGAAATTATTTTTCTGAAAATGGAGGTAGTATAGTATTTATTAGTTCTGTAATGGGTGTTGTTGGTGAAGTAGGGAAGTCAATTTATTGTTTAACCAAAGGCGCATTAATTGCAGGTGCAAAAGCCTTAGCTCTGGAACTTGCTCCAAGAAAAATAAGAGTAAACTGCATTTCTCCGGGAGTCGTTGAAACACCCCTGTCAAAAAATGCAATATACAGCAGAAACGAGGAATCACTAAAAAGGATTAAGGAAATGCATCCGCTTGGCTTGGGTCAGCCGGAAGATGTTGCAAATGCCTGTGTATTCCTTCTTTCTGATGCTGCAAGATGGATAACAGGTACTAACCTTATCGTTGACGGAGGGTATCTGGCGAGGTAAGGTATAGAGGTGAAGAGATGTAGAGGTGAGTAAGTAGTAAGAAGTAAGCAAAGATTGACTCAGGGAAGAAGAGATGGAGGGACTAAGAGACTAAGTGATGAAGAGATGGAGGGGTGGGGAGATTGGTTGAAAGGTAACTTATAATTACTAACGCGAAACGCGGAACTTCTGAAGCATGCGCGAATTTTTTTCTTCCCTGATAATGCCTCTCCCGGTTCTTTGCTTCCTGATTGCAGCCGGATTATTCTTCCTGTGGAGAGGAAAAAAAAACTGCTAAAATATTTTTTATAATATCCGTAAGCTGGTTTATCCTTATTTCCACTCCACCGTTACCAGATTCCCTGATTGAAAATCTCGAAAAAAAATATCATCCACTGACAGAGTTGCCTCCGGCTGATTCTTCAGAACAATTTGATATCCTTATCCTGGCTGCAGGACATTCCGATGATAAATCTCTTCCGCCAAACAGCCAGCTATCCTCTTCAGCCCTGGCAAGACTTACCGAAGGTGTAAGACTTTATAAACAAAACCCTCACTCTCGTCTCATCCTTTCTGGTCCTGGCGGACGCAAAGGCCTGACCCAGGCCGACGCTCTGCTCCGTACGGCAATCATAATGGGCGTTGACAGTACCTCTATAATACTTATGAACAAAGCTAAAAACACCTCCAGTGAAGCATTGGAATACAAAGAACTATGTTCCGATAAAAACAGATTGATCCTCGTAACCAGTGCAGTCCACATGCCAAGGGCAATGAAGATCTTCAGCAAACACGGCTTTAACCCCGTTCCGGCACCAACAAACTTTATTATCAAACACGACTCCCGTAAAGACCCGTGGCGGTGGCTGCCGTCGGCAGGTTATATAGGGATGATGGAGGCAGCGGTTCATGAATATACCGGGATGTTATGGGCGAGTATGGCAGGTATTTAGTAGGTAGTAGGTAGTATTTAGTAAGTAGTTGATAGCAGGAAGTAAGTTGAAGGAAGGGGTTTTAATTTTATAATAGATGGCAGAATATAAGGGTTTTAGAGATTTGATTGTCTATCAGAAGTCGTACAAAATGGCTATGGAGATTTTCAGGGTGACAAAATCCTTTCCGGCAGAAGAAAAATTCGGGCTTACCGATCAGATGAGAAGATCTTCACGATCTGTGGCAGCTAATATCGCCGAAGCCTGGGTCAAACGAAAATACCCAAAATCTTTTATAAGTAAATTGCTCGATGCACTTGCTGAAGAAACAGAAACTGAAGTATGGATAGATATGTCACTGGATTGTAAATATATAGACAAACAAACACATACAAAATTCATGGATGATTATGCAGAAGTCGCTAAAATGCTTTCATCCATGATAAACAATCCCGATAAGTTTTGTTATTGATAATTTTTTTAATGCATTTTCTACATACTACATACTACTTACTACATACTTCATTAAATAAATAAATGTCAAACGCCAAACGTATATACCTTTCCCCTCCGCACATGAGCGGTAACGAATTAAAGTATATCCATGAGGCTTTCGAACAGAACTGGATTGCACCTTTAGGACCAAATGTGGATAATTTCGAAAAAGAACTTGCGCGGTATCTTGGTGTAAAACACGTTGCAGCACTCAGTTCAGGTACAGCGGCAATACATCTGGCACTTATCATGCTGGGTGTTGGTTCGGGTGATTATGTTATTGTTCAGAGTTTTACCTTCGCGGCAACGGTTTTTCCTGTTAAATATCTCGGTGCCACACCTGTGTTTGTTGACAGCGAACCGGAAACCTGGAATATGGATCCGGAATTGCTTGAAAAAGCGATTAACTTGTGTATGAAAACATCCCCCCGGCCCTCCCGAGTACTCGGGACAGGCTCTTCAAAGAAGGAAAGTGAGAACTCACAGGAAGTGCCGGGGGAAGGTTCCAACCATTATGCACAAGATCAAAGGAATGAATTAAAAGACTCCTCCCTTCAGGGGGGCTGGGGGAGCCTGAATAAAACAATTAAAGGCGAAAGGAGAAAGGAGAAAGTAGAAAGTAAAACGGAAGGCGAAAGGAAGGTGAAGGCTATAATAGGTGTTAACCTCTATGGTATGCCGGCGAAATGGGATGAGATTCTTGCAATTGGTAAAAAATACGGAATTCCGGTTATTGAGGATGCGGCGGAATCCCTCGGAAGCCGGTATAATGGTAAAATGTGCGGATCGTTAGGGGAAATGGGCATACTTTCATTTAACGGAAACAAGATCATTACAACCTCAGGAGGTGGAGCACTTGTGTCCGATAATGAGGAATATATAAGAAAAGCCAGATTTCTTTCAACCCAGGCGCGCGATAATGCTCCACACTATCAGCACAGTGAAACAGGTTACAACTACCGGATGAGTAATATAGTTGCAGGTATAGGACGCGGACAGATGGAGGTGATTGAGGAAAGGGTAAAAAAGCGTCGTGATAACTTTTATTATTACAAAAACAACCTTTCAGGTCTGAAAGGTGTCTCATTTATTGATGAACCAGGAGAGGCTTATTTCTCAAACCGGTGGCTTACGACAATACTTATTGATCCGGAAGTGACAGGAATTGACAGAGAACAGGTAAGGTTGGCACTTGAAAAAGAGAATATTGAAACAAGACCACTATGGAAGCCGATGCATCTGCAACCGGTGTTTTCCGGTTATCCGGCTTTCGTTAACGGCACCTCGGAAAGACTCTTCAGTCAGGGACTCTGTCTGCCCAGCGGAAGCAATATGAGTGAGGAAGATAGAGAGAAGGTGGTTGAGATAATTTGTAAGGTTTTAAAGGTATAAAGGTAAAGAGGTTTAGGGGTGGTTGGCAGTAGGTAGTAGGTAGTAAGTAGTAGGTAGTAAGCAGTATTAAGAGAGAGATGTTTTGAAAAAATAATATATGGTAAGATCTTTTAAGGCGGCGGTTTTGAGGTTTTTTCACAGGCATTCGATGCCGCGGTGGATGGTTTTCCTTACTGATATCACAGCAGTATTCCTGACGTTTCTGTTTGCATATCTGCTGAGATTTAATCTGGTTGCAAAAGCTGTGAATATTGATCTGGCTGTCAGTCAGGGAATTCTTGCCACTGGTATTTATGCTCTGTTTATGGTTGTTTTCAAATCGTATGCCGGACTGATACGCCATACAACAATAAAGGATGCTTACAATATTTTTCTCACAAACAGTCTGTCACTTCTGATTCTGATGCTTCTGTCACTGCTTGGAAGGGTTTACAACTGGCGCGACCTGTACGACATACCACTTTCAATAATTCTGATACATTACGGTATACTTACACTTTTTATGTTTTTTTTCAGGGTATTCATTAAAATGTTTTATGAATTTGTTTCTTCAACTGCGCGGGAAAGAAAAAATGTAATGATTTTCGGTGCAGGAGAAATGGGGATTGTGGTAAGAAGAATTATGGAAAGCGACAACCGGAGCGGTTACCGTGTTAAATGGTTTGTGGATGACAATAAAAGACTTCACGGGAAAAAAGTTGACGGAGTGCCGGTTTACTCACCAGATTTCATAAACAGAACTCTTATAAGGGAAAACCAGATTAAGGTTGCTGTTCTGGCAATAAACAATATAAGCAGGGAGAGACGAAGAGAAATACTTGAGTCGTTTATAGAATACGGGATTGAGGTATTTGAAACACCTTCTTTTGAGACCTGGCTGAACGGTGAACTTCAGATAAAAAACCTCAGAAAAGTGAATCTTGAAGATCTGCTTGGAAGGGAGGAGATAAAACTTGATATAGAGAGGATAGCAAACGGGCTCAGAGGCAAAACAATACTTATTACCGGGGCAGCAGGCTCCATAGGGTCTGAAATAGTAAGGCAACTTATCAAATTTGAAGTAAAAAACCTGATACTTGTAGATAATGCAGAAACACCTTCATTCTATCTTGAGAATGAACTGAAGCTTAAAAACGGCAAACGTCCGTTCAGAATCGTAGTAGGAGATGTTACCAACAGGGAGATGATGAACAGGGTATTCAATGAATATAAACCTGAAATTGTTTTTCATGCAGCAGCCTACAAACATGTTCCGCTTATGGAGTCGCATCCGCACGAGGCTTTCAGGGTTAATGTAGGGGGGACAAAAATAGTTTCGGACCTGGCTATAATTAACAGGGTAGAAAAGTTTGTATATATATCAACCGACAAGGCAGTGAATCCTGCGAACATTATGGGGGCAACCAAGAAGCTGTGTGAGCTTTTGATTTATTTACAGTCGCAGAGAAAAGATTCAGAAACAAAATTCATTACCACACGTTTCGGAAATGTTTTAGGTTCGAACGGTTCGGTAGTACCGGTTTTCAGAAAGCAGATAGAAAACGGTGGTCCGGTAACGGTTACTGATCCCGACATCACCCGTTATTTCATGACAATACCTGAGGCATGCCAGCTTGTTCTTGAGGCAGGATTTATGGGAAACGGCGGCGAGATTTTCGTTTTTGACATGGGCAAACCTTTAAAGATTATGGATGTTGCAGTTCAGCTTATCCGCCTGTCAGGACTTGAACCTCATGAGGATATCAAAATAAAAGTGACCGGTTTAAGACCCGGTGAGAAACTGTACGAAGAACTCTTTGCAGAAGATGAGGAAAGACTCCCAACACACAACCCTAAAATTGTAATTGCAAGGCTTAACTATAATGGAAACAATAATCTGCTTGAACAGATTGAAATTCTTCTTTCAAATATTTATAATTTATCGGGTGATGAGATAAAGAGGAAACTTGAAGAGATGGTGCCGGGGTATTTTGCAGTAGGTAGTAAGTAGTAAGCAGTAGGCAGTATGCAGTTGGAAGTTTTTAAAAAAATATGAGATGTCTGAGTATAAGGGATACAGGGATTTGATAGTTTACCAAAAGGCTTATAAGCTTGCGCTTGAAATTTTTGATCTCACAAAAAGTTTTCCTGCGGATGAAAAATTTTCTCTTGTTGATCAGATCAGAAGATCTTCAAGAGCTGTTCCATCAAACATTGGTGCTGCATGGGTAAAAAGGAAGTATCCAAAATCATTTGTAAGTAAATTACTCGATGCACTTGAGGAGGAAACAGAAACTGAAATATGGCTGGATCTATCTAAGGATCATTCTTATATAGTTGAAAAGGTTTATAACAGACTTATTGAAAATTATTCAGAAATTGCCAGAATGCTCCAGTCAATGTTCAACAATCCGGAAAAATTCTGTCCCCGATAAATTAATACTCTACATTTCTACTGCTTACTACCTACTACCTACTACTTACTTTTCACATTCAATAAAAAACAATACAGATAATTCCGTAATTTCCAATCTTTAATAAAAGTCATAATAAATATTCCTGAGGCTTGTCCTTATTCCAAAACTCAAATACGAGTATCTGTTGTCCATCACGTCATTATGTTCATGTCGGAGGGTTGCAGAGATAAAGATATTCATGTTTGTTGCCGGGTTAATGAGCAGGTTTACTGACAGATCGAGCTGGTTTAGTGTTGTATAGCGGCCCTGGGTGGTGTAATTGCCGTATTCACCTTGATTTAGTTTGTATGTTGAAAAAATATTCTTTCCGAAGTTAATATCTGAGGTATCGAGGCCGGTAGCGGCCCATATATATTTGGCGTTTATAAAGAGCCGTTTGTAATTGTATTTTGCAATTGCAACGGCTTCTTTTGTGTTTGCACCAGCAGGATGGGCAAGGGGTTCGCGGGCGTTTGACCAGTTCTGAACAGGTGTGTAATGTGAATACATGTATGGTCTTATAAGGTTGAATTCAGCCTGCAGATCTAAATTATCAACTCCGGCAATATTAAAACTCTTTATTCCTGCCTGCCAGGCATATTTATTCCCAGACCAGCCGTCCGATGAAAGCATTTCTTTTATTCTGAACTCATCAATCACAAACTGTCCGTACAGTACTAAATTATTCAGAGGGGTAAACCGGATGTTTGCACCGAGTATTTCATTGTCGCCCGAGCCGAGGTTGAATTCCACAGGACGAAAAAATATTATCGGATTCAGATAGCTCAGTTCAAAGCCCCGGTGAAATGTTGAGTCGCCTGCATTCCATGTCACCGATTCAAAAAGGGAAAAATTGAGTTTGTTCCACGGGATGAAGCTCAGGTAATGCATGGCGCTGTATTTTTTTGCAAAGATCGCATCTCCCTTTCCGCGGTATGCGATGATGTCGGGGTGTGAAAACTGTGACCAGATGTTGACATATTTTATTTTCCAGAAAGTTGTTGTAACCATGAAATAGGGATAATAGTAACTGCAGTCGGAGAGAAGCAGGGAGCGGTAGCCGTCGCCAAGAAAGTTTTTTCCGTGTCCGGCACGCAGGTTAAAGAATTTCCCGGGTGACCACGATATATATCCTGATGCATTTGCAAAGTCGAGAGCCGTTCTGCCGGCGTAAGATTTCAGCCATCCCTGACCCGGTATTGTATGTCTGCGGAATACGTAGTCAATAACCCATGCAGGCAGCCTTGCCTGTGTCTCACGGAAAGTTGTTGAAAAAGCAAAATTCTTTCCCAAGGTTCCATCAACAATGAAACCGCGTGTGTTTATCCATTGTGAACGCTTCTGTTCAAAGTCATACCCGTAACCGAAGTCGAACAAAGGGTCGGCAGTTATTTTAAAATCATCGCCTTTAATGATAATAAAATTTCTGTTTAAAAGAATCTCCTTTAATTTAGAATCAGTAGTGATATGATATTCTATCATTTTTTCAGTATATCCCGCTGTTGAATCAAGTTCGTTTACAATAAAAGGTCTTACCGAAGTATGGAAGAGATTATCAGCGTTATATACAATTTTATCAACCGACACAAGCGATCTGTTTTCATATCTGTAAAGAAGCGGCTGGGAATAGATCGTAAAACAGGATAACAGAAGGAGTGATATAGAGAGGAGGGTTTTCATAATCAGGAACAAAAATAATAAAATGTAAATTATACAGGTATTGGGTCCTGATTTCCCGACCCCAAGCATCGGCTGACTGACTTCCCGGCGATCTCTGCAGTTATAAAAAATTCTGATATCTTACTTAATATTAATTAACGATCTAATTATTATCCAATTACATCCGCCACAGACGGATTAATTACTAAAGAATTATGCGATGCCAATTATACCCCGAGCAACGCGAGGAGCCGAGTAATATATGAATTACTCTAATCTTCAAATTCTGAAATTAATTTTTCTGAAACTCTGGAACCCTGAAACTGTGGAACCTTGAAACTCTGAAACTTCTTTTTTTTCGCCTCACCGAATAACCGCATAACCTCCTTTTAATTTCATTATGCAACCATTTCCAACACCATATAGTCATATTTTTAAATAAAAAAGTGTACATTTATTATAAACCTTAAAACGAACCACAATGAAAAGTTCGTCTGATGATACCGGCAATAACAGAAAAAAATATATGAAAACTTGCAGGGTCTTTTTATTTCTGGCATTATTTCTGAATCTTATTATCTACACAATAAATGCCCAGGCTCCAAACTGGGTTCCAGGTACACCGTCTGTATCAACAGGACCATTAACTATCACAACAAATACAGGGATTGATAGGGCTGGAATAATATATATAGTAATATTTAAGACAAAGGAATGGACAACCTATACTCCAAATCAAATTAAAACTCTTGCAATTGGAGGCCCTGGTGCATATCCATATGTTCAAGCCTCAGCCGTGATTAATGTTGCTGGTGGAGATATAGGGACAATTATACAAAGAGTTTTTGATGTACCTACTGCTAACAAAACGTATTCCTGTGACTTCGTGGCAGAATCAGGCGGTGTACTTCAAAGCACAGTGGTAAGAATTGACGCCACCACCCTCCCCTGCCCCAAAGTTCAGCTTTTTACGTTTTTCGGCAACCTTGGCGAGTGTGTTAACACCGGTGCGGTAGGGGCTTTTCAGGCAGCGCCTTTAGGAATGCTGCCAACCGGCGTGCTCAAGGGAACTACCTGGACAATTAACTGGGGTGACGGTTCTCCTGTCTGGACCTATACATCAGCTTTCGATAATGATATACCCCCCCAGCAGCTTCATACTTATACAAGTGTTACAGAATGTGTATATGAAGGCACATGGATTGTAAAAAACCCTTGCAACGAGTTTCTTTCAGGCAGGAATATTTTTGTGGTTCATGGCCGCGACATACCTGCCGACGGCGACGGCAGGCTCGAAATTGTTGATAATGCCACCGGCACACCAAATATTATTTATCTGTGCGAGGGTCAACAATATAACGTCACTCTCCGCGATAACAGCACCTGGAACTGTCAGTCGCCAAACGTCCCGCCACCGCTTAATCCGGCCGACTACGACAACGATGCGCCACGTACCCTCCAGTGGATATACGGCGAAACTCCTACCGGAACTGTAATGAATACCATAACAGGAAATGTAATTGTCGGAGGGACACATATTACCAATTCTTCCGACGGTTATGAAGGGCCGGTTCATACCGGACAAACTTCTGTCGGACTGCTGAGCGAGGTGATCACCATACCGGCAACAAGCGTTGTGGGTCAGAGATACTATGTTTACCTGAAAAACTGGAACAAATGTAATCCCTACGGCGGTAACCCTGCCGTAAATTATGAATATACGCAATTTATAATAGAGATCATTGATGCGCCGGATGCTCCGATTGTAACAACACCACAGCGTTACTGCTATAACACTTATCCGGCAACCGTTACAGCTACTCCCAATACTGCCGGCAACACCATTAAATGGTATGCTGATGCAGCAAAAACTACATATCTTGGAACAGGCACTTCATATACTCACGGTAAGACAACACCAGGTGTTTATTACTTTTATGCTGCTGAAACAAACCAGTCAAATAGCTGTGAAGGACCGACTTCGGAGATAATATTTATCATCAGGGAGCAGATTCCCCAACCGGGCACAATCTCCGGACCGACGGAGGTCTGTGTCAATGCTACCGGGCAGGTATTTTCAGTAGCGGCAGATGCACCCACCATGCCAATCGGCGGGGCAACTCGGTATGTATGGAGCGTGCCGACAGGATGGACTATCACAGCAGGGCAGTACACAAAACAGATTACGGTAAACATTGGCGGAGCAACAGGTTCGCAGACAGTAAGCGTTGTTGCAGAATACCTGACAACACCAAATTGCCCTTCAACGGCAAGGACATACGCGGTAACTGTTAGTCCTTTGTCAGTCGGAGGCTCAGTAACCGGAGGGAGCACGCCAATATGTATAGGGTCGGGTACAGGGACGATGACCTTATCGGGCCATACCGGAACAGTGGTGAAATGGCAGAAGAGGGTAAATTCAGGTGCATGGGTAGATATAGCCAATACAAACACAACATATTCGGAAGTACCGTCTTCAGCGGGTACATGGGAATACAGGGCGGAGGTTAAAAGCGGCAGTTGTGCTTCAGCGTTTTCGAATGCACGGACAATAGTAGTTGATCCTGCGAGTGTTGGAGGGACACTTTCAGGTGGCAGTACACCTATATGTCAGGGGTCAAATACAGGAACCA